>WBZV01000968.1_pt1 | contig 14527 bp, 14 predicted proteins | sample 5204221 | NCBI WGS metagenome assembly WBZV01 (sample SAMN12344360, study PRJNA552823) | activated sludge metagenome | biome: Activated sludge suspended growth; feature: Nitrification reactor; material: Wastewater; isolation source: activated sludge from nitrification reactor of wastewater...
TGATCAGCAGGTGCCGGCTCACATCCCCGCCGACAAGCACGTCGAGGTCTGGCTGATCGACAACGCCGCGCCCGAGGAGAATCCGCACCTCGAATTCGTCGCGCGTGACACTGTCGATCTGATCGCACGGCTTCGGGACGCGGGCGAGACGGTCTACGTCCACTGCGTGCAAGCACGTTCGCGGACGCCGTTCATCGCGGCGATGTACACCGCAAGGGTGTCCGGAGTGCCTGGGGTGCAGGCCCTGCACGAGGTGAGCCAGCAGTTGCCACAAGCACATCTCAACCGGGCGTTCCGGGCTCACCTCGCTGACGTGTAGCCCTGTTGCCGCAACCTCCACCGGATCGTGACCGGGCCTCCATTCGTTCTTGATCTTGGACGTTTCCTGCGTCGGACAGCAGGCGTAGCGTGAGAAGTGGACACCGGAGGGGGTGTGCCATGAAGAAGTTGAATCGAGCCATCGGAATGGCAGTCGTAGGGGCAGTGGCACTCGGGGGTATCGCCACACCGGTCTCTCCCGCCAGCGCGAAGACCATCAAGGTCTGCGTGAAGAAGAAGACCGGCGAGATGAGGATGGCCAAGAAGTGTAAGAAGGGCTGGAAGAAGGTCAGTTGGAACAGCATCGGGCCAGCCGGTCCAGCGGGTGCGGCAGGACCTCAGTTGAAGGTCGTCGACAAGAACGGGATGGTCCTCGGGGACTTCTGGGGCATGACCTATCCGAGCCTCATCCCGTACATCATGATCGGCTTCCAGGGCGGCACCTACATGTACCTCGGTGACGGTCGACTGGTGCCGAGTGGATCCTCGCCGCGGTTCATCGACGCAGCCTGTGCGAGCAAGCCGTACGCGCCCGCCGCCGCCTCCGACGTTCCCGTCTATCTGAGCACTGTCGGCGGTCCCGGGCGACTGGTGTACCGGCCCACTGTTCCCGTGTGGCAGACGTCGCGGTCGTTCAAGATGACCTCGACCTTGCGCGCACACAACGCAGCACTGTGGTCCTTCAACGAGCAGGGGACGTGCGTGGCTGCGGGGGTGTACAACGGGACGCTGCTGGAACTCGAAGAGGTTCCTGCGCCGCCGGATGGCGTGGGCCCGCTCACGATCCGGTGAGACACCGCGGACGTGGCGGCTGCTGAGGGGGAGTCGCCACGTGGGCCGTGTGAACAATGTCTCCGCGCTGCCTCTCGGATTGACTCGCCACGGCATCGACGGAAGGCTTGAGGAACTCCGCCCACGCCACACCGGGAGCCCGCATGGCCAAGTCCGATGAGGAACTCCGCGCCAAGATCCTTGACGCCGCTGCGACTCTGTTCGCCGAATACGGATTCAGCGGCACCAAGGTCAACATGGTCGCGAAGGCCGCCGGAGTCAGCAGTGCCACGGTGCGCCGGCTGACCGGCAAGCGCGCGGAATTGTTCGAAGCAGTGATGGCCGACCGCGTCAGTTCATCGGCCGCTGAGCGTGTTGCGTCCGCCGTCGAAGATCCAGGTGATGCCCCGCCCATCGCCGTCATGCTCGCAGCCGCGCAGGAGGTCTTCGCCAGCCCTGCGGCCAGTTGGGACATCCTCGAACTCGAAGCGTTGACCCGCGCGCACATCGATCCCAGGCTGTGCGACGTCGAGGCGCAGCGGATCGGTCGCCGGTGGGACAACGCCATGAGCCTGGTCTCCCAGATCCGGGCGAACGGCGGCCTCGACGCCGGCGTCTCGGACCGGGCCATTGTGCAGTTGGCCATCGCCATGTCGGCGGGCCTGGCGCTGCTCGACCCTGTGTTGGACCGCAAACCCTCGATGGCCGACTGGATCGGGCTCATCGCGCGGGTGGGGCAGGCGATCAGCCCCGACGACATGATCCTCGAGCCGAGTTATGAGGCGCGCGAGCCGTGGCGACTGCGACTGGAGATCACTGAGCAGCCTGGATCGCTCGCCCGGCTGGTGCGCGCGCTGGCCTCACTGCACGTCTACATCGTGGCTGTGCAGATCGTGGGGCACGGCGACGACTTCCGAACGGTCGACATCGCACTGACTGCGCCCGCTTCAGTCACGCAGGACGTGATCCTGGCAGCTGCGCTGTCCGCCGGCCGACACGCCTACGTCGGGGAGGGATCGCCGGACGACGCGCTCGACCTGCCGACCCGCGTCATCGACGGTGCGACGGCGATGGTGAAGACCCCCGAGATTGCGCCGCTCGCGGCTGCTGAACTGGTCGAGGCAGACGCCGTGGAGGTCGCCTCCGCGGTTGAGGGTGAGGACGACAGTCCGGATGTGTTGCGTCTGCAGTGGACCCCCGAGCGCCACGTGATCCTCCAGCGCTCGTGGGCGCCGTTCGAACGTGCTGAACGGACGCGGGCGTCGGCGCTGCTTCGTCTCTCTTCGGCCATCGCCGCAGCGTCGGGCAACGAGGACTCGCTGGGCTGGGTCGAGTCCATCAAGGGTGGGACGATCTGGATCCGTCTGGCCCGTCCCGAGGACGCCGATGCCGTAGCTGCCATGCACGATCGCAGTTCCGAGAAGAGCCGCTACCAGCGGTACTTCTCCATCACCGATTGGCATGGCACCAAGTTGTATCGGCTGTCTGGTGGGCACCGTGGCGCGACGCTCGTGGTCATGAGCGAGGCCGGGAAGATCATTGGTCTCGGCAACGTCTTCCCAGACCCGTCCGAGGGCGGCCATGCCGCCGAGATCGCGATGATCGTTGAGGACGAGTATCAGGGCCGTGGTGTGGGGACGAAACTCATCCGGGCGCTGCTACACATGGCGGCGCGGCTGGAGTTCACCGAGATCGTCGCGACAGTCCTGGCGGAGAACACCGGGATGTTGCATCTGCTGCGCAGCACGGGTCTGGAATGGAACTCGCAGATCCATGATGGCATCACCTACATGAAGGCCACGCTGCCGAGCCGGATGGAGTTCGTCGAGGCAGACACTGGACCGATCCGGCTGACCGGTGCCGGTGCGGCCAAGAAGCGCCCGACCCGCAAGGCACCGGCGAAGAAGGCCGCGGCGAAGAAAGCTCCGGTCAAGAAGGCGCCGGCGAAGAAAGCTCCGGTCAAGAAGGCCACGGCGAAGAAGGCTCCGGTCAAGAAGGCCACGGCGAAGCGCGCCCCGGCGAAGAAGGCGCCCTCCTGACCGCTCAATCGCCGCAGTCCGTCGTGACGTACTCGGCGATGTTCGGGATGTAGCCGTAGAGCATCTTCTTGCGCGGTGTGCTTGATCCCACGTCCAATGCGACGTTCACGTACCCGGTTTCGGGGACCCACCACACTGGAGTTCCCCGTGGCGCGATCTTGACGAGATTCCAGTTCGTCGCCTTGTTACGCACTTTGCGATCCTTGGCCAGGCAGCCGAAGGTCCCCTGATCCAGCAGGTAGGTGGCGGTGTCCAAGTAGGCGCGGGCCACGACTTTGTACTTGCCCTTGCGCTTGATCACGTACCACCCAGGTTCGGGTGTCGCGGGGAAGTCACGTGCCAGGCAGATCAGGCCACTGCACTGCGCCCCTGTGACCAGATCCCAGGAGGACGTGCCTTCATAGACGTAGTCAGGGCGCTCGAGCACCGCGCGCCGACCTCCCGGACCAGTGGCCTTCACAAAGGTCGCGGCCTGTGTCAGGTCCTTGTCCTTCAGCGCCATGATGAAGGCCTCGCCGACATCGTGGCGTGTCATATTCGCTGAATCCGCAGGAGCGCCGATCGCCATGAGCAGCGCGGCGCTGACGGGAAGTGCGATCAATCGAGTGATCATCTTTCACCACCCCCACTGTCAACGGTACGCCTGAATGGTGCTGAACGGGCATGGCTCAGGTCGGTCACGACACACTTCTGTCATGCCCCGCAACATCCCGCCGACTCCGGACTACTCAGGCTATGGGTCGGGCGCGGAGAGCAGCGTATGGGAGGCGCTGCAAGCGCTACCGGATGACGCGGTGGTCATCAGTCAGTACCGCGTCCTTGACAACCGCGGGGTGCTTCGGGAAGCCGATTTCGTCGTGCTGATCCCCGATGTCGGAGTGGGCGTCGTTGAGGTGAAGGGCGGCCTGGTCTGGACGATCGACGGGGAGTGGATCTCCAGGGACGGCCGGGGTGTGGACCACTCGATCAAGGACCCGATGTGGCAGGCGCAGAAGGCCGGCTTCACGATCCGCGACTTCGTCGTCGGCCAGGGTGTGCGCTGGCCGTCATGGCTACCGGTGGTGGTTCTTCCAGCTACCACGTTGCCGCGCGGTTTCGCCCCCGCGGACTCTGAGCGCAAAGAATGGATCGACGGCCTGAATGATCTCGCGGCCCGGCTCAGCGCTGCGATCTACACCGGCGACCCCCCGGACGTGGATGAACTCGTCGAAGTGCTTGAGACGCGTCTGCCCAAGCCGTCAGCGCGCCAGAAGGCCGCGTTGGACGCGAAGCGCGCCGATCTCATCACCCGTGACCAGTACGCCATCTTGCGAGCTGTGCGCACCAACGATCGAATCCTTGTGACCGGCGGACCGGGCACCGGGAAGACCTGGCTGGCGCTCGAGCATGCTCGGCAGGAGACGCTGCGCGGAGCCAAGGTGGCGCTGCTCTGCTACAACCGTGGCCTTGCTGTTCATTTGCGGCGCCGTGCCTCCGAGTGGCCCGAGGACGAGCGGCCGGCACTGATCGCCACGCTGCACGAAGTGGCCCTCGACTGGACCGGGACGGAGGTCCCCGACGATGCCGACTCGGAGTTCTGGGACGCGTTACCCGCGAAGTTGCAGGCGGCGGCGGAGGAGATCGAGGACAGGTTCGATCTGGTCATCGTCGACGAGTCGCAGGACTTCCGGGAACAGTGGTGGCCGGCGGTGCAGTCGTTGCTCGTCGATCCCGAGACCGGTCCACTGGTGGCCTTCGGTGATGAGGACCAGGAACTGTACGGCCGCGGGGTGCTCGGTCTTCCCGCCCTGGAAGTGACGCTGGACGAGAACATCCGCAACACCGTGCAGATCGCGGAGTTGCTCCAGAAGGTCACCGGCGATCCGCAGAGGTGCCGTGGTGCGACTGGGCCGGAGCCCATGTTCTTGCCCTGTGCGCAGGACGATGTCCTGGCTACGGCTGACCAGGCTGTGCTCGCCTTGTTGGCGGGCGATCAGTACCGGCCCGGCGACATCGCCGTGCTGACCACTCATCGGCGGCACCCGGAGCACCAGCGCCGACGGGCCGAGCTGGGCCCCACGGGTTTCGCCGACTCGTTGGTGGGGACCGACGACGTCGCCTACTCCACGGTGAAGGGGTTCAAAGGGCTGGAGCGGGCGGCGGTGGTACTTGCGGTCAACGGGTTCCACGACGACGACGATCCGGAGAACCTGCTGCGGGTGGGGATGTCGCGGGCATGCCACCAGTTGGTGGTGGTGGGGATGGGGGAGGCCTAAACGGCGGGCAACAGGTTCTCCCAGCCTTCGAGTTCCCGCATTTCCTTTCCCGCGAGCCAGCCAAGGGCTCCGACACGGTTCGCCGAGGAGTACGTGTAGCGCGCGATCGCTATGGCGCGATGCCGATCCTCGGGAACAGCTCCTCCGGATAGAAGTGAATCGGCCAGGTCCACGTTCCGCGTGCTCCAACGGTCGAGGTGCGGCAGGGCAGCCACGTGATCGCTCTTCTGGATGTTCGTGCGACTACTCGTGAGCACGAGGTTGAAAGGCGAGTTGAGCGGAAATCGCGACCATGGGATGAAGTGGTCGACGTGCAGATCAGTGGCAGTCAGTGATCGTTGTGTGTAGAAGCAGCGGCCGCCTTGGAGTTCAAGAAGGAGATCCGCGTACTGGTGTACCGCGGAGCGATCCACTCCGAACAGAAATGCGGAGAGGTCGTGACCCCTGCCCAACTCGGGATTCGTGCGCCGCACGTACTCCACCCAGGCCGCTTGGGTCGTCGTCGTTATCAGGGGGCGGAACCGCCGGAGGCAGGCTGAGACGCCAGGATTCAGCACGATGCATCCGTCAATCACCTCTGTGGGATACAGGAAGTTGTCGGGGTGATAGGGGTCCTCCTTCTCCCTCCCGATTGTCTGCAGTTTCATCAAAGGCATCGTCTTGACGCGTTGAGTCGCTTCCCTGAGCAGTTGCTCTGGGACGGAATCGAACGCGTCGACTCGATCGGGGTTGCGCACCGCGTCGCGTGCCTTGCTGACGGTGGCCAGAATGGCAGCCTGCCTTCCCGTGTTCTGGCGCAGCGGATGGCGGAGTCCGGGATAGTCGCGCGTGTGGCGCCAGTAGATCTGAAGGAACTGAGCGCCGAGGTCTTCCAGCGGTACGTATTGTTCCCGGGAGTCGTCGAAGCCCTTCTCCGCGGCAACGTTGGTGAGCGCCAGCAGCAATGCGTACTTGTAGGTTGCGACGAAACTGCCTGACTCGAGGAGACGCTGAAGACTCTCGATGAACTGCAACTGGAAGGCGGCCGGCGGCTCCTCTGACGGTGATCCACTCATCCGATCCCCGTCGTTCATGCCGACAGATTGCCACGCATACCCGCGCCCGCGCTCACTCGCCGACCGCCTCGGCCCTTCCCGCCGTCGAGCCCGGCCCGTGATGCGAGCTGCCCTGGGCATCGAACTCCTCCGCCACGACTCCGAGCTCCGGCACCCACGCGAGGGCCCGCTCGACATCCGCCCAGGTGAGACCGGTCCGAACGTCGGTCTGCAGCAGCCTGAAGTTGGCCGGGTCGAATCCCTGCTGGGTGAGGTAGACGTGATCGTCGTGGCCGTGGGCGTCATCGATCCAGACCCAGCGCTCGTCACGGCCCACCTCCATCGCGAGGATGGGACTCTTCGCGTACAACAGCCGATCAATCGCCGCCGGCGGGTAGCCCTGGTCGAGCAGCACCTGCTCGCCGATGTGCCAGGACGTGAACAGGTGAGGTGTCGCGTCCAAGCCGACCTGCGGTCCCATCAACAACGACGCCCGTTCGTTCCACAACGTGAACCAGACGATGTCGAAGTGCTGGCCCAGCGTGGCGACCATCGCCGTGAGTTCGTCGTGAAGGTGGATCGTGAATCCGTCCATCTCATACACGGCGTAGCCCGGGGGTCCGGGCGGATCCGGAATGGCGTTGAGGACCCCGTCGATGTCGAGGTAGAGCGTGGGTCTGGTCATGCACTCTCCTCTCCCGGGTCATCGATCTGACCGCCCTGTTCACGGGTCTTGTAGCCTCGGGACTTCTTGCTGCCGTCGGCGCGCAGTCGCTTCTCTGTGTAACGACTCCCGCGTCGGTCCAATTCCTCCATGGTGCGGTTGAGGAAGAGCATCTCCTCGTCGATCTCGGCGTCCTGGGGTGCCGACTGGAGCAGCGACATACTCGAGGCGAGATGCCTGCGGGCGGCGTCCTCATCACCGCGGCGTAAAGCCTCCTCCGTCAGACGCTTCTCCGCCTGGGTCTCCAACAGGATCTTCTCCCGTTCGACCTCGGGGTTGGGCACTCGCCCCTTGGCGATGTCCTGGGGCACCACGTTCACGGAGATCGGCAGGGTCACGGTGTGTGTGACGAGCTCCGGGATGCTGACGTACGTCAACACGAGATCGGCGATCTGCGCGAGGCCGAGTGCGGCCATGGCGGGCACCCCGAAGGTCAGCAGCACCTTGCGCTGCTCCGTGGAGTAGAAGTCGCCGAGCTCCACGAGGATGCCACCAGCCACCGCCTGGCTCGGCAGATCGTTGACGACGTGGATCGTGACCACGTCCGAGGTGGGCTTGATGAGAATGCTGGCGGCTTGGACCGACTTCTGCAGGAGTCCATCGACCTCACCAGCGACCGCTGCAGCGGCCTGGTCGGCCTCGAGGGCGAAGCTGTGGTTCCCGTTCCCTCCGATGGCCATCTCCGCGAGGATGATCTCGTCGTAGCCATCGCCGATGCCGATGGTCGACGTGCTGATCCGCTTGCGCGCTGCGTTCGAGGCCATCTGCTTGAACACGGCCGGGTCGATGATGCCCTCGTTGGCATGGCCGTCGGAGAGGACCAGCAGCGTCGTGCCGCCCGCAGCCTGCACACGCTCGGCCTCTTGCAGGCCCCGCAGGTATCCCGAGGACAGGTCTGTCGTGCCGCGAGGCGCCAGTCGGGCGATGGCCAGTTGGGCGCTCTCACGACCGATGCTCCCCAGCGGTTGCGCGGGGATCACCACCTCCGCCTCATGATCGAAAGCCACGAGTCCGAACCAGTCCCGCTCATCCAGGCGATCGAGAAGTGCCACGAGCGCTCGCTTGCCGGCGTGTAGTCGAGGTCCGGACATCGAGCCACTTCGATCCAGCACGACGATCACCGCCTGTGCCGGCCGGTCCTTGTCCTCGTCGTTCTGCGGTGCCGTCAGATCCAGCATCACTGTGACCGAGTCGTCCTGTTCCAGCGCGACGACGTCCATCTCGAGAACCGCGTTGATGTGCATGGTTTCCCCCCTCTGCGGCGGGAACTCCGACGCTTCTTCACTGTGCATCAGGGGTGTGACAAGCCGGGTTGTCCACAGATTCGTGCGGGCTCTGGTTCGTGTCAGACCCCCGTACTAGTGTTCGAATCACAGGAGGTGGACGCATGGGTCCAACAGCCGCAGTGGCGCAGCAGGTCGAGTCGCTGGTGGCTGCGGATCCGTCGTCGTGGGAGCTTGCCGACCTGGAGACGGGTCTGGGTGAGCTGGCCGTCGCGGCCAACCGGCTGTTCGCGGCGCAGATGCGGGTGCTCGCTGCATTCGACGCGCGGGGCGGGGGTCAGATCAGGGGATTCCGGTCGACGGCGGACTGGCTTGCCAAGTCCACCGGGATCGCCGCAAGCCGGGCGGGCTGGCTCGTGCACACGGCCCGGGCGCTGCGCGATGAGTTGCCAGTCACTGCAGCGGCGTTGTCTGAGGGCAGGATCGGCGAGGGTCATGTGCGGGTGATCCGCTATGCCCAGCGCAGGTTGGGGGAGCGCTTCGCGGCGGTGGAAGGCATCGTGGCCGGGTTCGCCGCCAACCACACAGACCGCGAGACCCGACAGCTGGTGGATCGGTTGGTCCAGCAGTACGCCCCTGAGGATCACGAGGATGAGACGGAGGTGGACCGCGAGCGGCGGCGGCTGCACCTGTCCGATTCGACGGACGGCTGGTGGCATCTGGATGGCTTGCTGGATCCCGCGACGGGAGCCGCGCTGGCCGCCGCTCTGGATGTATTCGCCGAGTCCGCCGGTCCGGACGACACCCGTTCGCCGGCGCAGCGGCGCTGCGACGCGCTCGGCGAGATCAGCGAGCGCGCATGCGACGAGATGGACCGGCCGACCGGGATCGGACACGTGACGTTGACCGCGACCCCGGAGCAGATCGAGTCCGGGCAGGGTGTGCCGTGGCCGAACGGGCTGCTGGCCGCCGGCACCGACGTGGCGCTGCATTCGTGTGGCGCGGTGGTGAGTCTGGTGACCGGGATCCGCGTCGACGATGTCCACTGGGAGCCGCTGGCGGTGGGCTTCGCGCAGCGGTACGCGACCAAAGCCCAACGCGTCGCGCTGGCCGCACGCGATGGGAACGGGTGCGTGCATCCGGGGTGCACAGTCCCTGGATGGCGTTGCATCGCTCATCACCGCAGACATTGGGCTGACGGCGGTCCTACAGATGTCGACAACATGGTCCTGATATGCAGGTACCACCATCGCCGCGTCCACCGCGGCAGGCTGCAACTGGTCCAGGGTGACAACGGCGTGTGGACCACCGCTGTATGTGCACCGCCTCTCCCCGACACCGGATAGATGTCGTACCCGGGTGTGATCCTCGGTGACATGAGCCAATACACATGGGTCGAACTCGACCCCGAAGATTATGGTCACCTCGATGCGCTGTCCGCGCATGCCGTGCTGGTCGCCGGCCGCCGTGAATTCCTCGTGATCGGGCGGGTGCCTGACGACCCTGAGTTCGATGCACCATGGGTGTCCTACGCGGTGCTGCATCAGGACACCGAAGGCTTCGCCGGTCTGGAGCAGATCGACGGACACGCGACGCTGGCCGAGGCGCGACTCACGGTGGAGGCGGCGGCGCGCGAGTTCGTCGCGGGCTGATCTGCGGTTCACCCTGCCCGAACGGCCCGCCAGCCGAGCGCGAGCACCACCGTGACCGCGATCGTCGCCATCGCTGGCAGAGTCATGCCCACAGGGACGAGGAGTGCGGCGGCGAGGGCAAGTAGCGGTTCGCCGACGGAGGTGCGGGCACCTGCACGCCTGCGCATCAGCCACAGACCGCCGAGGAACTGCACGGCGCCCAAGCCCAGGGCGAAGGCTGCGTACCCGGCAAGCGGTTCCTGCCAGCCGTAGTCGGCGGACTTCAGCGCGGACTTCATCGCGAGTGCCACCAGGATCAAGCCGGACACCAGTAGGAAATGCAGGATCGAGTACACGTCCCTGGCGGTGGTCACCCGGTCGACACCCGACCGCTCCTCGACGGCCTCCTCAAGAGCCGTCGACGCGCCGTCGAAGTAACACATCCACAGCACACAGGCGAGAGCCACGCCCAGCAGGGCGGTGGCCAGCAGGGCTGGGGTGATGGGTAGGCCGGCAGCGCCCACGCCGATGGCCACGATGCCCTCGCCCAGGGCGATGATGACGATGAGGGCATGTCGCTCCGCGAAGTGGCCGAGCGCCAGACGCCACCCCTCGCCCCGCCCAAGGAACGGCCCGATGACGTCGATGGCGACGGCTGCGGCCACCAGGATCAGCTGCCATGTGCCGCCGAGGTAGGCGCCGCCGATCAGCAGAACCGCCGCGATCACCACGGTGCGCGCGAGGGCAAGGACCGCCTTGACGATCCCCGGATCGTCGCGACCGGCGAGGTAGAAGAGCAGCAGATGCATGATCCGCACGACGACGTAGGCGGCCGCTGCGATCATCGCCACTGAGGCGCCGCGGGTCTCGTCGAAGAAGTCGGGCATGAGCAGGGCGAGCACCATGATGGCGCCCATTGCGACGAACATGGCCGTTTGGACCAGACCGCGGTCGATGCGCACCGAGGTGCCCAGCCAGCTGTAGGCGACCCAGGCCCACCACAGCAGCGCCGCCAGCAGGAGCCCCCGGAAGAAGCCGAGTGCCGAGTGGTCGTACGCCAGGTAGGCCGTCACCTGGCTGATCCCGTAGACGAAGACGAGGTCGAAGAACAACTCAAGGGTGGTGACCTTGTGCCCTGCTGTGTCCCGGATGAGACGGGTCTGGCTCACTGCGTTCCTCCGCTAGATACTTTGAACTCAAAGTATCTCTATCATGGCGGCATGCGGAACGCATCGGATTCCATCGCCGAGGTGCTGAGGGAGTGGGCAGAGGTGCGTCCGGACCTCGATGTGAGTCCGGTCGGGGTACTTGCCCGGATGGCGCGGATCCGCGCGATCGTCGAGGTGGAGCAGGCGAAGGTGTTCGCCAGCGCTGGTATCACTCCCGCCGACTTCCCGGTCCTGGTCACCCTTCGGCGGCGCCAGGAACCGGTGACGCACACACAGCTCAGCGAGGCACTCGGGCTGACCCCGGGAACTGTGTCCGTGCGCGTGGACCGTCTCGTGGCGCTCGGGCTTGCCGTACGTGATGCCGACCCGTCGGACGCCCGTGTGCGCTGGGTGCGGTTGACCGCCGAGGGGTCCAGACTCATCGATGACCTGATACCGCAGCATCTGGCCGTGGAAGAGCAGTTACTGGCAGGGCTGAGACGAAAGGATCGGCAGCGCCTGGCCGCAGATCTCAGCGTGCTGTTGGCCGACCTCGAGGCGCGCTACACCTGAGTCACTCGACCTCGACGATGATCCGTTGGGTCAGCAGCTTCTGCCCCTTCCCACCGATCAGCGACACGAGGCACCGGTCCTCGCCCGCGCTGGTCCCGCGGACGTCGATGGTGTGCCAGCGGGACGCGCCCGGGCCCTTCTCGATGCGCGACGCCGTCGCATCGAAGTGGTCGCTGGTGCACTTGGACGCCTTCCACCGGGATGAGGCTGCCTTGACCACCGGTCCCAGCACGACGGGCTTCGTGCGGCCCACACGCAACTTCACCGTCCGTGTGGGTACCCGCTGCTTCTGCGCGGTGGCGCTCTGGGGCAGCGAGCACTTGCCGTCCTGCGCCATCGAGACCTTGAACCGATAGAGGTTGGTGTAGTTGAAAGGGTCGGGGGCGACGGTCATACATGCCGGACCAGCCGGGGTGTTGAGCACGGAGATCGGACTCGGCCCGCCGATCTGGAAGTGGTAGCCCCTGACGTCCATCGGGAAACTGAAGTAGGTCAGCAGCATGGCCGAGCCGCCGTCGCCCCATGTGACCGGCTTCCACTCGGCCCCCGGTGTGGCCTGGCTGAACAACTTGAATTCCGCGTACCGCACCAGCGCGCCTTTGAGGGGGTTGAAGGCGGGATTGCAGAAACTGAAGAAGGTGTTCTGCACCTCGCTGCTGGTGTTTGAGAACCCGCCGCCGGCAGGTGCCGGGCGTCCGCTCTTGAGGTCGTTGAGGTACCAGCAGAACCAGTCTCCTGCGCTCTTGACCATGAGCCGGGGGTACAAAGGCTCGGACGGGGTCAGGTTGTTCTGCAGCTCGATGGTGATGTCCTGACCGGCGAGTGCCGGTCCGGTGCCGAGTGTGGTGACTGCGGCGAAGGAGAGGGCGGCTGCGAGGCGGATTCGACGGGCGTTCACACCCGGAAGGTAGGCCCTGGCGCTCGACGGTTTCTCGTTGGTCAGCGACCGTCACGCGCCGTAGTCACGAGGCTCAACCGGCGTTGCCCGCCTGCCGATCAAGACCACATGGGGGTATCCCGATGGCTCGACGACCGACGCGCCGACTCCGTGTCTCACGGGGTGTTCGCTCGTGTGGTTTACACGGTCGTCGTCGTGCTCCTCGGAGTGGAGGTCTTCGCGATCACGTCGTTCTTTGGCGAACTGCTTGCGTTCGTGATCACCAGCTTCGCCGTGGTCTTCGGGGGCCTTCCGTTCCTCGCGAAGGTGTGGGCTCCCTCAGCCACGGCGAAGAAACGTGAGATCGCCGAACGTCAACGTATCGATCCGGAGCCCCCGCCGCGGGAACTCAAAGCGCCGAAACGCTGGTAGGACTCAGCCGTAGTAGGGCTCGGCCCAGCCGAGGTAAGGACCCCAGCGGTCCAGCGTGCGCCACGGCACCATCTTCACCCGGCCGCCCGGCATGTTGGTCACGACCAGTCCGCGGCCGACGTAGGTGGCGACGTGGCCGGCGGGGTTGCTGGTCCGCCAGAAGAGCTGCGCGCCGATCGGGGCCATGCGGTTGGTGTGTCCGAACCCGGCCTTGCGCGCGCGGTACCACTGGCGCAGCGCTGTGGAGGTCCGGCCCGAACGGATGCCGTAGGCGTCATCAGCCAGGCGCAGGCACCCGTTGTGGTATCCGCCCCGGCCCTGGCGGGCCCAGTTCATCAGGCGGAAGACGGCGGTGGTGGGGCTGTAGCGCACACCCTTGGTCCGCAGGCTCACACCTGCCCGCGACGTGCGCTTCGCGGTGCGCTTGGGGGCCGGCGGTTCGACCGGCAGTTGCACAGTCGGTTCAGGGGTCGTCTGGATGGGGACGATCTCCTCGACGGGGGCAGGTGGGTCAACCGGCTCAACCGCGCGCTCGGTGGGGACCGGATTGACCGGGGACACCGGCGGAACGGGGTCGGTGGGGGTGGGCTCCTCGGCCATGGCCGGGGCGGTCATGACCATGGGCACCACGACGGCGGCACTCATCAGCTTGCGACGGAACTTCACAAATCTTCTCCATTGATGGCTCTTGCACGAACAGGCCCGGTGGGCCCGACGGATTTCGGGAGGCGTGTGGTTCACGTGCGCATCGACATGCGACGGGGAGGGTCTTGACCTCCAGCCCACACTGATCGGGTCAACGTCCTGTTGTCGGACGGACCGGGTGATCCTCCGTGGTCAGTGTTTCGTAAGAGACTCCAATGCGGTTCTTTGCAGGTGGTCGTGGCCCACCGTAAGCACGTTTTCCCGCAACTCATGCCAGAAGCACGCCGATTGTGGGAATGCTCACAATCTGCTCAGGGAAATGTCCAGATTGCCTCAAGTGGGGTGTGGACAACTGCCGATCGGCCGCCACCTCACGGTCAGGGTAGGCTCCCCTCAGACATGAAAGGCACCCGCCAATGCCCGATGACTTGACTCTGCTGCGTCAGTACGAACCGGTGATCCGGTACAACCGCGGCGAGATGTTCTACCCGTGTTCGGTGGAGGATTTCGTCGCCGCCAGTGCCCTCTACCGCCGCACCGACGACGAGCCGGAGGAACTGGCCGCCCGTGGCACACTCACGATCGACCGGCTGGCCGAACTCGGCCGGGTCCACGTGGGCGACATCATCTACTTGCAGCAGGTCGACGGCCCGCTGACCCGCAAGGAGTACAAGGCGTGGCGCAAGCGCCCCGACCGGGTCAAGTTCAAGACCTCGAGCCGGTTCGCGGCGGTGGGGCTGCTGTCCCGCTTCGTGGACGCGATCCTGCGGTTCACGCTGCTTCTGCGCGGGCGGGTTCCGGGCGGCTACGCAGCGGCGGTCCACCAGGCCTACATCAATACGCCGACCCGGGACGAC
>WBZV01000110.1_pt1 | contig 14514 bp, 12 predicted proteins | sample 5204221 | NCBI WGS metagenome assembly WBZV01 (sample SAMN12344360, study PRJNA552823) | activated sludge metagenome | biome: Activated sludge suspended growth; feature: Nitrification reactor; material: Wastewater; isolation source: activated sludge from nitrification reactor of wastewater...
GAAGCGTTGATTATTGCCGCCATGCCATTCATGTTGCACGACGTTGGCCTGGTTAGTCTGGTAATCATTGACATCGAGAACTTTACCGCTGTGTCTCGCGATCAGCCGGAAGGAACCGTCGCCCATGGCCTCCAACTTCCATTGCTGATTGGCGCCGCCATTCCAGGGACGGGCAATTACATCGGCCTGGTTGTCGCGGCTGGCGTTTTCAACGTCAAGAACATAGCCATTGTGTTTAGCAACAAGACGGAAGAAGAGGTTGGGATTGATAGATTGGCTCCAAAGGAAATGGACGAGGCAAAAAAACACCAAAAATAGGCGGGCGCCCTTAGTTGGAAGAGAAATGATGTGCGTGTTCATGATCTTTTTTTTGAATTTGGAAATTTGAACAAGCAGATATAGATCAGGTTAAAGACCACTTTTAGCCAACCTCACCTTACGAAACATTTTCTTTTTCCGGGAAACCAGACCTTTAAGGTTTGAGAAACCGGAAGGTCTCTTTCCCAAACTAACAGTGTGAGACAAACCTGGATCAGGACAAATACTGGCCGCTCAGCGTCCATCCTGTGATCAGAACCTCCAATATCTTACCTTACGAACACAAAGCTGCCGGCAAAGCCGCCATACCCCTGGCTAACTACGCCGTTGCGGGTGCTGCCCTGGTAGCTGCCGGCGCCGGGCCGGATCTCGATGGTAACGACTCCTCCGTTTTGCGGGGTAATCAGTCCGGCATGCACCGCTGCGCTGGCGATGGAGCAGTCGTCGGTGTACAGGTCGGTACCCCAGACGCGGGAAGAAACGGTTCCGTTGCCTGGAAATACGAAGGTGAACCGCTGTCCGTTTTTACCCCGGTAGGTGTCGGCCTGGGTAGCCCAGGTCCCCTGGATAGTGTTGGCAGGCGGGGTCGGAACTATGGTCGTTGAGCCCCCCGAATTGACAAACACAAAGCTGCCTGCAAAGCCGCCATACCCCTGGCTAACTACGCCGTTGCGGGTGCTGCCCTGGTAGCTGCCGGCGCCGGGCCGGATCTCGATGGTAACGACTCCTCCGTTCTGCGGGGTAATCAGTCCGGCATGTACCGCTGCGCTGGCGATGGAGCAGTCGTCGGTATACAGGTCGGTACCCCAGACGCGGGAAGAAACGGTTCCGTTGCCTGGAAATACGAAGGTGAACCGCTGCCCGTTTTTACCCCGGTAGGTGTCGGCCTGGGTAGCCCAGGTACCCTGGATAGTGTTTTGTGCGAATGAGAAGGTGAAAGCGGATAATAAAAGCAGTAACATTACCCGCATTACTCTGAAGAGAAACGTAATGTTATCCTTTTTCATGGTTCCGTTATTTCAGTAAAAAAATATAATTGTATTTATTTGAAAATTAATTTCTTACAAATGAAATAACCGACCTGCAAAGCCTTTAATTTAAATGAATAAAATGAGAAATGGAATGAGATTAGTCAGAGTAGAAAGAAATTTTACCCAAATATTATTTTTCGGCTTTTGCATACTTCCGGCCAATTTTTAGCCGCATTAAGCAAAGAATATCTCCAAACCGCCTTATTTTCGACATTCAATTATTTCCCTACTCTCACAACCACCTAACCACCTAATCACTATGAAAAACTCCCTATGGCTCTCTTTTCTGCTAGTAGTAGCGCTCTCCTGCTCCCCGACACCTCCACCGTCAGAGAGCGGGAACAATGGAATAGTTTCATTGAAGGATTACTTTTCCCCCTCAGAAGAGGGTGTTCAAAGCGGAGGAGTTAAGATGATTTCTATTTCCACTCCTGCGGGCGAATACAAGGTATGGACCAAGCGTTTTGGCAATAACCCCCGGATCAGGGTCCTGCTCCTGCACGGCGGCCCAGGCGCCACGCACGAGTATTTTGAGTCGGTGGAAAGCTTTTTTCCTCAGGAAGGGATCGAGTTTATTTACTACGATCAACTGGGCAGCGGCAACTCCGACCACCCGGAAGGAAAAGGCGATGTGCTGTGGGATCTTCCCCGGTTTGTGGAAGAGGTAGAGCAGGTGCGCCTTTCCCTCGGATTGAATAAGGACAACTTCTTCCTTCTGGGAAGTTCCTGGGGAGGCATTCTAGCCATGGAATACGCCCTCAAGTATCAGCAAAACCTCAAAGGGCTGATCATTACCAACATGATGGCCAGCGCTCCGGATTACGACCGCTATGCTGACGAAGTCCTCGCCAGGCAAATGGATCCGGCCGTCCTAAAGGAAGTCCGCGCCCTGGAAGCTAAAGGCGACTACCAAAATCCGCGCTACATGGAGCTCCTAATGACCAATTTCTACACCGAGCACATCTGCCGCTTCCCTCTGGAAGACTGGCCCGAACCCGTCAACCGCTCCTTCAGCAAGATCAACCAGGAACTTTACGTTACCATGCAGGGCCCCAGCGAATTCGGCCTCTCCGGCAAACTGGAAAACTGGGATGTCAAAGCCCGGCTTCCCGAAATCAAAGTCCCAACACTTACCATCGGCGCCACCCACGATACCATGGACCCTAAACACATGGAGTGGATGAGCACCCAGGTCCAAAACGGCCAATTCCTCCTTTGCCCCAACGGGAGCCACCTTTCCATGTGGGACGACCAGCAAACCTGGATGAACGGGGTTATCGGATTCATTCAAACGGTAGACGGGGGACGGTAGACGGTTTAAGGTTCAACGTTCAAGGCTCCTTGGACATTGAACGTTGAACGTTGAACCCTTGAACCCTTCTCACCTCCTCACATCAACGAGCACGCCCTTCTTCCAATCCCTATACCGGAGCTGCAGCACATACGTTCCGGGCGGAAGGCCGTGGATGGGGACGGTGATCGTTTGAGGGCCCTGGTGCAGGGTGAACGACTGCGTTTTCAGGAGGCTGCCTTTCATATCAAGGAGGGTAACATGAAGTATTTCCCCGGAGGTGGGGGAATAGAACTGGCCATAGATCATATCCTGAGCGGGATTAGGAAACACCTCAAACCGGAACGGGGAGGCAACCGGCTCTTCCACCGGGGTAACTTGCTGTTTAATGGCCCAGGTTTGGAAAAACACGTACCCGCTGGCAGGGCGGTACGACCGGGAAAGGGAGGTGTTATCTGTGATAATGGCCGAAAGGACATTGTCGGGCTTGTCCAACTGTGCTGGCGTTATGGAAATGCCGGTTTTGTCCTTCGCGATGACCTTGCCGTTGAGCGTCCATTCCACGGTCAGGGTATTGGGGTTGGGGTTGACGAGGGAGACCGAAAAGAGCATGGGGTCCTTTTCGGAAACGAGGGAAGCCGATTTAGGCGCGTAATCGGAGATTGGGCCGGCTAGCTGGTAGATCCGGTTGATGATAGCCTCGCGGCATACCGGACAGAATGGCTTGCCTAAATACTCCATCTTGCATAACCCGTTCACCGGCTTGTGCCACTGAGCCTGCAATCCACTTGAGCCGTAGGGGTAAATGCCTACGTTCTGCGTGTTGAGCCAGTTTTTCCACTTCACCTTAGCCGTATCCTTCGTTGCCGTCATGTTCGCCCGCTCGCCGGCGTAGACGTCTCCCGCCCAGTATTCATCCGCCAGAAAGGAAAAGGAGTGGCCCAATTCGTGGATCGCCACCTCTGAGGAACTTGGGTGAGTGGACGTCGTGGGGAAGGTTCCTCCAGATCCCCCATATTCTGAAGAATTGACGATAACCAGCGACTGATCGTAACCCGGGAAGCTGGCTGCCAAAGCGGAAAAAATGGCCGCGCTGTTTTTTGCAACTAAAAGCCGGTGTATGTTGAAATAATCAAAGGTCGAGCCAAAAACATTCTGCACGTCCTGTACCGGAGAGGCGGGCTCGGTTACGTCGGTGGCCGTTCCCGGGTGATCGGCGCCGCTTTCCGGAGAGGGCACAGAAATCGCGTATATGTTGAAAAAGGCCTTGTATTCTTTGAACGGCGTGGTTTGAAATAATTTATCCGCCACCGCGCCGGCATCTTTGAGGAATTGCGGCAATTGGTCCAGGGTATAGCCGTCGCTGAGCATCACCAGGTTGATCCGGGTGGAATCCGGCCCGTTTTTTTGAATAACAGCTACGGGAAAGTTCTGCGCTGCCGCGAATAAGGGCAACGCGCTCATCGCCAGAAAGAGTATGGTTTTCATTTTTCGGATATAGGGAATTCAATAATACGGACTACGGTTTCGCCGGAATAATGGTCCACCCGGCAAAGATAGGGTCCTGCCCCCTCCTGGAACCGGAGGGCGATCCAGTCTTCCTCCAACTGCACCTCGCGGCTGGCGAGCTTTCCTTCATCATTTACGTATTCCATTTTTTTGAGCAGTGGGTTTTCCCCGGCGGACGCGGCGGCGATCAGCCGGCCGGTTTTATCCAGGATAGACACCCAATACCCCATCCGGGGTTGCGATTCAGGGGTTAAATTTTCCTTCAAATCGCCGGGGGCCCTGATCACGTTTTCCAGCGAAAAGGCGATGGGCGCGCCGGGTTTGACTTTCAGCAGCACCGTCACCACGATGTCGGCGCTTTCCGTGGCATACGGTGCGGCCCCCGGTTCAGAGGCGGGCGTTTTCCAGGACCGGATTTTGCAAGAAGGGAAGCTGATAAAAGCAGCTAAAAAAAGCAGCAAAAGTCCTGAGCACCGGCGTAAACGGCTAACAGGAAATAAAGCACAAGTGAATGAAAGGTTGGTTTTCATTGCCTTTTCAATTGAATTTTGCGGTAAAACCGGTTCTAATTTCAGGGAAAATCGATTGTGGCGCAAGCGCTAATAAGCGCTTTGTAAATTGGATTGCGCTCCAGTAACTCGGGGTTGCCAAGGATCACTACCGACTCCCGCGCCCGTGTCAGGGCTACGTTCAGCTTGCGGTCTATGCCCTCTTCGGACAAAGAGACCAGGGCTCTCATCTGAGTGATTGAATTGGTGCAAAGGGATAAGATAATGACATCCCTGGCGCCACCCTGATACCGTTCTACGGTGTCAATGGTTATAGAATCAGGATCTATTCCGGTTTCTTCCAGCGTGTGCCGGATCTGAGCTATTTGGGCCCGGTAGGGGGTTATTATGCCCAGCCTATTGGAGTGGAATGCGTTTCCTCCCAGCTCAAAGAGCCTTTGGTAAGCCGCTACCAGTTTGACTGCCATTTGGGCCTCGTACCGGTTGGTTTTTTGCATGGGGCTGCTTTCATCGCTGGGCGTCGGGATGAACAACATGCGGTAGGTGGCGAGAAGCCTGAAAACAGATTGATGGTCTTGTTCTGGGAGTGGCAATATGTTTTTTCGAACCTGGGGCAGGTATCCCCGGGAGGATTCGGGGAGGATCTTTAATTGCCCTTCGTAGAAGAACCTGTTGGGGAACTCCATTACCTCCTGGTGCATCCGCCCCTGGTGGCTGAGCCGGGCGTAAGCCCAGTGCCAGTTTTGAGATTGGCAGCGTTTGTACAAGCGTTCAAACAGGCTATTGCGCAGATTCTGAATACCCAGTCCCTGAAGCGCTTCGTCCTCCACGGAGGAAGCGCTTTCATCCTGAGTGACCACTGCGGGCAGTTGTTTATGGTCGCCGACCAGGAGAAAATGGCGAAACCGGGGCAAAAAACCGGCCAGCATGGGTTCCGGGATTTGGGACGCTTCGTCGATCACCACCCGGTCGAACGCCTTTAATTCAAGGAGTTCCGGCTTGCTGGCAATTGCTGCCACGGTAGCGACCAGGATGCGCTGGCCCTGGAGAAGGGCTTTCAGTTCCTTGCGGGTAGTCGCTTTTTCTGCCTGTACCTGGAGCAACCGCTCCTGGAATTCCGGGGCGGTCGAAAACCGCGAGCCTATGCGCAGGTATTGGTCCCGAACGGCGGGGTGAAACGATTCGATAGCGGAACAGATCTCGTCTACTGCCCGGTTGGTATATGCCAGAATCAGGAAGGTCTCGGCAGTATGCCGGAACCAGTACCCTGTCAGGTGTTTAAGCATGACGCTGGTTTTACCGGTTCCTGGCGGACCCCAAAGCAGGAAATAGTCCCTGGAGGACAGGATTTGCCGGAAAATCCCCTGCTGCTCGGCCGTCATCTCGAGCGGAGTTTCTGCCGAAACCGGATCGGGTAGCGCTGGCGGTATACGCCCCAGCAGAAGCTGCCGGGACCGGGCAGCGCTTCTCAGGAAGTCGAATAGTCCGCGGTACATGCCGATGAAGGAGATGTCCATGAGGTCGTGTTCCAGGTTCCAGAAGGGTTGTTCCCGGAAGATCTGGTCGTTGGATTGCCTGGCGCGAAGTTGGACCGCAATCTCCTGGGCATTGATCTCTGTTATGGTGCATTTAAACAACTGGTTGGAGAGGGGCGATTTTCCATCCGGCGGGAGCGGGTAAAGGATGGCGATATCGCCGGCACGGAAGTTGGCGAGGCGGTTGGTGCGCTCCGTTCGGACAAACTTCAGCACGGCGGGTTCTTCTGCCGCCTGATTGACCCTGATGTTCAGATGGCTGAGTATTTCGAAATTGGATTCTTTCTTCTCCAGGTTGTGGCGCCACAGGGCAGATTGCCCATTTACCGATTCCAGGTCTTCCAGCCCGGTTTTAGCGAGCCGGTGTTCCCGGGCTATAAATCCGGAGAAGGCAAAAAAATACCGCTTTTCCGTTTCATCGGCAGCCTGGACGGTTCGCCAGAAGGTCTCTGCGTCGCGTACCACGAAATTTCCTGAGGCGCCAAACCTTCCCGGGTTGAGCTGCTCGAGCCACCGCATACCTTGCCGCAGCAAATCTTCCCTGCCGCAGAATGCATTCCGGCCCAATTGGGCCAGCTGCCGTTCGGCGCCCAGTAGTTGGTTTCGCACCTGCATTGCCTCGTACTGCTGGGCTTTTACCACCGGCGCAAACCGGAGCGGCCGCTCGGAAGCTCCGGAGTACAGGATGTAGTTGGCGGGATCGGTCAGCTTACCGAAGACCGCCCTTATCATCAGGTCGTAAAGCAAGGTTTGGATATAATGGCTCGCGTTAATTCCGTAAGCGTTCGGTTTGAAAACTTTTCCGCTTTTGAGCTCGATGATGGCCGAACGGTTCTCTTTGCGGAAAAACGCGTCCAACCGTCCTTGAATGCCGTAAACCTGTGCATAAAACGAGGGTTCTACCGTGCATTCCTTCGGCGAAATGCCAAGTTCCGGGAAATCGCGAAGAATCACCTGCCGGAGGTTGGCGAAATGGCGCTGGGAATCCTGCATCAAGGTTTTGATCTGGTGATCGCTGATCAGGGCAAATGCAAGAGGGTTGAGCTGGAAAACCCGGGAAAAGGTTTTTCGGAAGTCCGCGTCCGTTTGGTGGAGCAGTTCGTCCAGGAAAAAGTTGGCGATATGCCCCTGAAGCAAAGCAGGAGTCGTTTCAAACGGCAGAAATTTTTTCAACAGGTATATTTCGGGAACGGGGCCGGTTTCCCGAAAACATTCGGCGATGGCAGAAACGTCGATCAGGTGGTCTGGATCCACGACGATGGCCCGGGGACGATAAACCCCCTGCCGGTCTATTTCTACGTCGACCAGTTCGAGCGTTGCTGGAAATCCAACGACCTCCTGCACCATCCGGATTGCCGGGGTAAACAACTCGTTGTGATCGGCAAGGCCATATTGCATCCGATGGTCTTCTTCCGGAAATTCCTCTTCCTTAATGATAAATTGCCTCTCCTGCGGAAGGTCAGCCAAAGCCAGGACCCGCACGTGGGGTTTGAAGGACTGGATCTCGGGAGGGCGGGGGGCGTAGGGCCAGGGCGCGCGAAGGAGGTCATCCCATGCCTCCGGAATCGGCGATTTGAACAAGATGGCTATGCTTTCGGCAAGCACGCGGAAGCCCAAAGGAACCAGGATCTGTTGTTTGGCAGAAGCTGACCGGCCCTGCAACACATCTGCCGCCTCCCGTCTGAAGGCGTGGAGGTAAAACTGAAGACTGCGGTTGATCTGGTATTTCTGGCAGGCAAAAGCAATTCGGGAAAACAGCGTATTGAACCGAAGCCGCTCCTGCTTGGTCGCTTCGACGAATACCATTGTCAGAAGCTGGTAACACGCGTCCACCCGGTTGAAATCCGTCCATCCTTCTTGCCGCCGAATTTTCTCCAGTTCCCGGAAAAACAATTGTCCAAGCGCTTCGTTTGCCATAACCGAAAAATAAGGGAAATCCCCGATCTGCGCGCGTTTATCCGGAGAAAACCAGCCAGCACAGAAACTCCTGATTCTTTTTTTTAGGGTCCTCAACCTCGGTGGAGGTAATTCCTTTTTCTATAAACCCATGGTTTTTAGCTGCTTCCAGTACGCCTTGAAGCGCTTTTTGCTTCAGGAGGCCGTCTTTGACAATGCCTCCCCTGGTGGAAATTTTTTGCCCAAGTTCAAACTGAGGCTTGATCAGCAGGACAAGCTGGCTTCCCGGGCGGAGAAAGGCCGGGATAACGGGAAGGATATATTGCAGAGAAATAAAGGAAACGTCGGCTACTGCCCAATCCACCGCTTGGCCGTCCAAAAGAGTCAGGGTTAGATTCCGAATATCCAGGTTTTCCAGGGCTTTGACTTTGGGGCAGTTCGTCAGGCTTGGGTGCAGCTGGCTGCTGCCAACGTCGACCGCGTAGACCATAGAGGCGCCATGCTGCAGGGCGCAATCAGTAAACCCTCCAGTTGAAGCGCCGATATCCAGCACCCGGGCGTCACGGAAATCGAGCAGGAACTCCCGGATCGCTTTTTCAAGTTTCACCCCGCCACGGCTTACATAGGGCAGGGGAGGGGCGATCAGTTCCACCTCGTCCTCCGGTTTTACGGCCAAGGCTGGCTTGGTTGCTACTTTTCCGTTAACTTTTACCAGATGCTTCTTAATAGCCAGTTGCGCTTTTTCCCTCGACTCCGCCTTTCCCATTTCCACTAACCGGATATCCAGGCGTTTTTCCATGCTATCTGATTAAATCGGATTTGACCTGGTCAAAATTAGGTTTAAACCAGGGATTTGCCATCCCTTTATCCAGGAATAAATCTATCCAACCTTATCGATTCTTCGTATACTTGCTTAGCAAATAACCATATTTAACACAGGGACTGTCTGAACGTATTTTTTGCTTATGGCAGCCAAAAAAAATTAAAACGGTCATTTGAGACGGTCCTTACCTGAATAGACGCCAATGAAAAGAAGAACGTTTGTGCAATTAGCCGGATTAACTGCCGGCGCGGGGCTGGTGGCGCCCCAATGGGTGTTTTCCCGCTCCCCGCAGGATTTCGTCTCCCAGCGCCCGGCGCCGGGGCAGCGACGGTTTACCAGCCAGGCCGTGGAAGATCAGATTCAGCAGGTCAAAGCCGCTATTCCTGACCGGGAGCTAGCCTGGATGTTCGAAAATTGTTACCCCAACACCCTGGATACTACCGTGGAAGTAGGGGAGTGGAAGGGCAAACCGGATACATTTGTCATCACCGGCGATATCGACGCCATGTGGCTCCGGGATTCCTGTGCACAGGTTTGGCCCTATCTGCCGCTCATTCCCGGAGACGAGCCCCTGAAGCGCCTTGTTCATGGCCTGGTCAACCGCCAGGTGCAATGTGTGTTGCTGGACCCCTACGCCAATGCGTTTTACAAGGACGGGTCAAGGAAATCGGAGTGGGATGGCGACCGCCCGCAGTTGCTGCCGGGTGTCCATGAGCGAAAATGGGAGATCGACTCGTTGTGCTACGTCGTCCGCCTTTCTCATGGGTACTGGAAGACCAGCGGCGATGCGTCGGTCTTTGACGCCGATTGGGATCGCGCCATGCGCCTCATCGTGGATACATTCCGCACGGAGCAGCGAAAGAACGGCGATAGCCCATATTATTTTACCCGCATGACTACCTGGATGATCGACGCGCCGCCGTTTAGCGGAAAGGGGCATTTGATCCGGCCTGTCGGCTTGATCGCGTCTATGTTCCGGCCTTCCGATGATTCCACGGTTTTTCCATTCCTGATCCCTTCCAACCTGTTTGCTGTGCAATCCCTGCGTCAACTGGAAGAAGTTTACAGGACAGTCCGCAAAGATCCTGCATTTGCCTCGCAGTGCCTGGCCTTGGCCAATGAGGTGGATGCTGCTATCAAGCAGTATGCGGTGCGCAAACATTTGCACTTTGGCAAGATCTACGCTTATGAAGTGGATGGGTATGGCAATGCGCTGTTTCAGGACGATGCCAACGTACCCAGCTTGATGTCGCTGGCTTACCTCGGCGTTCACCAGCCGGGAGATCCGCTCTATCAGCGCACACGGCAGTTCCTGCTGAGCGACAACAATCCCTATTTCTTCCGGGGCAAAGCGGCGAGCGGACAGGCCAGCCCTCATAGCGGGAAGCGGCGCATCTGGCCTATGGGTATCATTCTAAGGGCAATGACCAGCACCGACGAAAAAGAAATCCTCGAGTGCTTGCGCATGCTCAAGCGCACCCATGCCGGCACAGGTTTCATGCATGAGGCATTCGACATGGACGATCCTTCTGATTTCACCAGAAAATGGTTTGCCTGGGCTAATACTCTTTTTGGCGAGTTGATTGTTAAACTTCACCAGGAACGGCCCGGATTACTGGCCGCGGTTTAAACACGATCCCTCTATGCGTACGCTTTCAGCAATCCGCGTTTTTCCGGTTAAGTCACTCGGAGGGATGTCTCCGGACTCCTGGCTTGTAGGCCCTCGTGGGTTGGTATATGACCGCAGGTGGATGCTTGTAGACGAAGACGGGCGGTTTATTTCCCAGCGGGAATCCAGTACGCTGGCACTACTCCGGGCGGAAGTGAACGCTTCCGGGTTAACGATCCACGACCGCCGCGGCAAAATGACGGATTTGCAGATTCCTTTAGCCCGAGCCAAGTCGGGCTTACCAATGGAGGTCGCTATCTGGCAAGATACCGTTACCGGCCTCCAGGTGGGCATGGAAGCAGACAGGTGGTTTCAGGAAGCTCTTGACCGTCTTTGTTTTTTAGTTTATATGCCTGAGAGTACGCGGCGGATGGTCGATCCCGATTACGCGCAGCCAGGAGATGTTACCGGATTTTCTGACGGATTTCCATTCCTGATCGCACAAGAAGCATCGCTTGCCGATCTGAACCGGAAACTCTCTGAACCGGTGGATATGCTCCGGTTTCGCCCCAATCTGGTGATTAGCGGCGGAGATCCCTGGGAAGAGGATGTCTGGGAGCGGGTGCAAATAGGGGCCTTTTCGTTCCGAACCCCAAAACCCTGCGCCAGATGCCAGATCATCACGATCAACCCCAATACCGGGGAGCAGGGCAAAGAGCCTCTTCGCACCCTGGCAGGTTTCCGTCAGCAAGGGCATAAAGTCCTTTTCGGGGTAAATGCCTGTTTGGATTTGGAAACGCTGGGAAATGAACCGGCGATGATACGGGTAGGCGATCCGTTTTCGGTCCTCTCCAGGGTAGCGCCTCTTTAGAAGCTATCTCAAAACGTTGGAATACAGCTTGATCTGGGGTTGGGCCTCCCCCCAACCCCAGGCCGCAGCGCCTGGGGTTAGGGGAGGCCGCCCACACCCTGGAATTGGTTTTGGGATAACTCCTAAATAAAAATATCCAGGATCATAAGCCCGCTGAAAGCGAGACTGGCAATCCCATTAGTAGTGAAGAAGGCGAGGTTGACCTTGCTTAAATCGTCGGCTTTTACAAGGGAATGTTGGTACACCAGCATGGCCATGAAGGTTCCGGCTGCAGCCAGATGAATCCACTGAAAATGGACATAGGTCTGGGCAAGCAGCAAGGCGGCCGTCCCAATCCCCAGGGCGCTTGCCAGGTGGAGCAAACGCGAAAGCCGGAGGGCGCTTTTCCGTCCTAAACGAACCGGAATGGAACTCAGGTCCATCGACTTGTCGAACTCCTCATCCTGCAGAGCGTAGATAATATCAAATCCGGCAACCCAGCACAGGACGGCAAAGGAATAAAGTAGCGGAACAGCGTCAAAGCTCCCTCCGCCTGCCAGGTAGGCGCCAATAGGCGCAAGCGAAAGCCCGAGGCCCAGAACAAAATGGCACAGGTAAGTAAACCGTTTGGTATAGCTGTAGCCCAGAATAACAGCCAGGGCTACAGGAGAAAGAGCAAAGCAAAGCGGGTTAATGAACCAGGTAGCGGTGACAAACAAAAGCGCGTTAATAACTGTAAACGCCAATGCCGAACCTGGGCGGATGATCCCCGCAGGAATCTCCCGTTGCTGCGTCCTGGGGTTCTCCCTGTCGATGCCGCGATCGAGGTAGCGGTTAAACGCCATAGCAGCACTTCGGGCGAAAACCATACAGAGGACCACCAGGAACAATAAACGCCAGCTAAACGAATCGCCGGTTTTCAGCCAGGCCAGGAAAAAGCCCAGGAGGGCAAATGGCATAGCAAATACGGTGTGGCTGAATTTGATCAGGGACAAATAATGCTTCATGGAGGCTTTGGTTGGCTCGTGGGCCAAATAGACAGGTAAAATAAAAAGCCTTCCGGATTGTTTATCTCCGGAAGGCTTCCTTTTAAAAAAACAACGCTTAGTTGTTCGGATTGGCTTCAGTAGCGACGGTTACGTCGCCTTCCATGTAGATGAAGGATTCCGGCGGATTAGTATTGGCTACAATGGTCACGCGCTTGCTCTGGGAACCGCCTTTGCCTGCCGAGTTAAATTCGACGGTAATTTCGCCGGATTTTCCGGGGGCGATCGGTTCGCGGGGCCAGGTCGGAACGGTGCAACCGCAGGTGCTGCGGGCGTCGCTCAAAACGAGCGGCTCATTTCCCGTGTTTTTGAATTTGAACGTATGCTTTACTTTTTCCCCTTCGGTGATCGTCCCGAAGTTGAAGCGTTCTTCGGAAAACGACATGGTTGTGACCGGGCCGGAGGGAGCGGCAGGAGCTGCCGTTTGCGTGCCCATAGGGTCGGCCTGAACCGGCTGGACGGGAGCGTTTTCGTTTTCAATGCTTTGACGCGCTGCATCACGCACGTCTTTGTTGGCATTTTGGCAGGCGCTGAGCGCTAAAAAAGCAAAACCTGCAAGCATTCCGGTTTTAATAAACTTAAACATAGTGCGGATTATTTGATTTTCTAATAGGGAACCACGTTTCTGAAACGCAAAAGTAGAAAACCGCGTTCAATGGATTTGGGCCTTTTTTGGCTTTTCTTGTTAATAACCTGTTAATCGACGGTTTGTTAGGGCTTTTTCGCCCAGGCGGCAAAATGTTCCGTTTCCATCGCATTCAGGCACAGGCTTTTTTCAAGGCCTCCTTTTCGGGCAGCCAGGACGCCAAAACGGATATCTCGAATGCCTTCGCGGCTATGGGCGTCGGGGTTAATGGAAATAAGTACTCGTTTCTCCACGGCATAAGGTATCCAGGACCAGTCGAGGTCCAACCGGTAAGGGTTGGCATTCAGCTCGATCGCCACGCCATTGGCTGCGCAGGCGTCGATCACGGCTTTGTGATCGAGTGGGTACCCAGACCTGGAAAGCAGCAGTCTGCCGGTGGGATGCCCCAGTATCCGGGTATGGGGGTTCTCCACGGCCCGAAGGATCCGGGCCGTGGCTTTGGCCTCGTCCATTTTCAGGTTACTGTGCACCGAGGCGATAATGACCTCAAATTGCGACAGGATTTCTTCGGGGTAGTCCAGGCTTCCGTCGCCAAGGATATCGCTTTCGATCCCTTTGAAGATCCGGAAGGGAGCCATGGATGCATTAAGTGCGTCGATTTCAGACATTTGAGCGAGGACTCGTTCCGCGCTCAGGCCATTGGCATAAAACGCCGACTTGGAATGATCGGTGATAACCAGGTAGCTGAACCCGGATTCCCGCGCGGATTCAGCCATTTCCAGCAGGGTGTGGATGCCGTCGCTGTAAGTGCTGTGGGCATGGACTACACCCCGGATGTCCTCATTGGTAAGCAGTTCGGGCGCCCTTCCTTCCGCCGCCCAAGCCAGCGCATCCGGCGCCGATCGCAATTCAGGCGCGAGGTAAGGCAGGCCGGTTCGCTCAAAAACCGTCTTTTCTTCCGGTAATCCCTTGAAATCCTGCCCTGGGAAGCGCGATAAAAAGGCGTCCATAAAATACGGGCCGGCCGTATGCAGAAACTGTTTGGAACCAAACTCCCCCGGGTGGCAGAGGTGCACCGTTACCGGAAATCCGGATGCGCTTACTCCTTGCCAGCCATTAGCAGCCGGGCGGATTTCGGAAAGGGATGATTCTAATTCGGATGGAGATACATCAAGCTTTCCCACGAGCATTTCGATGGATTCCAAAACCGGTTCCCGCCGCCTGATAGCGCCTGTCCATTCCACCCGGACAGCGCCGGAAAGCGCTGTTTGCATCGATTCGGCCAGGGCAAGGGCATCGTTTTCCGCAGCGGCGTAAAGGAACTTGTCTTTGGACAGCTGGTAGTACTCCAACTGCTGCCGGATATCTTCCTGAGTTTTCTTCCCGAATCCCTTTAACTCGATCAGGCGGTTTTCGTTGATGGCATAGAGCAATTCACCAACAGTTTCCACCCCGAGGTCTTTCCAGATAGTCCGGACTTTCTTGGGCCCAAAGCCTTTAATCAGGAGCAT
>WBZV01000740.1_pt2 | contig 14495 bp, 9 predicted proteins | sample 5204221 | NCBI WGS metagenome assembly WBZV01 (sample SAMN12344360, study PRJNA552823) | activated sludge metagenome | biome: Activated sludge suspended growth; feature: Nitrification reactor; material: Wastewater; isolation source: activated sludge from nitrification reactor of wastewater treatment...
CACGCGGCAGGTGCTGCTTGAAGGCATCGACCAGCGGCAGCGTCAGCATGCGGCCCATGCTGGGCGGCAGGCCGATGACGATGCGGCCGGTGGCCTCGCCGCGGTTGGCGCTGATGTCCTCGCGCGCATGCGCGACCAGCTGCAGGATGCTCACCGCGTGGTCGTACAGGCGCTTGCCCGCCTCGGTGAGCAGCACGCCGCGGCCGGTGCGCTGCAGCAGGGTCACGCGCAGGTCGGTCTCGAGCAGGCGCACCTGGCGGCTCAGCGCCGGCTGCGCCACGTCCAGCTCGATCGCGGCCTTGCTGAAGCTGCCCATCTCGGCAACGCGGACGAAGTAGCGCAGCTGGGTGAGGTTCATTCGATGGCGTGGCCTTCGCGGCGACTGTAGCGCACCCCCTTCCGGGGGCACTCGGCTTGCCGCCGCGCGGGGGAAAGACGCCGGCGCGGCCGCTTCGAACAATGGCCGCATGTCGCTCGCCATCGTCCACAGCCGCGCCCTCGACGCGCTGCGCTCGCCCGCCGTCACGGTGGAAGTGCATCTCGCCAACGGCCTGCCCGGCGTCACCCTGGTCGGCCTCGCCGACACGGAGGTCAAGGAGGCGCGCGAGCGCGTGCGTGCCGCGCTGCAGACCAGCGCACTGGAATGGCCCATGAACAAGCGCATCACCGTCAACCTGGCGCCCGCCGATCTGCCCAAGGAATCGGGGCGCTTCGACTTGCCGATCGCCATCGGCATCCTCGCCGCCAGCGGGCAAGTCGACGCGACGAAGCTCGAGGCCTTCGAATTCGCCGGCGAACTCTCGCTGGCCGGCGAACTGCGCCCGGTGCGCGGCGCACTGGCGATGGCGCTGGCTGCGGCGCACGAGAGCGGCGGCGCGCAGCGCGCGATGGTGCTGCCGGCCGAGAGCGCCGCGCAGGCCGCACGGGTGGCCGGCGTGCGCGTGCATGCAGCAGCCCATCTGCTCGACGTCGTGCGCGCACTGCAACCGGGTGATGCCACCGAGCCCCTGCCGCTGGCACAGGCCGAGCCCGATGCAGCACCGACGACCTGGCCCGAGCTGCGCGACGTGAAAGGCCAGGCCGGCGCCAAACGCGCGCTGGAGATCGCTGCGGCCGGCGGCCACGGCGTGCTGATGGTCGGCCCGCCGGGCAGCGGCAAGTCCATGCTGGCGCAGCGCTTGCCCTCGCTGCTGCCGCCGCTGACGCACGACGAGGCGATGGAATCGGCCGCGCTGCTCAGCCTCACGGCGCAGGGCGCGCTGCCGCGCTGGGGCGAGCGGCCGTATCGCGCGCCGCATCACAGCGCGTCCGCGGCGGCGCTCGTCGGTGGCGGTTCACCACCGCGGCCGGGCGAGATCTCGCTGGCGCATCACGGGATCTTGTTCCTAGACGAACTGCCGGAATTTCCGCGACACGCCCTGGAGGCTTTGCGCGAGCCCCTGGAGACCGGTCGCGTGACGATCTCGAGAGCGGCGCGGCAGAGCGATTTCCCTGCGCGCTTCCAGCTGATCGCGGCCATGAACCCCTGCCCTTGTGGGCACCTGGGCAGCCTGCAACGCGAGTGCCGCTGCAGCCCCGACGAGGCCGCGCGCTACCAGGGCCGCTTGAGCGGCCCGCTGCTCGATCGCATCGACCTGCAGGTGGAAGTGCCGGCGGTGCCGCTGGCGGCGCTGGCCAGCGCGCCCGATGGCGAACCGAGCGCGGCCATCGCCGCGCGCGTGGCGGCGGCGCGCGAGCGCGCGCTGCAGCGCCAGGGCGTGCTCAACCACGCGCTGGCGGGCGAGGCGCTGCAACGCCACGCCGCGCTCGACGCGAGCGGTTCATCCTTCCTGGAAAGTGCGGCGCAGCGCCTGGGCTGGTCGGCGCGCGGCTACCACCGCACGCTGCGCGTCGCGCGCAGCATCGCCGATCTGGCCGGCAGCGCAGCCATCACGCTGCCGCAGCTCGCCGAGGCGATCCAGTACCGGCGCGTCTTGGTGTCACGCTGATCAGCCCTGCTGCGCCGGCAGGGCGCGCAGCTTGTTGCCCTCGACGACGACACGCTCGCCGACATGGGCCGAAGCCGCCTGCTCGATGCTGCGCAGCGAGCCGTCGTCCATGCGCACCTTCACCAGGTGCACGGTCGTGCTCTTGCTGCGCTTCTCGATCTCGTTGCCGGCCACGCCGCCGCCGACGGCGCCGAGCACCGTCATCGCCTTGCGGCCGTTGCCGCGGCCCATCTGGTTGCCGACCACCGCGCCGAGCACGCCGCCGGCCACGGCGCCGACGCCGCTGGCTTCGCCCTTGCGCGTGACGGCCTGCACCGATTCGATCACGCCGCAGTCGTGGCACACCGCGGCCGCCTGCGGCGCGGCGGCGAGCTTGTGGTTCGCGGCGTCGGCCGTCTTGCCCGCGGGGGCAGCGGCTTCCTTGGCCGGCACCGCCTGGCCGGCCGGCGCAGGCAGGCCGTTGTGCACCAGCATGCCGGCACCGGCGGCCAGCGAGGCCGCGCCGAGCACGCCGGCGATCAGCCACACGGTGCGCGAAGGAGCGGCACCGGGCGCAACCGCACCCGGGGAGTTGGAGTCGAGGCTCATGTCATGAATCCGAGATTGCGAGTGGAGAAGTTTGCAAGGTTCGGGAAGACATCGAGCAACTGAGTGTCACTGAGCCCGAACCACCTGCCGAGCGTGGCGCCGAGCTGGTCGACCGAGGTGGTGGGCAGCAGCGCGCCGTTGCCGATCTGGTCGGGGCTGCTGTCGAAGTTGTTGTTGGCGGCGTTCTTCGTGCCGTAGACCGGGAACGTGCCGTACAAGTCGCCGCCGCGCACCGCGCCGCCCATCACGAAGTGATGCGCACCCCAGCCGTGATCGGTGCCGTCACCGTTGCTCGTGAAGGTGCGGCCGAAGTCGCTCGCCGTGAAGGTGGTGACGTTGTTGCGCATGCCGAGCGCGCCCAGCGTGTCGTCGAAGTAGCGCAGCGCATGCGCCAGGCGCGCCATCAGCTGCGCGTGGTTGCTGTTCTGCGCGTCGTGGGTGTCGAAGCCGCCCAGGCTGACGAAGAACACCTGCCGCTTCGTGCCGACGTCGGCATTGCCGCTCGCCTCGATGAGGCGCGCCACCACCTGCAGCTGCTGCGCCAGCGGGTTGGCGATCGTCGTGCCGGGGTTGTTCGGATCGGTGTAGCGCAGCTTGGGGTCGTTGTTGGCGTTGTAGCTCGTGCCGCTGGCCGGCGCGGTGCCGAACAACGGGTCGCTGGCCGGCTTGAGCGCATTGCGCAGCAGCGATTCGGCCTGCATCGAACGCGCCGCCACCGCGGCGAGATCCATCTCGAGCAGGTGGCCGCCGCGCGTGGTCTGCACGATGCGCTCCATCGCCTGGCCCACCGCCGCCGAGCCGTAGACCTGGCCGCTGGCATTGGTGCCGAGGCGGATCGCGCCGTTGCTCGTCACCTGGTACTGGCGCACCTCGTTGCCCGACAGCCAGACCGCGTTGCCGCCGGCGGTGATCGAGGTGAAGACCGTGCGCGAGTTCATCGACGCGAGCAGGTCGCCCATGCGGCCGCCCCAGCCCACCGTCGCGCCTTCGGGGTGGAAGGACTGCCAGGTATTCTGTTGGTCGTTGTGCGAGAACAGGTTCACCGGCTTGGGATGCGAGGCGCTTGCGTACTGCGTCTTGTTGGTCGGCAGGATCAGCGTGCCGACATTGGGCAGGATCGCCAGGCGCTTGTCGGTGTCGAACATGGCCTGCAGCGCGCCCATCGCCGGGTGCAGCGCGAAGCTGCGGCCCTGCGCATTGGCCGGCGCGATGGGCAGCACGCCGCCCAGCCGCGCCGGCGAGCCGTTGGCGGCGCCGGCGTTGGCGGCCGTGCCGGCGGCGAGCAGCGCGATCGGGTCGGGCGCCTGGTTGCGCAGCGTCGTGTAGTTGGCGAACGAAGCGGCGTCGGTCGGCAGCACCATGTTGATGCTGTCGTTGCCGCCGAACAGGAACAGGCAGACGATGGCCTTGTAGTCGGCGGCGGCCTGCGCCGAGGCCGTGCCGATCGCCGCCAGGTTGAGGGCCAGCGGGCCGCCGGCCGCGCCGATCGCCGACATCAGGCCGGCGTGGCGCAGGAACAGGCGGCGCGATGCGTTCATCGTGCTCATGGCAATCTTCTCCCCGCTCATTTCTGGACCTGGAACTCGGGCGACACCACCGTGAGGAATACGGCGGCGTTTACGCGGGTCCGCTTGGCGGCGTCGATCTGCGCCTGGTTGCTGCCCGTGCTGTTGAGCGCGGGAATCGTGATGGCGCCCACCGCGGTGACGATCTCGGTCTTGAGCGCATCGGGCATGCCGCCGGGCACCAGCTTGTCGCCCACCTGCTGCACCAGGTCGGCCGGCTTGTCGGCCAGCGCGAGTTCGGCGCTGAAGCCGGGCTGCAGGTCGCGGCGGGTGACCTGCGCGCCGTTGACCGTCACCGTGGCGCTCGCGCCGAAGCCGGAGGAGATGCCGTCGCGCATGTAGTTGACGTAGCCGGCCGCGGTGGTCTCCTGCGCCAGCGCCATCTCGGGCGCCACCAGGCCGGCCGCGGCCGCCTGCGTGCCCGGCGCCACGTAGCCGGGGCGGTAGAAGTTGAACACCGAGGGCGAGCGCATCGCGGTCTGGCCGAGCGAGCTGCCGGCGTTGTCGGTATTGCCGACGCGGTAGCGCCCCGAATCGGAGGCGTAGCCGAAGCCGCGCAGCAAGGCCGACAGGCGCAGCACGGGCTCGCGGATCTTGCCGCTGCGATCGGACGTGGCGCGTGCCTCCGGATTCAGCAGCACGGCCTTGAGCACCGCCTTCATGTCGCCGCGCACGCCGGCGCCGTTGTTGTTGAATGCGCCGGCCACCGCGGCCACGTAGGCCGGGCTGGGGTTGCTGGTGACGAAGCGCTGGATCAGTTGCCGGCCGATGAAGGGCCCGACGTTGGCGTGGTTGTAGAGCGCATCGAGCGCCGTCTTGAGGCTGGCATTCGGATCGGCCGTGCCCTGCGCGGCGATGGTGGTGCCGAGAAAGCTCTTCTCCTCCATCGCGTGGTACTGCGGGTAGCCGACCATGGGCTTGGTGCTGCGCTCGGGGTCGCTGACGCCGCCCAGCGAGCCGCTGCCGAAGCAGGTGTTGGACAGATCCGCACAGGCCCAGCTCCAGCCGGTGAAGACCTTGGCGAGGCCGGCGATGTCGGCCGGGCCGTAGGTTTCCTTCGGCGCGCCGCCCGCCTGCTTCACCGAGCCGTCGTCGTTGAGCTCCACCAGGCCGATCGAGAACAGCTGCATCACCTCGCGGGCGTAGTTTTCGTCGGGCACGCGGCCGGTGCGCGGGTCGGCCTTGCGGTTGCGGATGCTGGTCAGGTAGGTGCCCATCATCGGGTGCAGCGACACCGCTTCGATCAGCTCGCGGTAGTTGGCCAGGCCCTTGTCGCCCAGCATGTCGAGGTAGTGCGCCACGGCGCGCGGCTCGTTGCCGACGTTGCCATCCTGCAGCGAGATCACGAAGATCTGCGACAGCGCGTAGGCCATGCGCTGGCGCAGCTGGTCGTCGCCGCTCACCGCATGGCGCCAGAAGGCGTTGTAGACGCCGTCCTGGCCGATGGTGGCACTGGTGTTGGTCGGGTCCGCGGCCTTCACCGCGGCGTCCTGCGTCTCCCAGAAGGCGCGGTTGGAACTCGCCGGGCGCGCCAGCTGGTCGTCGATCCAGGCGCGGTAGCCGAGCGTCATCACGCGGTCGACTTCGGCCGGGGTCGGCCCGAACGTCGCCTGCGTGAGGAAGCGCGCCGCCTCGGCGCGCGAGGCCGGCAGGTCGGCCGGTGGCCCGTCGTCCTTCGAGCCGCCGCAGGCGGCCAGCACGAGCAGCGCCGTTGCAGCGATCAATGCGCGGGTTGGTTTCCCCATCGTCATGTCGTTCTCCCTGAGCAAGGGCGAATTCTTCGCGTGGGGGCGGCGACGCATGTCGCCGGATCGCCGCGGATGCAGCAGCTCTTTACACGCGGATGCACTCTCGCCGCGCGTTGTCGCGCCGGCGTTGCGTCCGCGCGTTGCTCAGAGCAGCGAAGCGAGCGAGCGCTTCACGACCTCGACGTCGAGCGCGCTGCGCGCCGCCCAGTCGGCCAGCTGGTCTTCGCCGACCTTGCCGACGTTGAAGTACGTCGCCTGCGGGTGCGCGAGGTAGAAGCCGCTGACGCTGGCCGCCGGCGTCATCGCCAGGCTCTCGGTCAGGCCCATGCCGATCTCCTCGCACTGCAGCACGCGGAACAGCTCGCGCTTGACGCTGTGGTCGGGGCAGGCCGGGTAGCCCGGCGCCGGGCGGATGCCGCGGTAGCGTTCGGCGATCAGCTCGGCGTTGTCGAGCCGCTCGTCGCTCGCGTAGCCCCAGAACTCGGTGCGCACGCGCTGGTGCAGGCGTTCGGCGAAGGCTTCGGCGAGGCGGTCGGCCAGCGCCTTGAGCATGATGGCGCTGTAGTCGTCGAGGTCGTCGAGAAACTGCTTCTCCTTCTTCTCGACGCCCAGGCCGGCGGTGACCGCAAACAGGCCCACATAGTCGGCCTTGCCGCTGCCCTTGGGCGCGACGAAATCGGCCAGGCAGCGGTTCGGGCGCTTCACGCCGTCGACCACCGGCCTCTCTGTCTGCATGCGCAGGCCGCGCCAGGTCATCAGCACCTGCTCGCGCGATTCGTCGGCGTAGATCTCGATGTCGTCGTCGTTGACGGTATTGGCCGGGAACAGGCCGATCACGCCGCTGGCCGTCAGCCAGCGCCCTTCGATGAGGCGGCGCAGCATGCGCTGCCCATCGGAGAGCACGCGGCGCGCCGATTCGCCGACCACCTCGTCGGTGAGGATGGCGGGGTAGGCGCCGGCCAGATCCCAGGTCTGGAAGAAGGGGCCCCAGTCGATGGCCTGCGCGATCTCGGCCAGATCCTGGTTGCGCAGGAGGCGCCGGCCGATGAACTTGGGCTTGGGCGGCTCGTAGTTCGCCCAGGCTATGGGCGTCTTGTTGGCGCGCGCCGCGGCCAGCGTCACCAGCGGCGTGGCCTTCTTGTTGGCGTGCTGCGTGCGCACGCGCTCGTAGTCGGACTTCAGCTCGTCGATGAAGCCGCGCGCCTTCTCGTCGGAGAGCAGGTCGGAGCACACGCCCACCGAGCGGCTCGCGTCGGGCACGTAGACCACCGGGCCGTCGTAGTGCGGCGAGATCTTCACCGCGGTGTGCACGCGGCTGGTGGTCGCGCCGCCGATCAGCAGCGGGATCTTCTTCACGCGGAAGAACTCGTCGCGCTGCATCTCGGCGGCGACATGCTGCATCTCCTCCAGGCTGGGCGTGATCAGGCCCGACAGGCCGATGATGTCGGCGCCCTCGACCTTGGCGCGCGCCAGGATGTCCTGGCAGGGCACCATCACGCCCATGTTCACCACCTCGAAGTTGTTGCACTGGAGCACGACGGTGACGATGTTCTTGCCGATGTCGTGCACGTCGCCCTTCACGGTGGCGATGACGATCTTGCCCTTGGCGCGCACGTCGCCGCCGGCCTCCATCAAGGCCTGCTTCTCGGCCTCGATGTAGGGCAGCAGGTGGGCCACCGCCTGCTTCATCACGCGCGCGCTCTTCACCACCTGCGGCAGGAACATCTTGCCCTGGCCGAACAGGTCGCCGACCACGTTCATGCCGGCCATCAGCGGGCCTTCGATGACGTGCAGCGGCCGCCCGCCGCCGGCCCGGATCGCGACCCAGGCCTCTTCGGTGTCGGCGACGATGAACTCGGTGATGCCGTGCACCAGCGCGTGGCTCAGGCGTTCGTCCACCGTGCCGGCGCGCCACGCGAGGCGCGCCGAATCGTTCTTGGCCGCGCCCTTGGCGCGCTCGGCGATCTCGACCAGGCGCTCGCCCGCGTCCTTGCGGCGATTCAGCACCACGTCCTCGACGCGCTCGCGCAGCTCGGCATCGAGATCGTCGTAGACGCCGATCATCCCGGCGTTGACGATGCCCATGTCCATGCCGGCCTGGATGGCGTGGTAGAGGAAGACCGTGTGGATGGCCTCGCGCACCGGGTCGTTGCCGCGGAAGCTGAAGCTCACGTTGCTGACGCCGCCCGACACCTTGGCGCCCGGCAGGTGCTGCTTGATCCAGCGCGTCGCCTCGATGAAGTCGACGGCATAGTTGTCGTGCTCCTCGATGCCGGTGGCGATGGCGAAGATGTTGGGGTCGAAGATGATGTCCTCGGCCGGGAAGCCGAGTTCGTCGACGAGGATGCGGTAGGCGCGCGCGCAGATCTCGGTCTTGCGCGCGTAGGTGTCGGCCTGGCCCTGCTCGTCGAAGGCCATCACCACCGCCGCGGCGCCGTAGCGGCGCACCAGGGTCGCCTGGCGCTTGAAGGCCTCCACGCCTTCCTTCAGCGAGATCGAGTTGACGATGCCCTTGCCCTGGATGCACTGCAGGCCGGCCTCGATCACCTCCCACTTGGAGCTGTCGACCATGATGGGCACGCGCGCGATCTCGGGCTCGCCGGCGATCAGGTTGAGGAAGCGCACCATCGCGGCCTTGCTGTCGAGCATGGCCTCGTCCATGTTGATGTCGATGACCTGCGCGCCGTTCTCGACCTGCTGGCGCGCCACCGACAGCGCCTCCTCGAACTGGCCGGCGAGGATCATGCGCGCGAAGGCCTTGGAGCCGGTGACGTTGGTGCGCTCGCCGATGTTGACGAAGAGCGAGCCGGCGCCGATCTCCACCGGCTCGAGACCGGAGAGCTTCATGGGAGGGACGGAGGTGGTGGTCATCGCGGCGCTTCCAGCGGGGCCGCGGCTCACCGCGACCTGTGTGTCGGGTGAGCGCCGTTGGCTGCGGCGCGCGAAGGTCTCGCTGGCGCACCGCCCTGCCCGAGCCTGGCGACCGCAGCGGTCGTCGCAACGCTCCTCGGGCAGGCGCGGATTGTAGGGGAGGCGTGCTCGCGTCGCAGGTCTTGCCCGCGGCGCGGCCATGGGCTGCAATCGGCGCATGCCGAGTCGTTCACCTTGGGTCGTCATCCTCGCTTCCGCCCTGGGCGGCTGCGCGCTGCCGCAATCCGCCCCGCCGCCGCTGCCGCCGCCCGTCAGCGCCGCGCCGCTGCCGGCCGCGCCGGGCAGCGGCTGGGTCTGGTCGGCGCCGCTCGAATCGGCCGGCGCGCGGCTGCGCAGCGCGCTGGCGGGCTCCGGCGCCGAGGTGTCGCAGACGCCCGACCAGCGCCTGTGGATCGCCTTGCCGGGCGAGGCCGTCTTCCCGGCCGGGCGCAGCGCCGTGACGCCGGCGGCCGGCGCGTGGCTGGACAAGATCGCCGCGGCGCTGCGCGGCCTGCCGCGCGCCGAGCTGCAGATCGTCGGCCCCACCGATGCGCGGGGCGCGGGCGGCCAGGCCCTGGCGCTGGACCGCGCCGCCAGCGCGCGCGACTGGATGGTGGTGCGCGGCGTGGCGGCGCAGCGCATGGCCGTCTCGGGAGCGGACCCGCGCGGCCGCGCGCCGGCCGTCGATGGCCGCTTGCACATCCTCGCCGGGGAGCGTGCCACGCCCTGAGCATGTGCGCGCGCCGCGCGGGCTCAAGTCGGCTTGCTGCAGTGCCGAAAAACCGCCGAGTTACCGAACGTCATGGCCTACCAACCGCTTCCCCCGGACGTGCTGCGCGCCGGTTTCCCGACCCTGTTCGCGCTGCGCGACAAGAGCGGCTGCCTGCTCGTGCCCAAGGGCACCATGATGGATGCGGATCAGCTCGAGCAGCTCGCCGCGCGCGACCTCTACGTCGACGACCAGGACGGTGAAGCGCTGCGCCGCGCCATCGCCGGCAAGGTGCACCAGCTGGTGCGCAACGACGAATTGCTCGGCCGCATCGCCCAGGCGCGCCCCGATTCGCTCGAGCTGGCCGCGCCCTCGGCGGCCGGACGCCGCCGCCTCGACGACGCGCCCACCGACTGGTCCAACCTCCAGGTGCGCCTGGCCGCGCTGCTGCGCGACGCCGCGCAGCCGGATTTCGCCGGCCGCCTGATGCAGCTGCAGAAGACGATGTTCGAGCAGGTCAACAGCGACGCCGACGACGCGCTGCTGCTGCTGGTGCACGCGGCCACGCAGGAGTACCGCGACTACAGCGCCAACCATGCGCTGCTGGTGGCCGTGGTCGCCGAGCTGGCCTCGCGCCACGTGCCGGGCATCACACCGGCGCAGCGGCAATCACTGCGCTGCGCGGCGCTGACCATGAACGTGGCGATGACCGCGCTGCAGAACCAGCTCGCCCAGCAGAGCAGCCCGCTGAACGCCCAGCAGCGCGCCCAGGTCGATGCGCACCCGGCGCGCGCCGTCGAAGCGCTGCGCGGCGCGGGCGTGGACGATGCGCTCTGGCTCGAGGCCGTGCTGCACCACCACGACGCCCCGGGCGGGCCGCTGGCCGGCATGGAGCCGGCGCAGCGCCTCGCGCGCCTGATCCGCCGCGCCGACGTATTCGCCGCGCGCATGAGCCCGCGCCGCGGCCGCCAGGCGCTCTCGGCCACGGCCGCCGCCAAGGCGGCCTACCTCGACGAACAGGGCAAGCCCGACGAGGCCGGCTCGGCGATCATCAAGGCGGTGGGCCTCTACCCACCCGGCTCGCTGGTCAAGCTGGCCGATGGCGAAACCGCCGTCGTGCTGCGCCGTGGCCGGCGCGCCAACGCGCCGACAGTGGCCTGCATCGTCAACCCGGCCGGCGCCGTGCTGGCCTCGCCGGCGCTGCGCCAGACCCACATGCCCACCCATGCGGTGACCGGCGGCGTGGCGCCGCACGAGGTGAAGGTGCGGCTCAACCTGCAGCGGCTGCTGCAGATGACCTGACCCCCCACTCCGTTCGCCCTGAGCCTGTCGAAGGGCCAGCCCGAACGGGATCGCGATCAGGCCGCCTTCAGACCACCGAACAGGCTGGCGCCGCAGCAGCGCGGCTGGTAGCGCGCGACGCGCTGCGCGATCGCGGCGATGTGCTCGGGCGTGGTGCCGCAGCAGCCGCCGGCGATATTGAGGAAGCCCGACTTGGCGAACTCCTCCAGCAGCGCACCGGTGATCTCCGGCGTCTCGTCGAAGCCGGTCTCGCTCATGGGGTTGGGCAGGCCGGCGTTCGGGTAGCAGCTGATGAAGGTGTCGCCGGCCACGCGCGCCAGCTCCTCGATGTAGGGCCGCATCAGCGTCGCGCCGAGCGCGCAGTTCAGGCCGATGGCGATGGGCTTGGCATGGCGCACGCTGTGCCAGAAGGCCGTGACGGTCTGGCCCGAGAGGATGCGCCCGGAGGCATCGGTCACCGTGCCGGAGACGATCACCGGCAGGCGCTCGCCGCTGTCTTCCATCAGCTCGTCGAGCGCGAAGATCGCCGCCTTGGCGTTGAGCGTGTCGAAGATGGTCTCGACCAGAAACAGGTCGGCCCCGCCTTCGAGCAGGCCCTCGGCCTGCTCGCGGTAGGCCGCGCGCAACTCGTCGAACGTGACGTTGCGCGCCGCCGGGTCGTTCACGTCGGGGCTGATGCTGGCGGTGCGCGGCGTGGGGCCGAGCGCGCCGGCCACGAAGCGCGGCTTGTCGGGCGTGCTGAACTTGTCGCAGGCGGCGCGCGCGAGCTTCGCGGCGGCCACGTTCATCTCGCGCGCCAGCGGCGCCAGGCCGTAGTCGTCCTGCGCGACGCGGGTGGCGCCGAAGGTGTTGGTCTCGATGATGTCGGCGCCGGCGGCGAGGTACTTCTCGTGGATCTCGGCGATCACGTCGGGCCGCGTGAACTGCAGCAGCTCGTTGTTGCCCTTCAGATCCTTGGGATGATCGCGGAAACGCTCGCCGCGGTAGTCGGCCTCGGCGAGCTTGTAGCGCTGGATCATCGTGCCCATCGCACCGTCGAGGATGGCGATGCGCCGCGAGAGGATCTCGGGCAGCGCGGCGGCGCGGGTGTAGGCGGGCGACTTCATGCCCGGATTCTACGAAGCGGCCCGAAACCCTGGTCAGTGCACCGAGACGGGCTGCGTTTCCTGGAACAGCGAGGCGCTGAACTCGATGGCGCGCGGGCCGACGTCGTTCATCGCCCACAGCGCCAGCGCGCGCGCCGACATCGGCTTGGCGTACAGGTAGCCCTGCAGCACGTCGCAGCCGAGCGCGCGCAGCACCTGGGCCTGGCCCTCGGTCTCGACGCCCTCGGCCACCACCTTGCGGCCGAGCGCCTGGCCGAGCTTGACCACCGCGTCGACCACCGCGCGCGCGTCGGCGCTGGTCTCGAGGTCGAGCACGAAGCTGCGGTCGATCTTCAGCTCCTCGGCCGGCATCTTGCGCAGCATCGCGAAGTTGCAGAAACCGGTGCCGAAGTCGTCGATCGACAGGTGCACGCCCACCGCGGCGAGCCGCTCGAAGATGGCCTGCGTGCCCTCGGCATCCTCCATCGCGGCGGACTCGGTGATCTCGCAGGTCAGCAGGTTGGGGTTGATCTGGTGCCGCTTCAGCGCCGCGGCGATGCGCTCGGCCAGGTCGGGCTGGCGCAGCTGGTGCACCGAGAGGTTGATCGCCACGCGCATGCGCAGGCCCTGGTCGCGCCAGGCGCGCGCCTGCCGGCAGGCTTCCTCGATCACCCATTGGCCGAGCGTGACGATCAGGCCGTGGCGCTCGGCCAGCGGAATGAAGCTGGCCGGGCTGACCACGCCGCGCTCCGGGTGGTGCCAGCGCAGCAGGCCCTCGGCGCCCATGATCTCGCCGCTGGGCGCGTGCACCTTGGGCTGGTAGACGAGCTCGAGCTGGTTCTTCGCCACCGCGTGGCGCAGGTCGCGCAGCAGCTCGACCTGCTCGCGCGCATCGCCCAGCATGCGCGGCTCGAAGAAGGCGAAGGTCGAACCGCCGTTGCGCTTGGCGTAGTGCGAGGCCGCCTCGGCGTTGGCCATCGCGGCGGACAGCGAGCCGTCGCGCGGGTAGAGCACGACGCCGATCGAAGCGCCCAGGCCCAGCGAGCGCTGCTCGATCTCGACCGGCTCGGCCAGCGCCTCGAGCAGCTGCTGCGCCATCGCGGCGGCCTCGGGGCGGCCGCTGCCCGGGCCGAGCAGCAGCACGAACTCGTCGCCACCGGCGCGCGCCAGCAGGCCGCCGCGGCCGATCACGCCGCGCAGCCGCTCGGCCACCGCCTGCAGCATCAGGTCGCCGATGCGGCGGCCGAAGGAATCGTTGACCTGCTTGAACTGGTCCAGCCCGATGAACAGCACCGCGGTGGCCAGCGGCGCCGCCACCGCATGCTGGGCGACGGCGTCCAGCCGCGCCTCGAAGGAGCGCCGGTTGGGCAGGCGCGTCAGCGCGTCGGTGCGCGAGCTTTCCTCGACGCGCGCGATGGCCGCACGCAGCGCGCGGCGCATGCGCGCCTCCATGATCGACAGCGCCAGCAAGCTGACGGACAGCGCCAGCGTCGCCACGCCGGCGAGCAGCGCGAGCGTGGTGTCGGCCAGCCAGCCCATCTCGTGCAGCGAGACGGCGCCCTCGCTCACCTGCGCCGCGCCCAGCACGGCGTGGTGCACGCCGACCAGGCCCGTACCGGCCAGCACGGCCGCGGCGGCGCGCCAGCGCCAGTCGGCGCCGCGCGGCCCTGCGGTCAGCGCGCCGCAGGCGATCCACACGGCCAGCATGGCCAGCGCGGCCAGCGCCAGCGGCAACGGCTGCCAGTGCGGCGCCGGGGCCAGACGCATGTCGACGAGGTAGAGCACCGGGCCGCCGACCGCCGTGGCGGTGAGCAGCAGTGCAGCGGCCGGGTTCGCCGCGCGCCGCGCGCGGCCGCCGAAGGCCCAGCGCAAGGCAAGCGCGCCGGCGAGCACGCCGCCGCCCCAGACGGCCAGCGTGATCGCGCCACCATAGCCGGCCGCCAGATGCAGCGGCCGATGGGCCAGCGAGAGGAAGTGCACGCTCCACTGGCCGCTGCCGAGCGCCAGCGCGGCGCCGAGCAGCCACGGACTGGCGGCGCGCAGGCTGGCGCCGGCCAGGCGGCGGCTCAGGTCGAGCGCGACGTAGCAGGCCAGCGCGGCAAGCGCCGCCGCCGCCACCGACAGCACCGGCGTGAAATGCCAGGCGAGGAAGGTGTCGTGATCCAAGGCGAGTCCAGGGTGATCCAGCCCGGTCTTATCGACCGGCCGCGAGCGCGCTGGAGAGCGCCGGCTGCGCGCGGCGTGCGGAGCGTCACGCTCGGCGCGGATGGGCTTACTGCACGAACCCGATGCCGCGCCGCTGCCGCACCTCCGGCTTGACGCGGTGCTCGGCCTCGAGCTGGGCGAGGAACTCGTCGGGCTCGAAGGCTTCACCGAGCACGTCGATCTGGCGCTTGACCGCCGCGAAGTCGCCCGGCGCCAGCAGCTCCAGCGCGCGCAGGCGCTTGCGTTGCTCGTCGTTCAGGGCGCCCTCGTCGCCGCCCAGCGCCTCGGCCACGAACATGCGCTCGCGCTGCGCGGGCGTGAGCGGCTTGAACTGGATCTTGAAGGTGAAGCGGCGCAGCGCCGCCTCGTCGAGTTCCTGGAACAGGTTGGTGGTG
>WBZV01000971.1_pt1 | contig 14488 bp, 14 predicted proteins | sample 5204221 | NCBI WGS metagenome assembly WBZV01 (sample SAMN12344360, study PRJNA552823) | activated sludge metagenome | biome: Activated sludge suspended growth; feature: Nitrification reactor; material: Wastewater; isolation source: activated sludge from nitrification reactor of wastewater...
CCTGATCGGCATCTTGTCTCTGGAAAGCCTCTCGCCATCGTTCTCGCTGGCCATAACGGTTCGGGGAAGTCGACTCTCTGGTACGACCATCTGGCCGACAAACTCCAGGTGCCACTCATTAACGCGGATCGAATGATGTTGTCGATCCTGCCCGAAAAACGTCCCCTGCCAGCTTGGGCGACGCATCTACGGGACGATGACGAGGACTGGATGGGCGTGGCGCAAAAAGGGGTCCAGTCGTTTGTGGCTCAGGCCATGGTGCAGCAGGTGCCCTTCGCCACCGAAACGGTCTTCTCATACTGGCAGCAGCGGGAAGACGGAACCTTCGCCAGCAAGATCGACACCATTCGCGAACTCCAGCAAGTCGGATATTTCGTGCTCCTGATCTTTGTTGGCCTCGGGGACGTGGGGTTGTCGATTGCCCGGGTAAAAACCCGTAAGGCCAAGGGCGGGCACGACGTCAATTGGAAAAAACTTGAGGAACGCTTCCCGCGCACCCAACGCGCCATCGCCGCCGCCCTCTCGGTGGTCGATGCAGCCATCCTTGCTGACAACAGCCGTGGCGAGAAGCAGGCCTTTACCCCGGTTCGGGTTCAGGCCGGCGATGCCGTGATCTTTGACTCCCGGATCATCCAAGCGCAGCCCCCCATCATCACCGCGTGGATGGACGTGGTGTGCGGGCCTGCCCCGCTGGTCGCGCAATAGTCCGCTCTTCGTGTGGAAATGGAGGGATTCATCAAGAGCAAGGTCGCCAGCGGCTCTTATGGCAACGCGACGGAAGTTATCCTCGATGGAATCCGGCGGATGCAAGCCGACGACTTGCGTGCCAACGCATGGCGCGCCGCCATCAAGGCCGGAGACGACGAGCTCGATAGAGGTGACGGCGTCGAATACACCGCCGATGCGCTAGCGGATATCACCAGCGCGGCCATCGACAGCATGCACAGCGGCAAGCCGATGGACCCGGATGTCCGCCCCTGAAGTAATCGGGCAGTCGTTCGAACCAAGCTTCGACTGAGTGCCGCTTGTCATCGAGTTCAGGAGTTGGCTGGCGTTCGAATCACTTCCGATGCATGGCAGCAGCCGACCCAAAGCGGACAAAGTGCTCGGTTTGAGTTCATTCTGCAATCCTACGAACGCACTGCATCCAAAAGTCAAGGAGCAGTAGCCACTGCAACTGGGGTCGCTTGTGCAGGTACAGGTGTAACCTGCGCATTTGGTGGAGCAAGTTCCGACGAAAGCGCCGTCCCGGCAAAAAGTCGCTTGATCAACCGTGCCAAACGGCCGGAATCAGGGGCATTGGCGAGGGTCCGGCAAGCCTCGACAAAGCGTTCTGTTGCCGCTCCGAAGTGTGCGTCGTAGGTTTGCCTTTGAAGGCGCATCCTGATCATGCCCAGCATGAACCGACGCAGCTTCTCAATCTCCATTTTCCGGATGGCCAATTCAAAGTCGGTGGTTGTGGCGTTCTTCATTGCCACCTCCTGCATCGTCCCCCACCCTCCGTTGTCGATGACATGCATGCAGGCATCGAGGAGGGTGGTTCTCGCTTGAGCCTGCGCATTTATGGCGGAGAACTCGGCCGCGATGGCCTCGTGCAGTGGTTGGTTGAACAGGTTGTCGTTGTCGAACGGCTCGTACTTCATGGCCTTGAAGGCTGAGATCCATCCATCGACGATCGCCTTGCCAATCGCGGCGCCACCCGGGATGTCGGCCAACTCAATGTTCAGTTTAGACACGACGTAAGGATCCAATAGCCCTGCTATTGCGGGCAACTCGGAGGCCAATTTCAGCAACTGTGCCTCACCGAGCCGGTGATCCCAGAACGCCTTGGACAGAAATTGGCTAGCCTTCTCACGGGCCTCCACATTCTCCTTTTCAGTAGCATAGCGATCGATGATCGGCTTGAGCTTGCTCGCGTCAAACAGACCCGACTCCAAGAACTCAACGACTAGGGCCTCGAACTCGTCGCACCCATGGATGCCCAACTCGTTCATGAGCAGCCGCCATTTTTCTCCACGCTTCTCCTCTTCTGTGGGCTCCTCGTTCTTATCCTCTACGAAGTCCCCCCAGTCGCTGGGTGAGCCGATTCTCAGAGCGAACTGGAAGTCCGGCCCGTCTTCGAGGCCCTTGTAGTGGATTGCCGCAAATAGGACGATTGATGGAACCACCCTGGCCAGCAGCGCATCCTCCAGCGCGCTATCCCCCAAGATTCGATTGGCGGCCTTGATGACTTTTCCGATGATGCGGATATTGGTGAGCCCGCAAGCGACGGACGCACGTTTGATCGCCTCTGCATGACTTGAGGGGAACAGGCTTGAGGCGATGGTGAAAGCCTCGTCTGGTGAGGTCAGCAACTTCAACTCTTGATCGACAACCTTCTCGCGCAGGGTGTCCCATACTTCACGTTTGGCTAACTGATCGCTGTTGAGAACCAAGACGAATCGGGCCTTGTGCCTTTGCGTGTATTCGTCGATGAAGCCCAAAATCTCATCTATGCCAAGCTTGTCGTGCTTGCGCTCAATGTCGTCGATGACGATGACTTTCTCCCGAAGCATCACGGGGGCGAGCAGCAGCAGGTTCAAGTCGCTGAGAGCGGCAAACCCCTTGTGGAACCCCTCTAAGACCTTGATGCCAGAACTCACCGCTTGCTTGGCTGCCTCCCAAATCTTGGGATGAGCTTCTGCTCCTGGCGCCACCGACTCGATGAGCTTTCTCTTTAACTGATCGATGCCGGACAGACCGAACAAGGAGACGTAAAGTGCGCCATTGACGATCTCGTCCTTGGCCTCCTTCATGACCTCGCCCCACAGGTGCGTCTTACCAGTGCCCCATCTTCCGGATAGTGCAATTACCTTATTCTCGGCATCTCCCAGCAGCGAGAGCAAATGCTCCTTGGTCTCTTTTAGTGACATGTTTCCTCCTTTTTTTGGAAATCGCATTCCAACTCCAGCGTCCTGTGGTTGTATTGCGCAAGTTTTCGAGAATCACGATGTGGGACACTAGACAGTCTGCTGGATACCTCCCGGTCATCAGTATCCGTTCCTGGACGATAGCCGCTGTTCGCTGATGTTAGGCATCCACTCGGAACACATACCCGCCCCTCACCCCTTCCCCCTAAACCAAGCCCCCATCCCACTCCCCTGCATTTCCACCTTCCCCGTCGCCTTCAGCGCATTCGTCAGCGTGGAATGCCCCGATCCCTTGATGCTTTTCCCCATTGCCTTGAACTGCACGCCAATTGCCTGAACCGGCGCCCAGCCATTTCCCGTCGTTGCCAGTTTCACCGCCTGCAGCAGCGCCTGCGTAATCGCGCTATCAAGCCCAGCCTTGGCTTGAGGCTGCGCCACCGCCTTGGTCACTTTGGTGGCTTTAGGTACAGCTTTCGGCACTACGAAATCCTTCGCCCGGCAGAAATAGCTATGCCCCTTCTTGTGCGGCCGATTCTCCAGATCAAAGGCTTTGGTCTTTTCAATCAGATCCAGATCGTTGCCGCAGCCAAATAGCGGCGGCTTGAATTCCGGTTGGCTGCTGCGGATCTTCGAAAAGAGCTTCACCACCATCACCCATCCGTCTTCCGCTTCCATCCCGCGGTAGGCCACATGCAAGGCCGCTGCGGCCTGGGGCAGGGGGCGGAGGGCGGCGGGGGCGGGTTTTGTGGGTGCAGGGGGAGTCGCGGGTGGGGTGGCAGGTGCGGCCGGGGCGCTGGCTGCGGCGGGCGTTTCAGCCTGGGCGGCATGGGTGGCGATCACTTCCAGGGGCGAGGTGGTCAGCTCTTCCACATGGTTGAAGCGGTCGCAGGCGTTCACAAAGGCCCTGGGGGTTTGCTTTTCGCCGAAGCCGAAGACCATCAGCCCGTCTTCGCGGATGCGTGTGGCCAGGCGGGTGAAGTCGCTGTCGCTGCTCACCAGGCAGAAGCCGTCGAAGCGCCGGGAGTGGAGCAGGTCCATGGCGTCGATGATGAGGGCGCTGTCGCTGGCGTTTTTGCCGGTGGTGTTGCGGTATTGCTGGATGGGATGGATGGCGTGTTCGGAGAGCTTGAGGCGCCAGCCGGCCAGGTGGGGGGTGGTGAAGTCGCCGTAGATGCGCCGCACCGTCACGCGGCCCAGGCGGGCGATGGCGTCGAGGATGGGCGTGAGGGTGTCGAGGCGGACGTTGTCGGCGTCGATGAGCACGGCAAGGGACTGGAGTTCGTGCTTCATCCGGTGATGACGCAGTTCTTTTTATTGGGGGCGGGTATGGCCTAGATGGTGCCACCGGAGGCGGTGGGTGGAACAGTGACGCAATGCACTCGGGGAGAGTGCAAAAATGCCATGTGGGCGCCGCGGTGGGCTTGCGGCGCCCGGGGTGTTCAGGCCATCGAATGCAGCCCGATCATGTTGCCTTCCGTATCCACGGCCAGGGCGATGAAGCCGTAGTGGCCGATGGGAAACTTGTCGCGCTGGATCTGGCCGCCGGCGGGGACGACGCGGGCGGCTTCCACGGCGCAGTCGGCGCAGTGGAAGTACACCAGCACGCTGTTGCCGCCGCTGCGAAAGCCGGGCATGCGCACCAGGGCGCCGGCGGCGCCGTAGGCGTTGTCCTGCATGGGGAAGGCCCACATTTCCAGGTCGGGGCTGCCGGGGTCTTCGGGGGTTTCGAGGCGGGTCAGGGGGGCGCCGAACACGGTCTCGTAGAAGGCTTTGGCGCGGGGCATGTCGTCCACGTAGATTTCAAACCAGCCGACGGGGTTGTTCATGGTGGGGTCTCCTTGGGTTTGGGCGGGGGCCGCGGTGTCCGGCGGAACCCCATAAGCATAGGCAAGCCGGGGCGAGCTTGCCCGGTGCTTTTTAGGCCTGGGCCTTGCCGGCCAGCGCCAAGGTGAGTTCGCCGGCGCCGATGGTGCGGCAGCCCAGGGGGTTCTGGCCGCACCACAGGGGCGAGAAGTCGGCGCTGCCCTGGCTTTCGGCGGCGGCGCGCAGGGGGGCGACGGCGGCGGTGGCCAGGGGGAAGGCGGGGGCCAGGGGGTTGAGGGGGCCGAGTTCGCGCATGAAGCGGTTGACGATGCCCCGCGCCGGCCGGCCGGTGAACAGGCGGGTGAGGGCGGTGTGGCCGGCGTCGGGGCTTTCCAGGGCGGCCCGGTGCACGGGGCTGGTGGTCGCTTCGGGGCACAGCATGTAGGCGGTGCCCACCTGCACGCCGGCGGCGCCCAGGGCCAGGGCGGCGGCCACACCGGTGGCGTCGGCAATGCCGCCGGCGGCAATCACCGGGATGCGCACGGCGCTGACGATGCGCGGCAGCAGGGCGAAGGTGCCGGTCTGGGTGCTGAGGTCGTCATTGAGAAAGAGGCCCCGGTGGCCGCCGGCTTCGAGCCCCTGGGCAATGATGGCGTCGGCGCCGTGGGCCTCAAGCCAGAGGGCTTCTTCCACGGTGGTGGCGGACGACAGCACGCGGGCGCCCCAGCTCTTGACCCGGGCCAGCAGCGCGGGGGCGGGCAGGCCGAAGTGGAAGCTCACCACCGGCGGCCGGAAGGGGGCGATGGTGTCGGCGAGTTCGGCGCTGAAGGGGCTGCGGCCCGGGCCGCTGGGGATGCCCTGGGGGTCGATGCCGAATTCCCGGTAGTAGGGGAGGAGGGCGGCGCGCCAGGCGGCTTCGCGCTCGGCGTCGGGCACTGGCGGAGTGTGGCAGAAGAAGTTGACGTTGAAGGGGCGGTCGGTGGCGGCGCGGATGGCGGCGATCTCCCGCGCGAGGGTGTCGGCGGTGAGCATGGCGCCGGGCAGGGAGCCCAGGCCGCCGGCCTGGCTGACCGCAATGGCCAGGGCGCTGCCCTGCACGCCCGCCATGGGGGCCTGGATGATGGGCAGGTCGATACCGAAGAGTGCGGTGATGGACATGGCATGGGGCTCCGGGGGCGTGGGCGGCCATTGTGCCGTGAACACCGGCCGCCGGTGGGGCAGGTCAGAGGGCGTGAAGAATCGTCGCGAGTGCTTCGAGTTCGCGCCGGGAAGCGCAAGCGTAAATGGGTACGATGAGGGGTACGGTGAGCATCGCAGGGGCGAAATCGGGCCGCGCAGTAGACTTGTTCAGGCCCTCTCAGGTCAGCAGGGGCAGGTAATCCCGGGTGAAGCGGTGCACCTGGTCGCTGCCCAGGGCGTCTTCGATGGGCCACCAGCGCAGGGCTTCGTGCTGGTCGTCGCAGCCGGGGATCTCGAAGCCCGCCGGCACGTCGATGCGGTGGCCCAGCACCACGTAGTGGGTGCTCACGCCGATGTCGCCGGCAAAGCAGTCGTCGTAGAAATGCTCAAAGGGGCCGAGAAAGGCCGGCTTGAGAGCGTGGATGTCGGCGATGCCCAGCTCCCGCGCGGCCACCCGGGTGAGGGCGTCGGCGCGCTTTTCGTTCTTGAGGATGCGGCCGCCGGGTACAAACCACGAGCCCTGGGCCGGGCGATTGGTGCGCAGGCCCAGCAGCACCTCACGGCCGTCGCGCACCAGCACCAGATCCACCGACACCAGGGGCAGCGCCCGGATCAGTTCAATGAAGCGTTCTTTGTCTTCCATGGGGTGTTTCCTGCATTGGGTCGAAGAAGGGGGGGCGGTCCGGGCGCTTGAGGATACAACGACTGTGCGGCCCGATTTCGCGCCAGCAATGCCGCGCAAGGAAGCGCAGCGTACCCGAAGGGTGTATCGGGCTTCCAGCCCTTGCACCATTCCGGCGCAATCGTGTCCCGGTCGTGTCGTCGTGGTGCGTGATTGGCGCGAATCCCCCCGATGTTTCGGGGAGATTTCCGTGGCATGAAATTCGCTTGTCAAAAATTGACCAGTTGGTCAGGTTTTCAGGAGCGCGCCATGGCATCCCATATCGTTCTGACTTCCCACCCCCGCGGGGCCGGCAGCCGGCAGGCGCCGGCGGTGCAGTGGGGCGCGGCCAGCGCCAGGGCGCGGGGGCCGTTGGTGGCCGGGCTGGCGGAGCCGGCCATGCGCAACGTGATCGGCACCCATTCGGGCTCCTACGCGGTGTACCGGGCGCTGGCCGTGGCGGCCGGCAACCTGCAGGCCGATCATCGCCCCGACCTGACCAACACCGTGCCCGCCGCGGCCATCGGCCCCCACCCCCAGTGGGGCGATCCGGGGCGCATCGTGTCCCTCGACCCGTGGGGGCACCGGGTGGCCCATGAGTTTGCGGCGGAGATCGCGGCGGGCATGGACATCCGCCCGACCATTGCCATCACCACCGCCCACATCAACATGCCCGAGCTGCGCGATGCCATCGAGGCCGGGCGCCTGGTGCCGGATGGGGACATCCTCGAAGCCAATGGCGACGTGCGGGTGACCAAGGCGGCCATCGACCCGGTGTGGTACCTGCCGGGGGTGGCCGAACGCTTCGGCATTGCCGAGCGCGCCCTGCGCCGGGCGCTGTTCGAGCAGACCGGGGGCATGTTCCCCGAGCTGGTGACCCGCCCGGATCTGAAAGTCTTTCTGCCCCCCATCGGCGGCATGACTTTGTATTTCTTCGGTGATGTGAGCCTGCTCGGGCGCCCCGACACCCGCGTCGCCTGCCGGGTGCACGACGAGTGCAATGGCTCCGATGTGTTCGGCTCCGACATCTGCACCTGCCGGCCCTATCTGGCCCATGGCATCGAAGTGTGCGTCGAGATGGCCCAGCAAGGGGGCGTGGGCCTGGTGATTTACAACCGCAAGGAAGGGCGTGCCTTGGGCGAGGTGACCAAGTTCCTGGTGTATAACGCCCGCAAGCGCCAGTATGGCGGTGATCGGGCCGAGACCTACTTCGAACGCACCGAATGCGTGGCGGGCGTGCAGGACATGCGCTTCCAGGAGCTGATGCCGGACGTCTTCCACTGGCTCGGCGTCACCCGCATCGACCGCTGGGCGTCCATGAGCAACATGAAGCATGGCGCCCTGACGGCGGCGGGCATTGCTGTGGTCGAGCGGGTGGCGATCCCCGATGAACTGATTCCGGCCGATGCCCGCGTCGAGATGGACGCCAAGACGGCCGCCGGCTACTTCACCCCCATGGCGCCCCCCAGCGCCGCCGAACTGGCCCTCGCCAAGGGCAGGGAGCTTCACGCATGAGTGTTTTGACCGACCGCCCGGCCCCCGGCTGGCATACCCCGGTGCCCGCCGGGCACCCGGCCGCCAGCCTGCTCTCGGCCAGGGCGGTGCGCAGCCGCTGCAGCATCGTGATGGCCCAGGTGGAGGGCGGCCGCTCGCCCTTCTTCACCTGGCATCCGGAACACCTGCCCCTGTGCGCCGAATACGTCGCCCAGACGATCCGCCTCAACTACCCGGATCTGAACGTCCCTTACCACGCCCGCTGGCGCCACTTCGAGGCGGGCGGGGTGGATCGCTGGGGCGCGCTGAAGGCCCGCGCCGGGCTGGACGGTGACCCCATCGAGGCGGCCCGGGTGGCGGTGGACCTGGTGATCCCCAGCGTGTTGCTGGATGCCGGCGCCGGCCCCGACTGGCGCTACCTGGACATCCCCAACAGCCAGCGCCTGCCCCGCTCGGAGGGGCTGGGCGTGGCCAGCCTGGCGCTGTTTGCCAGCGGTGCCCTGTCGTCCGATGCCGGCCGCCCCCTGCGCTGCGATGCCGCCGCACTCATCGCACTGGCCCCCGAAACCCTCGCCGACGCCTTCCAGGTGGGGCCGGCCAACCCCCTGGTGGGGCTGGATGGGCGCCTTGCCCTGTTGCAGCGCCTCGGCGAGGTGATGGCGGCCACGCCGGCCGTGTTCGGCACGCCGGCCCGGGCCGGACGGCTGGTGGACTACCTGCGTGCCCACGCCGCCGGCGGGCGCGTCACCGCCTCCTTCATCCTCGAAACCCTGCTGCGCGCCCTGGGCCCCGTATGGCCGGGCCGCCTGCGCCTGAAGGGGGTTCCCCTGGGGGACTGCTGGGGGCACCCGGGGCCGGAAGACGGCCTGCTGCCCTTCCACAAACTCACCCAGTGGCTCACCTATTCGCTGCTCGAACCCCTCGAGGCCGCCGGTCTGATCATCACCGGGCTCGATGAGCTCACCGGCCTGCCCGAGTACCGCAATGGCGGCCTGCTGCTGGACTTCGGCCTGATCCAGCCCCGGGACGAACGCTTCTGGCACCACACCTGGACCATGGATGCGCCGGCCATCGTTGAATGGCGGGCGCTCACCGTCATCGGCCTGGACCGCCTGGCCGACGCGGTGCGCGGCGAACTGGGGCTGAGCCGCGAGGCCTTTCCCCTCGCCCGGGTGCTGGAAGGGGGCACCTGGTCGGCCGGCCGGCGCATCGCGGCCCAGCGCCGCCAGGGGGGCGGCCCGCCCCTGCGCCTCATCAGCGACGGCACCGTTTTCTGAAATCCCACGCGCCGGAGGACACCATGACCGCAACCGTCACCGTCATCGATCACCCCCTGTTGCAGCACAAGCTGTCCATGGCCCGCAGTGCCGACACCACCACCGACAACTTCCGCCGCCTGGTGCGGGAGATCGCCGCCATGTTGGCCTACGAGGTGACCCGCGACCTGCCCACGGAGCTGATCAAGGTCACCACCCCGGTGGCCGACTGCGAGGTGCCGGTGATCAGCGGCAAGAAGCTGTGCCTGGTGTCCATCCTGCGGGCCGGCAACGGCATGCTCGACGGCATGATCGACCTGCTGCCCGGCGCCCGGGTGGGCCACATCGGCCTGTACCGCGACCCGGAGACCCTGGAAGCCATCGAGTACTACTTCAAGCTGCCGGAAGACGTGGAAGACCGCCTGGTGATCGTGGTGGACCCCATGCTCGCCACCGGCAACTCGGCCAGTGCGGCCCTCTCGCGGCTCAAGGAGGCGGGCGTCTCCAGCCTCAAGTTCGTGTGCCTGCTGGCGGCGCCCGAGGGCATCGCCGCCCTGCAGGCGGCCCACCCGGACGTGCCCATCACCACCGGCGCGGTGGACAGCCACCTCAACGACCACGGCTACATCGTGCCCGGCCTGGGCGATGCGGGAGACCGCATCTTCGGCACCAAGTGACGGCAACGGCGCCCCTCCCCCGGGAGGATGGCCGGGGCGGGCGCATCCGCCAGCAGCAGGAGTGCGCCATCCTGCAGGCCGCCGAGCAGGTGTTTGCCCGGGCAGGCTTCCAGGGGGCCACCATGGCCGAGATCGCCCTGCGCGCCGGTCTGCCCAAGTCCAATCTGCACTACTACTTCGGCACCAAGGCCGAGGTCTACCGGGCGGTGCTCGGCCACATCCTGCGCCTGTGGCTGGCCGAAACCGACTGCATCACCCCCGACGCCGACCCCCGCGAGGCCCTGGGCCATTACATCGCGGCCAAGATGCGCCTCACCGCCGAGCGCCCCGACGCCTCCCGGGTCTTCGCCAACGAACTCCTCCACGGCGCCCCCGAGATCGGCGACTATCTGCGCGGCGAGCTGCGCACCCTGGTGGCCGACAAGGCACAGGTGATCGAGGGCTGGATCGCCGCCGGGCGCATGGCCCCGGTGGACCCGGTGCATCTCTTCATCAGCCTGTGGGCACTCACCCAGACCTACGCCGACTTCGAGACCCAGGTGTGCGCCGTGCTCGGCCGCCCGCAGCTCGGCCCCGATGACTACCGGCGGGCCACGGCCCATGTGCAGGCCCTGGTGCTGCGCGGCTGCGGCCTTTGATCAAATCATGCAGCGAGGAGTGATGCCGTGTTCGACCTGATCCTGCGCCAGTGTGCCCTGCCCGATGGCCGCGTCGGCATCGACATCGGCATTCGCGATGGTCGCATCGTGGCCGTGGAGGCGGGGCTGGCGGGCGCTGCCGGTGAGGTCATCGACGTGGCCGGGCAACTGGTCACCCCGCCCTTCGTGGATGCCCATTTCCATATGGACGCCACGCTGTCCTACGGCCTGCCGCGGGTCAATCAGAGCGGCACCCTGCTGGAGGGCATCGCCCTGTGGGGTGAGCTGAAGCCCCTGCTCACCCAGGAGGCCCTGGTGGCGCGCGCCCTGGCCTATTGCGACTGGGCGGTGGCCAAGGGCCTGCTGGCCATCCGCAGCCACGTGGATGTGTGCGACCCGCGCCTGCTGGCCGTGGAGGCCCTGCTGCACGTGAAGGAAGAAGTGCGCCCCTGGCTCGACCTGCAGCTGGTGGCCTTTCCCCAGGATGGCGTGCTGCGGGCGCCCGGGGCGTTGGACAACCTCAAACGCGCCCTCGCCATGGGCGTGGATGTGGTCGGCGGCATTCCCCATTTCGAGCGCACCATGGCCGACGGCGCCGAATCGGTGCGCATCCTGTGCGAGCTGGCGGCCGAACTGGGCCTGCCGGTGGACATGCACTGCGACGAGTCCGACGACCCGCTTTCGCGCCACATCGAAACCCTGGCCTTCCACACCCGGCGCCTGGGCTTGCAGGGGCGGGTGGCGGGCTCCCACCTCACGTCCATGCATTCCATGGACAACTACTACGTTTCCAAGCTGCTGCCCCTCATCGCCGAAGCGGGCGTGGCCGCCATCGCCAACCCCCTCATCAACATCACCCTGCAGGGCCGCCACGACACCTACCCCAAGCGCCGTGGCATGACCCGCGTGCCCGAGCTGCTGGCGGCCGGCGTGCCGGTGGCCTTCGGCCACGACTGCGTGATGGACCCGTGGTATTCCCTGGGCAGCGGCGACATGCTGGAGGTGGCCGCCATGGGCCTGCATGTGGCCCAGTTGACCGGGCAGGACGGCATGCGCGCCTGCTTCGCCGCCGTCACCGAGACGCCGGCGCGCATTCTCGGGCTGGAGGGCTACGGCATCGCCCCCGGCTGCCGTGCCGACCTGGTGGTGCTCCAGGCCGGCGACCCCATCGAAGCCCTGCGCCTGCGCGCCACCCGCCTGCTGGTGCTGCGCGCCGGCCGGGTCATCGCCCGCACACCGCCGGCTGTTGCCACCCTGAGTCTCCCCGGCCGGCCGGGGTCAGTGGATTTTCACCAGTCCCGGCAGGGCTGAGCTGCGGGCTTCGGTCATCGGCAGGCTGTTGATTCATCGCACGACGGGTGGCTGAAGTCGCCCCTGTCGGGATGGGTGAAGGAGACCCTGCGGCCCCGCTGCTTGCGGGGCTGTGCTCAGTCGGTGTGTTTCGATACGTAGCGCAGCACGCCGGCCGCATCGGGTTCGAGGCAGTGCACGTCCCACTTGCGGCCGTCGGGCGACGTGTCTTCGAGCTTCTGGGCAAGTACGACACGTTGCCCGTCGGTGCGCAGATTGATCATGCCGTACACGGCCACGCTGCGTTCCAGATGCGACAGCAGGGTTTCCAGCTGGGCATCGAGGGCTGCCTTTTCGTCTGCGCTCGCGGCGGTCTGGCGTTTGGCGTAAAGCGCTCTGAATTCGGCTCGCAACGCATTCGGGGTGCGGATGTTCTCCTTGCTGGAGCGGGCCAGCTCGGTACTGAAGATCAGCGGGCGCTCGCCCCGGGCGTGCTTGCCGAAGGCGCCGAGGGCATCCGGCCGGGGGTGGGCGTAGGGTTCGTCGTCGCCGCTGGAAATGACGGTTGCTGCCGGATTGACTGCCTGGAGGTAGAGGGAGGTGAAGTCTGCGCTGCCGTGGTGGCAGGCTTTGGCCACGTCCACCTCGAAGATCCGCCGGGCCGCGGCGAGAAAGGTCTCCGTCGTGGTATTGCCCGGCAGGGGCAGGCCGGTATGCGTGGTCAGCAGATGTTCTTCGGCGTCGCGGTTCAGATCGCCGCCGAGAAGCACGCGAACCTTGCCATAGACGAGCTTGAGCACCACCGAATGGCCGTTCTTGGTAGGGCCGACATCGCCAAACCAGCGCAGCAGGCGTCGGCCCGCCACCTCGTCGGCCTTGGGGCCGAGGATTTCGATGGAGACGTCCTGGTCGGCACCGAAACCGGGCAGGTAGCGCCCCAGGGCGCCGGCACCGAGCATGGCTTCCACGCGCCCCGAGTCGAGGGCCTTCTTGAGCATTCGGGGATAGGTCTTGCGCCCCGTGAAGGCGGAGTCGGCCAGACGGCTGCGCAGGGTGTCGGTGTCGTCGAGGGTTTCGGCAAGGTAACGGACGCCCCCTTCGACCCGGGTCGGGCCGAGGCTGTCGGTGCCGCTGCGCTCAACGATGCCGTTGTGCACCACCCGCTCAAAACGGAATTGGGGTGACTCGAAGAGGGGCGTGAAGCCCTTGTAGTGGTCCTGGTCCGGGTGGGAGATGACGGCCGTGTCAAAGGGGATGACCTTGTTCGGGTCGCTGCGGAGGTTGAAACGCCAACTCAGAAAACGCAGCATGTTGTCGGACTCACCGGCATCCACCAGCATGAAGCGGTCGTCCGGCAGTACCAGGAAGGCGCCGTCACCCTGGCCGATGTCCACAAAGCAGATTTCCAGCAGGCGCTTGGCCTGCAGGGATTTGGTTTGCATCCATCCCGGTGTTCCCCGTGCGCGAACCTGTTGCCAGCCCTTGGTCGGCGGCCCCAGCAGGGTGACGTAGTCGCCCCAGATCAGTTGCTGGGTTTTCTTGCTCCGGGTGCTCGGGGCTTCGAAGACGAAAGGGGCAGGGTAGCCGGCAAAGGCGTGATCGGTCATGGCAGTCTCCCGGGAGGGGCGGCGTGGGACTACAGGGTCATCATGTCCTTGGTGCACTCACCGATGTGGGTCGAGTTGATGATGATCTTCATCTCCAGATCCTGGCCGCCCTTGCGCACGGTCTGCTGGACTTCGGACTTCATCTTGCGCGGGGCGACGGTGTTGCTGATCTGCATGTCCACCGAATTGCCGTCGGCCATCACGCAGTTCATCTTCCAGGAGGCGCTGTTGGCCGCGCGCCTGGGGTCGGAGATGCTGCACTTGGCGCCCTTCTTCTCCATCTTGTCCTGGTCGATGCCCGGCGTGAGGTAAGGGTCCTTGGCCAGGAAATCCTTGGTCAGGCACACCCGGGCGGTGGACTCGGTGAGGGTCTTGGGGGGGCTGGAGGGGTTTTCGCGGGCCGTGATGACGGCCTTCATCTCCCAGCCGCCGGGCTGGACCGGGGCGTCGGCCATGGCCCCGGAGGACAGGGCGGCGAAAGCCGCAAGGATGACGCGGCGGGGCAGGGCAGAGGCGTTCATGGGGTAACCTGGGGGAAGATGCGGGTGGCGTCATGGTGCCACGGAAGGCCGGGGCCGGCAGTGACGGCCTGCATTTGTCCAGGGTGACCCATGACCGTCAGCCCGGCGTCCTAAGCTTCGCCTGCGGGTGCGTCGCGAAGGGCTTCGTAGCGCTGCTCCAGCTCCCGGCGCAGCTCCTTGCGGGCCAGTGCCGCGCGGTGGCGGCGCTTCTCTTCGGGGGTGAAGGGGCGCAGGGGCGGCACGGTGATGGGCTTGCGGTCCTCGTCCACCGCCACCATGGTGAAGAAGCAGCTATTGGCGTGGCGGACCACCTGGGTGCGGATGTCTTCGGCGATGACCTTCACGCCGATCTCCATGGACGAATTGCCGGTGTAATTCACCGAGGCCATGAAGGTCACCAGCTCGCCCACATGGATGGGCTGGCGAAACACCACCTGGTCAACGGAGAGGGTG
>WBZV01000973.1_pt1 | contig 14477 bp, 14 predicted proteins | sample 5204221 | NCBI WGS metagenome assembly WBZV01 (sample SAMN12344360, study PRJNA552823) | activated sludge metagenome | biome: Activated sludge suspended growth; feature: Nitrification reactor; material: Wastewater; isolation source: activated sludge from nitrification reactor of wastewater...
GCGCCGGGCGGGTGTGCCATCGTGCCCCTGGAACCGGGGCGAATCGTGCGCCGCCTGGGCCGAGCGGCCAGGCGGGTTGAGCTTCGCTCACCCTAGTCCGATGACCGGACACCAGGCAACCCTCGGGCGTGTCGTCCCTGGTCGCGGCGTTAGTTAGCCTGTCTGTCATTGTGCATCTCGGGCGTGTCGCGTTCGCTGGCGTGAAAGTTGTTGTGCCGCAACGGGTTTCGCGGGAGGCCCAGCTGGGCCGGGATCCGGCGCCCGGTGGGTGCCCTGACCTGGGACGTAGGCGCATTGCCGCCTGGTTGGCCCCAGGACCGACGATCTCCAGCTGCCAGGTAGAACCGTGCCACCCACCCCGAGATCGTGTCCTGTGAGCGGACCTGGACGTTTTCCCAGGTGGGCATTCTTAGGGTGGGCTAACTCGAGATTCTGGTACGCCTGTGCCAGCGGTCGACCGTTCAATCGCTGAACGGTATTGTGGGACAACGAGATTGCCCTCGCACCTGCGTCAACAGGCCGAGGGCGTGACCGACTGAGAAGGAGTCGATATGCCCAATCCTACTGTCCCGCAGCCACTTCCACCGAGGGATCCGGCGCGCACCTGTCGCGAGCATCAGTGCGGACATCACCGCGTATTCGCCCGTGGTCTGTGCCATCGCCACTGGATGGAGCACATGAAGCGAGACACGTTGCCGCCAACCAACATTGACGACATCGGAACCCAAAGGCTTTCTCGCACAGGCTATGTCATGGTCAAGACCGAGAACGGATTCGAGGCGCAGCACCGCGTGGTCATGGCTGAGATGCTGGGGCGCCCGTTGGTCAAGGGCGAGAACGTCCACCACATCAACGGTGACCGTGCCGACAACCGTCCCGAGAACCTGGAACTGTGGTGGCGCCCGCAGCCCGGCGGTCAGCGCGTGTCGGATCTCATCGAGTACGTCCGCCAGTATCACTCCGAAAAGATGCCCGCGTCGTAAGCTAAAGTCGGTGCAGCGCAACGTATCTGGTTCCAGCATCGGGATACGTTGCGCTGTATCAACAACTTTCGCGATCTACCAGGAGATCCTCATGGCACCCCGTCTGCGCCGCATCACCGTCACCGAATCCAAGGACGGCCACCGCTGGCGCCTCACCGCGCCCAACGGCAACGTCATCGCCGAATCCGGCGAGAGCTATCCCACCAACGCGCTCGCCGTGAAAGCGGCCCGCTCGCTGTTCGACCTCACCAAGCCAGTTGTGTTGGCGTACCCCGTGATTCGGCGCGGCAAGGTTGTCGACACCGCCGAGGAGCAGATCCTCATCCCGCAGCTATAGTTCCAATCACCAACTGCGCCAAGGAGATCCGATGGCACTGACCTTTTTCGATGTCGTCCAGCCTCTGGTCGAGGATGTCGAGACGAACGACTCATCCGGCCACACGCCCGAGGTGCATCTGATCAGCGCCCTGGTGACGTTCACGCCGTCGGTCACCGAGATCCAATCCAGCGCGCTCGACGCCACAATCCTGTTGCGCCCCATCACCGGTCGCATCGTGGAAGGCGTGCTGTGCAGTCTCGATGACACACCCGGCATCGAATTGGTCGCTGCCACAGACGATCTCGGCGTGCTGCCCGATCCGCTCACCTATGCCGTCGAGTACAGCAAGGTGCGGTTCGACCAGGGCGACCGGTCGCTGCGGAGCTTCCGGTTCCTGGCGCTCACCGGGCCGGGCACCGTCAATCTCAACACCGTTGAGCGTCTCCCCATCTAGATGAGACAGGTTGTCGTAGACGGGATTCCGTACTTCCCGGCGTCCGAGCGGTCCCGCTACGGCATCGCTGTCACCACCTACAACCGCCCCGCCGTGCTTGCCGAAACCCTCACCGCCATCGAGAAATTCAGCGAGCCGGGCACACCTGTCGTCGTTGTCGATGACGGCTCGGAACCCGCTGCGGTAGTACCGGATTGGGTGATGCTCGTCAGACACGATGCGCCCCACGGCATCCCGGCGGCGAAGAACGCGGGTATCGCGGCGCTCATGGAGGCCGGTGTCGAGCACCTGTTCCTGTTCGATGACGACACCAGGCCGTCCTCGGATGCGTTGTGGGAGCGGTACATCGAGGCGCCCGAGCCGCACTACCAGTACTGCTGGACGCACTTCGCCAAGAACAAAGCAGCAGTCCCGAAAATGGCTGTGCTGTATGAGGATTCGAGCATCAGGGCGTACGGCTGGTCGATGGGATGCATGCTGTACGTCACCGCCGACGCTGTGCGCGTGATCGGCGGCATGTCACCGGAATTCGGCAAGGGCTACGAGGAGCACGCCGACTGGTCGCAGCGGATCCACAACGCCGGGCTGACATCCTTTGTCCACCAAGACATTCCAGGCTCAAGCGAACTGATCTACGCCAGTGACGAGCACGGCGCCGTCACCCGTTCCATCGAATGGTCCGACCGGGCCAAGCTCATCGAGCGGAACGAGAAACTGCGGATGTCCCGCATCAATTCCGTTGAATACGTTGAGTATCGGGCCGCGCGCGACGTGGTCGTCGCCAGCTACCTGGTGGGCCAGCCGGATCCGCAACGCGAAAGCCCATACCCCGACGACCTGAAATCCGTTGCACCGCTTGCCAATTCGGTAAGCGACTTCGTTCTGCTGACCAACACGTCGGCGCCAACCGCCGGATTACACCCGTCGGCCAGCCTGCAGGTCGAGCAGGTCGACGCCCCGCTCGTCGCCTACCAGCAGCGGTGGCTGAGCGAATTCCGTTGGCTGCGTGACCATCCCGAGGTGCGGTACGCCTGGTTGGTCGACGCCACCGACGTGACCATGTTGAACGATCCGTTCGCGGCGATGCAGCCCGGCACGCTGTACTGCGGGTGGGAGCCGAGAATCGTTGGCTGCCAATGGATTCGGGACAACTCGCCCGAGCGGATCTCCTTCGTGGATGCGATGCAGCACGAGACGCTGCTCAACTGTGGCGTGGTGGGCGGCGACCGCACGACTCTGATGTGGTTGTGCCAGCGCATGATTCAACTGTGGGTGCCGGGCGCACCGTTGCACGAGATGATCAACTTCAACATCGCCGTCCGCGAGCACGGCAGGTTCATCACCGGCCCGCAGATCACCCCGCCGTTCAAGCAGCGCATCGGCGCCGACGACCCGGCCTGGTTCACCCACAAGAATGCGAGGAGCACATGAATTTCGTTGAGCAGCAAGCCAATGCATGGCATGAGATCCGAGATACGTTCCAGCACAACGAAACACCCAACGGCCCCGGCTCCACCATGCGGGCCACCGGCAACATCCGCCGGGCGCTGCCACTGATGCTGAAGAAGTACAAGATCCGCACCATGCTGGACGCGCCGTGCGGCGACTGGAACTGGCTGCAGCACACCAAGATCGGCAACATCAAGTACACCGGCTGGGATGTCGACCAAGGCATCCTCGACATCGCGCGCAGCCGGGCACCCGAGGGCTTCACGTTCGAACTGGTGAATCTCCTTACCGTAGAACGCATTCCGGCGGTCGACCTGATCATGTGCCGCGACTTCACCATCCACCTGCCGACACAGAACGCGGTCGACCTGATCTTCAAGTTCGTGGACAGCGGGTCGAAGTTCTTGCTGACGACGAATTACCCTGCGGGACATAACGATTACGAATTCACTCCCGAGGGCCACGATGGGCGCCCCGGCTACTATGCGAACCCGTGGAACCTTGAGGCGCCGCCGTTCTTCCCGCTCACGCGGGTCGACCGCATCGCCGAGGACGACGGTGACCACGAGATGGTTCTGTTCACGCTGCGATGAAGATCGGCATCGTCGCCCACGAGTCGCGAACCGGCAAGGCGCACAACCTGTTTCACGAGATCCAGGCCGACCGGATCTTCTTCGATGACGGCACGCTTGGTTGCGAGGGCAATCATCGCTGGGCGTGGTCCGAGCTTGCGCTGAACGCCGCCGACGACGAGTGGATCGTGGTGGTCGAGGATGATGCGTTGCCGTGCAACGACTTTCGCGAGCAGCTGGACGCGGCGCTGGCGAAGGCACCGACCGACATCGTCAGCCTGTACCTGGGTAGGTCGAGGCCGATCCAGTGGCAGGAGTTTGTGAGACAGGCTGTGTCCCATGCCAATTCGGAGAACGCCTGCTGGATCACGGCCAACGCCATGCTGCACGCCGTGGGCATCGCGATGCGCGGGCCGGAACTGGTCGAGTCGATGCTGAACCGCACCTCGCAGATGACGCGGCCCATCGATGATCGAATCACAATGTGGTGCAGACAGTTTGGGCACGAGGTGAGTTACGTCTTCCCGAGCCTGCTGGATCACGACGATGATCTGCCGACGACGGTGGTCGACCGTCAGGTGCGGGCGCCGGGCCGGGTGGCGTGGAAGGTGGGAACACGCGCCCACTGGACGAAGCGAACGGTTAGACTGCGGCCATGAGTAGCGAATGTCCAACGTGCGGAAGGGATCTCGGTGATGAGATCCAGCCGCTGACGACGGTGTCGCTGTCGTTGCGTGTCAAGGTGGCGCCGGGCGCCATCATCTACCGCAGCCATGTGGTCGACCTCGTGCAGGAAGCGCTGCTGTCGTGGATGCACGAGAACACGTTCGAATCCCTTGAGCCGACTGATGATTCGGTCGACGTGCTCGATGTCGTGATCGCCAGGTAGATCTCATGCCGAGGGCGCCTCGTGTGTGCAGCGAGCTGAATTGCACTGTGCTGGTGCATGATTCGAAGCGCAAGTGCGCAGCCCACTACAAGCCATTCGGTGGCAAGGGTGGAACATCAAGTCGCACAACGACTTCCGATCACCGGGCACGCAGGCTGCGTGTGCTGGGCAGGGCGCGCTATCAGTGCGAGGTTCGGTATGAGGGGATCTGCCTGGGCAGGGCAACGGACTGTGACCACATCAGGCCACTGACCGAGGGTGGCAGTGACACCGACTGGAACTGTCAGGCGTCCTGCAGGGCGTGTCATGCGCGCAAGTCGGCCATCGAGGCGCGACGATCTCAGTTGTGATGGTCGCACTGTTCTACCTCGTGGTGTGGGCAGTGATCGTGGCAGTCATGGTGAGCGCATTGGTTCATCATCGTTGAAAGTTGTTGTGCCACACCATGATTCAATTGCGTTGCAGGACAACAGGATTGGAAGGTGCCGTCATGGCGGATAAGGCTGAAACCATGCACAACAGCGACAAGATGAACCACGAGGGCAAGGATCCCAAGCACAGCGCCTCGTGCCAGGGCGGCAAGTGCGGCTGCTGAATTTCGTTGCGCCGCAACAGGTTTGAATTGTGTTGCGGCACAATGCAATTCATCGACGGCGCCATCGTTGGTCTGGTCATCCTCAACCTGGCAGCCTTGATCGTCGTGCTGTTTCGCTCAATGTGAAAGTCGTTGCGGCGCAACACAATTCAATTGCCATGCGGCGCACCATGATTCGCATGCGAGGCTCGAGTCGGCGCCGCGCCAACCGTTCAGAAAGCTGAACAGTCGTGCCAATTTTCTTGCACATCAGTACCAAACGCGAGCAAACCGCGGCCTCGAGTGCCCCAAACACCCAGCAAAGGCGGAAACGTCGCTGACCTGCGGCGATGCCCCCCCAGCAACCCCTCCCCCCGGGTCCGCCGACGCTGCGGCCGCGACAGCAGATTCCGCTGGCTACGAGATGCCCAGGTTTCGGGTTACAGGAAGCCGGTGTCTGTAACGCGGAAGTCGTTGGGCCGCAACGGGTGTGGGAATATGCTTGTGCTGCAGCAACTTCCGCAAAGGAGCACGACATGCCCGGCCCAGCACCCAAGCATCACAGCGTTCGCAGTCGAGTCAACAAGGCGAGCACCCGAGCCACCCTGTTCGAACCGGCGCCCGACGAGATCGAGATCCCGGCGCTGCCGCCGATGCGCCTGGTGGAGCGCCGCCGCAAGGCCCGCGATGCCGAGGGCGTGGTGCAGACCGAGACGACGATGGTCGAGGTGCCGTGGCGCCTGGAGACGCAGGAGTGGTGGGAGTCGCTGTGGAGCAGCCCGATGGCCGGGGAATTCCACAGCAGCGACCGGCACGGCCTGTTCCGCCTAGCCGTCCTCGTGGACGACTTCTGGCAGCACCCGTCGAGCCAGGCCAACGCCGAGATCCGTTTGGCCCAAAAGGATTACGGCCTCACCCCGCTGGACCGGCGGCGCCTGGAGTGGACGATTGCCAGCGCCGAGACGGCCACCGAGAAGCGGCCTGATCGGAAACCCAAGGCGGACAAGGACTCTGACGGGCCGGATCCGCGCCTGCACATCGCGTGACGACCCTCATCGTTCCCGAGGTCGATCTCGCCATCCCGACGCTCGGCGATCAGGTCGCCGAATTCATCGAGGAGCGTTGCGTTTTCGGCCCCGGCTCGCTGCAGGATCAACCGGCCAAGCTCGATCCCGAGAAGCTCGGCATCATCTACCGGTGCTACGAGATCTACCCGCAGGGCCACCGGCTGGCCGGGACGCGGATCTTCGACCGGTGCGCCATCGAGATCCGAAAAGGCTTGGCTAAGACCGAGTTAGCGGCCTGGATCGCTTTCTGCGAGCTTCATCCAGAAGCGCCGGTACGGTTCGACGGCTACAACGCGGACGGCACGCTTCGCCAGGGGAGGCCGGTACGGGCGCCGTATATACCGATGATGGCCTCTGCCGAGGAACAGGTGCAGGAGTTGGCATTCGGCGTACTCAAGTACATCGTTGAGCATTCGCCTGACGGGGATCTGTTCGACTGCTCGCTGGAACGCATTGTGCGCCTTGGCCGTAACGGTTCGAACGACGGCATGGCGGTGCCGGTGTCCAACGCCCCGGCCACCCGCGACGGCGCCCGCACCACGTTTCAGCACTTCGATGAACCGCACCGCCTCATCCTGCCAAACGCGAAGCACGCCCACGAGACGATGATCCAGAACCTGCCCAAGCGGCAGATCGAAACCCCTTGGGCGCTTTACACTTCCACCGCCGGGCAGCCGGGGCAGCAGTCCATCGAGGAGGATGTGCGGGCCGAGGCCGAGGCCGTCGCAGAAGGCAAGGCGCCCAACAGTTCTCTGTTCTTCTTCAGCCGGTGGGCCGGTCCCGAGCACGACGACCTGTCGACGGTGGAGAAGCGGGTCACCGCCATCGCTGATGCCACCGGCCCGTGCGGCGAGTGGGGCGTCGGCCAATTCGAAAGAATCGCAAAGGATTACGACCGCAAAGGCATCGACAAGGCGTACTGGGAGCGGGTGTACCTGAACCGGTGGCGCAAGTCGGGCAGCCAAGCCTTCGACATGAAGAAGGTGAATCTCCTTGTGCGCCAACAGAAGATCGAGAAGGGCGCGTTCTGCACGCTCGGCTTCGACGGCGCCCGGTTCCGCGACTCGACGGCGTTCGTCCTGACCGAGATCGAGACGGGCCTGCAGCAGATCCTGGGCCTGTGGGAGCGCCCCACGAACCTGGGCGACAACGACAAGTGGGAGGTCGACCACCAGGACGTGGATGGTGTTCTCGCACAAGCGATGTCGGATTACGAGATCTGGCGCGCCTACTGCGACCCGCCGTACTGGGTGGAGACGGTGGCCGACTGGGTGGCCCGGTATCCCGAGCAGATCGTGGAGTGGTGGACGAATCGTCCACGGGCGATGGCGTATTCGCTGCGCAGCTACACCGAGGCTATAGACTCCGAGTCAATTGCGTTCGGCGGCAACGATGTTGGGGATCTCGTTCGCCACATCGGGCACGCGGGCCGCAAGGACTTGAAGATCCGCGACGACGAGGACGTTCCACTGTGGGTGCTGCAGAAGCAGGACGGCCAGCTGCAGAACAAGTTCGACGCCTGCATGGCGAGCGTGCTGTCCTGGGAAGCTCGCACCGACGCGGTACGGGAGGGCGCAAAGCCGAGGCAGAAGATCGGCGCCCCACGCCGTCTATATTGACTGGATGACCAAAATGGCTATCACGCAGGATCTTTCGCTGCATCGCAGGTTCTGGACGAAGGTCGACAGTGGGGACTGGCTGGACGGCTGCTGGAACTGGACCGGCGCGAAAGATCCGGCTGGATATGGCCGTTTCACTGATCGCAAGCATGGCAAGCCGCAGTTGGCTCATCACTGGGCTTGGTACTTCGCCGATGGGGCGACTATTCCGAAAGGTCTTGGCATTGACCACATTTGCCTGAACCGGGCATGTGTTCGACCGGACCATATGCGTATCGCGAATCGAAAACAGCAGCGCGAGAACTTGAATGGGGCGCACCGCAACAACCGGAGTGGAGTGCGTGGGGTGTACGCCTACCCTGGCGGGAAGCGGTTCCGCGTGCGGGTTGCCCATGATGGCCGGGAGTTCAACGGCGGCACCTACGACACTCTCGAAAAGGCTGAGCGGGCGGCAGTAGCCCTTCGTCGTAAGTTGTTCACGCACAACGAAAAGGACAAGGGATTTCAGTGAGCGCACCCATCGAGATCGAGGGCGGCGCCTCGCTGCAGCCCGACGAGTCCGAGCCGACGCCGGGCCGCACTCCCGAGCAGTGGCTGCAGATCCTCACCCGGCGCCTCGACTTGCGCCGCACCCACGTCAACACGCTGCGGAAGTACGCCGACGGTGACGCCCCGCTGCCCGAGATGAGCAAGGAGACAGCCGAGGCGTGGCAGCGGTTTCAGAAGAAGTCCCGCACCAACTGGGGCGACCTGATCGTGTCGTCGGTGGTGGATCGCATTGTGCCCAACGGCATTACGGTCAACGGGGATCCCAAGCATCCGAAAGCCCGTGAGGCGCAACGCATTTACCGCGACAACCGCATGGACTCCGTCATCAAGGACTGGGTGCGGTTCGGCCTGATGTTCGCCCAGTCGTATCTGACGTTGTGGCGCGGCGAGGACGGGCGCCCGGTGATCACCGCCGACAGTCCCGAGACGATGTGCGTCATCACCAACCCGCTGCAGAAGTGGCGACCCGTTGCGGCACTGAGGGTTTGGCGTGTGGACGAGGAAGCCCTCGACTACGCGATGGTGTGGACCGAGGGCCGCTGGGATCTGTTCACCCGGCCCACCTACACGGCCATCGAGCACAAGGTCATCCCCACCCGGTGGCTGACGAACCTGGCCGAGGGATCGTGGAACCTGTCGAAATCAGGTTCCTCCCTTGGTGTTCCGGTGGTTCTGTTCAACAACCCTGGCGGCGCCGGGGAGTACGAGAACAGCCTCGACCTGATCGACCGCATCAACGCCGGGATCCTCGAACGCCTGGTAATCGTTGCGATGCAAGCGTTTCGGCAGCGGGCACTGACCGGCGGCATGCTGCCCGAGAAGGACGAGCAGGGCAACACCATCGACTGGGCCAAGGTGTTCGCCCCGGCGCCGGGCGCGCTGTGGAACCTGCCCGCCGAGATGAACATCTGGGAGTCTCAGCAGATCGACACCGGCCCAATCCTGTTGGCTAGCAAGGACGATGTGCGCCAGCTGTCGGCGGTCACCAGGACACCGCTGCCGATGCTGATGCCAGACTCCGCGAACACCAGCGCCGAGGGCGCCCGCTCCGCTGAGAACGGCTACATCTTCCGGTGCCGCGACCGGGCCACCGAGGCGAAGCTCGGCTCGGCTGCGGTCATGGTGATGGCGTTGGCGATGACCGGAAACCCGTTGGAGGACAACGAGACTCTCGACGTGAGCTTCGAGCCGGTGGAGCGCATCACGATGGCCGAGAAGTACGCGGCGGCGCTGGCGGCGAAGAACGCCGGGGAGTCGATCAAGTCGATCCAGCGAAATGTGTTGGGGTACAGCCCTGATCAGATCGCCCAGGACGCTATCGACCGCGCCCAGGACGCCTTGGTGGCCGCGAGCTTCGCCCCGCCGCCGCAGCTGCCGCCGGGTGAGCAGCCTACTGTTCAGCAGCTGAACGGTAGCCGCCCGCAACGCATTTCAAGCCAACGGGTGTAAGAACCGATGGCCCGCAAGGGATCTCGGAGTTACAGCGATCCGGCCTACCGGGAGTCGGTGCTGCGCCTGGCGCCCGAGGACGCCTACCGCCGCGCCGTCAAGGACGTGAATCACCGTGTGGTGCAATACGTTCAGCAGGCGTACCAGTCGGATCCGCACTTCCTCACCAATCAGGCCAGCATCGACCGTCTGACCGCCATCATGGCCCCGGCTGTCGAGGCCGGGCAGCTGCAGATCGCCGACCTGACCAACGCCCACCTGTCGACCCTGTTCGGTGTGGAACATCCACCGTCACCGAATCTTTCGACGTTCGAACGGCCAAATATCTCTCGCACAAGGGAATTGGCGCGCCCGTTCTGGACGGCGATCAAAGCGGCCCAGGCGGGCAAGGACTTCGACGCCGCGCTCGCCGCCGGGGAAGCCCGGCTCACCAAGATGGTGGAAACCGATCTGCAGATGGCGAAGGTCCGCCAGGCTCGAGAAGTGTTGAAGGCGGGCGGGATTCGGCGCTACGCCAGGGTGACCGGTGGCAACGCCTGCTGGCTGTGTGAGATCGCGGCGACCCAGGTGTACTACACCGAGGATCTGCTGCCCATCCATCCCGGCTGCGTCACTGGAGAAACGATGGTGTCCTCGCCTTCTAGGTTAGAGGCTGCCACGCGGAGACAGTTCGTTGGTGAAGTTGTCGAGCTGTCCACGGCCAGTGGCAATCTCGTGCGCGTCACCCCGAATCACCCGGTACTCACCGATAAGGGATGGATTCCTGCTGGCCTGATTCGCAAGGGCGACAACGTATTCCGCAGCCTTCGAGGTGAGGGGCCAGTTGACGGTCGACCAGACGTACACCAGGCACCATCCCGCATCGAGGACGTATTTACTGCGGTGAGCATGCTTGGCCGTCTTGTACGCATGCCAGTTTCCGCCGAGGATTTCCACGGCGACAGGTCCGATGGTGAAGTCGAGATTGTATGGGCCACAAGCGATCTCGCGCTGCCATTCGACATGCTGGGCGTCCAGCAGGCTGGCGAACTGTGCTTCATGCACGCTCATGGCCCTAGGGCGAGCCTGCTCGGTCAGGGCGCGTTTGCTTCGCTCCTCGATGGTCGACTTGCGGCCTCGCGCAGCAGCATTCGCGGCGGCGGTGATCGCGGCCCGCTCTTCAGTGGTGGTGCTCTCGTATCGCAGTACAGCGGCGTCACGCGGCCCTCTCGGTTCAATCCCACGGCAGCGCAATTCGCGGGTGATGGCGTTGCGTCCTACGCCGAGCAGGGCCGAGCACTGGTTGGCCGACTTGCCCGAAAGGTAGAGCGCGACAGCGTGATCGAGTGTCGCCGGGTCGGTTTTGCGGGTCACGTCTTCAATCTCCAGACAGCTGAGGGGTGGTACGTCGCTGACAACATCGTACTATCAAACTGTAACTGTTCGGTGCAGCCGATCCCCGAGGGCGGCGAGGCCGAGATCCGTAAGGGATTCACGCCCGAGGAGATCCTGAAGCATTCCGACGACCAGGTGAAGCTGATGCTGGGCTTGGTGGAAGGTGATGCGCCCCTTGGGGATTACCAGGATCTGGTGGCGGTGCGGGAGCACGGCGAGGTCGGCCCGGTGTTGACGTGGAAGCATCAATCGTTCACTGGCCCAAGCGATTTGCCCGTCCACGCTTCCGGCCCGAAATCCGCAGTGGCACAAGAGGTTCAACATGCCGTGCATTGGACCGGCCCTCCTGTCGCCGAGCCACTGATGACGAAGACGGCCATCGAGGATGTCGACTACCCGTGGACGAGTGAGTCGTTGTTCGATTCGGTCAAGGGTCCGTACCGCGAAGGGGCAAGGTACACACAGAGATTCGGTTCATCGGGTGCCTGGCGCCCGGTGCCCGGCGAGTACCTCAACGACGACGTGAACTTCGACCGGGGTGCCCAATTCGTTTCCCGCGCAGTGCATTCCGAGCCGACCACCGAAAGCCTGTGGCGCGGAATGGGAATGAAGACCGAGGACATCGACGCGCTGATCGAGGGCAAGAAGCTGTCGCTGCCGCTGTCGTCGTTCTCCAGCGACCAGGATCAAGCCCGCGAATTCCTGGGCAGCCATCGCATCGCGGACGGCGCGCAGCGGGTACGTTTCGAGCTTCTCCCCGGCGCGAAAGTTGCTGACGTGCCGTCGTTTATCCACGAGGGCGAGAAGGTGGTGTTCGGCCAGTTCGAGGTCGTCTCGGCTAAGACGACGTACACCCGTACCGGCGGCTACCCCATCACTCGCATCCAGTTGCGCCAGACCTCGATGATCGAAGCCGATGTGGCGCAAGCGAAGTCGATGCCGCGCGGCGCCAAGAAGATCCCCGAGTACACCATCGTCGGTAAGGGCAAGCCGTCCAACGCCAACGCCTACCTGACGCCCCAGCAGATGTGGCCCTCGCCGGGATTCAAGACCGTCAAGCTGGAGGTCGACAACCTTCCGCCCGAGGTGCAGAAGGAGATCCGCGACACCATGCTGGATCTCACGGCGCGGTTCCCGCAGGCCCAGGTTCAGGAGGTGTACTCCGAGGCGAGAAACGCTGTGCGCCAACCGCGTTGGTATGCCGAGACAGAACACTTCAACGCCCGGCTCGGCGTCGGCCCGCCCGATGGTCGCAAGTCGATGATCTGGATGAACCCTGAGTGGTTTGGTGACCAAAAGGCTTACGAGGCAGCGTTTCTCAAAGATGTGAAGGAGTACTGGCATCCGCCGCTCGGCAAGAAAGGCACACCGACGGCCAGCACCGTCGCCCACGAGTTTGCTCACGGCCTTGACATGCAAGGCAGCGAGCGCACCGGCAAGGAAGCCAGCAAGAAGCTGAAAGCCTATGCGCTGGAACAGCATCCAGAGTGGAAGAAGCTCGACAAGCTGGCCCGCGAGGACGCCTACAGCGACTGGCTGCGCGAGCAGGTTCCCGAGTATGGGCTGCGTCATCGGGTGCGCCCTTACGAGGCAAGGATGTCGAGTCCGCTTGTGCAGGACTACGTCTGGAGCCTCAACGGATCCGAGGCCACCGCGAACGCCTTCTCCGACGTGTACTTCAACGGCGACAAGGCCACCGATGCGTCAAAGTTCTTGAACGACTTGCTGATTAAGAACTCGATGCTGCCGCCCAGCAACGAGGGTGTCTACTGGGCCGAGGACTGGGCGGGGAACCGGCTCCGAAAGCCTTCTCCTGCAAGCGTTGTCGCCGAGAAGGAGGCGAAACGCGCTGCGGCACAAGCAAAGAAGGAAGCCGCCGCCGCCGAGAAAGCCGCCGCGAAAGCTGCCGCCCAGGCCGAGAAAGAAGCGGCCAAGGCAGCCAAGGCAGCCGACCTGGCGACACCCGAGGGTCAGATCCGCGAGGCCCGGCTGCAGAAGCTGAAAGGCGAACAGCGTTTGGCTGCAGGCGATTTCGGGGCGCCCGACAGCATCGAGAACGTCACCCGGTCGAAGATGGATCCCGAGCGGATCCGCCGCAACCGTGAGGCGCTGTGGGACGAGGTGCCCGAGCCGGTGCGCACCGAGGGCAAGGCGTGGTATCCCGCCGACGGCCAGGTGCTGCTCGACATCCACAAGGAGCTTGGCTCGCCGCTGGCCGCAGATCCGTTGGCGGACTTGAAGGTTCGCGCGCTCGGCTCGGCGTTCAGCCCGCAGGTCGACTGGGCTGACGCGAAAACCGATGTGCGGAACTATCTTTCGGTGCTCGGCCAGCCGTACCAGGACCGTGTCGACGCCATCGTCAAAGGGCGACCGCGCATGGTGTACACCGACAGCATCAAACGCGCCGACAGGGTCATGGCCGCAACAACTCCCGAGGAGATTGACCTGGCGCTGCGCGGGTCGCAGCCCACCACGTCGCACTACTACGACAACAGCCAGAAGATCCGGCACTTCTTCCCCAACCTCGACGGCAACCTCGACCTGCTGACCGCCGACACCTGGGACGGTCGCGCCGCCCGGCTGCATCCCGACGAGCGCCGGTTCCTCATCAACGAAGAGATCCGCGAAAAGAACTTCGCATCGAAACACCCTGTGCCCCTTGAGGATCTGGACTTGTACCAGAAGGGTGACCGGATCCCCGGCTACCTGGTGGCCCGAGCCGACAAGCTGGCCGACGCAGCGAACGATGCGGCCCGCGCCGCCGGGCGCCCCGAGCCATACCTTCCCTCCGCGCCGCTGATGGTGCAGCATGGATATGACATCCTCGAATCCGCTACAGCTGCAGCGCTTCCCGAGGGTTACAAGATGGCCGACTACCAGGCAGGGATGTGGGTGTGGTTGCGGGGCAGCGCGTAGCGCACGAGATCTTCTGGGCGATCACCGACGACGGTGACCGCTACCGCCACCTGACTCCAGCCCAGGCGCTGTCGCATCTCCTGGCCGTCGGCAAGCCGGGAAAGATCATGTGCGAGAACCACATCGACCCGAGCCTGCCCGACAGCTGGGACGTGCTCACCATCAACCCCGACGGCACCTGGCTGCCGCACCCGTCGCCAATTCCCGTGGAGGACTGATGCATTCGTTCACCGACGCTCAGATCACCGCGAACTTCAACCGTG
>WBZV01000976.1_pt1 | contig 14461 bp, 7 predicted proteins | sample 5204221 | NCBI WGS metagenome assembly WBZV01 (sample SAMN12344360, study PRJNA552823) | activated sludge metagenome | biome: Activated sludge suspended growth; feature: Nitrification reactor; material: Wastewater; isolation source: activated sludge from nitrification reactor of wastewater treatment...
GATCTCGACCACGAAGCTGCATCTGTGACCCGCCTCATGATCCGGTGTCGTTACGCGTGAGTAACGTACAGAGTCGTTCAGTGATGAATCGCGCCGCTCACTGGGTTCGCCACATACAGACCCTGCTGTCCGAAGGCATTACTGGCGGGCGGTGGTATGCCCTCTGTGCGGTGATCATGGCCGGCACGGCGGTCGTTGATGTATACACCCCGCTGGGGCTCGCGGACGGCGCGGGATATCTGGTAGCCGTCGTGGTCGCCGGGATGGCGCCAGTCCGGCGATTCCCATACATCGTGGCGGCTATGTCGACCGGGCTTATTCTTCTCGGCGGCTATTGGTCTCAATCTGGGGGCATTCCCTGGATCGGGGTTACGAATCGGGCCATCTCCTTCGGCGCCATCTGGCTGATCGCCTGGGTTGTTCTGCAATGGAGAACGGCCGCCCGCAGCTGTGCTCATGACCTCTCTGTCCGATTGCGATCCATCCTAACCCACAGCCAGACGAATATCTTTGTCAAAGATCTCCAGGGGCGATACCTCGAGGTGAATGAACAGTTTCTGTTTCTGACCGGTCACTCGGCCGCAGCGGTGATCGGGAAAACGGATTCGGACCTCTTTCCGCCTGAGACAGCCGCCCTCTATCGTGAGCATGACGGCCAGGTCATCGAAGCCGGAGCGCCCATGAATTTCGAAGAGACGTGGGTGCTCAATGATGGTCTGCGCCTCTATATGGTCTCCAAGTTTCCCTTGCGCGATGAGCACGGCGCTATTGTGGCCATCGGCGGGATTGCCACGGATATCACCGCTCGGTTGCAAGCTGAGGCGGCCCGGAGTGAAGCCCAGGAACGGTTCGATTTGGTGGCGACCGCCACGCAGACCGGCATCTGGGACTGGGATCTGCTAACGAACCACATGTATTACTGCCCGCTGTGGAAAGCGAGTCTGGGATATCAGGAACATGAGATTTCCAACTCACCGACGGAGTGGGAGTCTAGATTGCATCCCGATGACAACGCTCGCGCAGTTGCGCTTGTTGACGACTATCTGTCCGGACGCATTCTCTCCTACGAACTTGAACACCGACTGCGTCACAGGGACGGCAGCTACCGCTGGATTCAGACTTGTGCCCTGTTGCAGCGGGATGCTGACGGGAGACCCCGTCGGATGATCGGGTCGCACGTGGATATTACGGAACGGAAGCGAGCGGAACACGCGTTGGCTCAGAGTGAGTCTACGTTAAGGAGCTTCTTCAATAGCGGCGCGATGATGATGGGGATTGTGGAACTGCTCGACGGGGATATTGTGCACGTCTCGGACAATCGCCGCGCCGCGAGTTTCTTCGGGACGACACCGGAGTCGATGCAGGGAAAGCGTGCCTCGGAGCTGGGTGCGCCCACTGACATCATCGCGCACTGGATTCGATATTACGAAGAGACGGAACGGACGAAACAACCGGTGCGATTCGAGTATGTCCACTCACAGAGAGGCAGCGGTGTCGAGTTGTGTTTGTCCGCCACTGTCTGCTGGATCGGTACAGGACCAAGCGGTCGGTCGCGGTACTCCTACGTGGTGGACGATGTCACGGAAGCACGATGCTTGGCGGAGGCGCTGGGACAGACGGCCGAGCGGTATCACGGTGTGGTCACCGCCCTTGCAGAAGGAGTCCTGCTACATGATGAGCAGGGGAGGATTGTCGCCTGCAATCCGAGCGCGGAGCAGATTCTTGGGCTTACGGCCGACCAACTGATGGGGCGAACGCCGGTCGATCCGGGATGGCAGGCGATTCATGAAGATGGGAGCCACTTTGATCCTGACCAACGCCCGCCGGTGGTCACGCTTCGGACCGGTCGCCCCTGCTCGAATGTCATCATGGGTCTCTCCAGACCGAGCGGGGAGCGGCGATGGATTTCAATCAATACGCAGGCCCTCCGGAGGCCCGGCGAGGAGCGCCCTTATGCCGTCGTGGGCTCTTTTCATGACATTACCGAACGCCGTCGGGCGGAACAGGCGTTGTTGGAGGTGCAAGACAAGCTCGAGCACCGGGTGCGAGAGCGAACTGCACGGATTCACGAACTCGAATCCCAACGGTCTCAGGCGGAAAAGCTCGCGGCGCTCGGGCACCTGGCCGCGGATATCGCGCATGAAGTGAACAACCCACTGGCAGGAATTACGAATGCGTTCCACCTGGTCAAACAGGGAATCGGAAGCGATCATCGACACTATCGATTCGTAGAACTCATCGATCGTGAGATTCAACGCCTCGCTATCATTGTCAAAAAAATGTACAGCCTGTATCAGGGCGTGCCGGCGAGCGAACGACAAGCCACGAACATCGACGAATTGCTCCAGGACGTGGCGACGCTGGTGGGGCACAAGCTCACATCCAAACGCCTCCGGTTACGCACGGATGTCGTGACCCGCCGGCAGGTTGTGGATGCGCCGCGTTCCGATCTGTTTCAGGTGTTGCTCAATCTCGTTCAGAACGCCATTGATGCCTCCCCGGCTGACAGTGAAGTGGGGCTGAGCGTTGCCGAGCGTGACGGCCAGCTGCGATGGAGCGTGACTGATCGAGGGCCGGGGATTGCTACTGATATTCTCCCACGAATTTTTGAGCCATTTTTTACCACGAAGTCCGGAGCCGGCTGGCAGGGCCTCGGCCTCGGGTTATCTGTCTCCCGTGGTTTGGTTTATGCCATGGGAGGGCGGATCGAAGTGGAGACACAACCGGAACATGGTTCAACGTTTACGGTAGTCCATCCGTTGGAACGGTCGGGTCCGGGGGAGGGCGTATGTGCACCATCGGCCCTAGGAAAGGAGCAGAAGGATGATGACTATGCCGCAACGCATACTCATTGCTGATGACGAAGAAACGTTTCGGGAATCGACCGTGGAAATTCTTGCTGAGGCAGGATACGCGTGCAGTGCTGCCAGGGATGCGGCTGAGGCTGAAAGCCTGCTGGAAAACGGCTACGACTTGCTGCTGGCCGATGTCCGGATGCCGGGGAACGCGCACCTTGAGTTTCTTGAGAACGTTTCCAGACGACATCCCGAGCTTCCCGTGCTGGTGATTACGGGGTTCCCCACAGTCGGGACCGCCATCGAGTCGTTTCGCCTCTCGATTGTGGACTATCTGATCAAACCGGTTGGTGTGGACGATCTGAAGCGGGCGGTGGAGCGCGGGCTTCGGCGAAGGACTCTTGCCCGTGCGGTGAAGGAGGCTATGACTGAAACGGCCAAGGTGGCTGGAATTTTCGATCAATTGGGCCAGTCGATGAGAGAGTTCGGGCGGGGGGAGCCACAGGTGGAATGGAGCGCCCATGAGTATATAGCCCAGGCTATGAGGCACATTGCGCAGTTGTCGACAGTCGTCGGTCAAACGTTGGAGGCCTCCCGTGGGAGCAATCCCCACGCTCCCACGGACCTCTGTGCGTTAATGCCGTGCCCCAGGCTGGACCGGTATGAGGCGGCTATTCAGGACGCCGTCGAGGTCATGGAGCGTACGCGAAGCTCGTTCAAGTCGAAGGAGATCGGCGCATTGCGGCAGCGGTTGGAAACCCTCTTGCGCGAGGGCCGCCGGCAGAGATGACTCTGTGTGGCACGTGCGAGGCCAGCCTTCTCGTTGCAGCCGTGGTCATCAGGGCGGCCGGCACGCTTCATGATGTTGGTCGGCGTGTGCGAATGAGATCTGTGGTTGGAAAGCGGAGGCGTTTGGCCTGCTCGACTAGGCGCTGATAGGTAGCCTCTTCCAGCTGAGGTGCTCGCGAGAGAATCCAGAGAAACCGACGATCAGGTGTGCCGACCATCGCGGTTCGGTATTCCGGATCAAGCGCAAGAATCCAATAGTTCCCATCCCGCGTTGAACCGAAGAGCCGCGCGAAGAAGTTATCGAAGACCACGGTGAGCCGGGCATTCGTTTTAGGGTCGATCACTGTCGCCACACCCTCCGCCTGGTCAATCCCGCCACTGTCGGTGAGACACTCATTGTGAACTCCGATGCTGCCGTCCGGACGGCTGGTATAAATGGCTTTCGAGTCAACGCAGTGCCGCTGAAACCACATCGGTAGCCGGGCGATCTCGTGCCACGTCCCCGCGTAGCGGGCGAGATCTACCGAAGCCACTGTCGGCAATGTGTCCTTATGCTCCACGCCCGCACAGGCTGTGACGGTAAGGCAGAATGCCCAAACCGCCAACGACGTGCTTAATCGGCCCCAGCTATCTACCACGCCTTGCATCAGCAATTTATTAATCGGTGTGTACATAGCGTGCTTTTCGGGTGTGTTGTAAAGATCCGGTGCTTGAGGTCGTAAGCATAGGCCAGAATAACCATAATTTTATCATAACAAGTACCAATGCCGCTGCGTAGCGAGGGGGGCAACCCCGGGTGCAGGGAGCTGTGTCGAGTGAAGAACCGACGCCGTGCTTACCCCGTAAGCTCTTGGCATTGTTTCGGTTCGCTGTGTGCAATCGGTGTGAGCGTAACCTCCACCCATTTTTCTCCGTCTTGGCGCTCGAGTTTCTGAATGCAGGTCGGGTTAAAGCCGATTCGTCCATGGGTAGGCTCGGGCGCAGACTTCCGGATCATCACGCACCCGTCTTTTGTCAGGCCCACGGTTCCAACGTGCCAGCCTGGCAGGAGTTCCGCCGGCTCAAAGCGAACCAAAAGCCCCTCGTGATGATATGCGCTGAAATCTAAGCGGGAAAGTGGGGCAGAATCGGAAGCACAATCGACAAGACGAGAGCGATGCGATGCATGGCACCTCCTTTGAGAAGAGAGCTGATGAAAACACTGCAGGAAGTCCGTGAATGGGGCGGTAGGGTAAGCCCGTAGTCTGAGGACGTGAGTGCGTTCCCGTGGAGTCTAGGAGCGGGTAGATGGAACGCCCTGGCAGTGACGAGAGCCGGTCCGCCGCTGATACTGATTGTAGGGGAGAATGGCGATATTCATGTGGTGCCAAGCCCCGTAATCTTTGACATGGTGGCATAGGCATGTCTGCATCTTCTCCGAACCAGCGGGTGATAACGACACGTTCTGAATCGGAGAATTGGCGCAGTGTTACTCCTGGAGAGCCCGCATTGGTCCTGCCGGTTCCGGATTGTTTAGCCATGCATCGTATTCTTCACATACCTAGGTGAATTTCTTGGCCTACCAAAGTTTTTGCCTCTGCCCAACCTCCGGGGAATAGTGCGTCGGGCAGTCTCGCCATAACATCGCCTCTGTCCTACCCGAGTCCGGGCGACTTGCGAAGATTGCCTCACTCTTAGTGAAACAAAGGAGGAAAAGCATGGCAGAAAGTCATCATCCTATGCAGCGTGGGGATAAATCGGTGGCCGTGAATGTTCGTCTTAAACCCGTTTCTGCATCGGATCAGCCGATTCTCGTGAACTACACCCATGTTGGTCTCTCGGACGGACTGGCATATGTCGATTTTGGGTTTCTAGAGCCTGCTTTGTTGAGCGCCGTCGCCATACATGCGAAGCAAGGCGACGTCACACCGAAACAGGTCGAAGGAATCGGCAGGGCACGTGTTGCGTTACCTCTCGATTCCGCGGTGCGTCTTTATCAGCAACTTCAGCGGGTGTTGGTCAGTCTCCAACCTCCTAAGACCAAACAATCCTAACCTGTCTGACCGACATCTTTCCCATGGATACATTGACATCCAATCCCGCGGATTGCTCCGTGCCAAGTCCCATAACAGATACGGGCTTGTTATGCCTGCTCATGGCCGCCAAGTTCCATGACCTACCTGTTGATGGGGGGCAGATTCAGCATCAGTTCGGGCAGTCGGGCAAGGTGCTGGAGACGCAGGAGTTGCTACGCGCAGCCAAGCACATTGGGTTTCGAGTCGGACTTGTGACTGCTCGATGGGAGGGGCTTGCGACAACGCCATTACCGGCCATTGTCGAACGAATCGACGGGAGATACGTCGTCCTGGCCAAAGTACAGGACGACAAGGTGCTCATCCACGATCCATTGGAGGCGCGATCGCTGGTTCAATCGAGAGAGACGTTCGTCACAACTTGGAGCGGCAGGTTGCTACTCTGTGCGAAACGCGCGGGACTCCGGGCGCAGGATCTTGCGTTCGACATCACCTGGTTCATTCCAGCGGTACTCAAGTATCGACGGCTGCTGGGTGAAGTGTTTTTGGCGTCCTTTTTTCTGCAGCTCTTTGCATTGCTCACTCCGTTGTTCACCCAGGTCGTTATCGATAAAGTTTTAGTGCACAAGGGCTTCACGACGTTGCATGTTGTAGCCATCGGTATGCTGGCGCTGGCACTGTTCGACGGATTTCTTGGCGGGTTGCGTACCTATCTGTTTGCTCATACCACGAACCGGATCGATGTGAGTTTGGGGGCGCAACTGTTCCGGCATCTTTTGGGCCTCCCTCTCGCCTACTTTGAATCACGCCGGGTCGGCGATACGGTCGCACGCGTGCGCGAACTCGAACAAATCCGTCAATTTCTCACCAGTAATTCGGTGACAGTCCTGCTGGATGGCGTGTTCATCGTCGTGTTTCTCGCTGTGATGTGGCTCTATAGTTCGATGTTGACGTTGGTGGTGATGGCATCACTGCCGCTCTATGCCATTCTCTCGATCGCCATTACGCCGACGATTCGCACCAGGCTCAATGAGAAGTTTAACCGCGGAGCGGAGAACCAATCATTTCTAGTCGAGACCGTAGGCGGTATTCAGACCGTGAAGGCTCTGGCCGTCGAGCCACCGTTGCAGCGCCGCTGGGACGAACAATTGGCCGGATACGTGCAGGCCAGTTTCCGTGCGACCAGTCTGATCACCATAGCCGGCCAGCTGGCTACTTTCATCCAGAAAACTACGACTATTGCCGTGATGTGGGTTGGTGCGTATCAGGTCATCGAGGGGGTGCTCAGTATCGGCGAACTGATCGCCTTTAACATGATCTCCGGGCAGGTGACCGGGCCCTTGTTGCGTATGGTGAACCTCTGGCAGGAGTTTCAACAGGTCGGCATCTCAATACAACGCCTGGGCGATGTGTTGAACACTAGGCCAGAACCTACATATAGCCCGGCCCGCACAACGTTGCCGCAGATTGCCGGGCAGATTACGTTCGACGACGTCACCTTTCGCTATCGTCCGGATGGCCGGCCGGTGCTCCAGCAGGTTTCCTTCTCCCTCCAGCCGGGCCAGGTTATTGGGATGGTGGGACGATCCGGGTCGGGCAAAAGCACCATCGCGAAGCTGATGCAACGGTTGTATGTGCCGGAACGCGGCCGTGTGCTGGTTGATGGGGTAGATCTTGCACAGGTCGATCCGGCCTGGTTGCGTCGGCAAGTTGGCGTGGTACTGCAGGAGAACTTTCTTTTCAATCGCTCCGTCCGGGACAACATCGCACTGACCGAGCCAGGGCTCTCAATGGACCGTGTGATGCATGCGTCCAAACTGGCCGGTGCCCACGAGTTTATCCTGGAGCTTCCGGACGGATATGACACGATTGTGGGAGAGCATGGCTGCGCCCTCTCCGGCGGGCAACGTCAGCGTATCGCCATTGCTCGTGCTCTCGTTGCGAATCCTCGCATTCTGATCTTTGACGAAGCCACTAGCGCTCTGGATTATGAATCCGAAGCAATCATTCAACGGAACATGGCGCAGATCTGCAAGGGGCGCACCGTCATCGTCATCGCACATCGCCTGAGCACGGTTCGCCCTGCCCATCGGATTTACGTCCTCGACAAGGGGCAGATTTTCGAGGACGGGACGCACGATGATCTGATCAAGCGCAACGGGATGTATGCGCGACTTTATCGATATCAGGACGGGCGATCCGCAGCAGCGTAACGGAGAGGCAGATGAGGAAGAGAGGATGAAGAGGTTATTGCGACATCTGGCGGTGTGGCGTGCGGCATGGCAAATTGAACAAGCCATGCCCTCGGCGGTTGTTTCCGGCGGGAGTGCGGTGGAGTTTCTTCCTGCTGTGCTTGAAATTCAACATGCGCCGCCTTCGCCGATCGGCCGTGCCATTCTCTGGACCATCATGCTGGTGTTCACGACGGCGGTGACCTGGTCCTCGCTCAGTCACATCGATATCGTCGCGGTGGCGCCTGGCAAGATTATTCCCAGTGGTCATTCCAAAACCATCCAGCCATTCGAAACCGGTGTCATTGCTTCCATTCACGTACAAGACGGTCAAACCGTTCGTCAGGGAGAGGTGCTGATTGAGCTGGATGCGACGCAAAACGGCGCTGATCGGGATCGGGCGCTCAACGAATATCGAGCCGCGCTGGTCGAGGCGGCTCGATTGCGCGCGTTGATTGCGGGGCACTCCACTTTCGAGGTTCCGGAAGAAGCCGATCCGCAATTCACATTGCTTCAGCAACAACTCATGCGGGATCAAGTCGCGGAATTTTCCGCCCGGGTTGATGCATCCCGGCATCTCATTGGACAACGCCGGGCGGCGTTGGATGCAACGAAGGATAATCTCCGGAGGCTGGAGGCAACTGTTCCGATCGAAGCTGAGCGTGCCAAGGCCTATCGGTCCCTGTTGGCGCAACAGTATGTGTCGAAGATGGACTATCTCCAATTCGAGCAGCAACGCATCGACAAGGCTCAGGAGTGGGCTGGGCAGAAGAGCAAGTTGCGGCAGGATCAGGCTGCACTGGCTGAGGCCGAGCAAAACTACCACGCGCTCCTCTCGGAGTTTCAGCAGAGCAAACAGGCCGAGCTCTCGACCACGGAAACGAAGACAGCCTCGCTGCTTCAAGAAGTGCGCAAGGCTGGACAGAAAATCCACTTGCAAAAGCTGGTGTCGCCGATCGACGGGGTAGTGCAACAGCTGGCGGTGCATACGGTGGGTGGTGTCGTCACGCCCGCCCAGCCATTGCTCATCGTCGTGCCTCAAGACTATCCCGTGGAAGTTGAAGCACAGTTCGAGAACAAGGACATCGGCTTTGTGAAGGAAGAGCAGCCGGTTGAAATCAAAGTCGAGACGTTTCCGTTCACCTTATATGGCACCATTCCGGGAAAGGTTTTGAGTGTCTCGGATGATGCGGTACCGTTGGATAAAGATAAGGGCGGCCTGATCTATGCCGGTCGTATCAGCATGGATCGCGCGACGATGCAGGTGGAAGGAAAACGTATTCATCTCTCGCCCGGGATGGCCGTCATTGTTGAAGTTAAGACCGGCCAGCGTCGGGTGATTGAATACCTGCTGAGTCCCTTACTGAAGTTTAAGCGGGAGAGTTTGAGGGAGCGTTAGGAAATATCTGAATTGGAACTATGTTGCGCAACAAACCTCAGGAAGAGGGTTGGCCATGAAGATGAGGTCTGATCAAATTGTCAGGGGTATTATCCTCGTAGGGTTGTTGCTCGTCCCGATGATTGTATCCAGCGAGGCAGGCATCTTGGGGAAAGAGGAGACACCCGGAGAACGGTTTCGGAAAGGCATTGAGAAAATCAAGCAGGCCTGTGAAAGCCGGAAACTTGATCCTGGGGAAGTGTGTGGGGAGGTAGCCAAGCTCAAGCCAGCTGATCCCTTGGCGACCGAGGAAGGTCGCTTCGCCCATTCAATCAAGATCCCTAATCCGGTTTCGGAAGATAGCGGCTATAAGCCGGAGATGACGAGTCAGGAATACTTTGATCATTTGTGCAAGACCGAGGCAGGGGAGTTCATCTACAGGACAGTGGAGAATGTGGAAGGCATCTACATGATGCGGCCGAGGAAAGAGGCTACAGATGAGGAATTAGAACATCTCTATGCGTTGGAGGATCCGTATGGGTACACAACTGGGACTTCAGCTAAACAGGCATTTGGATTCATTCGTCCAGATGGCTATCGCTATGTGGAGACTCCGTTGTTGGAAGTGAGGGTGCCGTCCTGGAAGAAGCGATACAGAGATTCCTCACTGTTTGCCCCTCCGCCCGCAAAAGCGAAATATGCGCGTTATTTTGGATTCGATGCTCGCAACATGAAGAGTATGAAAATGGAATATGACAGATCCTTGAGGAGTCGATACGGATTCACATGGAGGGGTATCTCTCGGCCGCATGATCGGGAAATGGGGATTGTTGGAGGCGAATTAATCATCCTCGAGCTTGCAAGCAACGACGTGGTGGCAGTCCGACGGGGGTTCATCAAGAGCAGTAATGTGAAGAACCTGACAGGTATTTGGTGGCTAAAGGGGCAAGTTTGCCCTGGCGGATTAGGACGTGCTGAGCATGGTGGCGATAACTTTGTTCTGAAAGTAGTTAAACCTGTGCCTTCTAAAGGGGAGCACTATGGCTCAAGGTGAGATGGGTACCTGGCTCCGTTTCGCACTACAGCAGATTGCCGCTGAGAGCTATTTTGACTGGATTGATTTATCAAATCCTCAACGGGTAATCGGCCAACTTCAACTTGGAAACAACAATGTAACTGGCGATGATCCGACGGCACCCGTGTTGCCTGGTAAAATCCGGATGACGACGCTGCAGGCTGAGCAATTTGTCCAACGCTATCAGATCGTCGATCATCACGCCAACGATGCAACTGGGTTTAGTGCCACACTGCTATTCGATACCGAGACCAATAGCTACACGCTTTCATTTCGAAGCAGTGAGTATGCCGCTGACGTCAATGGTGGTGATCGTTCACGCGATATTTTTGGGGCGGATGCAGAACTCAAGAATTCCGGCTTTGCGTTTGCCCAACTTGTCAGCATGACGCGATACTTTGAGGGCTTGCAACAGGGCAAGAGGAGCGATGGGACGATCGATCCGTCATTGGCTGCCTTCTTTGGCAATTCTCAGAACCAACTTAATGTCACTGGCTATTCCCTCGGAGGGCACCTAGCGACCGTATTCACAGAACTCTACGCGGATCGCGTGGCTCAAACGTATACATTCAACGGAGCCGGGCGAGGTGAATTTGGTGGTGTGCAGCTCAATGGCGAGGCGCAAGAGGCAGAGCGCATACGGGAGATGCTTGCGAACCTTGATTCGCGATTACGGACAACTGATCCGTTGGGATCGCTGTTCGTCAGTGGGGCGACGGGTGACATTTATACTGATGAGCGGTATGTGGTCGCCCTCGATGCTACCCAAATTTTATATCCGACGAGTGGAACTCAAATTCTGCCTGGCCTGACAGGAGGGATAACGAGAACCGATGGAGCTTTTGGAAAAATACAGCAGATCTTTGGTCATGCCGATACCGGTCAGGATGTTGAGGTGGTGGCCAATTCTGGGGTCCACGCAAAGGCGATTCAGGTTCTAATCGAAGGGCAGCCACTAGTCGAAGATGTGAATATCCAGAATCCGTGGGAATCGCAGTATGGCAATAGCCACAGTATTGCCCTCATCGTGGATTCGCTTGCCATTCAGGAACTGTTTCAAAAAGCGGATCCACAGCTGCAGCAAGCCCAGATAGAAAACATCTTGAAGGCGTCATCAGGCCAGGTTGCCACTCCTTATCCAGAACAGGGAATGCCTGTGCCCCTTGCCGAGGGGGACACTCTTGAAAAAGCGCTCGATGCCTTAGCAAGGGTGTTCCATGTCGATGGAGTTGCTACTCCCTTCGGGCGTCTGCCCGGCGACTTCGGCAGCTTAACATATCGACAGCCGTTTTATGAGCGACTTGAGGCAGTTCGAACTGCGATTGGTCATCAGGTGTTGAGCATTGTGCCATTGATGGGGAAGAGCGCTGAGGAGTTACAAGCCCTCGCCTTACTGGAGAGCTCGACGGGTCTTGCCTATCGGTTCGCATTAAGGGAGTTAACCCCTTTTGCGGTCCTCGGCGCTAGCGCTTCCTCGACAGAGGCGCTCTATGCTAGCCACAATGAGAGCGGAGAGTTGGCACTGCTCAGCTCTGAAAGCGGAATGGGAGAATTGTCTCCACAGTACTTGAAGGATCGCGCCACATTTCTGATCGAGAAGATCAATGTCAACAGCAGCCCAATCGGTCTCCCCTCCGTCACTCATTTTAAAGATTTTCAATCATCATACGAGATTGGTTCGGCAACACTCCCGCTGCCCCAAGTTCTGTTTGGAGACGAAGTCGGCGAAACTCTCGATGGAAGTGTATTTCGGGGAGATCATCTCTACGGCGGTGATGGAAATGATCATCTATTTGGCTATGGAGGCAAAGACTATCTGGAGGGGAATCGCGGCAACGACATTCTGGATGGCGGAAGTGGCGCCGATACTATGCTGGGAGGAACGGGAGACGACACGTATCTCGTCGACGATTCTGGTGATATCGTTCGAGAGTATGCCAATAGCGGTGTTGACGAGGTGCGCAGTTCAGTCACCTTCACCCTGGACTCCCAGATCGAGTACCTCACGCTGACGGGCTCCAATGCCATTGATGGCATCGGCAACGAACTAGGCAATATTCTCATCGGCAACAGCGCCAAAAATGTGCTGAATGGTGGAGATGGGCAGGACCATCTCGTCGGCAACGAGGGAAATGACACACTCATCGGCGGCGCTGGCAACAGCGATCTCCTCGAAGGCGGCGTCGGATTCGATACGTATATCTACCGTTCTGGTGACGGGGTGGATCGAATTGAAGACAGCGATGCGCAGGGGCAGATCATTTTCGATGACCACTTGTTGCAAGGAGGGATTCGTCGCGCTGGTGATGCCGCCAACAGTTATGCAAGCCTGGATGGCCGAACCACTTACATGATGTCCGGGACCGATCTCATCGTGAACGGGGTCCTCATCGTGAATGAGAATTTCCAGAGTGGTCAAATGGGGATTCAATTGCGCGATGTCTCCCCTATTCCGACTGATACGGGACTTCCTGCGGGACCTTTTGGGCATGTGCTGGAGGGAGGGAGTGGGGATGAGACGCTCATTGCCACCAATCCGTATTCGTACGCCATGTATGGCAACGAAGGAGATGATGTCCTCACCTCTCAAGTGCCGTCCATACATGACTCGTTCTCTGATTTTCGTGATGGTGGGGCCGGTGATGACATCTTAGTTGGTGCTGGAGGGAATGATTATCTCGTTGGGGGTGGCGGTGATGATTATGCTGATGTCTCCGATGGGGATATCTTTTTCGGTGGAGATGGCAATGACATTGCTGTGACTGATACCGAGATAGCCAACTACGCATGGACCCATATCGGCAGCGGCACACACTATATTGACGGGGGCGCCGGCAATGACGTGTTATTGGGCGCCCTTGGCGTTGATGTGCTGCTTGGTGGGGAGGGTGAGGATGTTCTTAGGGGGGAGAACCGTCCTGCGGGCTGGATTGCGAAAGTATACGACGTTGATCTTATCCCGCAAAGTTTTCCTATGCCGGCATTTTCCTCGGCTCTAGGTGCAGACGACTATCTCGATGGAGGCGCAGGTAACGACCTGCTTGTCGGCGATGGAGGAAACGACATTCTCATCGGCGGGGCGGGCGACGACTTGCTGTATGGTGAGTCGGATTTTACCCAGACTATTCCTGGCGATGATTGGTTGGATGGTGGTGAGGGCAATGACCGGCTATTCGGCGGCGCAGGAGCTGACTCTCTTTCCGGTGGGGATGGCGACGATCTTTTGATCGGGGATTTTTCAGAGGATCCCGGGTCTGCGGATATTCTCGATGGCGGTGCCGGAGCCGACGAACTGCAGGGTGGAGGGGGCGACGATATTCTGTATGGTGGCATCGGAATGGATCGGCTCGCTGGGTTCGCCGGGAACGATGTGCTCGATGGGGGGGCGGACAGCGATGAGCTACAGGGCGGGGCGGGCGACGACTCATTGTGGGGCGGACTTGGTCATGATCTTCTGACCGGGCAGGAGGGAGATGACGAGCTCTTCGGGGATGATGGAAACGATGAGCTGCATGGAGAGACTGGCAACGATACGCTTTGGGGTGGCGTCGGCAATGATGCGCTCTTTGGTCAGGATGATGACGACTTCCTTTCCGGCGATGCCGGTGATGATGTATTGAATGGCGGACTCGGTAATGATCAGCTTGATGGCGGCGATGGGATCGACGATGTGCAGGGCCGAGAGGGAGACGATCTCATTGTTGGCGGCACCGGCGACGACTTCCTCTACGGTGATGGCAACAACCCCACTGTCCTGAATCTTCTCGGTGGCAACGATACTCTGGATGGCGAGGAGGGGGATGATCAGTTGTGGGGTGGTGCGGGACAGGATCAACTGTTCGGTGGCGAGGGAACCGACCAGTTGGTGGGTGATGTGGGAGATGATGCCTTGTTCGGGGATGCCGGTGATGACTCTCTCTTTGGAGACTCGCCGCTATTTGCGGGACAGGCAGGGAATGATGTGCTCGATGGCGGTGATGGTAATGACGTCCTTCATGCAGGTGGCGGGGAGGATGATCTGCATGGCGGGGCAGGAAATGATCGGCTGATCGGCGGGGCTGGGAGTGACACATATCGATTTAACCTGGGGGACGGTGTTGACTCTATCGAGGATGATGCAACGCAGAGCAATCGATTGGTCTTTGGCGCTGGTATTACCGCTGAATCCCTGAGTTTGGACG
>WBZV01000977.1_pt1 | contig 14459 bp, 11 predicted proteins | sample 5204221 | NCBI WGS metagenome assembly WBZV01 (sample SAMN12344360, study PRJNA552823) | activated sludge metagenome | biome: Activated sludge suspended growth; feature: Nitrification reactor; material: Wastewater; isolation source: activated sludge from nitrification reactor of wastewater...
GCCGGTCTGGGTCGGGCAGATCCATGTGGCCCGCGCTCAGACCGAGGACGCCATCACCGCGCTGTCATCCCGCTTTGGCGAGATATCCCAGCGCATCGGACTGGCCCTCGACGCATCCCGGGCGACTGCCGGTGACGATCTTGCGAGCCTCCTCAATGCCACCGAGAAGGAACTCGACGAAATTGTCGGCGCACTGCGCGCAGCCTTGTCCCACAAGGAAGTGCTCCTGACCCATGTGGCCGAACTCGGCAACATCACCGCCACCCTGGAAGACATGGCCGGGCAGGTGGGGGATGTGGCCAAGCAGACCAACCTCCTTGCCCTCAACGCAGCCATCGAGGCGGCCCGCGCAGGTGAGGCCGGGCGGGGCTTCGCTGTGGTTGCCGACGAGGTACGGAAGCTGTCCACCGCGTCCGGGGAAATGGGCAAGCGCATTGGCGACACCGTCAGGTCGGTAACCGGGGCAATCAGCGAAACCTTGGAGATCTCCCAGCGCTACGCCCGTGACGACCAGACCCTGGTGTCAGCGTCAAGCCAGCGGATCGGCGAGGTGGTCCAGCGCTTGCGCTGCGCCGCAGGCGGGCTGGTGGATACCTCCCGCTCAATCACCGACGAGGGCCAGGCCCTGGCCGGGGAGATCGCCGAGGTGCTGGTCTCGCTGCAGTTCCAGGATCGGGTCAGCCAGGTGCTGAGCCATGTGGCGGACGACATGGGGCGGCTTGAATCGCGCCTTGGGTCGGCCCTGGGGGAGGTCAGGGTGGGGGTGGAGCCGGAAGCGCTGGTCGCCTCCAGCTGGATGACCGAGATGAGCAAGGCCTACACCACCCCCGAACAACATTCCCTGCATCGCGGAGAGGGCGGCAGCGCCCCGGATTCCGCAGGCATTACATTTTTCTGAGGAAACAGACATGGGAAAGACCATCCTGATCGTGGATGACTCCACCTCCTTGCGGCAGGTGGTCGGCATTGCCCTCAAGGGCGCCGGCTACGAAGTGATCGAGGGGTGCGATGGCAAGGACGCGCTGACCAAGCTCGACGGCCGCAAGATCCACCTGATCATCAGCGACGTGAACATGCCGAACATGGACGGCATCAGCTTCGTGAAGGCCCTCAAGCAGATCCCGGCCTACAAGTTCACGCCAGTAATCATGCTGACCACCGAGGCCGGTGATGACAAGAAACGGGAAGGCCAGGCCGCCGGCGCCAAGGCGTGGGTGGTCAAGCCCTTCCAGCCGCCGCAGATGCTGACGGCCGTCGCCAAGCTGATCCTGCCGTGATCGTGCCCGCGCGCCCAATGAGGAGAAAACAATGAATGCATCCGATCAATGCAAGCTCGGCACAAGCCGTGTGGTGATTGCCGGTGAAATGACGATCTACACCGCCAGGGACTGGCGCGACCGGCTGCTGGTGGCCATGAGCGCCCCCGGTGATGTGGAACTGGATCTGTCGGGTGTCAGCGACATCGACGCGGCAGGCATCCAGCTGCTGGTTTCGCTGCGTATGGAGGCGGCCACGGCCGATCGCGCCCTGCGCTTGCTCAGCGTCAGCGCGCGGGTCACCGAGGCGCTGACCTTCTGCCGCCTGACCGAATTTTTCAGCGATGCGCTTCCGGCGCAGGCCTGAACGCCAGGAGACCGTCACGATGAGTGCCCAAATGGACGACGCCCTGCAGACCCTGATCGTCGAAAGCCGGGAACTGCTCCAGCACATGGAGGAGGCCCTTCTGCTGCTTGAGCAGACCCCAGACGATGCGGAAGCCGTCAACGCCATCTTCCGCGCCGCCCACACCATCAAGGGCTCGGCGGGCCTGTTCTCCCTTGACCATGTTGTGGCCTTCACCCACGTGGCCGAGAGCGTGCTGGACCGGGTTCGCGACCATCGCCTGGGAATGAGCCCGGCCCTGGGAAGCCTGCTGCTGGAGGTCTGTGACCACCTTGGGCAGCTCATCGACGGGGTCGCGGCGGGGCAGGCCCCCGACGATGCCCTCTCGGGGCGCAGCGATGCCATCGCCGCCCGGCTTCAGACCTACCTGGAGGCCCCTTCCGCCGCGCCGGCGGAGCCGGACTTCAGCGACGTGGACTGGCCTGACGGCAACGACATTGCGCCTCCCTCAGCGGCGCCGGTGCGCGGAAACGACAGCGTCACCAGCGGCATGTGGCACATCTCCCTGCGCTCCGGGCCCAACCTGCTGCGGGATGGCATGGACCCGCTGTCGATCCTGCGCTATCTCGGCACCTTCGGCCAGATCGTCAACCTTGAGCTGATCCTCGGCGACATTCCGCCCCTGTCGGTGATCGATCCGGAAAGCTGCTACATCGGCTACGAGCTCAGCTTTGCCAGTGAAACCGACCAGGCGAGCATCGACGGCGCCTTCGACTTCGTCCGCGAGGACAGTGTCGTCCGCCTGATTCCGCCCTATGGCCCGATTGCGGACTACCGCGCGCTGTTTGCCGACATGCCCGAGGACAGCCTCTTGCTCGGCCGGATGCTGGTCCGCTGCGGCTCCCTGACCGAGGAGGAGCTCGCCCAGGCCCTGGAAACCCAGGGGCGCATGGGTCCGGACAATGGCGGGGGAAGCCCCGCGCCCTTGCTGGGCGAGGTTCTTGTGGCCCAGCAACTGGTGGATAAGCCCTTGGTTGACGCAGCGCTTGAGCGTCAGCAGCAGGTCAAGGCGACAGCGGCGGGGGAGGCCACACTGATCCGTGTTGATGCCAACAAGCTCGACCAGCTCATCAACCTGGTGGGCGAATTGATCATCGCGGGCGCCGGTGCCCAACTGGTGGCGCGACGCCTCAAGGTGCCTGACCTGGTGGAAAGCACCAGCGTCCTGGCCCGACTGGTTGAGGATGTGCGCGACTCCGCCCTCACGCTGCGGATGGTGCAGATCGGCGCCACCTTCAACCGCTTCCGGCGGGTTGTCCGTGACGTGGCCGCCGAACTCGGCAAGGACATCCAACTGGACATCCAGGGGGGAGAGACCGAGCTGGACAAGACGGTCGTGGAGAAGATCGGCGATCCACTCACCCATATCGTGCGCAATGCCCTGGACCATGGCATCGAGCCGGCCGATGTGCGCCTCGCCCGGGGCAAGCCGCAGCAGGGCCGGCTGAGCCTGAACGCCCATCACGAGTCAGGCAGCATCGTCATCGAAGTGAGCGACGACGGCGGCGGGCTGCGCAAGGAGCGCATCCTGCAGAAGGCGGTCGAGCGCGGGCTGGTGAGCGAAGGCCAGGTACTCTCGGACAAGGAGATCTTCGGCCTCATCTTCGAGCCCGGCTTCTCCACCGCGACGCAGGTCAGCAACCTGTCCGGGCGCGGCGTGGGGATGGATGTGGTCAAGCGCAACATCCTGGCGCTGCGCGGCACCGTTGATCTGGACAGCGTGGAAGGGCAGGGCACCACGGTGCGTCTGCGTCTGCCACTGACGCTGGCCATCATCGACGGCTTTCTCATCGGCGCCGGCAACGCGTCGTACGTGGTGCCGCTGGAGCAGGTGCTGGAGTGCATCGAGCTGCCCGAGGAGGACAAGCCCGAGCAGGGCGCGAGCTACCTCAATCTGCGCGGCGAGGTGCTGCCCTTCGTGCGCCTGCGCGACCTCTTCGACATCCCGGGCGAGGCGCCCCGCCGCGAGAACGTGGTGGTGGTGCAGTACGCCGGCGAGCGTGCCGGGTTGGTGGTGGATCAGCTCTTCGGCGAGTTCCAGACCGTCATCAAGCCCCTCGGCAAGGTTTTCAGTCATATCCGCTGCATCGGCGGTTCCACCATTCTGGGCAGCGGAGAAGTTGCCCTGATCCTTGATGTTCCCGGGCTGGTTCGGCAGGTGACCGAGCGCCAACCCGTTTCCCGTCATCTGCCTTCCACTCTGTCGCCGGTTTGATCCGTCGGCCACCACTTGGAGAATCATCATGACCGTCAGCAAGAAAATGCTGTCCCTGATCCTGTCCGCCGCCTTCGGGATCATCCTCCTGGCCATCGTGGGCCTGACCCAGATGGGCCGGGTCTATGAAACCACCAACTACGCCAACGTGAACGTGGTGCCCAGCATCCTTACGCTGGATGAGGCCTTCTCGCCGATGGCCGCCGCCCGCACCCAGCTATGGCAGCACATCGCCGCGTCCGACACGGCCGTGATGGCCGGGCTTGAAGAGAAGATCGCCGCCAACCACCACAAGGTCGATGAGGCGCTGAAGAAGTACGAGGGTCTCGTCAGCGACGAGAAGGACAAAAGCCTGCTGGCCGCTGACCGGGCCGCGCTGGCCGCGTTTGACCAACTTCGTGACCGGGTCTATGTGCTCTCGCGGGCGAACAAAATGGAAGAGGCGCGGGACCTGCTCATGGCCAACCAGGCCACGATGGCCCGCCTGTGGGATGCCTTCGAGGATCATCGGCAGTACAACGCCGAACTGGGCCGCAAGGCTGCCGAGGATGCAGCCCACAGCGTGGCCAGCGCCCGCTGGGTAGCGATGGGGATCGGTGCCATCACGCTGGTTGCGGTGTCGCTCATCGGGATCTTCATCACCCGCAGCCTGATGCAGCAGCTGGGCGGCGAGCCGGCTTACGCGGCCGACGTGGTATCGAAGATTGCCGAGGGTGACATGACGCTGACCGTCGACACCAAGGCCGGCGACACGAGCAGCCTGCTCTACAACCTGAAGACCATGAACGAACGGCTCACGTCGATCATCACCGAAGTCCGCAGCTCGGCCGATTCGCTCTCCAGCGCGTCGGAAGAGGTGAGCGCCACCGCCCAGAGCCTGTCCCAGTCGTCCAGCGAGCAGGCCGCGAGCGTCGAGGAAACCTCGGCGTCGATGGAGCAAATGTCGGCATCCGTCACCCAGAACAGCGAGAACGCCACCCTCACCGACAGCATGGCGGCCAAGGCGGCCAAGGAGGCGATTGAAGGTGGCGAGGCCGTGCGCTCGACCGTGGAGGCGATGAAGAGCATCGCCGACAAGATCGGCATCGTCGACGACATCGCCTACCAGACCAACCTGCTGGCCCTCAACGCGGCCATCGAAGCGGCGCGGGCTGGCGAGCACGGCAAGGGCTTTGCCGTGGTGGCGGCCGAGGTGCGCAAGCTGGCCGAGCGCAGCCAGGTGGCGGCCCAGGAAATCTCCGAGACCGCCAGGAGCAGCGTGGCCCTGGCCGAGCGGGCCGGGACGCTGTTCGAGGGGATCATCCCGAGCATCACCAAGACCTCCGATCTGGTCCAGGAGATCGCCTCCGCGTCGGACGAGCAGAGTTCCGGCGTCGGCCAGATCAACGCTGCGATGGCCCAGCTCTCCCAGACCACCCAGCAAAACGCCTCGGCCTCCGAGGAGCTCGCGGCCACCGCCGAAGAGATGAGCGCCCAGGCCGAGCAACTGAGCAAGGCGATGGCCTACTTCAAGCTTTCGAGCGGCCATCGGGCACGGCCCGCCCGCGCCGAACTTGCCGGCCGCACGGAGAGCCGTCGCCAGTCGGGCCGGGCGCCGATCTTTCAAACCGAATACGTCCAGTTCGAGGGCTGAGAGATGGCTACGCTTGCCAGGAAAGACGCGCCGGCGGTCGCCGCCGAGCCCTGCCAGTACCTGACTTTCACCCTGGGCGGCGAGATGTACGCCGTCGAGACCCTCAGCGTGAAGGAGATCATCGAGTATGGTCAGGTGACCACCGTGCCCATGATGCCGCCTAGCATCCGCGGGGTCATCAACCTGCGCGGCGCGGTGGTGCCGGTGATCGACCTGAAGGCGCGCTTCGGCGGCCAACCCACCGAGGTCACCCGGCGCACCTGCATCGTCATCATCGAGATGGGCGGCAGCGACGAGTGCCAGGTGCTGGGCATTCTGGTGGATACGGTGAGCGAAGTGCTGGAGATCCCGCCCGGCGAGGTCGAAGCGCCGCCGGCATTCGGCGCGCGCATCCGGGCGGATTTCATCCGCGGCATGGGCAAGGTGGGTGGCGGCTTCGTGATCCTGCTCAACGTCGAGGCGGTGCTATCCACGGATGAATTGTCGGTGCTCGACGCGTTGTCCCGGCAGGGGACGCCGGTGGACACCGGCGCCTTGCCGCGCCTCGGCAGCAGCGTGGCGGGCTGAGACCATGACCACGACCGCCGTCCGACGCCATGTCACGGGGCTGCAGGGCCAGCTCACGGATCAGGAGTTCGGCCAATTCCGTGCGCTGATGTACTCCCTGGCCGGGATCAGCTTGTCCGACGCCAAAAAGCAGCTAGTGGCCGGGCGGCTGGCCCGTCGGCTGCGCCAGCTGGATCTGGACGGCTACGGCAGCTACCTCCAGCGGGTGCAGGCCGACGCCGGGGAACGCCAGATTGCGGTGGACCTGCTGACCACCAACGAGACCTACTTCTTCCGTGAGCCCAAGCATTTCGACTTCCTGCGCAGCCACGCCCTGCCCGAACTCAAGGGGCAAAGCACGGTGCGGGTGTGGAGCGGCGCCTGCTCCAGCGGCGAGGAGCCCTACACCATCGCCATGGTGATGGCCGAGGTGCTGGGAGGGCGCCCGTGGGAGATCGTCGCGTCGGATCTGTCCACCCGCGTGCTGACCCACGCACGGGAGGGGCGTTACCCGATGGACGATGCGGCGGGCATTCCCCGGCCGCTGCTGGCGAAGTACTGCCTGAAGGGCATCGGCACCCAGGACGGCACCTTCATGATGAAGCCCGAGCTGCGCGGAAGAATCAATTTCCGCCAGATCAACCTGAACGCCGCCCTGCCGGACATCGGCCAGTTCGACGTGATCTTCCTGCGCAACGTGATGATCTATTTCGACCTGGAAACCAAACGTCAGGTGATCCGGCGCATCCTGCCGCTGCTGCGGCCGGGGGGCTATTTCATGCTCAGCCATTCTGAAAACCTCAACGGCGTCTCCGATGCGCTGAAGACCGTCCGCCCCTCGATCTACCGCAAGCCGGCGGCCTGAACCCATGCGCATGCCCGACGGGGTCGTCGAGATTTTCCTGCAGCCGGGCGAGTGGTATTTCGGCGACCGCCACACACGTATCCGCACCGTGCTTGGCTCCTGCGTGTCCGCGGTGTTCTGGCATCCCGACAGGCTGATCGGCGGGATGTGCCACTTCGTGCTGCCCAGCCGCGGACGCACCCCTTCCCGCGGGCTGGACGGACGCTACGGGGATGAGGCCTTCGACCTGATGCTCAGGGAAATCCGGGCCGCCCGGACGCGGCCCGAAGACTACCGGGTCCGCCTTTTTGGCGGAGGCAACATGTTTCCCGACCTGGCCGGCGGGCGCGGCACCCCCTTGATCGGGCAGAAGAACGTGGTGCTTGCCCATGAGCTGGTGCGCGCCCATTGTCTGCGGTGCGTGGGTGCCCATGTCGAGGGGCACGGCCATCGCCATCTGCTTTTCGACATCTGGAGCGGACGCATCACCATGAAACACGCTGCAGGCAGACCCGCCTGAACTCATTTCAACAATCCAGGAAGAACAGGAATACCATGCCTCCCATCAAGGTCATGATCGTCGACGACTCTGCGGTGGTCCGCCAGGTCTTGTCGGCCACACTCGGAGAGGATCACGCCATCGAGGTTATCGGCACCGCGGTTGATCCGGTATTTGCCCTGGAGCGGATGAAAATCTGCTGGCCGGACGTCATCGTCCTCGATGTGGAAATGCCGCGCATGGACGGAATCACCTTCCTGCGCAAGATCATGGCCGAGCACCCCACGCCGGTGGTGATCTGCTCGACCCTGACCGAGAAGGGGTCGGAAACAGCGCTGCAGGCCCTTTCCGCAGGTGCGGTCTGCGTCGTTACCAAGCCCAAGATGGGTCTCAAGCAATTCCTGATGGACAGCTCGGATGATCTCGTCAGCGCGGTCAAGGTTGCAGCCCGCGCCAACGTGCGACGCCTTTTGGCGGCGAGCCAGGCTGCCCCCATGCCGCCGGCGCCGAAGCTGTCGGCCGATGCCATCCTGCCGCCGGGCACGGCCATGGCCCAGACCACCGAGACGGTGGTGGCGATCGGCACATCCACCGGCGGCACCCAGGCGCTCGAGGGCGTGCTGCGCGCCTTGCCGCGGGTATGCCCCGGTATCGTTGTCGTTCAGCACATGCCCGAGAAATTCACCGGCGCCTTTGCCCAGCGTCTCGACGCCCTGTGCGAGGTTGAGGTGCGCGAAGCGCGTCACGGCGACCGGGTGGTACCCGGTCGGGTGCTGATCGCACCGGGAGGTCGCCACATGCTTCTCAAGCGCAGTGGCGCCCAGTACGTGGTGGATGTGGTCGATGGTCCGCCGGTGAGCCGCCACCGGCCTTCGGTGGACGTCCTGTTCCGGTCTGTTGCCCGCTTTGCGGGCAGAAACGCAGTGGGCATCATCATGACCGGGATGGGTGATGACGGCGCCCGCGGCCTGAAGGAAATGCACGATGCCGGCGCCTGGACCGTTGCCCAGGACGAGGCCACCTGCGTCGTCTATGGCATGCCCAAGGAAGCCGTGAAGCTCGGTGCGGTCGACCGCATCCTGCCCCTCCAGGACATTCCGTCCGCCATCCTTGGACGGATCAGCCGCAAGGGGTGATGTGTACCGGCAAGTCGGCCGGCATGGGGATTCGTTCCATCGAGCATGGACATTCGGAGGATCGCGCCGTATAAAGGAAATGAGGCTTCCGGTCGCGGGGTGAAAGAGTTCCATGACGCATCGCTTGGTGTTGCTAGGGCTATTGGCGGCCGCTTGTTTGCCGGCGGCGGACGCGTTGGCCTTCTGCACAACCCGCGAGCGCATCCAGTTGCGTAACGAGGGTGTGCCGCAGATGGAGATTGATCGCCTGTGCGGTGGCGCCACCCAGCAGCGCGCCCCCTCGATGCCTCCTCAGCAGCAGCAAATGCCGCGCCCGCGTTTCGCCACCCTGTGCATGACCACTGCCGGCCCCTGCCCGATGGCCGTGGCGATGCCGGTCGGATCGGCCTGTGCCTGCTACACCCCCTGGGGCGCCGTCCCGGGGGTCGCCCAGTAGGCATCCCCATGGCAGATATCTTCCTGAGTTACGGACACGCCGACCGGGCCCGCGCCGAAGTGATTGCCACCGCGCTGACGGCCCGCTTCTCGGTATGGTGGGACAAGGATCTGGATGCCGCCTGCACCTGGCGCAAGGAGCTGGAGGAGCAGATCGACGCGGCCCGCTGCGTGCTCGTGCTATGGACGGAAACCTCCCGCGACAAGGATTTCGTGCGCTCCGAAGCGAGCCGCGCCGCCCAGCGCAGGACGCTGCTACAGGTCTGCCTGGATGGCGACGATGTCCCCCTCGGTTTCACCGAATCCCAATGGATCGATCTGCGGGCCTGGAACGGGGAGGGGGATGATCCGCTGCTGGCCGAGGTACTCATCACCCCGCTGGAAAAGCGCGTGAGGGGCAGTCGTTCGGCCTTGCTCGTGGGCGTCGACGCCTATGCCCATGGTGCCGGCTTCCACGCACCCGCCAGTGCCTCGGCCAATGTCGAGTCCCTGGGCAGGCTGCTGGCCGAGAGGGACGACACCCATTTCCAGGTCGAAACCCTGGTCAATCCCGAAAAGACCGCCCTGATGAAGAGCCTGCAGAAGGTCTTCAAGGACGCCCTTCCGAATGACACGGTCGTGCTCTATTTCTGTGGTCACGCCAAACTGTCGGCCCGGGGTGATCTCTACCTCTGCCCCAATGATGCCGAGCTCGACTATCTGGATGCCACGGCCATTTCCATGGAGTGGACCGCCAAGCGGGCGCTCAACGAGAGCAGCGCCTCCCAGCTCGTCATCCTGCTGGACTGCATCTACAGCCTGACACCGGACGCCATCGGACAGGTGGACATTCCTTCCATCCTCGTCGCCAACCTGGGGCAGGGTCAGGGCAAGTACGTGTTGTCCGGCTGTACCGTGCTCGACCGGGATGTCGCCGAAAGGGGGGCGCCCCTGTCCCGTCTGGTACGCTGGTTCGTGCATGGGGTCGAAACCTTCGAGGCAGATGATGGGGACAGCATCCTCACCGCAGACGAGATCTGCCGCTACGTGCAGGCCCGCATCGAAGCCGAAGCGCCCGAGAACAAGCCCCTCAGCAAGGGCTTCAATACCAACTCCAGCCGCGGCGAGGTCGCCCGCCGCACCACCGCAGCCCCCACCGCGACGGCGCTGCGGGGAAATCGCGAGTTCTTCCTGGCCATCCGCGGCGCCCTCGACGAAGGGCGCCTGGTGCCCCTCGTGGGCGACGGCGTCTTCGGAAGCGGGCCGCTCAGTGCGTTCCGCCTGGTCAGTGCCCTCATCGAGACCGCCGGCCTGGAGGCGGGCATGCGTCTGGACGAGCGCTACACCCTTGCCACGGCCGCCGAGTATCTGCTCCTTGTCTTCGGCGGCGAGCGGGGCGCCTTCCTGAAGCGGCTCACCCACGTACTGCGCGAGCAAAGCCAGACCGTTGCCGATGCGCAGACCCAGACCCATCGTTTTCTCGCGGCCATGCAGACCCCGTGGATCGTCGTCTCGGCGAGCTACGACTGGGTTTTCGAGAGTCTGCTGGAACAGGCGGGCCTGCCCTTCACGGTGGTCACCCATATCCTGACGGCCGAAGACGACGAGCTGGACGGCCGCCTGCTGGTCATCCGGCGCGGCGGAGCAACGCCATCGGTGGAGGTGAAGCTGGCCGACAACTGGCTGCTTTCGGATCTGGGCGAGCACGGCGAGCGCATCATCTACAAGATTGTCGGCTCCCCTTTTGCCAACGAGCTGGCCGACCGGCATGCGGGCATCGATACCGTGGTCATCACCGAGAGCGACCACATGACCTTCCTTGGCCGCCTCGAGAACGAGCACACCAAGCCGCCCAGCGCCTTTTCGCGACGCCTGCAAAAAAGTGCCCTACTGTTTCTGGGTTACAACCTGGATGTGTGGCATTACCGTCTGGTGGGCCACATCTTCAGCAATGAAGGGCAGGTGCGGCCGCGGCGACGCTACGCTGTACGCACGGCAGTGTCGCCCATCGAGGAGCGCTTCTGGGCCCAGCTAGTGGCCGCCGAGGATCGCCTGCAGTCGGACTGCGAAGCCTTTGTCCAGACCCTTGGCCAGTTCAAGTAGGGCACGCCCATGTCCGACGCTCCCCACTCCCTGCTGCCCGCCGATATCCATGAGCCCTATATCGGGCTCAAGCCCTACACCGAGGCCGAGCGCGACCGCTTCTTCGGCCGGGAGCGGGACGCCCAGCTCCTGATCAACAAGCTCTTCTCCCACCCGCTGACCTTGCTGTACGCGCCGTCCGGGGTAGGCAAGACATCCCTGCTGCGCGCGCTGGTCATTCCGGAGCTACGGGCCGAGGAGGCCCAGGTGGTCTACTTCGACAAGTGGAACACGGCCGATCCCTGCGATGCGGTGGCCCAGTCCATGGCCGGTGGCCCGGTGGCCTCGGGGCAAGGCCAGCTGGCGGAGGCGGCGCGCCTGGCCCTGGCGCGGGATGGCAGCACGCTGGTGCTGGTGCTCGATCAGTTCGAGGAATACCTGCAGCGCTATGCCGGCGATCTCGGCAATCTGCCGGCAGCCCTGGGGGCTTTGCTGCGCAGCACCCTCGATCTGCGCGTGGTGCTGTCCTTCCGGGAGGAATTCCTGGCCAGCGTCGATGCCTGCCTGCGCGGGCACGTGCTGGCCCTGTTTGCGTCCACCTACCACCTGGAGCACCTGGACCGGGATCGCGCCCGGGAAGCCATCGCGGCCCCCGCCGGGCGTTTCGGCGGCGAATGTGAAGAAGCCCTGGTGAACCGTCTGCTGGACGACCTGGCACCCGGCGACCCCGAGAGATCCGTCGCGCGACTGTACCGGGGGGGCATCGAACTGCCTTTTCTCCAGCTCATCTGCCGATGCTTGTGGAACAAGTCATTGGCATCGGGAAAACCGGGGCTGCGCATGGCGGACTACCTCGCCCTGGGCGAGCGACGCGGCATCATCGCCGCCTATTTGCACGAGGTGACCCGCCATTTCGGTCTGCTCCAGTCCCTTGACGCAGCCCAGGTGCTCAAGGCGCTGGCACCCCGCAGCGGTGTCAAGATCGCCTATCCCCTTGAAGCCCTTGCGGCCCAGGCGGGCACCTCCGAACAGCGGACCGAGCGGGTTCTTGAGGTGCTGCGGGAGCACCGTATCGTGCGCACCCGGGATGCCGCCGGCGGGGTCAGCTATGAGCTGCAGCACGACGCCTTCATCGAGATCGTGCGGCCCTGGGCCGAGCAGCGTTTCCGCCGGCGCAACCAGTGCTTTGGTGGTCTGGCAAGCCTGGCCCTGCTGCTGGCAGTGGGCTTCAATGTCCATACGCTGCGGCAGGACAGCCAGGAAGCCAATGCCCGGCGGATTGCCGCCGAGGTGACGGATCGGATCGAAGTGGATACCCGCCGGGCCCTTGAGGAAGCGCTCCAGCTTGCAGCTGATTCCGATGACCGCAACGTGCGCAACACCCTCCGGCTGGCGATTTCGGGCTTTCTGCACAATCCGGCGCTCGCGCCCCACAAGGGTGCGGCCAACGGGGTGGCCTTCAGCCGTGACGGGGCCTGGATCGTCAGTGCCGGCGACGATGGCGAAGCGCGCCTGCTCAACAGCCAGAGTCTGGCCATCCAGGCCAGCACGGTACATGCCGGCCCGGTGGTCGCCGTGGCCCTTTCCGAGGATGGCGCGCGGGTTCTCTCGGCCGGCCGGGATGGTCTGCTGCGGGTCTGGGACCGTAGCGGCAAGGTGGTCACCGAGTGCGGCCACGCCGGCGGCCCGCCTTGGCTGGATGCGGACATCAGCCGTGACGGCAGGCGCGTGGTGGCGATCCGCGAGTCGGAGGATGGGACATCTCCGGACCTGCTGCTTACGGAGACAGGTGCTGGCTGCAAGCTGACCCGCCTGTCAGGGCACTTCGGCAACGTGGGTTCCGCCGCTTTCGATGAGAGCGGAGAGTGGGTGCTGTCCTATGGCAACAATGACAATACGGCGCGCATCTGGGCGGCGGCGGAGGGTCGCCTGAGCGCCACCCTGACCCATCCCGACGAAGTCTTCGGGGCCAGCTTCTCCCCGGACGGTTCCGAAGTCGCGGTGGCCGTCTCGGACGGGACCGTCTACCGCTGGACCGCCCGTGGCCGGCTCATCGGGCACCCCCTTGAGCTCCCGGTTCACCCCGATCAGCCGCCGGTGTCGGCCACATCGGTCCGCTACGCACCGGATGGCCGGCGTATGGCGGTCACGAGTTCCGATGGCGGGGTGTATGTCTGGGACGTACAGCCCGACGTACAGCTCCCGGGCGCGCCACCCCAGGCGCTGCCGGGAATGCATGCCGGGGGTGCGCTGGCAGCCTATTTCAGTCCCGACGGGCGGCGTATCCTGTCGTTTGGCAGGGATGACACGGTGCGGGTTTGGGATGAGCCTTTCGCTTTCCGGGCGCGCGAATTCCGGGGTCATGGTCAGGAGGTGAGGGCGGCGCTGTTCGCGCCGGACAGTACCCGGGTGGTGAGTGCCGGTGCCGACGGCACGGTGAAGCTCTGGCGCCTGCAGCCTGCCGATTTCCTGCCGCCCATGGGCAGCGGGCTGATCCTCAGCCCCAATGGCAGGTTCAGCTTCAGTATCGCCACGGGCGAACTGCTTGAAGTGGGTGGCGGTGGCACGCGTCGAAACCTGTCGAAGAAGGGCGAAGTGGTTCGCACCGCCGTATTCAGCAGCGACGCGGCCTTGATTGCCTTGGGCATGACCAGTGGGCATCTGCGGGTACTGCAGGTGGCGGGTGGCGAGCCCGTCTTCGAGGTGGATGACCTCGAGAGCCCCCTCTATGCACTGGCCTTCGACCGGCGCGGCCTTCGGCTTGCAAGCGGGGGCTCCGATGGGCGCGTGCGTCTCTACGAACTGGAGTCGCCCAAGCCGGATCGCAACGGTATCGCCGCCCATGCGGGCCCGGTGATCAGCCTGGACATCCATCCGGACGGGGAGCGCATTGTGTCCACCGGCGCGGATGGCGCAGCCCGGGTATGGAGCTGGCAACGGCAGGCCCTGAGCACCCTGGAAGGCGAGTCCGACCGGGTGCGTGATGCGCGCTTCAGCGCCGATGGCAGGCGCATCCTGCGCCGTAACGGCGACCGCATCACCACGTTCGATGGCGAGGCCTGGGCACGGGCCGACGAAGAGCTGAGTACCTTCGCTCGCCGGCTTCTGGCATCGCCCAAGCCCTAGACGCGACTCCCGATCCTCGTCTTTCTCCATCGGGACCAGTGGGCCTCCCCACGAGGAGCGGATTTCGACTGGGAGCCAACAATCACAAAACTGACAATTTCGCTTCAGTTCGGAAATTCACCTCACAGACCGGCCCAAGCCATCCCGACGTCGCACACCAAACGCCTGAAAGCCAGCACAAAACCTTGACCTGCTTGAATAATCCTATTTTCCTTAGTTGGGCCGTCCGAAACTGCGTCAAACTCAGTGCTGGTGTGGGTTTGACTGAGCTGAGGAGGATCACCCAATGGGTGAAGCGGAAT
>WBZV01000793.1_pt1 | contig 14457 bp, 13 predicted proteins | sample 5204221 | NCBI WGS metagenome assembly WBZV01 (sample SAMN12344360, study PRJNA552823) | activated sludge metagenome | biome: Activated sludge suspended growth; feature: Nitrification reactor; material: Wastewater; isolation source: activated sludge from nitrification reactor of wastewater...
GGATACTGCGAGTATCGCTACTTTGACTTTTTGTTGAGGAATCTGTGAGAAAACATAATAGATCGAAAGCATTAATAGAATATATCGTGGTGTTGATGAAAAAGAACCCGTAAGCGAAGGAACTATAATATGCATCAACGAATATACTGATAAGCTTATATTAAACAGATCGCTTTTCCTGTACGCAAGCCACCCATGAACCGCAACGGCAAGAAGTCCTAAGCTTACAACTGCACATTCCAGTAATGCAACTATATACTGGAAGTTCAATTGTGCAGTGAGAAATATTCGGATGTATCTATAATAAACCTGAAAAATTGTGATGAGATCAGTTGATCGCTGTGCTCCAAAAACTGATTGAGAAGTAAAGAAATTCAGTGGATCACCTGTGGTCTTCCACAAAAATATCATATACACAAGCAAACCGATGAGAGGACTTGCAACAAAGGCATATGATGAGATAGTGCGCCTATTAAAATTTGAATATGCATATGCAAGAAATGGAATAACGAGGAATACCCCTTGTAGTCGCACAAATGAACTGAAGGCAGCAAGAATACATGCGAGTACAAATTTTTTCCTCATAAGGGAATAAAGTGAGCCAATCGTAAGAAGCAAAAATAAACTTTCTGTATATACAGCTGAAAAAAAGAAAGAAGTTGGTATACAAAACAGCAATACTAACGACCAAACAGCGCTTTTTTTGCCATATAGCTCTTTAAAGAGAAGGTAGAAAAGCCAAGCTGCACCAATAAAGGCAACATTAGATATAAGGAGCCCTGCATGTAAGTAGTAATGACCGAACATCCCACCAAAAAGTTTCAGTATAAGTATGTATCCAGGGAAGTACGCTTGATCGTATTGATGATAGCCCTGTAAAGCAATATGTATATAGTGAGCCCCATCAAAATTTGCCCATGAATACATCCATTGAGGCAAATGAAAGTTTTGAATTACATCCTTGTAAGGGAAATTTCCACTATATGGGATAAGCAAATGAATCCACACAGCAAGCAGAGTATATATCAGAAATCGAATTCCAACAAAATATGCTACTTTTTTGAGAGTCATACTCTTTTGATATCTGCACCAAGAGCAGTCAGTCGCTCTTCAATCTTTTCGTAACCTCTGTCAATTTCAGAAGCACCCATAATCACGGACTCTCCTTCTGCAGCACACGCCCCAATCAAGAGCGTTGCTCCAGCACGCATATCGGTCACTTGAAGTACTCCTCCGTGCAAAGCTGTGGGACCATGGATAAGAATCGCTTGATGTGCATCATTAAAAGAAGAGTTATCTTCAATATCAAATTGATAGACCTTTTGGGGATCAGAAACATTTGGGCTGTAGTACTCAATGTGAGCTCCTAGTTTATTCAGTTCGTTAACATATCCAAATCGATTTTCAAACACTGTCTCATGAATTCGAGAGTCGCCCATAGCTTGAGTCATAACAACCGCCCATGGAGCCTGCCAGTCAGTCATGAAACCTGGATCAGTTGTTGTCATAACATCAACTGGATGAAGCTGCCCTTTAAAATAAAACCTTATGGCCCCATCACCAATCTCATAGCCTCCTCCAATTTTATCCAAATACTCTAAAAAGACTTTCAAATTACGCTGATCAGCTCCACGTACGGTTATGTCACCGTGTGTGGCGAGTGCAAACATTGCAAATGTTACAGCATTATTCCTATCCGATTTAATTGTAAATTCCTCGACTCCATGTAACTCATTCACACCATCTACATGAATTACTTCACCTTCGCGCTTTATTGTTGCCCCTGATAAGTTCAGGAGTTCAATCAATTCATCTATTTCTGGTTCCAAGGAAGAGTTACGAATGACAGAATGCCCTTGTGTGGAAGCTGCTATCATCAGTGCCAATTCTGTACCTGTGTGCGTTTTTTTTGGGAATGAGAAATCAGCGGGTATTAACTTGTCCTCAACTTGAGCAGAATAATAACCAGTATCTGAATCATATTCAGTTTTGACACCGAACGCATTCATAAGATGCACCATTCTGTCTATTGGACGCGCACCTATTCGACATCCACCGGGATTTGGAATTCTCGCCTTGCCATATTTCTTCAAAAATGGAGCAAATAAAAGAAAAGATGCTCGAATTTTTGAACCAAAGAGTAAGCTCACCTCATGCGAATGCATGCTTTCAGGGTTAATGTTAACCACGTTACTTTGAAAGTCCACCTGAACTCCTATCTCTTTAAAAAGCTCAAACAATTCCCTTATATCTTTAATATTCGGAATGTTTCTGAGCGTAATTGGCCTATTAAACAATAGTGCTGCAACAACGACTTTTAAAGCAACATTTTTCGCACCTTCAAGTGCAACTGTCCCTTTCAATGGCTTTCCTCCATTTACAATAAATGCATTATCCATAGTATGTATATGTTTATAATCTAACTATTTCTTCATGAAGATCAATATTATGAGTCCTCTTTACCGTCGTTTTAATATGATCTATCAGTTGAGCGACATCATCAGGTGTCGCATTCCCCGTATTAATAATAAAATTTGCGTGAATATCTGATACTTGTGCACCTCCAATTGAAAACCCTTTCAAACCTGCTTCATCAATGATTTTACCAGCTGAAACACCATCTACATTCTGAAAAAAACATCCTGAGGTTGCAACACCATATGGTTGAGTGTGTTTTCTATGTTCGAGTGCATCTTGAGCATGTTGAAGCAATTCCTTAGCCGGCTGCTTTTCAAGCTTAAAATCTGCCCACACAATACACTCATGAGTTTCCTTGATTATGCTGTGGTCGTACCTAAATTCAAAATAGTCATGGTCAACCACTTTAGTTGTTCCATCTTTCTCAACAAGAAGAGCTTGAATCACTGGGTCACCAACATATTTATCTGGCTTATGTCTATACCATCCTGAGTTCATTGCAATCCCTCCTCCGACACTTCCAGGAAGACCGGTTTGATATTCCAAACCACCATAACCAGCTTCAGCAGTTTCCTTGGCAAGTCTCGTCATGTTATAACCTGATCCGACACGCAAGACAACATAACTTTCTGTTTCCTTTTGTAAAGTTTTATAGCTGTTAAGATTTTTTACGACAAGACCCTTGATCCCTTCTTCTCCAACAACAACATTAGAAATTCCTCCCAATATGATGTAGGGAATTTTTAGATAATGGGCTGCCCTTACCGCATTGATTAAGTCATCATCAGACTCAGCTTCGAAATAATACTCAGCCGGGCCACCAAGTTTGAATGTGGAACGTGGACCAAGATCAATAGCATGCCTAACTCGACCTTTTCCAAGATATGTTTCAAGTTCAGACAACATTTATGCGGCTTTTCGTGAAGTAATAACATCTATTATAGCATTGTGAAGCTTAAAGACATCAGTTGCACCCATGGTCATAATGACATCACCGGGTTTGAATACACTATTAATCGTCTGGTATGCATCAGATGTTGATAGATATTTTATATGTGAGTACCCTTTATCATGCGCAAGCATTACTAGGTCTTGAGAAGTAATCGAATCAGTGGCTGCAACCTCACGAGCTGAAGCATAGATGTCGAGAATATATGCCTGATCAGCAATGCTGAGTGCCTCTATGAACTCTTTTTTGAATGCTTCAGTCCTTGAGAACGTATGAGGTTGGAAAAAGACAATAATTCTCCGATCTGGATATGTCATCTTTACACCTTTCAGTGTTTCCCGAATTTCAGAGGGATGATGAGCATAATCATCAATCAAAGTGTATGATGTATCCTCATACACATGTTCAAATCTTCTTTTAGATCCTGTAAAAGTAATCAGGTGCTTTTTAATATCCTCAAGATCAAAGCCTTGAAGGTACAAAAAAGTAATAACTCCACTTATATTGAGAACATTATGTTCACCAGAAAGTCGTGTTTCCCATTCTCCAGTGTGCTTGCCATCAATTATGAGCGAAAATCGGGTCACTTCAGAAGCAACTGATATGTCCAAAACACGAGTAAAGAACTCATCTGACATTCCATACCCATATGAGGGTACATGCTGCACTAACGCAACGACCTCACGAACGTGCATATCTTCTGCGCAGTAAATTAATGCACCATCATCTGGAAGTTTCTCAAAAAACGCACGGAAGGCAATCTTAGTATCTTCAATATCTTTGTATACATCAACATGATCATGCTCAATATTCATGCATATCGTGTGTGTAGGATTTTGGAACATGAAGCGAGGCGTATTATCTACTCCGGGAGATGCTACATACTCATCTGACTCAACAATGAAGTATGTATTACCAGTATAATCACCACCGGGAAGCCCAGAAAATGAAGGAGCTCCTACCTGATATCCACACGGGATGTTTAACTTCATCATAAGATAAGCCAACAAGGCTGATACGGTTGTTTTACCATGTGTCCCACAGACCGCAACTCGCTTTTCAAACTGATCCATAACTTTTCCAAGTGCTTCTGCATGCGTCATCACAGGAATACCTAAGTCCTGAGCTTTCAACACCTCCGGATTCTTTAAACCACCATGCGAACCCGTGGTTATCACAAGATCTATATCTAATGTGATGTTTTCAAGTCCAAAAGGAAGAGGTTTGATGTCTACATTTTCTAAAAGTACATCTGCAGGTTCTCTTGTCTGAACATCTGAGCCAAATACCTGCTTGCCCATTTTTTTCAGAAGAGCGGCGAGTGAAGACATACCAAATCCTTTGATACCTACCATGTATATTTTTGTATAGCTATCCATATTACTTCATTATAAAACTCCAATTACGTGTTTTTGTATCTGATACATCATAATCTCCGCGGTCATATGAATAAAAAAGCTCCTTCTCACAGCGAGTGCAATGCGTATCAACGTCGATATGATGTCTTTTGATCCCCACTGCGACATACTGCTTCACGTTTAACTGAGAAAGACTCATAAATGTATCGTCACCTTCAACACGAGTGAAATCAGTAAACCACTCAGAAAATGACTGCTTGAAATCTTGATATCGCTGATCATAAAGTCTATTACAACAATCCTGAAGAGCTGGGCCCAAAGCTACTCGTATGTTATCCACCTTGCATCCATATGACACAAGTTTATCAATCGCTACATGAGCCATATTTGCAAGTGTTCCTCTCCAACCCTGGTGAGTTACAGCAATCATCTGCGCAATAGGGTCATAGTACAAAGCTGGCACGCAATCTGCAGTCTTTAAAAGTAAGGCAACATAAGGAAGGCTTGTGATCATTCCATCGATATTATCTATGCGTGATGATTTCTCTGCAGGGGGAGTTTCTACTCGTTCAATCTTAGTACTATGAACCTGGAGCATTGAAACATAGTTCTGTGCATTGATGACTGCTTCTATCGGCAGTGTTTTCTTTGTTCCAAAACCTGACTGAACACCCAAATCAGCCATTATTGATGATTCTAAGTAATTGAATTGAGCGTTAATTGTAAACATTATGATTATTTTTTCTTTGCAAGTGCCTTTTCGGTGGCTTTATATTCATCCCATGGCGTTTCCTTGATACCTCGAGCCAGACTTTGCTCATGTCCTTTGCCTGTTAACACGACGATATCTCCCTTTCGAGCAAAATTAATCGCAAATTCGATTGCCTTCTGTCTATTTTTAATGATAGTAAACACTTTTCCCTCATATGAGTGTTGCTGTAATACATCAGGCTCTAAGTAACTAAATCCCTTTTCGTATAATCCTGCACTTACCATTTGCGCAATTTTCATGAAATCCTCCGTTCGATAATCTTCTTCTGTAAGAATTGTCACATCTGCATAAGATCCGCTCGATTTTCCCATCTCAGGGCGTTTCACACTATCTCGTAGTCCAGCTGATCCAAACACATGAATGAGATTATGGCGCGGTTTTTTAAGTCCCTGAAGAAGTTGGCTGATAGAATGAGGGGTATGTGCGAAGTCGATATAAACAGTGAAATCTTTGTCGTATACCTTATCAAGTCTTCCCTTTGGTAAAGAAAAAGTACGGATTCCCTTGCGAATTTCTTCATCTGTCAAACCCAATTCCTTACAGGCAGCATATGCAGCTAAAATATTTTCTCTATTAAAAGTCTCCCTTAATGAAGTTTTAATATCATCCGACCAATGTGTAGGAGATTTCATATTCGTTACTGAATATGAGGTGTACTTTTTATGTGCTTTTTCTAAAATTTCTTTAATTTTCTCATACACTTCAGCATCTTCGTTAACAATTGCAGTATGTGCGGTCAAAAGAAGCTTCGCCTTTGCCTTGACATATGCATCAAACGTCTTGTGGTAATCCAAATGCTCCGGAGTAATATTGGTAAGGACTCCTATTTCATAAGGTACTCCCCACACTCTATGCTGATGCAATGCGTGAGAAGTCGTCTCTAATACAAAGAATTCAGAACCATTTCTTTGTGCCTGAGCAAGATTTTTCTGAACAACCCAGTGATTTTCAGTCGTAAAATGAAGCCCTGTGTCACCAAACGTGCCGGCGATATCAGCAAATACTGTTGATGCGATTGAAACTTTCTTTCCAGCGGTTTTAAGAATGTGATAGATAAGATGAGATGTTGTTGTTTTCCCATCAGTTCCTGTAACACCAATAATACGCATTTTTCGACCTGGGAATCCATATCGAATGTTAGCTGCCACTGCTCCAATTTTATGAGCTTCATTTTTTGCTAAACGTACAAGTGTGGTAAACATAGTACTTCAGAACGACTACTAATCTGGAGCTATATTATACTCAACGAGCAGGTCTTTTGCTATGTCGAAGAAGAGTGGGGCGGCTGTTTCTGATGCCCATTGCGATGTTTCTGGTTGGTTTAATGTTACTAACATCACGAATGCAGGTTTATTCACAGGAGCAAATCCGATATATGAAGCATACGTTTTAGATGCATCATATGAGCCTTCTAGCGCGATCTGTGCAGTTCCAGTTTTACCGCCCATTTCATAGCCATCAGGAATTTTCCATTTTGCCTCCCCATGTCTTACCGTCGCACGAAGCATCTCCTTGATCTGTGTAGACGTCTTATCGCTTACAATTCGTCTAACTCTCTTTGGTGCAATTTCTTCTTTGTCACCATTTTCAGATGTAAGTGACTTAACGACATGCGGCTGCATCAACCACCCGCCATTTATGATTGATGAAAATGCCGTTACCATTTGAATCTGCGTAACTGCAATACCTTGTCCAAATGTAGCGGTTGCATAATCTATTGGGTACCACTTTGATCTAATTTGACTCGGAACTTCACCTTGAATATCTATCTCTGTCGTCTTACCAAAGCCGAAACTCTTAATATATTCCTTTACCTTATCATTACCTAATTTTTCTCCGATATACACCATACCCACATTAGAGGATGTCTCCAAAACCTGCGTCATTGTTGTCTGCCCGTGATATTTGTCATCCCATGTTCGAATGTAATACCCTCCAATCTTGATTGGACCTTCCTCCTCAAACGTATCATTTGGCTTTATCACCTTCTCCTCAAGAGCAGCTGCAACAATAAGGGGTTTAAAAATTGAGCCTGGCTCGAATGTATTAGAGACAACTGGATTCTTAAACACTTTTTCATCAAAATTCTTATATGAAACTGGGTCAAAATCGGGAAGACAGGTCAGGGCAAGAATTTCCAAAGTAAACGGATCAGCAACTGTTACACACCCACTCTGTGCCTTATATGTTTCTAGTGCTTTCTTAAGTTTCATCTTCGCAATAATCTGAGTACTCTTATCAATCGTTAAAACAATCCGTCTTCCATTTTCACCCCTCAATTTATCCTGTGTCCCTATGACTATTGGTCTTCCAAGCACATCTCTTTCTGTTTTCAAAATACCTGGCAAACCCTCTAAATCTTTATTGTAATAGCCCTCTACTCCAAAATACCCGATACCATCACCATCCTGATCTTTACCAACAAAACCTGTGAGATGTGCTGCCAATGAAGCTTCAGGATAAAACCTCCTACTTGTTTCATCAAATCCTATGCCATGAATCTCAAGACTTTCTACTGATCTCTTTTGATCTTCAGACAAATCCTTAGCAAGAGCTATCCATGATTTGCCAGATTTTAGTTTTGCTTCAAGTGTAGCCTCACCAATTTTAAGCGCTTCATCAAGTCTCCTAATTGCTGTATCCTTATTCTGTACAACTTTTGGTTCTGCAAAAAGAGTATATCGTGTCTCATTTACTACCAGCGGCTCCTCATTCCTATCAGCGATAATCCCTCTAAAAGGATTTATACGCACAGTTCGAAGATAGTCATTAGAGGAAAATGTGTCTGATCCGAAGCCTTGTACATAAAATAGCCTGGCGACAATAACAAGCAAAAGTAAGCAAAAAGTTACAAATACGATATGTAATCGAATCATATCTTATGGTACCAGGGCAACCTCGTTTGAATCAAGGAAGATAGGTTCGGCAGTCTTTGTAAACCCTAGCTGATCGGCAAGCTCCTGCAAGTTTGAGATAGAGTCTTGAGTATAGACCTTTTGCTCCAAATGAGAATTCTCCTTTTTAAGTGCAAGCGTTTTCTTCTCTAAGTCAACAATTCCATCAGAAATGCTCACCGTTTGGGCAAAAGTCACAACATTTGCGGACAGAAGAAATATGAACAGAAAAGCCGATATAATTTTCATGACAAGGTCCTTATTTTTAGACTGATGATGAGTTTCAACATGTGCAGTTCGTATTGAAGAATATCGTGAAATTCTGTTCATATTTTTGTAATAACTCGTAATAATGCAGATCTTTCAAATGACTTTCCCTGCTTTGCTCGTATAGCTTTTTTAGAAGCAGTCAGTCTATTGAAACGGATCAAATTTTTAATGTATCTATCTTCTGTTGGGTGAAATGATAAAATGATCATCTTTCCACCAGGCTTTAAACACTCATATCCTCCCATTATTCCGTTCTCAATGTTCTGTAATTCCTGATTAACTTCCATGCGAATTGCTTGGAAGATTTTTGCCATCGTTCCATTCGATTTATTAACCGCTTGGATGGCTTTTTTAAGATCTCCAGCGGTACGGAGATGCTTTACACGACGTTGCTGGTCAATAGCGTGTACAATTGCCCGAGAATTGACCTCTTCACTATATTTCGAAAATATGTCATAGAGCTGTTCAACCGTATAACTATTAACAACATGAGCTGCAGTCAAAGTAATTTTTTCGTTGATCCTCATATCAAGCGGCTCACCTTCTTGATCTTTTTCATAGCTAAAACCTCTTACTGATTGACGAATTTGCCACATGGACAAACCCAAATCAAATAAAATTCCGTCCACTTGCAGAAATTTGTTTTTCTCTGCTATCTTCTTAATATTTGCATAGTTTCCGAGTGCTAATGTAATACCTTGATGATCTGTAAGCTTCTGAGCATCAAGCGATTCATCATCCCAATCAATGCCAAGAACTCTACCACCAGCCTCTACAATCGCTCTACTATGACCACCAAGCCCATAGGTAGCATCAATGTACTTTCCCCCAGGTATTACTTCTAGTTCCTCGATAACTTTTTGTAAAAGTACAGGTGTGTGTTGTGTATTCATAATCATTTTTTACATGTCGACTTTTCTCAAGTATTCAGCCCATGTAACTTCATCCCAAACTTCAAAGTGATCACCCACACCAATGACCTTGACCTTTTCAGATGAAAGACCCATAAATTCGGTCAAAGACTTTGGAATAACTAATCTCCCTTGATCGTCTATCACAATCTCTTGAGCTCCTGAAAACAACACACGCCTTTTGTCAATATGCTCTTTTTCAAGCAAAGATACGTTCATTAGGTCAGCGGATCTTTTCTGCCAATCATCCCTGTCATATCCAGCTAAACAAACATCAAACCCCTTCGTAAGAACAAACACATCGCCCTTCAAGTTTTCTCTAATCTTCTTTGGAATGGCGATTCTGCCACCTTCCGTAACCGATACCGTATATTCACCAAAAAACACCATCTAGATCCATGTTACACCAGTTACTACACGTCTGTCAACACTAAAATAAGAGATTTTTAGCCTCACGCTCAGGTATATAGTAATTTCGAATAGATCAGACCATATTAGAATATGTCTTAATGGCTCAGCATATGGCCGATAGAATAATGACAAGAGGAGTAAGGCTTATCTATTTTGAGTCAAGAATAACCCATAGTAAAGAGTGATGCCGTTTTACATTGTTTAAAGGCTCTGACTAACTCCCGGAGTTAGAGATCGAAGTCGCCCTTGTAGATTTTTGCACCGTATGTGCCCTTAAATTTAAGATCAACGGTCACTTTGCTCATAATTTTGTCATACTTACATGTTCCCGATGAACATGTTCCAAGCGTTACTTGCTTTGTAACCTTTGTAGACTTAGGATCTAGTTCAAAGTCTCCGATCACTCCTTTTGGCACATTTTCCCCATCAACGCTTGCATCATATGAAAGAGCATATTCAATGCTTGTAGTACCCTCTGGATAACTATCAACCGTCAACGTAGCTTCATGAAGAAGCTTATCTGCCGTAAGTGTCACTAACACAGAAGCATCCACTGTTGGTATGACTTCATTATCTGGTAATGTAGTTATATCATTCACTGATTTTTTCTTATCAGCATCACCCCTTGAGGTGAGCATGAATCCGCCTACAACCAAAACTAGTACGATGATGCCTGTAACCAGAACATTTTTGTTTTTCATCATGTTTTCCATAGTAGTTCAATAAATGAATGTAATAATTATGAAATCTTCCTATCAATATATTCTTTAATTTTGTCCACGTCAACTCTGTCTTGTTGCATGGTGTCTCTATCGCGGATTGTGACAGAGTTATTTTCAAGAGTATCAAAGTCAATGGTAATACACAATGGTGTTCCGATTTCATCTTGGGCAAGGTAGCGTTTACCGATGTTTCCTCGATCATCCCAATTGACAGAAATCCCATCAGCAACTAATGCCTCATAAATACCTCGAGCTTTCTCAACAAGATCTGGCTTATTTCTCAAAAGTGGGAATACTGCGGCCTTATAAGGTGCCAACTTTGGATTCAAAGCCAACCATATGCGATTTTCATCAGCTCTATATGAATCAGCAATGACAACAAGCATCAGTCTGTTCAAACCGATAGAATACTCAGCAACGTGTGGAATGTATGATTCTCCAGATTCTAGGTCAGTGTGAGTAAAATCAGTGCCAGAAAACTCTCCATGGCGCTTTAAATCCCAATCACTTCTATTATGAACACCTTGGAATTCCTTCCACCCAAATGGAAATTGATATTCTAGGTCTGTGGCAACTTTATTGTAATGTGCTCTTTCTTTAAAGTCCTGATCTCTAAAACGGAGCTTATCTTTGTTAATGCCAATCGACAAAAGCCAATCCATGCTCATCCCCTTCAGCTTCTCATACCATGAATCAGCTTCATTAGGGTGTGTAAACATTTCAAGTTCCATTTGTTCAAACTCACGAGTTCTGAAGATAAATGGACCAACCTTAATTTCGTTTCTAAATGCCTTTCCTATTTGTGCTATTCCAAAGGGAATTTTTTGACGCGATGTATCTTTTACAAGTTTAAAATTATAGAAGATTGGCTGGCACGTTTCCCCTCGTAAATACGCAATTTCCTTTTCATTTTCAAGTGTCCCAACTGAAACTTCAACCAAAAGCTTAAATTTCTTTGACGAAGACAATGGATTTCCATCAGGACTTTTGAGATTGTTTTTTTTAATCAACTCGTCAATTTCCTCAGGACTCATTCCGTCTGCTTGAATCTTAAGAGCCTCTTCTAAAAGATGATCTGCTCTGTACCTTTTATGAGTCATCATGTCTTCTACCATTACATCACTAAATGATTCCACATGACCACTTGCTTCCCATACTTTTGGATGAGAAATGATAGCGCTATCTAATCCGACAATATTGTGCTGTTTGTGAACAAAGTTTGTCCACCATGAATTACGAAGATTCCTGAGGAGTTCTGTACCAAGTGGTCCAAAGTCGTATGCAGCTTCCCAACCACCATATATTTCTGATGACTGAAAAACGAATCCACGACGTTTTAAAAGCGAAACAATTTCTTCAAGCGTGACTGGTTTCATAATCAGAATTATAGCAGATAATTTTGTATACTATGCCTATGCCTGAGCTCTCAATTATCATAGTTTCATACAATACACACGATATTACGAAACGGTGCTTGGAAACCGTTGTTGCATCACTCAAGACTGCTCCATCAATAAAAAGCGAGATCATTGTTCTTGATAACAATTCAACTGATGGTTCTGTTGAATTGCTCAAATCATTTTCAGGCGACGAGAACGTTATATTTCGTGCCATATTCTCTCATGAAAATCTTGGATTTGGTAAAGGTAACAATGAAGCAGTAAAGCAGGCAAAAGGAGAGTATCTTCTTTTTCTTAACTCAGATACAGAAGCCCTTGAGGATGCGATTCCCAAACTTCTTACCCAATTCAAAAATTCTTCTTTTGATTTAGCTGGAGCTCGCCTTTTGAACAAAAACAAGACTATTCAACTTTCAGTTGGCCGCTTCTATACACTTTGGGTTGCATTTCTTGCTCTTTTTATGTTTGCTGACAGATGGCATGGCACACGTTATTCACCCAACTCCATTCAAAAAGTAGACTGGGTTTCTGGAGCCTGCTTTATCACTCGCAGAAGAACCTATGATAAACTACACGGCTTTGACCCAACAATTTTCATGTATTGGGAAGAGGTAGATCTTTTTTATCGTGCTTCCAAAAAAAATCTTTCAGTAGGTTTTTTCCCACAACCTACCTTTATCCATTTGGAAGGGGCTTCTAGCAAAAGCCGCACTGCTCCAATAATAAAGGTCTTTGAGGGTTACATAATCTTCTACACAAAGCATTACTCCCCCTTGCAAGTTCGCATATTACTCTATATGCTACAATTGAAGGCACTTTCATCATTACTAGTTGGAAAGCTAATAGGCAATACATATTTAGTTGAAACCTATTCAAGGGCATATGAAGTTTCTAAAAACACTCGATAATAATATTCTTCAAATACTTTTATCATTTTTCATTCTTATCATCCCTTTGTATATGAAGTTCCCATTTCAAAATGTGAACTTTACCTATATATCAATCCGCCTTGATGATTTTATTTCAGTTTTGATTATCGGTGTTTTTTGTTTGCAAGTGCTCAGAAAAAAAATTAGCTTTAAAGATCTTCCTTTTAAAAGGACATTTGCAGCATTTTGGGCAATTGTGATGGTTGCATTCTTGTCGGGATATTTCCTTATGAATGCAATTGAATATCCAATGATTGGATTTCTACACGCTGCTCGAAGGGTTCAATACATGATGCTTTTCTTTGTAGCATTCGCATCAATTCGTAATTCTCGAGATTTTAAGTATTTCATGTATGCGATTATTGGATCTATCTTTTTAGCTGGTATATATGGCATTGGCCAAAGACTTTTTGGGTTCCCAGCAATTTCAACAATGAATCCAGAATTTGCAAAAGGTCGTATCCTTCATCTCACACCTGAAGCTCGTATGAGCTCAACATTTGCAGGACACTATGATTTTGCAGCATTCTTGGTATTTTTCTTCCCAATCATGTGGGCTGTTTTTTTTCAAACAAAACAAATCATATTATCAAGCAAGCAAAAAATGTTGCTCGGGGCCTCAATGCTCGTCCCTTTCGTGCTGAATGTAGGGACACTTGCTCAAATTGCATTCCAAACAGACTACCTCAACTTATTTACTATTATTCTTTCATCAAAACTTTTCACAGGGATTCTCGGTGTGATGGCACTGTCTACCTTGATTCATTTGACAGTACGAGGCAAAATCCAGAAATGGTATATTTTCGCTGTGATAACTGTTGCTGTTCTTGGCCTTATATCAACTTCCTCTCGTTCTTCATCAATTGCGTATGTGGTATCAATCTCAGCTTTTCTTTTGATGTACAAAAAGTTTAGATATTTCTTATTTGCCGTCGTATTATTTCTAGGTATCTCATACCTAGATTCCGACCTTATTCAAAGGTGGTCACAAACAATACAGTTTAAGGAAATTATTATTAATGCAAAGACAGGAGAACAAGTCGTTGTACAAAAAATCAGACCTGACGAATTACCTGCTGGAACTGCATTTATCAATAGGCAGAAAGTTCTTGACTCAACTGCCTCTGCATATCTTAAGCAGGAGCTCATCAATAAAGCAACTATGGGTGGAACAATCGCCACTGGTGCTGCTGAAAACTATGAGACATACTCAGCAGTAGCAGGTGATATTTCCGTGACAACCCGCCTACAAGTAAGCTGGCCACGTGCTATCAAGGCATTCCTCAAAAATCCACTCGTTGGAACTGGCCCATCGTCAATAACTGAGTCCACTGATGGTGATTACTTTAGATGGATTGGAGAGACAGGAGCTTTAGGTGCCGGAGCATTCTTATTTACTATTGGCTCAATTCTCAAGTATCTG
>WBZV01000980.1_pt1 | contig 14447 bp, 14 predicted proteins | sample 5204221 | NCBI WGS metagenome assembly WBZV01 (sample SAMN12344360, study PRJNA552823) | activated sludge metagenome | biome: Activated sludge suspended growth; feature: Nitrification reactor; material: Wastewater; isolation source: activated sludge from nitrification reactor of wastewater...
TTGGTTACTGTTCAGAAGAAACGATTTTGAATTACGTGAAAAACCAATAAATCAATTCGACTTCCAAAATTAGTAAAATAAAAAGTCCTTGAAAAAACACCGGCCTTTAGGCCGGTTGAAATTTATTAACTGTGTTTCCACGTGGTCCTGTTGTATGAATTATTTTTTTAATACCTATTTTTTCTAAGTTAAATGCAGGAGTTATGACCGCCTTTCCCATAGGGCAACGCGACTGTTCATCAAGAAGCGGCATTGTATTGCAATATTTCTGTAATTTCGGCCCCGCAGCCTTACTAATGGCAAGAGCTACGCCACCATCATGGCTGAGATCTTCGTTTGCGGCATTCACAATTACATCTACTACTTGTTGAGTAATGTCACCATGTACAAGGGTAAAATTATACTTTGCAGAGTTTCGATCAAAATTAAAATTTATTTTTACAAGTTATTTTTGTAAATTATACCATACCAAATACGCTTCAATAAAATCCATCAACTCGCCATCAAGAACTTTGTCTGGTTGTGGTGATTCAAAATCAGTTCTATGATCTTTGACTAATTTATAAGGATGTAAAACATAGGATCTAATCTGTGACCCCCATTCAATTTTTTTCTTTTCAATGCCGGATTGTGTTTTTGCTTCTTGCTCTTCTTTCATTTTTTGTGCAAGTTTTGCGTGAAGCATTTTCATGGCAAACGCTTTGTTTTGTTGTTGTGAGCGTTCTTTTTGGCATTGTACCACAATATTTGTTGGAATATGTGTAATGCGTACTGCAGAATCTGTTTTATTAACATGTTGTCCCCCTGCACCACTGGCACGATAAGTATCAATGCGCAAATCATTTGGATCAATAGATACTTCAATTTCAGGAACTTCAGGAGTAAGTAAAACGCTTGCAAAGGACGTATGTCTACGCTTGTTCGCATCAAATGGTGATATGCGTACAAGGCGATGTACACCATGTTCACCTTTGAGTAATCCATAAGGATTTTTTCCACGAATAAATAGAGTAGCGGATTTAATACCAGCTTCTTCACCTGGAAGGTAATCGATGATATCAAATGGTAAGCCATTACGTTCGCAAAAGCGAGTATACATACGCAAAAGAATGTTTGCCCAATCTTGCGACTCCGTTCCACCTGCTCCGGCGTGGATGTGCAAAAAACAGTTTGATGAGTCACTTGGTTCGTTAAGAAAGAGATTTATTTTAAATGAGCTGATTTTTTTTCGCAAATCAGTTACATCACCGGCAATACTTTTAATTTCTTCTTCATCATTTACAAAAAGAGTAAGTAATTCTTTAAGGTCATCATAGGTTGCAGTGATATAGTTATACTGTTCTTGCAGGGGGCGAATATATTGTAATTCCTTTGATATTTCCGCCTGGCGAGGATTTTTCCAAAAATCTTCTTTTTGAGAAAGTGTCTCAAGTTCTTGGAATTTTTTTTCAAATTCGGTGTTTTGCCAAAAACTGGTAATAGTTTGAATGTCAGGCTCCAGCGCTTTAAGCTGTTCGAGAAGTTCATCAATAAGCATTAAAAAAATCCTCTCAATATATGTGCATGTATATACATTAGTATATCAAGAGGGTCAATGGGGCACAACGAGTCTCTTTTTTTGATAAAAAGAGGAATACTAATCATAATTACATTGGGGCTTGTGGTTGACTGCAAAAAGAGCGTCAGGATCGCGCTTTTGGATGGTTGTGTGGTTGTTAAAAGTTTCGTATTATTCATTAATGATTCAGATTTTCTGTAGAGAGCATACATTTTTTTTTAAAAAAGTTTAAAAAAGTGTTGACATAGTCCGAATAAGGTTTATAATTTTCAATAACAATTGAATAAAACGTTTTTAATAACCGCGAACCAATCGCAGTTTTTCGAAAAAAGTTGTTGACATTGTTGAAATAAAGTTTATAATTTTCATCAACACTTGAATAAAACGTTTTTTAGCAGTATCGATCTGATCGAGTCTGTTGAAAAAAAATCAATGTAAAAATTCTTTGAAATACACAAAAAGTTTCGTACCAACTGTTTTTTTGGTAGACCCAGTCTAATTTTGTAATGTAGAGTTTGATCTTGGCTCAGAATGAACGCTGGCGGCGTGCCTAACACATGCAAGTCGAGCGAGAAAGCTCCTTCGGGAGTAAGTACAGCGGCGGACGGGTGAGTAACACGTAAGAATCTGCCCTATAGTGAAGAACACCTTCGAGAAATTGAAGTTAATACTGCATAAGCCCTTCGGGGGAAAGGCGTCTTTTATGTCGCCGCTATGGGATGAGCTTGCGGACTATCAGCTAGTTGGTGAGGTAAAGGCTCACCAAGGCTATGACGGTTAACCGGCCTGAGAGGGTGTGCGGTCACACAGGCACTGAGATACGGGCCTGACTCCTACGGGAGGCAGCAGTGGGGAATATTGCGCAATGGGCGAAAGCCTGACGCAGCGACGCCGCGTGGAGGATGAAGGTCTTCGGATTGTAAACTCCTGTCAGGTGGGAAGAAAAGGTTTATTTTTAATAGAGATAGATTATGACTGTACCATCAGAGGAAGCACCGGCTAACTTCGTGCCAGCAGCCGCGGTAATACGAAGGGTGCAAGCGTTATTCGGAATCACTGGGCGTAAAGGGTGCGTAGACGGTATGTTAAGTTTGTTGTTAAAGACTCTAGCCTAACTGGAGGGTTGCGATGAAAACTGGCGTACTAGAGGATGAGAGAGAGAAGTGGAATTCCTGGAGTAGCGGTAAAATGCGTGGATCTCAGGAGGAACACCAATGGCGAAGGCAGCTTCTTGGCTCATTTCTGACGTTGAGGCACGAAAGCGTGGGGAGCGAACAGGATTAGATACCCTGGTAGTCCACGCCGTAAACGATGATCACTAGATGTTAGTCTGGCTTAGCTGGATTAGTGTCGTAGCTAACGCGTTAAGTGATTCGCCTGGGAAGTACGGTCGCAAGGCTAAAACTTAAAAGAATTGACGGGGGTCCGCACAAGCGGTGGAACATGTGGTTTAATTCGACACTACGCGAGAAACCTTACCTGGGCTTGACATGTACTTGACAGCTGTAGAAATATGGTCTTTTGGGTTTCGGCTCAAACAGGTACACAGGTGCTGCATGGCTGTCGTCAGCTCGTGTCGTGAGATGTTTGGTTAAGTCCTCTAACGAGCGCAACCCCTGCTATCAGTTGCTATTGGCTTATGGTCAAGCACTCTGATGGGACTGCCCGGGAAACCGGGAGGAAGGTGGGGATGACGTCAAGTCATCATGGTCCTTATGTCCAGGGCTACACACGTGTTACAATGGCTAGTACAAAGGGAAGCGAGGCCGTAAGGAATAGCAAACCCCATAAAACTAGTCTAAGTTCGGATTGAGGTCTGCAATTCGACCTCATGAAGTTGGAATCGCTAGTAATCGCGTATCATAACGGCGCGGTGAATACGTTCCCGGACCTTGTACACACCGCCCGTCACATCATGAGAGCTGTTTGTACCCGAAATCATCTTAGCCAACCTGAAAAGGAGGCGGATGCCTAAGGTATGTATGGTGATTGGGATGAAGTCGTAACAAGGTAGCCGTAGGAGAACCTGCGGCTGGATCACCTCCTTTCGAGGGAGAATTCCGAACAATATTTTTATATTGTTCTATAAAGGTGTTTTTAAAAACGGGTTTACTAAAAAAATAGTTGGTGCGGCTTATGGGCCTATAGCTCAGCTGGTTAGAGCACTCCGCTGATAACGGAGAGGTCAGTCGTTCGAGTCGACTTAGGCCCACCATAAGGCTTTAATTAAAAAAATTTCCAAGTTTTATGCTTGGTGGTAAAAATTAACCATGTGTGGGCTATAGGCAATATTATAATATAAAGTATTGATAACCATAGGCTAATTATAGCAGTGTGTTGCTGTTTGTAGTAACGCATATGCATTCCGCGGGGGTGTAGCTCAGTTGGCAGAGCGACCGTTTTGCACGCGGTAGGTCAGCGGTTCGAATCCGCTCACCTCCACCATGCTTTTTCTCGACTTGCGCATTGTTTTAGTTGAGCCTGCTAAGAGAAATAATATATCGAGCTTTATTATACTTTTTGTGTGTTGATTGTTAAAAAAGATAGTTGATAGTAATAAAAAATTTGTGATCTTTGAAATATGTGTATTAATGAGTGCTCAATGTTTGAGTAATCAGCAAAATTTGTGGTTAATTGAAAAGGGCTTTTGGTGGATGCCTGTGGCATTAAGAGGCGATGAAGGAGGCGGAAGGCTGCCATAAGCTTCGGGGAGCTGTCAATCAAGCTTAGATCCGAAGATTTCCGAATGGGGAAACCTACCTTGGGTGAACTCGAGGTATTTTTATCTGAATACATAAGATAAAAGAGCGAACTGCGTGAACTGAAACATCTAAGTAACGCAAGGAAAAGAAAACGAAAGTGATTCCCTTTGTAGTGGTGAGCGAATGGGGAAGAGCCTAAACTTATATCACGTGATAACCTGTACGTGTTGTGATATGGGGGTTGTGAGATTATGAAATTTTAGAAAGTGCAGTTTTTAAAGTTAATTTATTTATTTTAGTTGAATTGTTATGGAAAGAACAGCCATAGAGAGTGATAGCCTCGTATGCGAAAAGATAAATACGTTAATTATTATAGTCTCGAGTAACATGGGGCACGTGTAATCCCGTGTGAATCTGCCCGGACCATCGGGTAAGGCTAAATACTACTTAATGACCGATAGTGAACAAGTACCGTGAGGGAAAGGTGAAAAGAACCCCGGGAGGGGAGTGAAATAGAATCTGAAACCAATTGTCTACAATCGGTGGTAGCGCGATATACGTATGCGCAACCACGTACCTTTTGTATAATGAGCCGACGAGTTATCTTATATTGCAAGGTTAAGTTTAGAAAGAACGGAGCCGTAGCGAAAGCGAGTCTGAATAGGGCGTTTAGTAATATGAGATAGACCCGAAACCCAGTGAGCTACCCATGTCCAGGATGAAGTCTCGGTTAAACGAGATGGAGGTCCGAACCGGTGTAGGTTGAAAACTGCTCGGATGAGGTGTGGGTAGGGGTGAAAGGCCAATCAAACTGGGAAATAGCTGGTTCTCCCCGAAATATATTTAGGTATAGCCTTGTTGGATGTTTTATGGTGGTAAAGCCACAGTTTAAGTTTTCGGGGCGCAAGTCTACGGGATTTTTACTAACTCTGAATGCCATAATATCGTTGAAGACAGGAGTCAGACTGTGGGGGATAACCTTCATAGTCAAGAGGGAAACAACCCAGACCATCAGTTAAGGTCCCTAAGTATCCGCTAAGTGGGAAAAGAAGTGAAAACGCACAGACAGCCAGGAGGTTGGCTTAGAAGCAGCCATCCTTTAAAGAAAGCGTAACAGCTCACTGGTCAAGTGTTATTGCGCTTAAGAATGAACGGGGCTCAAGCGGGTCACCGAAGCTATGGTTTATATCGAGATTTCGATCTTGATATAAAGGTAGGGGAGCGTTCCTTGGTAGAAACAAGCTTGACCGTAAGGACAGGTGTCGGACCAAGGAAGTGAGCATGTCGGTATAAGTAACGAAAAAACAGGTGAAATTCCTGTTCGCCGAAAGTCTAAGGGTTCCTTGAGAACGGTTCATCCACTCAGGGTTAGTCGATACCTAAGCCGAGGCCAGTTGGAGTAGGCGATGGACAGCAGGTTAAATATTCCTGCACCACCAAGCAGCGCTTGAGTGAAGGGGTGACGCAGTAGGGTAAATTGACTTGGTGTATGGATGCCAAGCTAAGCACAAAGGAGTGCTTTATAGGAAAATCCGTAAAGCTACAGTCTCTGAAGTGTGATGGGTATATTAATTTGAAAGAAGAGATGTATTCAGTTGATCCCACACTGACTAGAAAAGCCTCTAGCGATGTTGTAAGGTGATCGTACCGCAAACCGACACAGGTAGACGGGCTGAAAATGCTCAGGCGTTGAGATAAATATCATTAAGGAACTCGGCAAATTAGCCCCGTAACTTCGGGAGAAGGGGTGCCTGGTATTGTGATGAAAGCATGTCTTTCAGAAGCGGTAACAGGTTTCAATAAATTGGCCCAATCGACTGTTTAACAAAAACACAGGGCTCTGCAAACTCGAAAGAGGAAGTATAGAGTCTGACGCCTGCCCAGTGCCGGAAGGTTAACGGGAGATGTTCGTTCGCAAGAGCAAAGCATTGAACCGAAGCCCCGGTAAACGGCGGCCGTAACTATGACGGTCCTAAGGTAGCGAAGTACCTTGTCGGGTAAATTCCGACCCGCATGAATGGCGTAACGAGTTGGGCGCTGTCTTGATGATACACTCAGTGAATTTGTAGTGCAGGTGAAAATGCCTGCTACCCGCAGAAGGACGGAAAGACCCCGTGCACCTTTACTGCAATTTGGCATTGATTTTTGAGTTTGTCTGTGTAGGATAGGCGGGAGACTGTGAAGCTACGACGCTAGTTGTAGTGGAGTCATCCTTGAAATACCGCCCTTATAAACTTAAAGATCTAACTTTGTTCCGTAATCCGGACTAAGGACATTGTCTGATGGGCAGTTTGACTGGGGTGGTCGCCTCCCAAAATGTAACGGAGGCGTTCAAAGGTTCCCTCAAGATGTATAGAAATCATCTTAAGAGCGCAAAAGCATAAGGGAGCTTGACTGCGAGACATACAGGTCGAGCAGGTGCGAAAGCAGGATTTAGTGATCCAGTGGTTCTGTATGGAAGGGCCATTGCTAAACGGATAAAAGGTACGCCGGGGATAACAGGCTGATCTCCTCTAAGAGTCCACATCGACGAGGAGGTTTGGCACCTCGATGTCGGCTCATCACATCCTGGGGCTGAAGAAGGTCCCAAGGGTTAGGCTGTTCGCCTATTAAAGTGGTACGCGAGCTGGGTTCAAACCGTCGTAAGACAGGTTGGTCCTTATCCTCTGTGGGCGCAGGGTATTTGAGGAGGGCTGTCCCTAGTACGCAAGGACCGGGATGGGTAAACCTCTGGTGTTCCAGTTGTTCTCCAAGAGCATGCTGGGTAGCCAAGTTTATTAGAGATAACCGCTGAAAGCATCTAAGTGGGAAACTCGCTCCAAGATTAGATACCCCGTACTGAAATATTCACATGCGTAAACTTCGGTTTGCTTGTGTGATAAATAAGGTACATTATTAAGATCCCTCGAAGACTACGAGGTTGATAGGTTGGGTGTGTAAGCACAGTAATGTGTTCAGCTAACCAATACTAATAGATCGAATGTTTTAACCGCGAAAAATTAAAAAGTTTAGGTTAACTCACTTACATTGACATTCATTAATACACATATTTCAAGATCACATATAATTTTTGAAAGATTTCTGGTGTGTATTGCTGTGGGGAAATACCCGTCCCCATTCCGAATACGGTAGTTAAGTCCACAGCGCCGAGAATACTTGGTTGGTAACGACCTGGGAAGGTAGGTAGCGCCAGATTAAATTAAAAACCCATCATTTGAAAAAATGGTGGGTTTTTTACTGTCTAATTTTTACATTTTTTCTGCTTATTGACTTATTTTGGATATATTTTTTATCTTCTAGTTACAGGTAATACTTGTAATAAGGGGTAAAAAATGAAATCTTTTCATAGTTCTTATTTTATCTGTGTTTTAATAATATTTTTTAATTCATTTTTTATTTTTGGAAAAAAAGTTCTTTTGACAGGTGGTGCAGGATTTATTGGTAGTCATGTTGCGCAAGAACTTTTACGTCGCGGTGATGAAGTTATCATTATTGATAATTTTAATGATGCATACGATATAGCAATTAAAAAATATAATATTGTTCAAGTCGAAGAATGTGATGTAAACCACTATTTAAAAATATATCCTTTTGATGTTTGCGATAGAGAACAGATGATGGCGGTATTGTTATCTGAAAAGCCTGATGTTATTTGTCATCTTGCTGCTCGCGCGGGAGTGCGTACGAGTGTATTAGAGCCGTACGAATGTTACCGAGCAAATACGATTGGAACATTGACTATTTTTGAGCTTGCGCGTCAATGTGGTATAAAACATATTGTTAATGCGTCAAGTAGTAGTATTTATAATTCTAGCAGTGATGCTGGTTCGTTATCTGAATCAAAAATTGTTGATAAGCAAACAAGTCCATATGGTGTGACAAAAAGAGCGGGTGAATTGTTAGCATATGTTTATTATTATCTGCATGGTCTTTCTATTACGAATTTAAGATTTTTCAGTGTGTATGGTCCTCGTGGACGTGTAGATATGGCACCCTTTATTTTTATGGATGCAATTTATCACGATAGGCCAATTTTTGTCTACGGCGATGGGAGTATCGTAAGAGATTTTACTTTTATTGGTGATATTGTTGAGGGTGTTATTAAAGCGATTGACAGGCCCTATGGTTATCAAATTTTAAATATTGGTCGTGGAGAACCAATAGCAATGGCAGATTTTATTTCTATCATGGAAACAATTATTGGAAAAAAAGCACTTATTCAATATATGCCGGGTTATTCTTGTGATGCATTATTTACTCATGCAGATATTACTAAAGCAACTGAATTATTGCAGTATCGACCTCAAACATCGTTATTTGTTGGTTTACAAAAAATGTATGATTGGTATAAAAATGAATTTTTATTCTTGAAAAATAGTATTCAAAAAAGGGTAGTACGTATGTCCCCTTGTGAATGTGTATATTATGCGGAGTTAGAGTGAAGTCGTTGTGAGGCGTAGGGGTGAAGTGCATGCGCTATAATTTTTGTATGTTGATGTGGCATATGCTCTGTTACTGTTTATTTATAGGTAATGCATCATACACGAGTGCGTGCATTTACACGTCTGATTCTTTTATGAGATTACTTGCAACTGATTATGATCACGACACTCTTACTATTTATAAATTTTTAAATACACAAAAAAATTCATACATTGTTTTTTTGCATGATAATCAAGATAATCATTATATTGTTAAACAAGAAAAAGAAGGACTTTTGCATAGACAATTTAGAGCTATTTCAGAAGTTTTGTGTGCTTACATAGCATGTCAAGCGTCAATTCCTTCTCATCATGTTGCATTATTGCCAATAGGGATGTCTTTTCCTGGAAAATTTATAACAAAAAGAGTAGCAACCTTACACACTCTGATGCCAGGAACTACTATACGCTCATCAGAGGGTGGAAAATACAGTAAAATTGATCTAAAACAAGAAACTAACATAGATCTTCCCTTTGATCGTCAAGGGTTTAATGAGCGAACTATCTTTTATATGTCATTACATGAGCAGTTACCCAAAATAGTTGCGCTGGATACATTTATAGGTAATAAAGACAGAAATAAGGCAAATATTTTATATGATTCAGCAACGGATTCTTTTTATGTGATTGATATGGCGTTGATGCATGATGTTTTGGGAAAAAGAAAACGAGTTGCACAAATTGCATGTGAACAAGTCATCAGTATGATAGACCAAAAGAAAAAATTTACAAAAGATGAGGTAGAAGCATTATTGAGTTATCGTGCAGTATTACAAGAATTAGTACAACAATTTCCTCCCAGAAAAACAATTGATGTATTTGAAAAGCTACTGATAGAATCAGGGCTTTTAGGAGAAGCGTCTCCGTTTGAGCAGCAAGCAGTGGATCAGCTATCTCATTTATATAAGCGAGCAATAAAGGAATCGTATAAAGACATTAAAAGACTTATTTATTTATTATATATATTGATTAATAATTGAAATGAAGAAAGAAGAGGCAGTAGTGAAGAATGTGATGGTGTATAGTCTGCTATTATTGTGTGGCTTATGCATGGCTCGGCAGCATTTGAAGGTTCTTATGGTTGTTCCTGTTTTTCCAAAAATACATGATGTGTGTATGCTTAATCAGATGACAGGTCTTGTTGAGAGGGATCATAACCTTACTATTTATGCGGAACAAAAAGGGGATGACAAAAAATTACAAGATGATGTGAATAAGTATCATTTATTGTCACATACTATTATTGCTAAACAATTGCCTAAAAATTTGGATGATTATGATATTGTGGTCTTTCAATTGGGACATAAGGCAGTGAATATCAAAAAAACGCACAATTATAAAGGTAAGGTTGTGATATGTTTACGCGGGTATGATATAACAGGTTTTATTGCACAAAATCCTCATGCATATGATGAATTTTTTGACACATGCGATCTTTTTATGCCGGTGTGCGAATGCTTTAAAGATATTTTAGAACAATTAGGTTGCTCTCCTGATAAAATAATAGTACATCATTCTGGTATTGATTGTGCTCGTTTTTCATTTAATCCGCGTGTAGTGCCAGATACAGGGCCGATTAATCTGTTAAGTGCAGGACGTTTTGTAGAAAAAAAGGGTTTTGAGTATTCGATACGAGCAGTTGCAAAATTAATTCAGCATTATCCGCGTATTTACTACACTATTATTGGAGATGGCATTCTCAAGAGGAGGCATTTGAGACTTATAAAAAGATTGGGAATGGAAAAGCATATAAAACTCGTTTCCTGGTATCCTCATGAAGAGTATATAAAAGTTCTTGATGCAGCGCATATCTTTATTGTTCCAAGTGTTACTGCGCGTGACGATGATCAAGAAGGCATTCCTAATGTTTTGAAAGAAGCGATGGCAAAAGGGCTTTTTGTTATTGCAACAGATCACTCTGGAAATTCTGAGATAGTTAAAAATAATATTTCAGGATTTCTTGTTCCTGAGCGTGATAGCGATGCTATTATGCGGGCAATTGAATATATAGTACACAATAGTAAAAAATTATCGTCGTTACAAAACAATGCCCGCGACTTAATTAGTGAAGAGTTTGATAATGAGCGGGTAAATGATAAGTTAGAAAATATTTTTTTAAATCTTGTTAACAACGTTGGTCATACTACAAATTGAGGAAGCATATGCGCATAAATTTTCTCATTGTTGTTTTTTTGTGTTTTTTTTCTACTATTGCAACGATATCTGTGGCAAAATTTGTTTCGTTGTCTGGTAAAAATGTAAAGCTTATTAATACAATAGAAACAAAAAACTGCTTTATTAGTTATATAACAATTAATGGTAAGCGATACCTTGTTAAACAAAAAAAGCTTTCTAATAAACAAGTGGCGGTTGTGAGAGATGCGCTTGCTGCATACCTTGCAAAAGGACTTAAAATTGCACATAATGTTGATATTATTTCATCTAAAAAAAAGTTTCCCGGAAAAATGAATGAGTTCTGGCCGGCTACCATTCATACTATTGCTCCCGGCGATACGGTGAGAAAGCAACGAGATTGCATATATAGCGCACTGAGATTGCGTCAGATGTGGGCTATGGCAAAAAATTTTGATGAAACAGGTCTTACCCGTGAAATTATTGCTCAAATGTCATGGCATAGACAATTACCTATTATCATAGGCATTGATCTTATGTTTGGCAATTCAGATCGGCATTGTGGCAATTTGTGCTACGATTCTACAACAGATAGATTCTGTGCTATTGATATGGATGATACTTTTAATAAAGATCTTTGTATTATTGCATATAAAAAGTTACAGGTGATGTTCAATGATCCTAATACTCGATTTTCCCTACAAGAAGTTAATGCTTTTATACAATTAAAAAATACTATCAACTATATGTTGACTCACTTTAAATCATCTGATGTTATTAAAAAATTATATGCCTTTGCGCATAAGGCCGGCTTTAGGCCAGGAAATGAGTTATATACTCCAAGTATTACAAAAAAATTGCTTCTTTATGAATCGATGATTATACAAACATGGATAAGTGCTCCAAAATTAATGAATATCTTAGATAAGATTATTCAAAAAAATGTACGAGGTGTATGGTATGCACACAGTGAAGCATAGCATAATACTATTTTTTGCTTTTTTTCTATCAAGTCTGACCATAGCACGTCCACTCAATATTCTTTGTGTTCTAGGACATTTTCCTGCGCCATCACAGACATTTATATTAAATCAGATAATAGGGCTTCTTGATTTGGGCCATAATGTGAGAATTTTTTCTTTTGCGCATGATGAATATACTACCCTTGATCCTAAAATTAATGAATATGAATTATTTGATCGTTTGATTAAAGATGATATTTCTAGCAATTTTCCAGAATGTGATATTGTTTTGTGTCAATTTGGCTACTTAGGAAAACGCATACTTGAAATGCTGGATTTAAAAGAGTGGTTACAAGACAAAAAGATTGTGACATGCTTACGTGGTTCTGACATAACAGCACATATTGCAAAAAAACCTCATGCCTATGATCTTCTGTTTGAAAGAGGTGATCTTTTTTTGCCTGTGTGCGAGTTTTTAAAAAATAGATTACTCGCAGTTGGATGCAATGAAGATCGTGTTAAAGTGCATTATTCTGCTATAGATTGCTCACAATTTAACTATAAAGAACGAATAATACCGATTAATGGTGTTGTTCGTTTTATTTCAGTATGTCGACTGGTTGAAAAAAAAAGGAATTGAATTTGCAATCAAAGCATTTGCAAAAGTGATCAAAAAATATCCACGAGCTCTGTATGTTATTGTTGGAGATGGTCCAGAGCGACCTTACTTGGAGAAGTTAATAAAAAAGTTACATCTACAAAATAATGTAACTATTGCAGGATGGAAAGCTCAAAAAGAAGTTGCAATACTGTTAGATCAATCACATATTTTTGTTTTGCCTTCAATTACCGCTTCAGATGGCAATGAAGAGGGAATTCCTAATGCTTTAAAAGAAGCAATGGCGACAGGGATGCCAGTTATTGCAACGTATCATGCAGGAAATGAGGAGCTCATAGAAAATGATGTTTCTGGCTATTTAGTACCACAAAAAGATGTGTCTGAGTTATCAAAAAAAATGAAGCGTGTTATTGAACACCCAGATGACTGGGTGCTTATTGGCGCAAATGCGCGTAATACGGTGGAGAATCGTTTTGAAAAGAATAAAAATGTTGAGCAACTAGAAGTGCTATTTTATGATCTTCTTGATGAAGCAAGTGATGTCGATGGTTAATCTTTACTATTTCCCATATTAATGTATTCCAAATTCTGTATTACGGCATCATTGTAATTCAGACCATTTTCTTTAAGAAAGGTAGCTAATCTTTTAAAATTTTCTATTGTAATAGGTTGATTTTCTTTCCAGCACGCTTCGCATTCATCGCATATTTTTATGATGATTTTTAGCTCAAGTATTTTTGCTTTGTAAATATTTCCTTGTCCTTCACACCCCGGGCAACTCATTTTTTTAGTTGGTTTCTATGATAAACTGATTGTTATCGTAAGTAATGATTATTTCTTGAGGCTTATGCTTGCAGATTTTTTCATGCCAATTATGCATGAGTTGGCCAAATTGTTGGTCAGAAAGTATTAGTTCGACATTATTATAGTCATTATCTCCTTGTATAGCGCTTTTTAAATATATACAATGATTATTTTTTTCAAGATGAATAGCGTTAGTGCTTATGGAATCACTTTGAGAGTCATCAAAGGGCCATTGTTGAAAAAAAAGTACAGAATCATTATCACATCGAATATCAGAAAAAAAGCTTCCCAATAGATACATAGATTCATCAGATGCTTCGTAGTGTGTGTAGAGTCCGTGTATTGGATGTTTATGTATTTTTACAAAATTCATTGATTTTTTCCTTTATTCTAAAAGAGGATAGGCTGATTTTATTACACCATTATTTGTTATATGCATACGGATAATTACACCCTCTTGAATTAAACCGTCAATTTGACTCCCTTGTGATGTTATTACAATAGGACTTTTATTTTCTAAGGCATGCACATAAGCTTCTTTGATTTTTTGCATTACTTTTTTGCGAGTCCAGTGGGAAGGAAAAAATGTAGCACCGTGTTTAATAAGATCCCCATGATAAAATATATCAGCTTTATAAAATCCATATTTGGTTATTGTTTTGTATTCAAAATTAAAAATGTCCCTGTTTGCAATTATTCTTTTATAGTCGTGATGGAATCCATTAATTTGTGGCTTTCCTTTGCGTGACCAACTAAATTCTATTCCTAAAATATGCTTAGTTGCAGCCTTGATTCTTTTGTTTATAAATGCTCCAAAACCAGTTATTCCTTCAAAAAGGTTATTTAATGATATGAGTTCAGGTTCTATAGTGGAACGCAAGCCAGTTTTCACACTTTCCAATAGTGTGCGTGAGTCACAGATAATTTCTTGTGTTAAGATGCCGGCCTTTTGCAAGTGTTCTACAGGTCCAATGATTATACCTTCCGCGGTGATAGCAATAGGGTTTTCAGCTAAAGATGTATCAATGGTGTGTTTCAATGCCTGAGAAACAGAGGCAATTATTTTATTAAAATGACCAGAAAACCCCGTTGCTTCTTAGCGCCTTTTAAGGCCGGGGATGAATGGTCATCATATGAGCGAAGATGATGAGACGATAGGCGAAGAAGATGAGCGGAAACGAGGGAGTT
>WBZV01000987.1_pt1 | contig 14329 bp, 16 predicted proteins | sample 5204221 | NCBI WGS metagenome assembly WBZV01 (sample SAMN12344360, study PRJNA552823) | activated sludge metagenome | biome: Activated sludge suspended growth; feature: Nitrification reactor; material: Wastewater; isolation source: activated sludge from nitrification reactor of wastewater...
CGAACCCCAAACCCAAGAACGCAGAGATATCCACAGAGCAAGGCTCCATCAAGTAGCCTTCAGGGGTGGGTCAGTATTGAACGAGCACACCGGGTCAGTTCTGGGTGAGCGTCAACAGCGCGTCGCCCTCCGCGGCGAGATCGGTGTCGGTCTGAACGGGATGAACGACTCGTGTGGAGGTGTCGAGCGCCTTCTTGATGGCCTTCCACGTGTCACGCACGGACTTGTCGTCGCGATCCTCCACGTACTGAAAATGGTCCACCACCAGTTTCGTGATGCAGATGCCACTGGTCGTCTTCGCCTTCCAGTCGCTGCGACGTGCGAACTTCTTGGTCAGCTTGGTGACGCGCCGCATCTGGCTGCCGTCGGACTCGCCGGCGTTGAGTTCGCCGACCAGATTGTTGAACCAGCGCGTCACAGCTCTGGCATCCGAGACGACCCACTTGTCGCCGCTGGCCAGCTCAAACGACTGCGTCTCCTTGTCTTCGTCGGTGACGATGCGGTACACCGGCACGTCGATGTGGTATCCCGCCGGGTACTCCTGACGGACGCAATTTCGCTTCACCTCGGCTTCGTACTTCAATCGTCCATCCCACTTCAGCGCGCCGCACACACGCTCTCGTGCTGCCAGAGGAGTCAGATCGTGGTCGTTGTCATCCACAAGATCGTCCTGATCGAAGTAGACGCCGTCATCGATGTCGTACTCGTTCTCATCGTCCTGCGTCATCGTGCGCATCTGGTACGAACCTTGGCTTGCCGTTTCCTTGGGCAGCGGATGCTTGGCCACCGTGAGGCCGGTCTCCAAGCGAGTCCGTCCGGCATTTCGCCGCGTGCGCATGTCATCCTGCTGGGGTTTGCTCAGGGTGACCTCTTCGCCATGAAAGGCTGTCATTTCCGAGTGGCAATCGATGTCAGGCATGCAGATCCTCTCGACGACTAGGTTTGCGGTGAAGGAATCGATGCTCCAATGGCATCGCGAAAGGCCATCATCTCGGGCTCGCGTTGCGCCGTCGACCACGCCCAGTCCACGTCGGACACCGCTTGGCGTGCCAATGCGTTGAGAACCTTGTGGCGTGCATCGTCCATGTTGGCCAAGTAGTTGCGCAACTCGTTCGAAGGACATTGCGCGGGCAGGCGATAGGCGAAGCTGCCATCAGCGCGGACTTCGGCGATCTTCTTGGCGATGTAGTCATAGCCCACCGCCTGCGCATCGAGGCTTGCGGCGATGGCTTTCAAGCCGCCGTTCCATCCCCACGCAGCTCGATGAAGCGAGCGACCGGCTACCTCCTCGCCGCCTTGCGACGGCAGAGTGCCCAGCATGAACAGATGAATCGGCCGGTGTTCGCCCCGGTCCTTCAGGATCTCTACCGCTTCCATCATCCCAACAACGCCGGGATTGTTTGCCCACAGGCCCCCGTCGACATACACGGCCGTCGTCGAGCCGGCACCGGGTTCACGAAGTTGGGCCATGGACCGCAAAATCGGCGCAGCGCTGGTGGCCATGCAGACATCCACCAGGGTGCGCGTGTTGTCGCGCCCGTTCAGCCGCTTCATGTGTTGCGTCTTGAATACCACCGCGGCATGCCGGTTCAGATCAAGGGTCGGGATCGCCAACGCAATCTTGCGCTCGCGATACACCGACTCCATCGTGCGTTCGCCCAGCACTTGCGTCAGCACATCTCTCAGAGCGTCGTTCCCGCGCTCCAGGCCGATCCCGAGCCCCCGTACCACCCTGGACACCAGCGGAATGGACCGCATGAACTGATGGGGAAAGTTCCTGCTGCCGTGCTCGAAGTAGAGATTGCGCACGAGACCTAGGCCAACGCCTGCAGCGAGCGCGCACGCGACGATTCCACCAGTGCTCGTCCCGACAAGAAGGTCGAAGTTACACCCGACGTCGATCGGCTCGGACAAGTCATCTGCCCCACGCACGCGAGCGGCGAAGGTGTCGAGATAGGCCGCCTGGTAGACGCCACGCATCCCACCACCGTCCAAGCAGAGAACGCGAAAGGGATCGGCAGGCGCCATCGATCGAAATCCCAGAATGGTTTGGTGTTTGGCCGAACGTTGGCGACGCGTTTCATCGCTTCTTGTACTGATAATATATCCAGTACCCGACTATCGTCGCAAGCCCTGTTTCTGGGACGCGGCGATGAGTCAAAGACTAACAATGAGGTGCGCAGCAACTGGCGCCAGCGGCACTACATGGCTTGGGCGGCAAGGTGAGGCGATGTGGTCGTGGTCGGTGACAGCATCGATCAGGCCCAAAGCCAACACGAAGTGTGAAGCGCCGGTTTTCGAAGTTGATCGACCAGTGGCGAATAGTGTCCGTCGCTCTACCGCCCTGGCTGCTCACGACCAGTAGGAGCCGTCAGTCAACTCGCAAGCGATGCAGCAATTGCCGGCAATCGGCGTGACAGGCGCAGCATTTGCCGTCTCATCGGCGCAGGTTGTGGCGTCTCGGCACTGCTAGGCCCTTGATTCTGCCGAGGCTTCGGATTCAACTATCGAGGCATCCCACACTTGCAACGCTGCGTTCAACCCGTGGGGGCTTAGTGCTCGGGCCTGAGCCCCCACCATAGCGCTCATGCAGGCAGCCATCGCTGCCGCTACACGACAGGAGCGCATCATGAAGAAGGTTCTCGCCACGCGCAGCGCGCCGGGCCGCCACTGGGTCGGCAACGGCTTTCCGGTGCACGGCATGTTCGACTACGGCGCCGGCGCGGCCGAGCGCAGCCCCTTCCTGCTTCTCGACTACGCCGCGCCGACGCGCTTCGAGCCGACGAGCACGCGGCGCGGCGTCGGCCAGCATCCGCACCGCGGCTTCGAGACCGTGACCATCGTCTACGACGGCGAGGTCGAGCACCGCGATTCCACCGGCCAGGGCGGCGTGATCGGCCCCGGCGACGTGCAATGGATGACGGCCGGCGCCGGCATCCTGCACGAGGAGTTCCACTCGGCGGACTACGCCCGGCGCGGCGGCCCGTTCGAGATGGTGCAGCTGTGGGTCAACCTGCCGGCCAAGGACAAGATGACGCCGCCCGGCTACCAGGCGATCCTGAACGGCGACATCCCGGTGCGGGCGCTGAACGATGCCGCCGGTGAAGCCGCTGGCCAGGTGCGCGTGATCGCGGGCGAGTTCGACGGTGCTCGCGGCCCGGCGCACACCTTCACGCCGCTCAACGTGTGGGACGTGCGCGTGAAGGCCGGCAAATCGGTGTCGCTGGCGCAGCCCGAGGGCTGGACCAGCCTGCTGGTGGTGCTCGACGGCACGGTGCAGCTCAACGGCGAGACCGTGCTGCGCGCCGCGCAGATGGCCACGCTGTCGGCGCAGGGGCGCGAGATCGCCATCGAGGCCAGCGGCGACGCCAAGCTGCTGCTGCTGGCCGGCGAGCCGATCGCCGAGCCGGTGGTCGGCTACGGCCCGTTCGTGATGACGAGCGAAGCCGAGATCGCGCAGGCCGTAGCCGACTTCAACAGCGGCAAGTTCGGCCGCATGCAGTGACGCGTCGCGGGCTGCGCTCAGCGGCCCGCCTTGAGCCGCAGGCCCGCGAGCGGCGGCGCCAGCAGGCGCGCCGAGCCGGCACCCGCCACCGCGCCGAAGCGCGCGCTGCCGCTGTTCCAGTCGGCCAGCGCCTGCTCGATCTCGGCCTGCGTGCGCGCGACGAAGTTCCACCACAGCAGCGGCGGCGGGTCGAAAGGTTCGCCGCCGAGCAGCAGCAGCTGGCTGTCGGCGGCCAACTGCATCGCCACGCTGCTGCGACCGCGGCCGAGATCGAGCAGCGTGCCGGGCTGCAACGCCTCGCCTGCCACCGTGGCGCTGCCGCGCAGCACCAGCACGGCATGCTCGAAGTCGCTCGCCAGCGGCAGCGTGGTCTGCGCCTCGCGGTGCGTGGCCAGGTCGAGGCCGACGAGCGGCGTGAACACCTCTACCTTCGAGCGCTCGCCGAGCACCTCGCCGACCAGCAGCGTGATGGTCACGCCGTCGCGTTCGATCACAGGCAGCTCAGGGTAGTGCTGGAAGGCCGGCGCGCGATCGCGCTCGGCATCCGGCAGCGCGATCCACATCTGCGCGGCGTGCAGCGCGCCGCCGTCGCCCACCTGGTCTTCGCTGTGCACGATGCCGCGCCCGGCCGTCATCAGGTTGACCTGGCCGGCGCGGATGAGCTGCTCGCTGCCCAGCGAATCACGGTGCATCAGCTCGCCTTCGATCATCCAGGTGAAGGTCTGCAGCCCGATGTGCGGATGCGGCCCCACATGCATGCCCTGGCCGGGAGCGAAGCGCGCCGGGCCGGCATGGTCGAGGAAGCACCAGGCGCCGACGCTGCGCAGCGCGCGGCTGGGCACGGCGCGGCGCAGGACGATGCCGCCGACCTCCGAGGGCCGGGCTTCGATGCGGCGTGGGGCGGGCGGATTCATCGGCGTCCTCCGGTCGGTCGACGCCCGGATCGTAGGTTTGATCACGGTGCGCTGCTCACATATCGCTCAAGTCGCGCGAATAAGTGACGAAAGTGATGCTGTCACTCATTTGTCGTGCGTGGCATGTCCCCTGGCAACGAGGAGCCGACGTGAGCAGACCGACCATGACCGTCCGAGGGAAGCTGACCCTCGCCTTTGGCGGCCTGGCCGCCCTCATCGTGCTGGTCTCCGGCATTGCCGTGAAATCCCTGGCCGACGCCAATGTGCGCTTCGCCGACTTCGTCAACGGCATCAATGCGCGCCAGCTGCTGTCCTACGAAGTGCGCACGGCGGTGGCACGCCGCGCGATCGCTGCGCGTGACCTGGTCAACGCGGCGACGGCGCAGGACAGGGAGGCCATCAAGGCGGAAGTCACGAAGGCGCACGAGGACGTCCAGAAGCGCATGGAACGGCTGACGCAGATGGTCGCCGACCCGTCCGTGCCGGAGGAAGCGCGTCGCATGGTGACCCGGATGAAGGACGTCGAGAGCCGCTACGCGCCTGTCGCGCTGGGCATCATGCAGCTTGCGCTGGACGGCAAGCGCGACGAGGCCATCGCGCGCATGAACGCGGAGTGCCGGCCGCTGCTGGTGGCATTGAACAGCGCCGCCCGCGACTATCGCGATTTCACGGTGGCGCGTTCGGCGGCACTCGTCACGCGTGCTGCCGACGACTATGCCTTTCAACGCAGCCTGCTGATCGGTGCCTGCCTGCTGGCCTTCGCCGCCGCGGGCATCGCCGGCGTGCTGATCGTGCGCAGCCTGACCCGCGCGCTCGGCGCCGAACCGGACCGGCTCGGCGACATCGCCGGACGCGTTGCCGCGGGCGATCTCGAACCGGTGGCCGACGCCTCGAACGCTGCCACGGGCAGCGTGCTGCGATCGCTGGGCGACATGCAGCGCAGCCTCGCCGCGATCGTCACGCGCGTGCGCAGCAGCAGCGACAGCATCGCCACCGGCACGGCGCAGATCGCCTCCGGCAATGCCGACCTCAGCCAGCGCACCGAGGAGCAGGCCAGCAACCTGCAGCAGACGGCCGCGTCCATGGAGCAGCTCTCCGGCACGGTCAAGACGAGCGCGGAAACGGCGCGCGAGGCGAACCGGCTGGCGGCGGACGCAGCATCGGCCGCCGAGCAAGGCGGGCAGAGGGTGGGTCAGGTGGTGAGCACCATGCGCGACATCTCGAGCTCCTCGCAGAGGATCTCCGACATCATCGGCGTGATCGACGGCATCGCCTTCCAGACCAATATCCTGGCGCTCAACGCCGCGGTGGAAGCCGCGCGTGCCGGCGAGCAGGGGCGCGGCTTCGCGGTGGTGGCCGGCGAGGTGCGCACGCTTGCCCAGCGCAGCGCCGAGGCCGCCCGGGAGATCAAGGGGCTCATCGACACCAGTGTCGAGAAGGTCGAGGTCGGCGCCAGGCAGGTCGACGAGGCGGGCACGTCGATGAACGAGATCGTCGCCCAGGTCCGGCGCGTGAGCCACATGATCAGCGAACTGGCCAACGCATCGACCGAGCAGTCGCAGGGCATCAACCAGGTCGGCGATGCGGTGCAGCAGCTGGATCAGGTGACCCAGCAGAACGCCGCCCTGGTGGAGGAAACCGCCGCCGCGGCCGAGAGTCTGCGCAACCAGGCGACGCACCTGGCCGAGGCCATGAGCGTGTTCAAGCTGGACGGCTCGGCGCCGTCGCCCGCGCGCCTCAGCGCGTGACGATCAGCCGCAGCCCGAGCCCGACGAAGATCGTGCCGGCGATGCGGTCGAGCCAGAGGCCGGCGCGCGGCCGGCGATTCAGCCACTGGCCGATCGCGCCGGCGAACCAGCCGAGCGCTCCGAACAGCACGGCCGCCTGCGCCGTGAAGGTGAGGCCCAGCGCCGCCATCTGCCAGCCCACGTCGCCGCGCGCGGCGACCACGAACTGCGGCAGGAACGACAGGAAGAACAGCACCACCTTCGGGTTGATCGCGTTGGCGAATACGCCGCGCCAGAACAGGCCCGCCATCGAAGGTGCCGCAACTTCGCCGGCCTCGCCGACGCGCGTGGCGCCGCTGCTGCGCAGCGCCTGCACGCCCAGCCACACGAGGTAGAGCCCGCCGACCATCTTCAGCAGCGTGAAGGCCAGCGGCGAGGCGGCGACGAGAGCGCTGACGCCGATCACCGCCAGCGCCGTGTGGCTCAGGCAGCCGAGCGCGCAGCCCAGGCCGAAGGCGACGCCGTAACGGCGCCCCTTGGAGATGCCCACGCCCAGCACCATCAGGTTGTCGGGCCCGGGCGACGCGGTGATGAGCACGGCGGCGAGCAGGAAGCCGAGGAACTGATCGGGCGTGAGCATGGCGGCGGATGATAGGAGCAGCGCGCGGTGTGCTCAGCGCCAGCCGGCGATCGTCACACCCAGCCCGGCTTTGGTCTGGCGCAGGTTGTAGTCGATCAGGCTCTCGCCGTAGCCGCTGAACAGCTGCAGCTGGCCGTGCAGCGCGCCGGCGAGCGGGAACACGTAGTCCACCTGCGCCGAGCCGCGCGAGCGGCTGCCGCTGCGCATCGAGTGGCGCAGCTGCAGCGACAGCGCGTGCTCGCCCCAGTAGCGCGCCATGCGCAGCTCGACGCGGCCGACGTGGTCGGAGATGTCGGGGTTGTCGTCGTCCTCGGGCGCCTCGGTGATGCGTTTCCAGGCGCGCAGCTCGGCCACCCAGTCGTCGCGTTCCAGCGCGACGCCGCCGATCAGGCGGTTCCAGCTGCGCGACAGCGGCAGCGCGCGGCCGTTGGACTGGTGGTTCAGCGACAGCGAGGCCATGCGCAGCTTCCAGCCCGGCAGATCGAGATCGAGCGGCGCCACCAGCATCAGCTCGGGCTCGTAGTTGGTCTCGCGGAAGGGGCGCGAGTCGGCGCCGTTGTAGACCTGCCAGCGCGACGACTGCGTGTAGCCGCCCCACAGGCTGAGCGGCATGCCGGCCAGCGAATGCGCGAACTTGGTCTTCAGGCTGATCTGGTACTTGGCCTCGACCGACTTGAGCACCAGCGGCGCGTCCACGCCGTGCTGCGGCGAGGGTGAGGCGGGGTCGCGGTTGACGCGGTCGGTCCAGGTGCCCGGTAGCAGGTAGACCGGCTTGTAGGCGCGCGGCGCGAACAGCGGCGGGCGCTGGCCGTCGAGATCCCAGCGCGGGCCGAGCTTGGAGTCGTCGTCGGCGGCGGCTGCCGCCACGGCGTGCGACGCGGCGGCCGGCGCGACGGGTGCCATCGGGTCGGCGGTCGCGGGCATGGCTTCGGCGCGGCCGTGCAGGCGGTCGTAGCAGGCCAGACGCGCGGCCGGGTCGGCCATCGCGACGCAGTCGGCCGCGCTCGGCTGGGCCTGGGCGAATGCGGACAGCATGCACGACACGAGCAGCAGCACGCTGCGGCGGACACGTGAAGACATCGGAGGCGATCTCCCTGCGCGAACGGCGCGATTGCCGCGAAGCCCGCAGTATCGGGCACACGCCGGGCCACAATCGCCGCATGTCCGCGCCGCCGCCCCCGCACCGCCCGCTCTGGCAACGCGCCAGCTGGACGGCCGCGGGGCTGGCCAGCCTCGTGCTCGGCGTGCTCGGCATCTTCCTGCCGCTGCTGCCCACCACGCCCTTCGTGCTGCTGGCGGCGTTCTGCTTCTCGCGCGGCAGCGAGCGCTTCGAGACCTGGCTGCTCACGCACCCGCGCTTCGGGCCGATGGTGGCAGACTGGCGCGCGCGCCGCGCCGTGCCGCGCCGCGCCAAGCAGCTCGCCTGGGCCACGATGACGTTGGGCAGCGTCTGGGCCGGCTGGGTGATGCCCGCGCCCTGGCGCTGGCTGCCGGCCCTCGTCTGCCTCGCCGTGGCGGCCTGGCTATGGCAACTTCCGGATGCCGATCCCCGATGAGTGCGACGCACACACACGACCACGATCACGATCACGGGCATGCCCACCCGCACCACGCGCATGTTCCCGAGAGCTTCGACCGCGCCTTCGCGATCGGCATCGCGCTGAACGCCGGCTTCGTCGCGGTCGAGGCCTTCTACGGCTGGAAGGCCGGCTCGCTGGCCCTGCTCGCCGATGCCGGCCACAACCTCAGCGATGTCGCCGGCCTCGTGCTCGCCTGGGCCGGCGCGGCGGCGGGGCGGCTGCGGCCCAGCGAGCGCCACACCTACGGCTTCAAGCGCGCCAGCATCCTGGCCGCCTTCGCCAACGCGCTGCTGCTGCTGGTGGCGATGGGCTCGCTGGCCTGGGAGGCCGTGCATCGGCTGCAGGCGCCCGCGCCCGCGCAGGGCCTCACGATCATGGTCGTCGCGGCGATCGGCATCGTCGTCAACGGGCTCACCGCGCTGCTGTTCCTGCGCGGCAGCCACGATCTCAACCTGCGCGGCGCCTTCCTGCACATGCTGGCCGACGCGCTGGTCTCGGCCGGCGTGGTGGTGGCCGGCGCGCTCACGCTCGCCTACGGCTGGACCTGGATCGACCCGGTGGCCAGCCTGCTCATCGCGGCGGTGATCGTGGTCGGCACCTGGAGCCTGCTGCGCCAGTCGCTGCACCTGATGGTCGACGGCGTGCCGGCGCACCTCAACCTCGTCGAGGTGCGCGAATGCCTGCAAGGCCTGCCCGGCGTCGGCGCGGTGCACGACCTGCATGTCTGGGCCATGGGCACCTCCGAGGTGGCGCTCACCGCGCATCTGGTGATGCCCGCCGCGCCGGCCGACGACGCCTTCCTGCACGCTGCCGCCCAGACGCTGCGCGAGCGCTTCGGCATCGCGCACGTCACGCTGCAGAGCTCGCGCCATCCGGTGATGACGGCCTGCGTGTGATCGGCGCCACGGCCTGCTGCTTTCCCCGTTTCAGGGGGTGGGCACGCCGGTAACCTGTGGTTACCTTCACGGCACTGCCTCACGGGTGCCCGCCATGCTGCCTCGCTCCACCGACTTCCTGCACGCCTCCGTCGTGATCTCGGAGCTGCCGGCGCCGCGCCGCATGCGCGCACCCACGCCGCTGCCGACGCTGGTGCGGCCGGGGCTGGTCGAGCGGGTCGCCGAGTGGCTGGGAGCGCGCCGCGAGGCGCAGGCACTGCCGCGGCGCAGCGCGCAGGTGCTGATCCTGCGCGCCTGAGCCGCGCGCCTCGCTACGAGGGCAGGAAGTCCAGCGGGTAGGTCACCGTCATCGGGTTGACGTCCTTCGCGCCGAAGTCGAAGCTGCGGATGCGCGCGAGCAGCTTCGATTCGAGGTCGGCCGCCTTCAGCTCGCTCGATTCGATGCGGATGTCCGTCACCTGGCCCGACGGCGCGATCGACAGCTTGAGCACCACCTTGCCCTGCAGCGCCGGATCGTCGCGCAGCGCGCGGTTGTAGATCGCATAGATCGCGCCCTTGTTGCGGTCGAAGACGAGGCGGATCTCCTCCAGCGAGCGCGAGGCCTTGCCGCCGCCGCCCTTGGCGAGCGAGCCGCCCGCGCCGCTGCCGCCACCGCCCACGCCGGTGCCCGTGCCGCCCTTGCCGGAGCTGCCGCCGCCACCCGGGCCGCCGCCGCCGCCGCCGCCGGCCACGCCTTCCACCAGCGTGGTGGCGCGGCCCGCGAGCCCGCCGCCGCCGGTGTCGCGGCTGTAGGCGGCGGTGTTGATGCCGCCCGAGCCGCCGCTGGCGTTGGAGGTGATCAGGTTGCGATCGGGCAGGCCCGGATCCTTGCCGGCGCCCACGCCCGGCCCCACGCCCGCACCCACGCCGGGGCCGGCCTTGATATTCGGGTTGAGCTGCACCGCCACCGGCGCGCCGCGCAGTTCGGCGAGCTGATCCTTCATCGCCAGCAGGCCCACGCCCGCGGCCTTGCGGCGCGCGCCCTCGATCTCGCCCGGCGGCTTGCCGGGGATGGGCCGGCGCGCTTCCGGCGCCACCGCCTTGGGCAGCGGCTTGGCGTCGGGCAGCGGCTTGGCGACCTCGGGCTTGGTGTCGGCCTTGGCCTGCGGCTCGCCCGTCACCGGCGCGGGCGGCGCCTTGAGCGCCGGCGGCGTCTCGCGCTGCTCGAGCACCAGCTTGGCCAGGCGCTGCGGCACCTCGGGCGGCGCGGCGCGGTCGATCTGCGGCTTGGGCCACAGCAGCAGCAGGATGCACAGCAGCACGCAGACCGCGAGCACGATGTTGAGGATGCGCTTGAAGCGCGCCTCGTCCTCGGGCGAAACCGCCCAGGGCAGGATGTGTCCGCGAAACGAAATCACCGCGGCGCTCATGTCTTCACCGCCTTCTGCGACACCGCGAAGGACACGTCGCTGTAGTTGGCGCGCGCGGCGGTGTACATCACCTTGCGCAGCAGGCTGTAGGGGATCTCCTTGTCGCCCATGATCGTCACCGACTTGCTCTGCGCCTCGTTCTCCTTGCGCAGCACGGTGCGGCCGGCGTGCAGCTCGAGCTCGGCCTTGAGCGTCGGGATCAGGTCGCCCTCGATGCCCATCGCCTCGGCCACGCTCGCCACCTTGCGGCCGTCGACCAGGATGTCGGTGGCGCTCACCGTCACCACCAGCATCTCGCGCGGCATCTTCTCGGCGGTCGACTGCGGCAGCTTGATGGCCTGCGCGGTCGAGAGGATCTCGACGCCGGTGCTCGACATCAGGAAGAAGATCAGGATCGTGAAGATGTCGATCAGGGCCACGAGGTTCATGTCGAGGCCGGAGTGGTTGCGCTCCTTGCGGGCGGCGCGTTTCTGGATTGGCGTCAGTTTCACTGGCGGCCCCTGCTATTTCTTGGCGACGCTGATCGGCGCGTCGCCGATGGAGATGTCGGGGAACAGCTCGACGGCGCTGCCCTTGGCATGCGGGTCGGCGCCGGCCGGGACGCCCTCGCGCACCGAGTCCATCACGTGGACCAGCACGTCGTACGAGGTGTTCGGCTGCGCCAGCACGGTGGCCGTCCTGGTGTCCGGGAACTTCGCCTTGACCTGCTGGATGAGCGTGGCGAGCGAGGCCAGGTCGTAGCCCTGGGCGTTGTTCGGGATGTGCTGGATCAGGCCGCCGATGCGGTCACCCACGTCCAGCGCGTCCGGACGGATCACGACCTCGAGCTTGAGGTCGTCCACCTTGAGCTGCTCGACCCCCGAGTTCTTGGCCGGCAGCGACAGCTCGATGACGGACAGGCGCGAGAACACCGCCGTCGACAGCAGGAACGGCACCAGCACCACGATCACGTTGATGAACGCCGTGACCTCGAGATGCGCAACCGGCTTGCGCGGGCGGCGGATTCTCATCGCGGACTCCTCGCTTCAGCGCGTGCCGGTCGGGGCGGCGTCGTTGCGCACGCGCTGCACCACGTTCAGGAAGCTGATCTTGGCGGCCTCCAGGCCGTCGACGATCTCGCTGGTGCGCGCCTGCAGGAAGGCGTGGATGAGCAGGAACGGGATCGCCACCGACAGCGCGAAGGCGGTGTTGTTCATCGCGATCGAGATCGAGGCCGAGAGCAGCTCGGCCTTCTCCGCCGGGTTGACCGCCGCCACCGCCGTGAAGCCCTTGATCAGGCCGATGATGGTGCCCAGCAGGCCGACCAGCGTGATCACGTTGGCCAGCGTGGCGATGTAGTGGGTGCGCTTTTCCAGGCGCGGCACGATCTCCATCATGCCTTCCTCCATCGCGTTGTCGATGTCCTCGCGGCGCGCCGGGCTCTGCATGCGCTCCAGGCCGTTGGTGACGATCTTGCCGATGGCCGCGTCCGAGCTGGAGGCGACGCCGAGCACGTCCTTGAACTTGCCGCCCTGCAGCATCGGCAGCACCTTGGCCCACAGCTTGCGGTTCTCGGCGCGGGCGCGGCTGAGGAAGATGAAGCGCTCGATGGCGATCGCGAGGCCGACCGCCATGATGGTGATGCTGAAGTAGATGGCGACGCCGCTGTCCTGGAAGAACTTGACGGCAAACTCGAACACGCTCATGGGTGACTCCTGTGAAGGCTCTCTGGTTTGATTCGGGGTTCAGCGCGCCGCCGGAGCGGCGGCATCGGATCGGGGCGCGAGCTGCGCGTCGTAGCTGATCTGGCGGCGGAATACGTCGCGGTCGATGGGCGCGAGCGCCTCGTCGAGCACGCCGCCGCCGGGGCGGCCGGCGAGATCGCCGGGCAGCGGCTTCTTCCAGGGCACGATGTAGCACCTTGGGGAGCTCGCGGTTGCCGATGATCTTCTGGCTCTCGAGGTCGACGCGGTCCTGCACCGGGGCGGCCGGCGCGGCCGCCGCCGGCGCCGTTTTTTTCGCGCCTTGCGCCAGCGCCGCGCCGGACAGCAGCGCGAGCGCGAGCGCGCATGTGGAAGCGGTCGGGAACTTCATGACTGCTCCTTCCTGGCCGGCGCGTTGCCCTGCGCCGGCTTGCGGTTCTTCAGGTCGGTGACCCACTTGGCCACCGCGGCATCCTTGCCGCCGGAGAGTTCGGCATAACGCTCGTAGGCCTCCAGCGCGCGGCCGCTGTCGCGCAGGTAGAGATCGAACAGGATGCCGAGGTTGAGCTGCGCGGCGGCGTAGTTCGCATCCAGCGAGAGCGCATGCTCGTAGGCCTCGCGCGCCTTGGCGAACTGGCCGGTGTGGCGGTAGCTGATGCCGAGCTGGTTGAAGTACAGCGGCTGCTCGGGGCTCGCCTTGGTGGCGCGTTCGAGCGCCGCCACCGACTCCGTGAACTTGCCGGCCTGGCGGTAGATCACGCCCAGGTTGGCGTGCGGCCCGCCGAGCTCGGGGTTGGATTGCGCCAGCGCCTTGAAGCCGCGCTCGGCGTCTTCGTTGCGGCCGGCGCGCAGCGCGCGCAGCGCCTCGTCGAAGGCGCGCTGCACCGCCGGCGTCACCGTGGGCTCGGGGCGCAGCAGCGGCGCGTTGGGCGAGACGCCCGCGCCGCCATTCGCCGCCGAGGCGGCCGGCGCCGGCGCGAGCGCCTTGGCCACCGGCGTCACCACCGTGTCCTGGATCGCCTGCACGCCGCTGCCGAGGGTCGAGCAGCCGGCCAGCGCCGCGAGCGCGGCCAGTGCGGCGCAGCGCATCAGAGCGTCAGCGGATCGCATCGATCACTCCTTCCGCCCGTTCGGCCTTGCCGTAGCGCACCGGGCGCAACTTGGCCAGCGCCTCGAAGCTCTGCTTCACCCACTTGTCGTAGATGCCCTCGGACGCCCGCTTCGCATTGGTCTCGTGCAGCTCGATGGCCTTCTCCTCGAAGGGGAAGGCCTGCTCCTCGAGCAGCACGTCGTACTGCTCGCGCTCGATCTTGGAGAGCTTCTTCGGCCGCTCCGACTTGATCATCGACTGCCCGAAGTCCTGGTAGATCGCGGCGGTGTGGAAGGTCGCCGCGGTGCTGACGTCGGCCACGCCGTAGTTGGCGGCCAGTGCGTAGGCCTTCAGCGCGTCTTCCATCTTCGCCTTCTTGGTCTTGAGGTTGCGCGCCAGCGGCTCGACCAGCGCGACCTTGCGGTACTCGGCCACCACCGGCTCGGCCATCGCCAGCGCGGCGCTCGCGCCGAGGTAGCGCGTGCGGTCGGTGCGCGCGCTGCCGCCGGCCTGGTCGCCCTGGTAGATCTCCTTCATCAGCGCCGCCTCGCGCTTGCTGTCGCCGTCGGCCTTGGCGAACTTGGCGATGCGCCAGCGCGCCTCCAGGCCGCGCTCCAGCGGCAGCGGGTACTGCTTGAGGTAGCGCTCGTAGGCCTTGGCCGCGGTGGCGCGCGGGCCGCTCTTGGCGTCGGCGGCCTTCTCGTGCAGCTCGGCCGATTGCCACAGCGCTTCGCGCGCGACGTTGGCGTCCTTGGACGTTGCCGCCACGCGCTCGAACTCGCCGGCCGCCTGGCTCCATTGCTGGCGCTCCAGGTAGGCCAGCGCGAGCTTGGCTCCCACCTCGGCCTGCAGCGGGTGATTGGGGAAGCGGCTGCGGAAGTCTTCC
>WBZV01000992.1_pt1 | contig 14278 bp, 11 predicted proteins | sample 5204221 | NCBI WGS metagenome assembly WBZV01 (sample SAMN12344360, study PRJNA552823) | activated sludge metagenome | biome: Activated sludge suspended growth; feature: Nitrification reactor; material: Wastewater; isolation source: activated sludge from nitrification reactor of wastewater...
GGTCGCTTCAGACTCAGACGCTTCCGCGACTTCCTTTGTCACGCTGTCGACCGCATCCATGGTGCCGTCCTCAGCATACCCATTCCGCTAACCTCGTGAAAATCGGAAGTACTGGATCTGTCTTCCGGGGGCCAAGCAGGAGCAGGTCGCCAACCAGACATTGGGGCCGGATTTGGACCAAGGGGGCTAGCGGTGGTTGGGATTTGGTGTTACCATAGGTGGGTCATGGGTCACGCAGAGGTGGGGCAGGGTCACCGGATGGTCTACGTGCGTGGCGACTTGTGGTCGCGCGCGGCCCGCTGCACCAGCACGCAATGAGTCCGCTTAAGCCTGCCCGGGGTTGGCCCGATCCATTTAGATCGTTCAGTGACCCTGGCCGGATGGTGTGTGTTGTTGCTGAGCCCCTCTACTGCGGAGCCACGGGGCCTCAGGATCGTAAGCGGGTTATTCAGGTTGAAGTGATCTGTGCCTTGATCGGAGGAAGAGCCAAGTGATCTCAAGGGGTAGCCGTAGTCAAGTGCGCTGGATCTTGTTTGCTTTGGTGATTGTAGTCGCACTCGCGATAGTGACGTTTTCACCTCGACATGGTCGCCGTGTGACGGGTCAGGGAGGTGGCACTCCAACAGTCGAGGTATGGGTGACTATCGCCCCAAACCTTATGAATAATCAATCCATCCTCGCTATTCCGGAGGGAACTCGAACGGCATGGGCGGCCGACCCGACACCCCTTCCACTTGAACAACCAGGCATACCCATTACTTCGGCAGCCAGAGCTGAGGAATTGGCGAGGAACAACCTTCCAGCCAGTGCAACCGTGACAGCAGTGAGTGTTAGTCGTCTGGACTATGCTGAACTCGAGGCATGGTCAGTGGGCGGTGCTCCGGCAGACTACGCTATTGAAGCCGCCGAGAGCGGACAAGGCTCGGCTTGGGTCGTCGCCTTCCTGCTAGACGGGGTTACGGCCGAGGAGATCATGGGGGATCCACCTGCCAGCAATCTTACCTATACAGCGATTGGAGCCTATTATGGCTTTGATGCAAATCACGGTTCGAATCACAGGCTTGGGGTGCTAGTGCCGGCCGCACATCCGTACTTTGCTGGACTTACAGCACTGCCTACATCAAGTGCCTCAATCGTTACAGCGAGCCCGATGCCGCTTGCTCCGGAATGGCCATCCCCAACACCAACCGGCAGCGTTCCTTAGTCAGGGCTGTTCTTTTGCAAGCCTGGGAAGCCGCTTGCTTGCGCTGGCGCTCTCCCATCGCGACTATCAGGAGATCGACGACATGTGCACCCTGAGAGCTCGACTAAGGTCTATTGCTTGGTGGCCGATCGCACGAACGTCGATATGGTTGAGTAGCTCAATGGCAGTGCTCAGCTGGATGCTTCTTGGGGGTAGTGCTACAGCACAATCCCAACCCCCTCCGGACCCTAATCCCTACGACTGGTCCGCAACTCAGTCCACTGTGTTCAACAGCGAAACGGTGCTAGGCACATCGTCGATGTTTGACATTCGGAGTATTGGCTTCCGCCTTGATGATCCCAATGACTCCATGAGCAGGGGCAGGTTGTTTCTCGGGAATAAACTGGTGGGGTCGGACAAGCAATGGTATACTACGGGACTTGAGATTAGCGGGCCAATGTCGCGTGGTGCGAGAGACTATGTTGAGACCTGGCAGTACTGTCGTGCTGGGCTTGCCATTAGGCGGGAGCGGCGCAGCCAAATTCCAGTTACAAATTATTCTCAAGGGAAGATCACCGTGATTGCGCAGGGTCGCTTCTCTTATCAGACCGCTTGCCGTCAACAAGGCGGAGTTGGATGCAGCGGGGCAGCCTGGTGGGAGTGCAAAGTCGGACTATACCACTACAACTTTCCCGAGAGCATGCAAAATACGTACCCTGCGACTTGGACGAAGGAAATATGGATGCCGCCATTGTTGCCGGGCTTTACCTTTGAGTCCGCAACCCATGGGATCTTTGAAAGTGCGTCGGGAGATTCCAGGTGGGATTCCAGTGGTGTATTTGAGGGATTCTTTGCGGATGTGACATTGCGTGACAACCTGCGGAATTTCTTCTCAGCAGCCAGCCCATTGGACTATTGCAGTGGGTGTGGTGGTAGTACAAGTGAAGGGTATTGGTGGAAGGGAGATAATACGCAGCCCTGGGTGGCCGCAAATTCGAGCGTTGTTGCACCCTACAAATCATACGCAGCGCCAGGCGCTCGAAGTGGTTCTCATATCTGTAGGGGAGGTGCTGCAGATACACCGTGTCTGTGCGAGGCTATATCTGATGAAGGTGTCACAACCACCCCCATCCAACTTAACGTCGATGGGGTCAAGGATATTCTTGGCGTTGACCCAGACGGATGGTGGACACCTGTCGATTATCAACAACGCAGGATCGCCAGCGCCGAGTGGCCGACCCCCTACGACGACCCGGTGACGGTTCGTTACAACTGTCACGCACTCACCTTTTTCTCAAGCGACTTCGATCACCCGAAATGGTACAATCTTGCAGAACCACAAACTTCGACATGTGGTGGTGATTGGACCAAGCTGCAGCCACCCCCAATGGCCTTCCCTTGTCCAGGGGATATTGCGGTGTGGTTTGATGGCAGCGGGAGGAGCGCTCATAGCGCAACTATCACTGGTGGCGCATGGCCGAACCTCCTGTACCGAACCAAGAATGGGCCGGGGGTCAGGTATGTGAACGCAACCGGGGCATCACTAAACGCGCTTTACGGTTCAACTGTAAGGTACTATCGCAGATAGCGCTGCCTGAGCTCAGTACCCGACAGGCATTACACGTTCGGGCATGGTTCAGATCGGGTCCCGATAGGTCTTGACAAGCCGCACGGCTGGGAGTATCCTGGCCGTGGTTGAGGCACGCTGTGGCCCAGGTCTCTTGGGGTAGCTTCGACCGCGAAGCTCCACCAAACATTGTCAACCTCGTCACGGCCTCTTCCGGGCCCTTACTGAACCGTGCCGAAGCGAGTCTGGCTTAGGCGCGAACGTGCTTCCGCGTCATGGTATGCTATCATGGCGTGAACAGGCCACCCTATCGGCACTCCCCGCGGCCACCCCTCCCCCTGAGGCCCCGCCGCAGCCCCGGACGATAGCCCCGCCTGACGGTCCTTCCGTCGGCGGGTTTTTTGTTGTCCGAGGCCAGGGATGGCAGGTCGTACCCCCCTCAACCGAGACAGGCGACAGGAGCCGGGCGAGCGCCCCGGCCCCGCCTACACCGCGCGCGCCTACCGCGTGGCGGACCCCGCCATCGCCACGGCCGCGCCTGGTACGCCCATCCCCTTCATCCTCTCCACGCCCGGGGTGAAGCGGGACGGCCTGAACCTCGCGACGCTGCCGTTCCTCCTGGACAACTACCGGCGCAACCCTGTCGTCCTGCCCTTCCACAGCTTCCTCGACTTCTCCATCGGCCGCGGCGAGATCGAGGCCATCGAGACGCCGGCCGGCCAGATCCTCTACGCGCTGGCCAGCTTCGACATCAAGGACCCCCTGGGCGAGATCGCGGACCGGAAGTACCGCGAGGGCTACCTCTTCGCCGTGAGCCTGGGCTGGGACGACGTCGACGACCGGGGCGTCCCTGTGCGGGTGTCCAAGCGCCGGGCCGTCGGGCGGGATGTCCTGGAGTTCAGCGTCGTCAGCGTGCCGGCCGACACCTCCGCCCTCATCGACGAGGGGGACGTGGGCGGCGGAGCCCGTGGGCTCAGCGCCGCCAGCAACCGCGGCAGCAGCGACCAGGGCCTGGACCTCATGCGCAGCCGTGCCTTCCTCACGGAGGCGCGGCGGGTGCTGGTGGCTAGCGACCCCCGGGCCGACGCTTTGGACGAGATGCTGGGGCGGCTTGCCGCCTGCTCCGGCCCCGAGTGCAACCTCCTGCTGGCGGATGCGCGCCAGCAGCTTGCCGGCAGCTCCCAGCGGACCCAGTTCGCGGGCGCTGCCCCCCAGCGCGATGCAGCTCCCGGCGCCGACGAACCGAGCGGCGCGGCCGCGTCCGACGAGGCCCTCTCCCCAGACAGCGATGCGCCGGCCGACGAGGCTCAGGCTGAGGCACGGCGCCGCGCGGCGATGTCCGCGATGGTGGCAGCCGTCTGGGTGGAGAACGCCGACGAGGCGGGCGACAGGGCGCGCAGGCGAGCCCGCGAGGCGCTTCTACCCGAGTACCGCCGCCTGGACCCGGTGCCACCAGCCCACCTGGATGCGGTGATCGTTGCCGGACTGTCCCCCGAGCGCAGGGCGGCCCTGTTCGTCAACGGAGCACTGGAGGAGATCGAGGTGGCAGTACAGACGGCAGCCGGCACGCGTGCGACAACTGCGCGACCATCGGCCCGGCTGGCGGGGAGCACTCGACAACAGAGAGAAGGGCCGGAAGCCCCGTCCAGCACGGCGGAGCGACATCTGTGCGCGTTGCACGCCCCCGGTCGGTCTACCCACTAGAACCGCGTGCGGAGGTTCGAGTCCTCCCGGGGGTACAGTCGGAAAGGTCTTGCGGTGCCTGGGTTGTCGGATGGCGGGGCAGCGTCGGCGGCAACCTTCCAGGCGCCCTCTCCAGGCGGATGCCTGGCTACCCCAGCCCCAGCACCCAGCCCAAGGCAGCCTCGGCCGCTTGGGCCTGGATGGCTTCGCGCGGCCCCTGGAAGCGGTGAAAGCGGGCCTCGGCCCCTACCCCCGGCCCCGCCAGGGCGATCCAGACCGTTCCCACCGGCTTGGCCGGGCTGCCCCCGCCCGGGCCGGCGATGCCGGTGACACTGAGCGCCAGGTCCACGCCCAGGCGCCGGCGGATGCCCTGGGCCATCGCCAGGGCGACCGCTTCGCTGACTGCGCCGTCGGACGCCAGGAGTTCGGGCGACACCCCGAGGAGGGCCGTCTTGGCTGCGTCGGCGTAGCTGACCACGCCTCCCGGGAAGTAGTCCGAGCTGCCCGGAACCTGGGTGATCAGGGCCGCGATGAGCCCCCCCGTGCAGCTCTCGGCCGTGGCCAGCCGCAGGCCGCCGGCCCGCAGGTGGGGGCCCAGGCGGGCCGCGTGGCGACGGGCCGCGGCCAGCGCGGCGGCGGGCGGCACGGGGGCGGCCGGGGGGGCGCTCTGGTCCATCGCCTTATGCTACACTGGCGCGCTTTGGAGGGCCGGAATCCCCTCCTCCCCCACCCCTGCAGGCGGCCCTCTCCTCCGCGCCGCCGGTGACCCGCGCAACCAGCGAGGTAGCATCGATGCAACGGTTCGGACTCGACCGCCACGGCCTGGCCCCCACCCGCGAGGTCTACTGGAACCTCTCCGCCGCCCCTCTGGTCGAAGAGGCCATCCGGCGTGGCGAAGGGCAGCTCTCCGCCGCCGGGGCCTTCGTAGCCGCCACCGGCGCCCATACCGGTCGCTCGCCCAAGGACCGCTACGTGGTCAGGGAGCCGTCCACCGAAGCCGAGATCTGGTGGGGGGAGGTCAACATCCCCCTCGCCCCGGCGGTCTACCAGCGTCTGAAGGGCCTGGTGCTGGAAGCCCTGAACGGCAAGGACCTCTTCGTGCAGGACCTCTATGCCGGGGCCGAGCCCGAACTGCAGATCGGCGTCCGGGTGGTCACCGGCAGCGCCTGGCATTCGCTCTTCGCGCGCAACATGTTCCGCACCGATTCCCCCCAGCCCATCGCCCCTTTCGCGCCCGACTGGGTGGTGCTGCACGCGCCCGAGGTCAAGGCCGACCCCGCGGTCGACGGCACGAACTCCGGCACCTTCATCATCCTGAACCTGGCCGAGCGCACCGTCCTGGTGGGCGGCACCGCCTATGCCGGCGAGATCAAGAAGTCCATCTTCGCCGTGATGAACCACCGCCTGCCGGCCATGGACGTCTTCCCCATGCATTGCAGCGCCAACGTGGCGCCCGACGGGGCTTCGACCGCCCTCTTCTTCGGCCTCTCGGGCACCGGCAAGACCACCTTGAGCGCCGACCCCGAGCGCCCGCTGATCGGCGACGACGAGCATGGCTGGAGCGGCCGGGGCATCTTCAACTTCGAGGGCGGCTGCTACGCCAAGGTCGTCAAGCTGAGCCGAGAGGGCGAACCCGAGATCTGGGACGCCACCGAGCGCTTCGGCACCATCCTCGAGAACGTGGTCCTGGACCCTATCAGCCGCGTCCCCGACTACGACGACGTCTCCAAGACCGAGAACACCCGCTCGTCCTATCCCTTGAGCAGCCTGGCCAACGTCGCCCCCGACGGCACCGGCCCCCAACCCACGGACATCGTCTTCCTCACCGCCGACGCCTGGGGTGTGCTGCCGCCCATCGCCCGCCTGAGCCGTGAACAGGCCATGTACCACTTCCTTTCCGGCTACACCGCCAAGGTGGCCGGCACGGAGCGCGGCGTGACCGAGCCCAAGGCCACCTTCAGCACCTGCTTCGGGGCCCCCTTCCTGCCGCGCCATCCCGGCACCTATGCCGAACTCCTGGGGCGCCGCCTGGACGCCCACCCCAAGGTCCGCGTCTGGCTGGTCAACACCGGCTGGACGGGCGGGGCCTACGGCGTCGGGAGCCGGATGAAGCTGGCCTACACGCGGGCCATGGTCCGCGCGGCCCTCGGCGGAGACCTGGACGCCATGGGCTACAGCCCCGACCCCGTGTTCGGCCTGCAGGTCCCCGATGCCGTGCCGGGCGTGCCCTCCGAGGTGCTGCGCCCCCGCGACACCTGGCCGGACAAGGCCGCCTACGATGCCAAGGCCGCCGAGCTGGCCGGGCTCTTCCGCGCCAACTTCCAGAAGTATGCCGACGGGGTGTCGGCGGCGGTGCAGGCGGCAGGGCCGCGGGTCTGAGGCCCCGCCGGCCGGCCCGACCGTCCCTTGGCCGGGTCGGCCGATCCCGATCGGAATTTCGGGTCCCTGTCAGCGAAATCCGCGACGGGGCCTCGGCATCCGCTATCATCACGGCGACCGCGCATCGGCGCGGCCGGCTGCCGCCTGACGTAGCCGCCAGACCAGTCGCGGGGCGATGGCGCGCCGCCCCGCGCCCATGCGGCGCAGCCACCGGCGCCAGGGTCAACGTAAAACAGCGATGATGAAAGGCACCCCCTTACCCAACCCCCGACGGACCTGGCTGATCTGGGTGGTCCTCCTCTTCGGCGTGGGCCTGCTGGCCCTCGTCGCCTTCTCTGCCCAGGCCAATCCTCCCATGGGCCTCAGCGAGTTGGCGGCAGCCGTGCGCGAGGGTCAGGTGACGCGGATCACGATCAACGGTGACGAGAGCCGCGCCGAGGTCGAGATGAAGGCGGGCGGCAAGCGCCTGGTCCGCAAGGAGCGGGGCACCGAGACCCTGCTGCAGCAGGCCGGTCTGAGCCCCGACGACCTGCAGAAGGCGGGCGTCGGCTACACCGTGGCCCCCACCAGCAGCCTGGCCGGCCTCGGCCCTCTGCTCAGCACCCTGGTTCCCTTCCTGCTGATGGTGGGCTTCATCGTCTTCATGATGCGGCAGGCCCAGGCGGGCAACAACCAGGCGATGGCCTTCGGGCGCAGCCGGGCCCGCCTGATGACCGGCGACACCCCTACCGTCACCTTCGCCGACGTGGCCGGCGTGGACGAGGCCAAGCAGGAACTGGCCGAGGTGGTCGAGTTCCTCAAGGAGCCCGACAAGTTCGTGGCCCTGGGGGCGCGCATTCCCAAGGGCGTGCTGATGGTTGGCCCCCCTGGCTGCGGGAAGACCCTGATGGCCCGGGCGGTGGCCGGTGAAGCCGGCGTGCCCTTCTTCAGCATCTCCGGTTCCGAGTTCGTCGAGATGTTCGTGGGCGTCGGCGCCAGCCGGGTGCGGGATCTCTTCGAGCAGGCCAAGAAGCACAGCCCCTGCATCGTCTTCGTCGACGAGATCGACGCGGTGGGGCGGCAGCGCGGCGCCGGCCTGGGCGGCAGCCACGACGAGCGGGAGCAGACCCTCAACCAGATCCTGGTGGAGATGGACGGCTTCGACTCAGACACCAACGTCATCGTGGTGGCGGCCACCAACCGGCCGGACATCCTGGACCCGGCCCTGCTGCGCCCCGGCCGCTTCGACCGCCGGGTGGTCATCGACCGGCCGGACCTGAAGGGGCGGCAGGCCATCCTGGGCATCCACTGCAAGGGCAAGCCCCTGGCCAAGGACGTGGACCTGGAAAAGATGGCGGCCCTGGCCATCGGCTTCTCGGGGGCCGACCTGGAGAACCTGGTCAACGAGGCCGCCATCCTGGCCGCGCGCCGCAACGCCCGCAGCATCCGCATGGGCGACTTCGAGGAGGCCCTGGACAAGGTCCGCTTCGGGCCGGCGCGCAAGAGCCGGGTCATCAGCCAGAAGGAGCTGGAGCTCACGGCCTACCACGAGGCGGGCCACGCGGTGGTGGCCCACGTGATCCCGGAATGCGATCCGGTGCACAAGGTGACCATCGTCCCGCGCGGCATGGCCGGCGGCCTGACCTTTTACCTGCCCGAGGAGGACCGCTACCTGCAGAGCCGGTCCCGCTTCCGGGCCAGCCTGGCGGCGGCCCTGGGCGGCCGGGTGGCAGAGGAGCTGATCTTCGGCGAGGTGACCACCGGCGCTTCCTCGGACCTGGAGTACGTCACCCGCACGGCCCGTGACATGGTGACCCGCTACGGCATGAGCGAGACCCTGGGTCCCATCACCTTCGGCCAGAAACAGGAGCTGGTCTTCCTGGGCCGGGAGCTGAGCGAGCAGCGCAACTACTCGGAGGCGGTGGCGCGCCAGATCGACCTGGAGGTGCGCCGCCTGGTGTCCGAGGCCTACGGCCGCACCCGCGACCTCTTGCAGGCCAATCTGGACCGCCTGCACGCGGTGGCCCGGCGCCTGCTGGAAGTGGAAACCCTGGACCGCCAGGACTTCGAGGCCCTGATGGCCCCGGCCCCGGCGGCGGCGCAACCGGCCTGAGGCCCATGGCCCGGCCCTGGGCGCCGGCCCTCTTCCTGGCCCTCCTGGGCCTGGGGCCGGTCGCCTGCCGCAGCGCGCACCGCCAGTCACTGCCACCGCCCCCAGCGGCGGAGGCGCGGCCCACCCTGACGGCGGCAGATCCGGCAGCGACCTCGACCGCCGGCCGGATCTCCACGACGCAGCAATCGTCCCTTCCCACGACGGCCGCGCCGGCGGCCCCCGTCGCCGCGCTGCCGACCGCGCAGGCCAGCCAGGCCCCCGCCCGGCCGGACGCCCCGAATCGCGCGCCTGCCGGGGCCCTCGGTCTGGGCGAAGGCACAAAGGGCGGTCGCCTGGGCAGGGTCTACCGCCTCGAGGGCCTGCGCCAGGGCGAACATCCCGGCTTCACCCGCCTGGTCTGGCAGCTCGCCACCGATTCACCGGGCGAGGATGCCGAAGGACCGCTCTGGGAGATCGTCGAGGAGGTCAACCAGGCCGAGCCCAAGGCCGCCGCCCTGCTCGAGGGCTGCTGCCACCTCCGCTTGCGCCTGGCGGACACCTACGCCCAGGACTTCGTCGGCGCCCTCAGCCTCGACCCGGCCCCTGGCGGCCCCGTCCTGGGCACCCGCCTTCTCCCGATGGAGGACGACAGCAGCCTGACCTTCGCTGTCGACCTGGCCGAGCCGGCTCCCTACACGGTGACGGTGCTGCAGGGCCCGCTGAGGGTGGTGGTCGACCTGTATCGGCCGTAGCGGAGGAGGGGCGCGACGGAGGTTGCGTTGCGCCTGCCCACCGTCGATCGCTCTTCGATCAGGTCCCGCGGCCGGAGCTCAGCCCTCGCCCACCAGCCCCATCACCGCCTCCGCCAGCCGCAAGGGGTCGTGGTGGGTGGGGACCAGGGGGTTGACGAGATCGGCCTTGACCAGGCGGGGTGAGGGAACGGACTCGGGGTCCAGGTGCGGGAACACGCGGTTGACGGGGGCACCCGCCGGCAGGGGCGGTTCCAGGTTGGCGTTGACCAGCACCCGGTCGATGATGCCCGGCGGAATGTGGCGCTCAAGGGCCCGCAGGTGGTCGGAGAGGCTGTAGCCATCCGTCTCGCCCGGCTGGGTGGCCACGTTGGCCACGTAGACCACGGGGGCCCGGGTGGCGCCCAGGGCGGCGGCAATGTCCGGGACCAGCAGGTTGGGCAGCACCGAGGTGTACAGGCTGCCCGGGCCCAGGATGACCAGGTCGGCGGTCAGGATGGCGTTGACCGCCTCGGGGAAGGCGGGCGGCGCCGCCGGCTCGATGAAGACGCGGCGGATGGGCGCCGGCCCCTTGGGCACCTTCGACTCCCCCTTCATCACCGAGTCGTCGGCCAGCTCAGCGAAGAGGGTCACGTGGGCCAGGGTGGAAGGCATGATGCGACCGGAGACCGCCAGGACCTTGCTGGCCGCCCGCAAACCGTTTTCGAAGCTGCCCGTGATCCCGGCCATGGCCGCCAGGAAGAGGTTGCCGAAGGCGTGGCCCCCCAGCTCTCCCTGCCCGAAGCGGTACTGGAAGAGGGACTCCATCAGGGGCTCGGTGTCCGCCAGGGCGGCGATGCATTGCCGGAAGTCGCCCGGCGGGTGGATGCCCAGGCTCTCGCGCAGGCGGCCGCTGGAGCCCCCGTCATCGGCCACGGTGACGATGGCCGTCAGGTTCAGCGAATGGTGCTTGAGCCCGCGGAGCAGGGTCGAGAGCCCCGTTCCGCCCCCGATGGCCACGATGCGCGTGTCCGAGCGCCGCCGCCGCCGTCGCTCCAGCTTGTCCAGGAGCCGCCCGCTGCGCGCCGAGCGCTCGGCATCGAGGATCGAACTGCCCAGGCCCCAGAGACCGATGCTGCCCACCAGGATCCCCGCCAGGCCCAGGATCAGGATGCGGACCGTGGGCGACACCGTCTGCAAGGTGATCAGGCTGACCCAGGTCTGGGTGTCCGAGTGGACCGGCAACTCGATGTCGCGGTAGACGTCGATCAGCCAAGCGGCGATGGCCAGGGCCAGGAGGGTGATGCCGGCCAGGACCAGCGCCAGCCAGCGCTTGATCTGCATACCGGGGAAGAGGAGGCGGATGGGTAGCATGCGTGAAGAGCCCTGGGCCGCCTCTTGCCGGTCCTACGGCGATACCTGGTGACGATCTGGGACGCCGGACCTGCCGGCATCGAGAGCGCTCGCGGCCCCCCGCTGGAGGCTCGCTCCGCCCGGCGCCCCGGCGGGTGTCAGCCGGCGGGCGCGTCCGTCTTGGCCTCGGCGGCGCCCTTGTCCTCGTCGCCCGTGGCGGCCTTCTTGAACTCGCGGATGCTCTTGCCCAGGGCGCCGCCCACCTCGCCCAGCCGGCTGGCGCCGAAGAGCACCACCGCCAGGACCACGATCAGCGTCAACTCCATCGGACCGATACTTCGCATGTCACACCACCTTTGTCTGGCCCTCGCGGCTGTCGCCGCGCTGCGATTCGTCGCCTCAGTATAGCGTGCGGCGGTTCAGCGTCGACCTGCGGCTTTCTTGGGCGACGCCGGCACCTGCGCGCCAAAGGGGGGAGCGCTGATGCCGATCGTTCGGCACCGACGTCGGTCCGTGATCCGACTGACCAGGCGGTCGTCGATCCGATCCCAGGGCTGGTGGCCCATGACCGTGATCACCGTGGGCAGGCGGGCCACGTAGCGGTGGTTGAAGATCTGGAAGAGCTTCTCCTTGGCCCAGGGCGTGGCGTTCTCGGTGCCCAGGTCGTCCAGCACCAGGAGCGGCACCGTCCGCACCTCCTCGAAGCGCTTGTCGTAGGGGCTGCGGCTCTGGGGATTGAAGGCCGCGCGCAGGTGGTCCAGCAGGTCCGGCACCACCACGAACATCGCCGAGCCGCCCTGGGTCACCCAGTGGTTGGCGATGGCCGCCGCCAAGTGCGTCTTGCCCGAGCCCGGCCCGCCCAGGAAGACCAGCCAGCCCTGCGGCGCCTGGGCGTAGTCCTTGGCCGCCAGGAAGGCCCGCTGCAGGTTCTCCCGCTCGGCCGGGGGCAGCTCGCCGGCCCGGCTGTCCCAGTCCTGGAAGCGACAGTCGGCGTAGAGACCCAGGGAGGAGAGGCTGGAGCGGTCGCCGTGCACGCCGCCGCGGTAGTCCAGGGCGGCGATGCGGAGCTGGCGCACGAAGCCCATTTCGCCCAGGCGCGAGCGCAGGCGCTCGTCCAGATCATCCAGCGAGCGGTTGGTGGTGAAGACCGTGGCCAGGCGGGCGTTGTAACGGTGGTTGAGGAGCTGGAAGAGCTTCTCCGCCGCCCAGGGGCTGGTGGCCTCCGCGCCAAGGTCGTCCAGCACCAGGAGCTCGGCCGAACGCACGGCCTCGAAGCGGGCGTCGTAGCCCTCTGAGGCGCCCGGCGCGTAGGCGGACCGCAGATGGTCCAGCAGGTCCGGCACCACCACGAAGAGAGCCGAGCCCCCGGCCGCCAGGCGATGGTTGACGATGGCCGCCGCCAGGTGGGTCTTGCCGCAGCCCGTGCCGCCTTGCAGGAGCAGCCAGCCCTCCGGTGCCTTGGCGAAGGCCAGGGCGGCGTCGCGGGCCGCATCCAGGCTGGCCATGGCCTGCGGGGTGTTGCCCGCCGCCGCCACCTGGAAGCTCTGGAAGGTCATGCCGCCCAAGGCCGCCATGTTGGAGGCCCGGCGCGCGCCGGCCAGGCGCCGCTCCGCCAGGTCGACCCGAATGCAGTCGCAGGGCAGGGCGCGGCCGAAGCCGGGATGGCCCAAGGGCAGGTCCTGGCTCAGCCAGCCCACGCCGCCGCAGCGCGGGCAGTCGGGCCGGCCGTCGCCGGCGGGGGCGGCTTCCATCGGCGCTGGGGCCGGGACCACGCTAGTACTCGACGTGGGGTCGGATGCCGTGCCCCCCGGCTGCCGCCCGCCGGCCGCCAGGATCTCGCCGATGGCCTTCATGCCTGTCCTCCCTGCCGCCGGCCGAGGCATTGCCCCGGCCCTCGCGGCGCCAGCGGTCCAGAATGGCCCGCACGTAGCTCCACTTGCGCACCCCGTTGGCCGCAGCCAGGCGCATCGCCTCCTCGATCCAGTCGGCCGCAAAGGCCTCCTCGGCCTCGCGCAGGTCCTCGGCCACCATGGGGGTCAGGACACCGATGTTGGCCTCGTAGAGGCTGAAGAGGTTGGGCCGCGGGGCCGCGTCGCCCAGACCTGCGCCGGCAGGCGCCCGCCCGCCGGCGCCCGCGCCCTCCGCCAGCCGGGCGATGGCCTGGCGGCCCTCGCGGTCCGCCAGCGCCCAGTGACGGCCGGCCGTCGATCCCTCCGCTGTCGCGCCCTGGTCGTGCAGGAGCAGGCCGCGCCGCGCCAACTGGCCCAGGGCCGCCGTCAGGGCCTGGTCCACCGCTTCGGGCCCGTAGCCCAGGGCGGCCACGCCGCGGCGCAGCACCGGGTCGCCCAGGATCTCGGCCTCGGCCAGGGCGGCGGCCTGACCGCGGGCCCGGCGCTGCACCCGCCAACTGAGGTGCAGGAACAGCTTCAGCGCCACCCCGTCGGCCAGCTCGGGCAGGTCGCGGCTGAAGAAGAGGTCCGGCACCGGGACACGGCGCGCGCCGTCGGGGTAGCTCACCAGCTCGGCTCGGCTTCCGGACCGGACCCGGGCGGCAGGCTGGCGGCGCCATGGGCCAGGTCCCGGAAGCGGGTCTCATGGGGAACGAAGACCAGGTCCACCGTTCCCGTGGGGCCGTGGCGGTGCTTGGCCACGATGACCTCGGCGATGTTCTTGCGCTCGGTGTCCTCGTTGTAGACCACGTCCCGGTAGAGGAAGAGCACCATGTCCGCGTCCTGCTCGATCGAGCCCGACTCGCGGAGGTCCGAGAGCTGCGGGCGGCGGTCGGCGCGGCTCTCGACCGCGCGGCTGAGCTGGCTGGCGGCGATCACCGGCACCCGCACCTCCCGCGCCAGGCCCTTGAGGCTGCGCGAGATCAGGCTGATCTCCTGCACCCGGTTCTCAGAGCGCCCCGAACTCTGCATGAGCTGCAGGTAGTCGACGATGACCAGGTCCACCCCGTGCTCGGCCTGGAGGCGACGCACCTTGGTCCGCAACTCGAAGGGCGAGATGCCCGGCGTGTCGTCGATGAACAGGGGCATGGGCGAGAGGCGGCCGATGGCCCCGGTGATGAGGCCGGTGTCATCGAAGCTGATGTCGCCCACCCGCAGCTTGTGGGTGGAAATGCCTGTCTCCTGGGCGATCAGGCGCTGGACCATCTGGTCGCCGCTCATCTCCAGGCTGAACAGGGCCACCGTCTTGCCGGCCTGCATGGCCACGTTGGCCGCCACCGTGGTCAGCCAACTGGTCTTGCCCATGCCCGGCCGCCCGGCGACGATGATCAGGTCCGAGGGCTGCATGCCGCCCAGGGTGCGGTC
>WBZV01000996.1_pt1 | contig 14254 bp, 11 predicted proteins | sample 5204221 | NCBI WGS metagenome assembly WBZV01 (sample SAMN12344360, study PRJNA552823) | activated sludge metagenome | biome: Activated sludge suspended growth; feature: Nitrification reactor; material: Wastewater; isolation source: activated sludge from nitrification reactor of wastewater...
AAGGTGGCCGCGCGCCGCTTCCCCGAAGGCGTGGCCGGGATCGGCGCGTTCCACGCGATGATCGCCGAGCACGCCGAGAACCCCGAGCAGGTACTCGTCGGGATCGAGACCGACCACGGCTTGTGGGTCGCCTCGCTGGTCGCGGCCGGGTACCGCGTGTACGCGCTCAACCCCAAGGCAGTGGCCCGCTACCGGGATCGCCACCATGTCGGCGGCGGGAAGTCCGACGCCGCAGACGCCAAGGTCCTCGCGGACCTGGTCCGCACCGACGCCCACAACCACCGGGTCGTGGCCGGCGACACCGGCCACGTGCAGGCGGTCAAGGTCCTGGCCAGGGCCCAGCAGGCTCTGGTGTGGTCCCGCACCCGGGAGGCCAACCGACTGCGGAATGCGCTGCGAGAGTTCTATCCCGCTGCGCTCGTGGCGTTACAAGACCTGCACGACCGCGACGCCCTCGCCGTCCTGGCCAAGGCCCCGGACCCAGTCACCGCAGCCCGCCTGAGCCTGGCCCAGGTCAAGACCGCGCTGCGAGCCGGTGGACGCTCACGCAACCTGGACGCCGCCGCGGCCAAGATCCACACCCTGCTGCACACCGAGCAGCTCCACGCCCCCGCGGCGGTCGCGGTCGCCTACGCCGCAGTGGTCACCGCCCAGGTCGGGATCATCACCGCCCTGAATACCCAGCTCACCGCGCTGGAAGCACAGCTGGAGCAGTGTTTTGAGAAGCACCCGGACGCCGACATCATCCTGTCGCTTCCAGGCCTGGGAGACACCCTCGGCGCCCGGGTGCTCGGCGAGTTCGGGGACAACCCCAAACGCTTCCGTGACGCCAAGTCTCGCAGGAACTACGCCGGGACCTCACCGTTGACCGTCGCCTCCGGCAAGAAACGAGCCGTGCTGGCCCGACACGCCCGCAACCACCGCCTGTACGACGCGATCGACCAATGGGCCTTCTGCTCCCTACAAGCCAGCCCCGGCGCACGCGCCCACTACGACGCCCACCGCACCGCCGGCGACACCCACCACCAAGCCCTCCGCGCCCTGGGCAACCGGTGGGTGGGAATCCTCCACGGCTGCCTCAAACACCACACCCCCTACAACGAACACACCGCCTGGGGACACCGACAACCCGCCGCCGCTTGACACACAACGACCCTGGGATATCTAGGAGGTCACGTGGACCCGGCAGACCCCGGCCTGGACCTCGACGCCCTGCGTGGACTACGCGGCCGCCTACGGCCCTCACGCGCCCCTCTGAAGCGCATCGCGGGCCACCTCGAGGATCACGACGGTTACGTGGCCTTCTCCGGCGGCAAAGACAGCGCCGTCGTCTTGCACCTGACTCGCCTAATCGACCCGGCCGTCCCCGTCGCCTGGTTCGATTCCGGCCTGGAATGGCCCGAGACCCGCACCTACATCGAGGACCTCGCCCAGGCGTGGAGACTCAACTTGACCGTCATCCCAGCCGAGCCAACCGCCCTGGAGATCCTGCAGGCCTCCGGAGCGTGGGATCACCACGCGCCCGCCGCGCGGGTGCCGCGCCTAGGCCGGATCTTGGTGGAGCAACCCGCCGCTCGAGCTCACGAGATGTTTGGCGCTGGCGAGCTATGGGGAGTCCGCGCCGAGGAATCCGGCGGCCGCCGACGAGGCTACGCCAGCTGGCTGCGCCGGGAGATCACCGCAACCTGTCACGATTGCTGCCAGACCGACCCCAGCGGGCGGCCGACCGCTGAACAACGCTCCCGGCACGGAGGGGTGATCCGTCGCCGCGACGGCACCGTCGCCTACGGGCCGATCTGGGACTGGTCCTCTGAGCAGGTATGGCAGTACCTGGCGGCTCACGGCATACCGGTCAACCCGGTCTATCGGAAACTCCGTCAACTCGGAGCACCAGACACCGCCCTTCGAGTCGCCTCCGTCCTGGACGGGGCACACCTCGAACGCGGACGTGTCACGTGGCTGCGCCGCGGCTGGCCCCAGCTCTACCACCAACTGGAAAACCAGCTACCGCGTCTGCGGGAGCTCATCTGACCGACCCCTCCGTTTGCCGAAACTCCTCTGCGGCAGCCGAGGCACTATAGAGCAGGTGCTTGCCCTGAGTTCGGCCCTTGCAAGCAGGATCCGGAGGCGCCAGGGGGTGCGCCTCCGGATCACCGGGCTTACTCGTAGTGGGATTTACAGTACTCCGGGCGTTAGGTGAGTCAAGGTTGTGAGGTCGCGACCCACGACGAGGTCCTTGCATCCAGTTGTTGTGCCCACCGTCGGCACGCGTCGTCGCTGCGATCGCGGTCGCCGCCGATGAGGATGGCTCGGAGATCTCGTTCCAGATCGTTATCCCACAGGGTGACGGCAGCAGCGTCACGGATCTCGACATATCCGTACAGCGATGATTGTCGGCCTGATCGGGCCCATGCGGCGGCCGGTTCGAACGCGGCGAAGTAGGCGCCGGCGGTCTGATGCTGGCCAGCGAGGGCCACCGCGAATCCGACCTTGACGCGACCCTCTTCGTCCTCCCATGTCGCTGGGAGTTGCCCGGCGTCGCGGACAGTGAACCCAGGAAACGCGAGTGTCCACAGGTCGCTGGCGGGCTGGGTGAAACCACGCCGGCGCAGCCAGCGCTCCAGCCGCGTCATCAGGTGTCGGTCTCGGTGCGCCCAGGTAGCGGACGGGCCGACGCTGGGCGACCTTTGAGGAAGGGGTGCACGAGCAGCTCTTCCCGTCCGTGCTTGTCGCGGGTTCGGCTGTGGGGTTTGGCGTTCTCCCACTGCTGGTCCTCGACTGAGCGCGCCTCGTTATCGCGGTCCATCGGCTGCACCTCCTGGTGGGCTGGGTGGCGGGGTATCGGTCAGTTGAACCACGGTGCGAGTGCCCCGGCTGCCGTCAGGCCGCTTGTAGGAGGCTTGGTGGGAGCCCAAGACCCAGGTGCGCATGCCACGCGGGAGTAGGTGGGCGGTGTCGTCGCCGCGTGCTCGCCCGAGGTACATACCCCGGCGGGTGGCCAGCTCGAACACGATCGTGCGTTGGTCTAGCGCCGCGCCACGTTCTAGTTCGTGCAAACAGTGCGTGCCGATCGTGTATCGGTCGAAGGCGAGTTCCTGGCCGGGGCGGAAGTGGTTGCGGGCGTAGCCGGCGATGTTGGCCACGTTGACGTACGGGGGCATTTCCGCGTTGAACGCCACTACGTGTGAGCGATCGTTGCGACTCTCGAACGCCTGGACGCTTCGGTCGACGCGCTGGACCGCGCGCAGCAGCGGCTCGTCCAACTGTTGGGCGTCGCCGACTGCATCTGAGAGCGCGTCGTTGACCTGTTCCCAGCGGCCTCGTTGGTCGATCAGCAGCCGGCGCATCTCCTGATGCTGAGCGCCGCTCAGGGAGTCCTGGACGCGCAGCTTGGCGGTGGTCCGCGCTGCTCGCTGTCGACGGGACATGACCGCACGAACGGTGTCCGGGCCGGGAAGTGTGCGGGCCTTGAGCGGATGACCCAACGGGATGGTGCTGGCACCGGGAGTAGCCCGGTGATGCTCCCTGCTCGCTCGAGACATTCCACGGGTCTGCTCGATCATCTCGTCGAGCTCGCGGTACCCGGCTCGGTCGTCGGCCCTGTCTTGCGTTTGCTGCTTGCTCTGGAAGACGGCCTGCTTGACCTTCGGGTTGCTGCTGCTGCCCCGGTCGATGTCGATGACCCCGTCGGGGCTGTGACTACCTTTGCGCGCCATCGACCCCCCAACCGGAGTGTCCGGGTGCGGCCGGGGGCCACCCGACACGCACCCGGACGGTGCCCAGCTCGGCTGGGCGGTGTCCCAATGAGTCGCCCTTCACCCATGCAGGTCCAGGTCGATCACCGGCATCTCGCAGTATAGGAACCGTTGCCGACAACAGTGAGGTGAGATGGCGTGGACGTCCTGGTAGGAGTGATGCTCGGAGTCGCCGCGATGCTGGTCCTGGACTGGGAGCGTGCGCGTCACCGCTGGCGAGTCGGTCGTTGCCCCGCATGCGGTGCGTCACGTGTAGATCCCGACGGTGAGCAGGAACCCCGCTAACACGGCCGGCGCGAAAGGAAACGTGCCGCGGCGGCCCAGGATCAGTAGAACGACAGCAGCCGCTCCTCCGACAGCCAGTACGACGGGGCCGACCATCACCGCCGGCCACCACCCAACCCACCCCAACACCAACGCGCACAGGCCTATCAGCTGAACGTCGGCGAACCCCAGCCGGGTGAAAAGGGCGTACAGGAAGAAGCCGATCCACACCAACGCCCCGGCAGCTGCGGCCCGGCTCAGCTGAGCCCACTGACCCGTGACCAGCGCACCGCCGCCAAGCAGCATCCCTATCGCGGCATACAGCCCCAACACCAACGGCTCGGGCACCCGCTTGACGGCCAGGTCGATCAACACCCCCGCTCCCCCAAGGACCACCAACAGGGCGGCCGCTGCTGCGGCCGGCCAACGGGACTGATCGCCCAGCCGCCACCACACGAGCACCACGCCCATGCCGGCCACGACGACCCACCACCACGGCGCAACAGCGTTCGGCTCGCCGGCGCGCTGCCACCGCCCCGACCTCACCCACACCAGCCCGGGCACAGCACAGAGCACCCCCGCGCAGAAGGCCAGAGCCGCTGTCGCCGCGGTCACCGGTCACCTCCATCCACCGTCTTGTCCGTCGCAGCCGTCATGATGTCAGCGGAAACGGACAACCCAGCTGCCAGAAAGGAGGCCACCATGGCCGACGATGACGCCGGCGACGCCCGTGCTTGGTCGGCAGGGGAACTGCGCCAAGCGATTTGGCTCGGCTACGGCGGGATCAGCCCCCGCCGGCCCGCGACCTCCCAGATCGCCGCTGAGATCGGCGTGTCCGTCAGATCACTGCAACGGTGGCTCTCCGGCCGCTCCCACCCCTCACCGCAGCACGCCGCAGCATTACGAGCTGCCCTAGCGCCCCCCAGCGATGTGCTGGCACGTCAAGCCCAAGACCGCACCCACGCGATCGCCGCCGTAAGAGAGCTCGCCCGCACCCGCTACCGGCCAGCCTCAAAGCAATGGCGCGCGCAGGGGTGGCACCAGCCCCACGACCTTCGCCTATTGCACCACGAGCGCCTCGGGATCCTGCGAACAGTCGTGGGCATCGCCGCGCCCGTCAAACCCTTCGTGACCCCAACCGGGTGGACGCAACTCGAGGTGGCCCACTTCCCCAACCGCCCGACTGCCGTCGTGGCCAAGCACGAGATCCTCGATCGCGTAGCGCCCTGGAGAATCAGGACACGCGCCGGCCTGGTTGCCGACGGACGACATGAGGTGTGGCTGGACATCGCCCCCAGCGGGGGTCTCGTCGGCGACACCTCCACTTCACCCCTCTAGAGTCGCGACATGGCCAAGATTCAGATCGTGACCATCGTCGACGACATCGATGGAAGCGCGGCTGCCGAGACAGTCGAGTTCGCACTCGACGGCGTCAGGTTCGAAATAGACCTCTCCTCGCACAACGCCGCCAAACTCCGGGCCACCTTGGAACCGTGGATCGCCGCGGCGCGCCGCACCGGCGGTCGTCGCCGCCGTGTCCGTCGCGGCCCTTAGCGCGGCCTCTTCCTCAGCCAGCCAGGCGGGTAGTGGCTAGCGAGAAGAAAGCGGCCGCTCCAAGAGCCACACCGATCCCCTGACAGGTGATCCCGGCCAACAGCCACGCTGCCTTGAAGTTGTTGCCCGGCCGCAGCCGTTCAATGGTCTTCGCGTCAAGCCAGGCCGTGATGTTCCGGCTGCTGGGTTCGGTGTCCATCCAGTGGGAATTGAGCATGTGGGCGAAGGTCTCACCATCGGCAACCTCGTAGCCCATCAAGCGTGTGGACACTACGCCGCAGAGGAACGCGGCCACTAGCACCAGCACAGTCGCCGCGAAGAGCCAGAGCGAGATTCCCGCCATCCTCCCGTCCTTGCCGAGAAGCAAACCGAGCGCGGTCGCGAAAAGACCGACGGTCACGGCCAGGGACTGCTGGAGCTTGGCTCCGCGGTCGTCCAGCGAGCTTCTGCGGGCGTGCTCGGCCTTCAACTGGTCGGCGATGAAGGCCGCGTAGGTGGAGCCTTGGTCAGCGCTCATCCGGCGCCGGCCCGGTGAACGTCGCTTCGGCCGGCGGCCGGCTCGCCTTGACAGTCACGGTGGTGACCCACTCCCGATCCGGGGCCTGCTCAGGAGCGGTTGGCGGCAGTGGGGGCGTGCTCTGCCCGGAGTCCTCACTCATTTGGTCTCCCGTGCCGGAGGCGGCTGGGAAGGTGGTCGAGGAGTCTCCCTAATGAACTCGGTGGTTACCCAATCCCGTGGCGGTGGAGGCTCAGGTGCTGGTGCCTGCGTGGGTTGATCGCTCATCTGCCCAGTCTGGCAGGGTCGACTGACAAACCCGAGGGTGTTTCAGTTGAGCGTCGGCCGCCGATGGAGTTCTCCCTGGATGTCTTGAGCTCCATCGAACCACTCTTGCGCGGCTGGATCGATCGCCTTGACGAAGGCCATCATGCCGATGCGAGTGATCTCGATCTTGCCACCATCAAGAACGGGTTCAAGGTGGGCAATTCGGTTGCGAGTTCGACAAATATTGTCCAAGTGGTTAGACAAGAGAGAGGGCGGTTCCGATGCGTTGTGGAAGGGAAATGCCCGTGACAGGCAGACATCCCACAGATCTCGCCGCGCCCGTCCGCGTCGCCCGTCTCGAGGCATCAGGCTGCGCCAAGTTCCGAGCGACATCTGGGCCAAGACGTCATCATGAGTGACCGCTCGTCCCTTTTCGCGGGCTACATCCTCCGCCCGTCGTATCGGCCATCTCATACTCTCATCCTCACGCACGGAGAGGCGAGGGTCCTTCTGCAAGAGCTCCGCCAGCTGACGACCTGGCCGTAAGAGCCAGTCTGGGCAGGGAGACCCGTCCGGGGCAGTGTTCCACGCTCGGAGAGCCTGGTTGATCGAATTCCTAATAACAACTTCAGTAAAGGCGATGCCTTTGTAAAGTTCGCCGGACATGTTTATGTTCCAAGCATAGAGTGCCAAGGCTTTCTCGGGATCGCCCCCCATCAGTTCGAGATACCGTGCCATCCGTGGCTCGCTGAGGAGTGCAACGACGCCCGTCATGTTGCTGGTGTGAGGAGGTACGCGCCGTCGGCCCTCCGCAATCAGGCGATGAACATCTTGAACCGATCGTTTAATCTCGTCCTGATTGACGCCCAGTTGTTGCAGGATCCTGTCCGTGGACTCGTCTTGTTTTTCAAGGATCTGATCTGTTTGCTGAACTAGATAGATTAGCGCTTGCGCGGCGAAGCCGTCAGCTTTGGGGGCGAGCTTTCCGAGTATGTCGATTGCGACGATTAGCGCCTGGTCAAACACCGCGAGTCTGTCCGCTGAAGCATCAAGCGGCGATCGTGCTGTTGACGCGATGTCCGTGATCGATTGATAGAGCTTCAGCGGGTGCGCGGCCGCCTCCACCCCGGTTCGCGCCGGTTGGTACGCATCGATGACGTCTGCGACGTCTTCAACTGCTGAGACGACGTCGGGAGTCTGTGTGTGTATGCCGAGCTCTGACTGAAGCCAAGGTTGCATTCGTTCCGATACGCGCTTGGCTAAGAGCTTGACGCCTGTGTCGCTGCCCAGCAGCCCGCGAAATCTCGCTGTGGTCTTGTTATCACCCAAGAGCGCATCTGCTTCACTCCCGTAGAGGCGCAGAGCAGCTTTAGCGATCGACTTACCTAGCCGAAGTTGTGCCGGATCCACAGCATGGGTATATCAGCAGCGGCTTGCTCACGCACCCCGAGGGGGGGTACACTGAGACCCGACGGTGCGAACCTGTGCTCGGCGCAAGCCGACTTGGAACCTCCAAACTACGGAAAGCCCCTGCCGCTTCGGCGGCAGGGGCCTTTTCATGCGGGTAGCGCGTCGTGCCACTCCTCGGGGCCGCGGCCGCTGGTGGCTAGTAGTTGGTGCTGCTGTCCCATGTGATGTCGCTGATGGACTGGAAGTGCCATCCGGATTGGTAGTGCTGGTCGTAGTGGGCGTGCAGCCAGGCTTCGGCGCCGGCCTCGCCGTGATCTACCCATAGCTGCTGGAGCTGCTCCAGGTCGAAGGCGCTGACTTGGACCTTGGTCTCTCGCGGCCGGTAGTTGCCGGCCTCGCCGGTGGTAACACCTTGGTAGCCACCGATTTTGATGGCGTTCTTGCCTTTGGGAGGTTGCAGGGCTCCGATGGCGCGGATGGCCCGTTCGCGTCCCCGTTTGGTGGTCATGGCTTGGCGGGCTTTGGCGCGCAGCGTCTTGGCGTGCTGCGCCGACACCCCACCGCCGGCGATCCATCGTTGTACCGACCGGGTGGAGACCTTGAGCGCTTTGGCGGCCGCCTTGACGTCAGGTCGTGTGGGGTCACGGTCTGACGCGCCGAAGGCGGCGATGAGTTGGGCCCGCGAGTCCCCTTCGTAGGAGCCGCCAGCACGGCCGGTGACGAAGGTGAACGCGGTCTCTCTCCACGCTGCACTCGTTCGCTCGGCCTCGAGCATGGTGGGCAGCTCGGCTCCCGATGTGGACTGCGTCGGCAAGGCCACCCGTGGTGTCGGTCCTCCGCTGGGGCGGGGGCGTTCCGGCTCGCCAGGAGTTCCCAGTCCGGGCAGCGGGATGTTGGGGAACTGCCCGTCATCGCCGCCGGTCGGACTCATCGGGGTTCGCCTTCACCGAAGCGTGTGGTGGCTTCGCGGCCGGACCACCCTCGGCCGGTGAGGTACTTCTTGGCGTGCTCCGCTAGCGGAGCGTAGCGGGCCGGCTTGTAGTCGCCGGGGCCGACGCCGAGTTTGCCGGGGTCCCCGGGCCAACACGCGGGTGGCTCGAGCTCGTCGACGGCGTAGCCGATCATGTCGATGTTGGACACCACCAGCGGCCAGGCGTTCGGTCGTCCGTGGGCGAGGTTGCTTTGCCCGATGGTCAGGATCTGGTGAAGCATGGCCACGCGCGCTTGAGCGATCATCGCGTGGAACCAGTAGGGCTGGTGCAGAGCGGATTTCGAGGCTGCGGCCTGGTCGGAGGTGAAGTATCCGGACATCTGCTTGTAGGTGAACTTCACCATGGTCTCGGCGGCTTTCGCGTCCGGGTCTCCGGCACCGACCTGCATCGCTTGCAGGGCTGCTAGGGCTGGCTTGAGCCGCTTGTAGAGCGGATCCAGCACCCGGGCGCAGCGTTCCTTGGGCCACAGCCATGCCTCGTGGACGACGGGTGCGGGGATCCCCAGGGCCCGGATCGCGTACCCCAGCGCGGGGGTGGTGACCCATCGCTCTCGTCCGGCTTGGCTGCCGTCGGGGTCCAGCAGGTCGGGGTAGGGCAGGGTCTGGCGGTGGCCGTCAATAGTGTTGTCGGGGATGGTGATTCGCCACCAGCCGGCCTGCTTCTCATCGAAGCTCACCGGGCCGTCGTGGTGGACTGGCGCGCCCATGCCCAGCAGCAGCCCCGACCAGGTGGCGAAGTAGGACTGTCCACGGTCAAAGCACACCAGCCAGGGTTTGGCGGCCTCGGCCTCCAACGGCTTGCGGGTCCAGTCGAATTGGGATTCCAGCCGGTGGTCGTGCGCGGGCGCGATGGTGCTCCAGTCAACTGGGGTGAGGGCTTCGCGGACGCTGCGAGGGGCGATCGCCTCGAACAGGTCCAGGCCGGTGTTGATCGGTGAGGCCCCGAATCCCACGCCAACGGTCTCGGCGTACAGCTGCAGCCGGCGGGCGATCGCGGCGGGGGCGACATCGTCGCCGATGCGGCAGTCGGCCGGGGCGCAGGCGCTCATCAGGATGCGGATGGCGCCGCGGGGGGCGGTGGCTTGGCGCAGCTTGGTGGTGGCTTTGAGCTGGGGGTCGGTGTCGCCGCGCCCAAACACCCACCCGTGGGCGACGGCTTGGGTCAGTGCCGGCAGGTTTTCGGAGATCTTGGCAAGCCATTCGGCGCGCTTGGATGGCAGTTGGGGCAGGTCCTCGATCGGCACCCCGAGCTGTTCCCACAGCGCGCGGGTTGGTACGACGGTGCCGGCTTGCGGATAGGTGCGCCATCCGACGGGGTCCAGTCCGATCTTCAGTGCCCGGCCGAGCTCTTCGAGCTGCCCGAGATGGGTGATCGGCGTGGTCAGGGGTCGGCTGGACCCATCGGGTAGCCAGACGCGGTCGACGTCGACGACGCACACTGCGGCAGTGAACTGGCTGGCGCGCATAGCCCGATCCCGCCGGGCTGGCACTGTCGGTGTCGGGTTCGCCGGAGCGGGGCCGTCCTGAACAGCGGGTGGGGTTGTCGACGTAGGTGCTGCTGGCGGGGTCGTCGGCGCGGGGTCAGCGAAGTGGGCGTGGAGGCTGGCCAGGTCACTGGCCGTGGTGCGCCAGAAGCAGGTGGTGTGCAGCCAGTGCCCGGCGAACTCCACCCCGCAGCGCACCCCGCAGCTTTCGCAGGGGCGCAGGTCGGTGAAGTGCTGGATGGCGGTGATGGTCAGCCCGCCGGCGTTGGTTTGCTCGCTGCTCATCGGCTCGTCCTCCCTGGCCGGTGTCTGCTCGTCGTCGACGAGCTCGAGCATCGGTTGCGGGTTGGGCTGGGTGGTGTCCGCCGCCGGGGTGCCGTCCGCGAGGCCGGGGTGGGGTGGTGGCGGGGTCGAGTCAGGAGTGCTCGGCCCGAATGGTCCGGGGCCTGCTTCGCCGAAGAGTTCGGCCAGGCGCAGTACGATCCGCTTCTCTCGCAGCGGCCGAGTGGGATCCAGCACCGAGGGCAGGCAGCCGATGGTGCGGTCGAGGGTGCGGCGCACGATCTGCCCGCCGCGATCGTTGTGCACGACCCGGACCTTCAGCACGCCTTCCTCTTCGAGCGCCCGCAGCACGGTGCCCAGGTCCATGCTCGAGGAGTCGGGCATCTGCGCGGCGGCGGCCTTGATGGCGGCCTCGAGCGCGACCCGCTCGACGAGCAGCTCCGGGCCGCTGTCGTCGCCGTCGGGGTGAAGGTTGACGTGCCCCAACGCGATCGCCCGCGGGTCGGTGCGCCAGTCCACCTCTCCCAGGGCCACCGACACGCTGTCCTTGGGGCTGCCGGCTGGTCGCCATCCCAAGCGTCGTTCCAGTCCGGCGGGTGCACCGCCGGTGCAGGCGTCAGCGACAAAGGCCATCCCGTTGCCCAGCGCGTAGCGCAGCAGTTCGCAGGCTCGTTGCCCGGTGGACTCGATTAGGTCAGGGTCTTCGGCGGCTTCTGCAGCCACCACCAGGGCTTCGGAGATCCGCTGTGTCCATTGGGTGTGCTCGGCGGAGGTCAGGGCGTCGCGTTCGGCGAGGAACTCCAGCAGCAGACCCCAGCCGGCCCACAGTTCGGCGACCTTGTCGGTGTGCCGTTCCCGGACTCGAGGTGTGATGTCGACCCGGGTGCGCAGCTCGGCGGCGTAGGTGTCGCGCAGGTAGGCCAGGCGCAGCAGGTTGCCTTGGTAGTCCTGGGCGACCCATTGCAGGAAGGACGCCATCAGTAGGGCCCGCCGGTGGCGTAGCGCCATGTCGTCCAACGCGATGATGTCCTCGATGTGCACGTCTCGTTTGGTCAACGGCACGAGCAGGTCTCGCCGGCCGCCCGAGGATCCGGCGCGGGCGGGAAGCTCGGTGGTGATGAGCCCGGAGGTGCGGGGTCGGGTGTCGGGCAGGACGCCCTGGCCGGTTCGTTCGGCGCGGCCGCGGCCTTCCTGGTTGGCCAAGAGCCGGGAGGTGGATTCCAGGCGTTTCCAGGCCTGTTCGACCCCGTCGGTGGGGGCGTTGTCGTCCAGGAACAGGACGGCGTCTTTGGCCTGGTGGGCATAGATGCGCAGCGCGTTGGCGGTGGCTCCGTTGCCGGACATGCTCGCTGCTGGCCGGGTGCGGTCCCACATCTCGCCGTAGAAGTGCTGGGCGATCGCGCTCAACCCGGTCTTACCGGTGGCTGGCGACCCGGACAGCACGGTCACCCACGGGTTGGCGCACAGCGACGCACGGAATGCCTGCCCGATCAACACCGCCCCGATGCGGTCGGGGAACCGGTCCATCAGCGGCGCGGCGGCGCTGCTGAATGCCTGCCGCAGCCGGCCCGCGTCGCTGGTCGGGTTGGGCAGGTCGAATCTAGCCATCACCCCGGTGAGGTTGGTGGGGACCGGTTGATAGCCGTGGGCGTCGATCGCCCCGCCGGACATGATGTACATCCAGGAGTTGTCCGCCCGTCGGCGCCATCCGGTGGCCCGGTAGGACGTGAGGTGTTCGACGTCGTCGGAAACGTAGGTGATCGCGGTGATCACCTTGTCCCGACCGGACCGTGACCGGGAGTAGTTCAGCCCGCGCACCGGCAGATGCGACAGGAAAGACCCCGTCTCGTAGTCGTCGAAAGGCACCCGGATCTTGGCGGTGCCCCCGTCCCCGTCCGGGACGGTCACCACGACATGGCTGACGGTGGGCAAGTTGCGGATCGTGGTGGCCCGCTCTCGCCCGTCGCGGTCGCCGAGCTGGTCCAGGTCGACGTTGTCCGCCTCGATGTCCTCATCGAGCTCGGCGAATTCCCGTGCGGCCAAAGTGATCTCGGTGTTGATGATCCGCGAGTAGCTGCGGACTCGGTCCCCATTGGCCAGGGTGCGCCAGCGGGTCTGCACGAGCTCGCCGCCGACAATCTCGAAGTGGTCGTGCTCGATGTGGATCCGCGGCTCGAATCCCCCACCCCCACCACGGATCAGCTCCAGGGCCACCCGACCGTGGCCCTCGCCGGCGACGTCATCGACCACAGCCGGCGCACCCGCCGCGGCCGAGGCGGTCACGAGCTGGTGCTGTTGCTCCACTTGGGGGGGCAGCAGCTGCCCGGTCTGGGCGTACATGTCGCGCACCAAGCCCGTCGCGGTGCGCAGGTGGGTCAACGCCACCTCGACGGCTTCACCTGCCCACTGTGCGTGCGGGTCCGCTGCAGAGACGTGGCTGGTCAGGGTGATGACCTGAGCTGCCGCGTCGGCCAGTTGGGTGTGGGCGCGGACAGCCTCTTTCGCCCACCGCGCGGCATACCGGGTCCGGTCCGCCGCGGCAGCCTTGCGCCCGGCCGACCGATCGTGCTTGCTGACCTGCAGCTGAGCATCCACCTCCAGCTGGGCGGCGTTCACGGTGGCGGTCGCTGCGGCCAGCGTGGATTCCACGACCACCCATGCCTGCAACACCGCCAAGGTGACCGGCTCGAGCTGCTCGAGGGCGAACCCACCGTTCACGTGATCGGTGAAGTCAGCCTTCGTGTCCGTCACCGCGGGCAGCAGGATGCGGATCTGCCCGGCAGGCACCCCGGCCTCGGTCAGCAGCCGCTGCACCGCCACCCCGCGGGCCCGACCGGCCTGGTCACGATCGATGACGATGTTGACCTGGGATGCCGAGCCGGCGAACGCGGCCGCCTGAGCAGCGGTGAACGAGCCCGCACCGCCGGGGTTGGTGGTGGCCACCAACCCGATGCCTTCAGCAGTGTGGACGTCCTTCTCTCCCTCGAGCACCCATACGGGGAATCCGTCCGCGAGGGCTCGGTGGATCTGCGGCCAGCGGTACAGCACCGGCCGCCAGTCCTCACCGAGCCCGGCCTTGGCTTTGCTGGAGGCCCAGTCACTCGCCCTGGCGGGGTCCCCGCCGGGTCGTAGGTAGGTCTGCGGGAAGTTCTTCTCGCCGCATCCCTCATGGGTGCACCGTTGCCGGATCACCCGGTGCACCGGCTGCCCGGCCAGATCCCGGTAGGTGTAGGTCTGCACGTGCACCCAGGTGTGCTCGTGGTCCGCGCCTGGCAACGGCGCCGCGGCGGCCGGCGGCAGCTCCAGCAGTTCGGTCAGCTGGTGGGCGATCCGCGCCGGCAGCGGCCCGACCCGGCCCAGCGTTGAGCCGGTGCGCCGCTGCCGCTTGGACCGGGCCGGGCCAGTCTGCTCGTCCTTGTGATGCATCGACCATCGCCGGTCATCGAACAGGTCGTCGTAGTCCAACCCTGCCCAGCTGGCCCAGTCCTCCTGGGCGGCGCTCGAGCAGCCGGCCTTGTCGGAGAAACACTTGAACAGCACCCGCCCGCCGTGCTCGGTATCGACGTGCGAGACATGCAAACTCGGGTGCCGGTCGGGGTGTCCCGGGTTGAGGCAGTTGGTCAGGTAGCTGCCATCGGGCATGGCCCGCAGCTTGCTCGACCGGCTGCGGATCGCATCCAGCACCCGATCGAGGGAGTCACCGACCCGCCAGGTCGGCTCGTGGCGTGGGGCAAGGCTCACCGGCCGCCCC
>WBZV01000997.1_pt1 | contig 14249 bp, 14 predicted proteins | sample 5204221 | NCBI WGS metagenome assembly WBZV01 (sample SAMN12344360, study PRJNA552823) | activated sludge metagenome | biome: Activated sludge suspended growth; feature: Nitrification reactor; material: Wastewater; isolation source: activated sludge from nitrification reactor of wastewater...
CTTCTCGCCCAGCATCAGGTTCTGGTGCACCGTGAGCTTGGGGAAGATGTCGCGGTTCTCCGGCACGTAGCCGAGGCCCACGTGGGCGATCTCGAAGGGCTTGCGGCCCAGCAGTTCCTGCTCGCGCAAACGCACCGAGCCGGTGGCGTCGACCAGGCCCATGATGGCCTTGGCCGTGGTCGAGCGCCCCGAGCCGTTGCGCCCCAGCAGCGCGACGATCTCGCCCGGCTGCACGTTCATGTGCACGCCATGCAGCACATGGCTCTTGCCGTAGTAGGCGTGCAGGTTCTCCACGGTGAGCAAGCTCATACCGCCGCCCCCGCCGCCTGCGCCTCGGCCAGCACCGAGCCGAGGTAGGCCTCCTGCACGCGCGGGTTGGCGCGCACCGCCTCGGGCGTGTCGAAGGCGATCACCTCGCCGTAGACCAGCACCGCGATGCGATCGGCCAGGCCGAACACCACGCCCATGTCGTGCTCGACGGTCAGCAGCGTCTTGCCCTCGGTGACCTCGCGGATCAGCTGCACGAAGCGCGTCGTCTCGCTGCGGCTCATGCCGGCGGTGGGCTCGTCGAGCAGGATCACGTCGGAGCCGCCGGCGATGGTGATGCCGATCTCCAGCGCGCGCTGCTCGGCGTAGGTGAGGTTCATCGCCAGCACGTCGCGCCGCTTGTCGAGCTTGATCATCTTCAGCACTTCTTCGGTGCGGTCGTTGGCATCTCTCGCCTCGGCGAGGAAGCGCCAGAACGAATAGCGGTAGCCGCGCGACCACAGCACCGCGCAGCGGATGTTCTCGAACACGCTCAGGCGCGTGAACAGGTTGCTGACCTGGAAGCTGCGCGCCAGCCCCATGCGGTTGATCTCGAAGGGCTTGCGGCCGAGGATGGACTGGCCGTTGACGAGGATGTCGCCGCTGCTGGCGTGGAAGCGCCCCGAGATCAGGTTGAACAGCGTCGACTTGCCGGCACCGTTCGGCCCGATGATGGCCACGCGCTCGCCCTGCTTCACCGACAGGCTGGCGCCGCGGATGATCTCGGTCTTGCCGAAGCTCTTGCGGACGTCCTTGAGTTCGACGGCGAAGCTCACAGCGCCTCCCTCCGCTTGATCTCCTTCTCGATCTCGGCCTGCGTCTCGCCCCATTCGTGCACGAATACGCGCCGCGCCAGCTCGAACAGGCCGGCGCCGGTGAGCACGACGAAGATGGCGCCGACCCAGGTGTCGGCGCGGCCGGTGTCCAGCGTCGCGCCGAGGAAGCTCATCTGCGGGCCGAGCGCGGCGTTGAGCTGCACGTGGTAGACCATCTCGATCATCGCCGCCACGCCCAGCAGCAGCGCCGCACCGGTGCCGCCGAGCGCGAGGTAGGCCGTCCAGAGGCGGCGCAGCTTGCCGAAGGCCGCCACGCGCAGGTTCATCATGATCAGGCTGGCCACGCCGCCGGGCGCGTACATCACCATGAAGAGGAAGATCAGCCCGAGGTAGAACAGCCAGGCCTTGGTCCACTCCGACAGCAGCACGATGCCGATCACCATCAGCACCGCGCCGATGATGGGGCCGAAGAAGAAGGTCGCGCCGCCGAGGAAGACGAACAGCAGGTAGGCGCCCGAGCGCTGCGCGCCGACGACTTCGGCGGTGACGATCTCGAAATTCAGCGCCGAGAGACCGCCGGCGATGCCGGCGAAGAAGCCGGCGATCATGAAGGCGCGCCAGCGCACCTGGCGGGTGTCGTAGCCGACGAATTCGACGCGCTCGGGGTTGTCGCGCACCGCGTTGAGCATGCGGCCGAGCGGCGTGCGCGTCAGCGCGAACATCACCGCGGTGCAGACGAAGCAGTACAGCGCGATCAGGTAGTAGAGCTGGATCTGCGGCCCGAAGCTCACGCCCCACACCGGCTTGCCGACCACGCGGTTGCCGGAGATGCCGCCCTCGCCGCCGAAGAACTCGGGCAGCATCAGCGACATCGACCACACCAGCTCGCCCACGCCCAGCGTGATCATCGCGAAGGTGGTGCCCGACTTGCGCGTCGTCACATAGCCGAGCAGCGCGGCGACGACCAGGCCGGCCAGGCCGCCGACCAGCGGGATCAGGCTGACCGGAATCGCCAGCGTGCCGGCCGAGGCGGCGTTGAGCGCATGGATGGCGAGGAAGGCGCCGAGCCCGGTGTAGACCGCGTGCCCGAAACTGAGCATGCCGCCCTGCCCGAGCAGGATGTTGTAGGACAGGCAGGCGATGATCGCGACGCCGATCTGCGACAGCATGGTCTGGCCGAGGCTCGAGGTCCAGGCCAGCGGTGCGACGGCCAGCACCAGCGCGAACAGGCTCCAGATCAGCCAGCGGCCGATATTCCAGGGCTTGAAGTGGTAGACGTTGCTCGCCATCGCATCAATCCTCGCGCGAGCCGAGCAAGCCGCGCGGGCGGAAGATCAGGATCAGCACCAGCAGCAGGTAGGGCAGGATGGGCGCGGTCTGCGCCAGGGTGATCTTGGCGACGGGGTACAGCGGGCTGCTCGGTGCGATGGTCCAGCCGAACTGCGCGCCGAGGTTGACCAGCGACTGGTCGACCGTCAGCGGCAGCGTCTGCAGGATGCCGATCAGCAGCGAGCCGACGAAGGCGCCGGGCAGCGAGCCCATGCCGCCGATCACGATCACCGCGAAGATGATCGGGCCGATGTTGGACATGTTCGGCTCGGTGACGAAGGTGATGCCGCCGGTGACGCCGGCCAGCCCGGCCATCGCGCAGCCGGCGCCGAATACCAGCATGAACACGCGCGGCACGTTGTGGCCCAGCGCCTCGACCATCTCCGGGTGCGACAGCGCCGCCTGGATCACCAGCCCGATGCGCGTGCGCGTGAGCATCAGCCACAGGCCGATCAGCATCAGGATCGCCACCGCGGCGAGGAAGGCGCGGTTGAGCGGGAAGCGCGTGCACTGCACGATCGCGTCGCCCGCGTTGGCGCACATCTCCGGCGGCGCAACGCCCCACACCAGGCGCAGCGATTCGGCCGACGACTGCACGAAGGTGAAGGCCGTGCCCTGCAGCACCTCGGGCGGCGTGAAGGGCACCGAGGTGCGGCCCCAGATCAGCTGCACCAGCTCGTAGAGCACGTAGGACAGGCCGAAGGTGACGAGCAGCTCGGCGACGTGGCCGTACTTGTGCACCTTGCGCAGCACGGCGCGCTCGAATACCGCGCCGGCCGCGCCCACCAGCAGCGGCGCCAGCACCAGTGCCACCCAGAAGCCCGCCACGCCGGCGAGCGAATAGGCGAAGTAGGCACCGAGCATGTAGAAGCTCGCGTGCGCGAAGTTCAGCACACCCATCATGCTGAAGATCAGCGTGAGGCCCGAGCTGAGCATGAACAGCAGCAGCCCGGAGCTGATGCCGTTGAGCAGGTTGATGAGGAACTGGTCCAAGGGCGCCCCGAATGCGCTCGACAGGAAAGACGAGGCCCGCGGGAGACGGCTCCGGCGGGCCCGTCGGGGGTCAGGGCTTCAGGCGCCCGGCCGCTTCATCTGGCACGAGGTCGGCGTGCTCGACACGTAGGGCTCGAACACCTTGTCCTGCACCCAGGTGAAGCCGGTGCCTTCGGCGTTCCACTGCTTCTTCGGGTCGGAGATCTTCTTCCAGGTGGCGATGTACAGCGGCTGCTGCAGCTGGTGGTCGGCGGCGCGCACCGTCACGTCGCCGGAGAAGCTCTTGACGGTGAGGTTTTCCATCGCGAACGCCACCTTCACCGGATCGGTGCTCTTGGCCTTGGCGATGCCGCCGGCCAGCGCCGGCAGCACGTGCATGGTGGTCAGCAGCGAGAGATCGTCCTTGAACTTGGCGTTGTACTCGCCCTCCAGCTTGAACACCTCGGGGATGTTGCTGTGGCCGACGTAGACGAACTTCACCTTGCCGTCCATCGCCGGGCCGATGGCCGAGGGCGTGCCGTTGGCGCCGCCGTAGTAGGTGTAGAACGTCGCCTCGAGGCCGGCGTCCTTGGCGGCCTTGATCAGCAGCGACAGGTCGGTGCCCCAGTTGCCCGTGACCACGCTGTCGGCGCCGGAGGCCTTGATCTTGGCGATGTAGGGCGCGAAGTCCTTCACCTGGCCGATCGGGTGCAGGTCTTCGCCGGCGATCTGCACGTCGGGGCGCTTGCGCGCCAGCGCCTCCTTGAAGAACTTGGCGACCTGGTGGCCGTGGGCGTAGTTCTGGTTGATCAGGTAGACCTTCTTGACCTTGCTCTCGTCCTTCATGAACGAGGTCAGCGCCTCCATCTTCATCGAGGTATCGGCGTCGAAGCGGAAGTGCCAGAAGCTGCACTTGCTGTTGGTGAGGTCGGGGTCGACCGCGGCATTGTTGAAGAAGACGACTTCCTTGCCGGGGTTGCGCTCGTTGTGCTTGTTGATCGCGTCGAGGATGGCCGCCGCCGCGCCCGAGCCGTTGCCCTGCGTGACGTAGCGGATGCCCTGGTCGATGGCGGCCTTCAGCACCGTCAGGCTCTCCTGCGGCGAGGCCTTGTTGTCGAAGGAGACGATCTCGAACTTCACGCCGGCCGCGTTGTTGGCGTTGAGCTTCTCGGCCATGAACTGGAAGGTCTTCAGGCTGTTCTGGCCGATGTTGGCGAACGGGCCCGACAGCGGATCGATCCAGGCGATCTTGACCGTCTCGCCCTTCTGCGCCCAGGCGGCGCCGCTCATGAGCATGACACCGCAGACGGTGCCGAGGACGTGTTTTCTGAAGTTCATCGAGCTCTCCGGAAGTGAAGCCTGCCTCTGCGGGACAAGGCGTTCGGACGGTAGCGGATCACCCCCGCCTCGGGTTTTAGGGACTACCCCGAACGCCCATGTCACTGGGGAGACAAGCGTGAGCCTTGCGCGATTCAAGCCCCCGGCAGCTTGTGGTCCTTGTACATGTCGCGCAGCTTGAGCTTCTGGATCTTGCCGGTGGCGGTGTGGGGAAGCTCCGGCGCGAATACGACGTCGTCGGGGATCTGCCACTTGGCGATCTTGCCGTCGAAGAAGGCCAGCATCTGATCACGCGTGAGCTCCGCGCCGGCCTTCTTCACCACCACCAGCAGCGGGCGCTCGTCCCACTTCGGGTGGCGGCAGGCGATCGCCGCGGCTTCCAGCACCGCGGGGTGGCCCATGGCGATGTTCTCCAGATCGATCGAGCTGATCCACTCGCCGCCGCTCTTGATCACGTCCTTGCTGCGGTCGGTGATCTGCATGTAGGCGTCGGCGTCGATCGCGGCCACGTCGCCGGTGGGGAACCACTCGCGGCCGTTGACCTTCACCAGCGGCGACTCGTTGCGCTGGAAATAGCTGCGGATGATCCAGGGCCCGCGCACCACCAGGTTGCCCGAGGCCTTGGCGTCCCAGGGCAGCGAGGCGCCGTCGTCGTCGATGATCTCCATGTCGACGCCGAAGATCACCTTGCCCTGCTTCTCGAGGATGCGGCGGCGCGCCTCGAGCGGCAGCGCCTCGTGCTTGCCCTTCAGCTTGGACAGCGTGCCCAGCGGCGACATCTCGGTCATGCCCCAGGCGTGGATGACCTCGATGCCGAACTCGTCCTCCAGCGTGCGCATCATCGCCGGCGGGCAGGCCGAGCCGCCGATCACCGTGCTCTTCAAGGTGCTGAACTTCAGCTTGCCGGCCTGCGCGAAATTGATCAGGCCCAGCCACACCGTCGGCACGCCGGCGCTGAAGGTCACCTTCTCGCCTTCCATCAGCTCGTAGAGCGATTTGCCGTCCAGGTGCGGGCCGGGGAATACCAGCTTGGCGCCGATCATCGGCGCCGCATAGGGCGTGCCCCAGGCGTTGACGTGGAACATCGGCACCACGGGCAGGATGACGTCCTTGCCGCTCACGCCCATGCCGTCGGGCAGCGCCAGGCCGTAGCTGTGCAGCAGCGTCGAGCGGTGGCTGTAGACGGCGCCCTTGGGGTTGCCCGTGGTGCCCGAGGTGTAGCAGATGCTCGAGGCGGTGTTCTCGTCGAACTCCGGCCAGCGGTAGACGCCGTCCTCGGCGTCGACCAGCTCCTCGTAGCTGAGCAGGTTCGGGATCGTGGTCTGCGCCGGCATGTGGCTGCGGCCCACCATCGCGACGTAGTGCTTCACGCTGGTCAGCGCCGGCACCAGCTTCTCCACCAGCGGCAGGAAGTTGAGGTCGAAACAGAGCACCTTGTCGGCCGCGTCGTTGGCGATCCAGGCGATCTGCTCGGGAAAGAGGCGCGGGTTGATGGTGTGGCACACGAGCTCGGAGCCCGAGCTGCCGTAGTAGATCTCGAAATGGCGGTAGCCGTTCCAGGCCAGCGTGGCGACGCGGTCGCCCGGCTCGCAGCCCAGCTTGGCGAAGGCCTGGGCGAGCTTGCGCGCGCGCAGTTCGGCGTCCTTGTAGGTGTAGCGGTGGATGTCGCCCTCGACGCGCTTGGAGACGATCTCGCTGTCGCCGTTGTGGCGCGCCGCGTGCACCAGCAGCGAGGAAATCATCAGCGGCATCTGCATCATCTGGCCCATCAGGCGTGCCATGGTCTTGCTCCGTATCGATAAGTGATGGAAAGCGGCAGCGTCGAATGCTGCGACGCAGCGATGATAGGAAGTGCCGCACCACGCGACGGCCTGCGGTTTACCCCTAGCGGTAGCGCAGTCCGCCGCGCTGGCTACACTGCCCGCCATGAGCCAGTACAAGGTCCAGAAGACGGATGCGCAGTGGCGCGAGCAGCTCGATGCCACGCAGTATCAGGTGACGCGCCACGCGGCCACCGAGCGGCCCTTCACCGGCAAATACTGGGACCACTGGGATGCCGGGCAGTACAAGTGCGTCGGCTGCGGCACGCCGCTGTTCGAATCGGGCACCAAGTTCGACGCCGGCTGCGGCTGGCCGAGCTACTGGCAGCCGATCAACGCCGAGGTGATCGAGCGCGTGGTCGACAAGAGCCACGGCATGGTGCGCGTCGAGGTGCGCTGCAACCAGTGCGGCTCGCACCTGGGCCACGTCTTCGAGGACGGCCCCGAGCCCAGCGGCGAACGCTATTGCATCAATTCCGCTGCGATAGACTTCGCCGCGAAATGAAACTGCTGTTCGACTTCCTGCCCATCTTCCTGTTCTTCGGCACCTTCAAGGTCGCCGAGGGGCGCCGCGAGTGGGCCGCGCAGTTCGCCTCCGAGCACCTGGGCTTCCTCGTCAACGGCGGCGTGGTCGGCGCCAGCGAGGCGCCGGTGCTGCTGGCCACCGTGGTGGTGATCCTCGCCACGCTGGCGCAGGTGGCCTGGATCATCGCCCGCGGCCGCAAGGTCGACACCATGCTGTGGGTGAGCCTGGCGCTCGTCACGGTATTCGGCGGCGCGACGATCTGGTTCCACAACGAGACCTTCATCAAGTGGAAGCCCAGCGTGCTCTACTGGGTGATGGGCCTGAGCTTCTGGCTCAGCCAGCTGGTCTTCCGCAAGAACCTGCTGCGCGCGCTCATCGGCGAGCAGCTCACGCTGCCGCCCGGCGTGTGGCAGCGGCTGAATTTCATGTGGGTGGCCTTCTTCGCCTTCATGGGCCTGCTCAACCTCTACGTGGCCTACAGCTTCAGCACCGACACCTGGGTGAATTTCAAGCTGTTCGGCGGCATCGGCCTGATGTTCGCCTTCACGATCGCGCAGGGCCTGTACATCAGCCGCCACGTGCAGGACGAAGCCGAGGCCGGGCAGACGCCGAGCGCATGAGCGTTTCTTCCGCCGACATCGAGGCGGCGCTGCGCGCCGCGCTCGCCCCCACCGAGCTCGAGGTGCACGACGACAGCGCCGCGCATGCCGGCCACGCCGGCGCGCGCGAAGGCCGCCATTTCAGCCTGCGCGTCACGAGCGAGCGCTTCAACGGTTTGTCACGAGTGGCGCGGCATCGCGTCGTTTATGATGCCCTGCGCAACCTGATCCCCCAGGGCATCCACGCCCTGGCCATCGACGCCCGCGCGCCGGGCGACTCCTGAGTGCCCTTCCCCACCATGAAGATTTCCGCTTCCCTCCGCCTCACTTCGTTCGCGCTCGCCGCGCTGCTCGCCGCGCCGCTGGCCGCGCAGGCGCAGAACATCGCCATCGTCAACGGCAAGGCGGTGCCCAAGGCGCGCGTCGAGGCGCTGATGACGCAGGCCGTCAAGAGCGGCCAGCCCAAGACGCCCGAGCTCGAGCAGCAGGTGCGCGACGAGGTGGTGCTGCGCGAGATCTTCCTGCAGGAAGCCGAGAAGCGCGGCCTGGCCGCCACGCCCGAATACAAGCAGCAGATCGAGTTCGCGCGCCAGACGCTGCTGATCCGCGAGCTGTTCGCCGACTTCACGAAGAAGAACCCGATCACCGACGCCGAAGTCCAGGCCGAGTACGACAAGTACAAGGGCCAGTCCGGCGGCACCGAATACCGCGCGCGCCACATCCTGGTCGAGAAGGAAGACGAGGCCAAGGCGCTGATCGCCCAGATCAAGGGCGGCGCCAAGTTCGAGGATCTGGCGAAGAAGAATTCCAAGGATCCGGGATCCGGCGAGAACGGCGGCGATCTCGACTTCGCCTCGCCCGGCGCCTACGTGCCCGAGTTCTCGCAGGCCATGGTCAAGCTCAAGAAGGGCGAGATGACCGACGCGCCGGTGAAGTCGCAGTTCGGCTGGCACATCATCAAGCTCGAGGACACGCGCGAGGCCAAGTTCCCGCCGCTCGAAGAGGTCAAGGGCCAGATCCAGCAGAAGCTCGGCCAGCAGAAGATCGGCGAGTTCCGCGACGCGATCCGCGCCAAGGCCAAGACCGACTACAAGTTCTCGACCCTGAACTGAAGCGGTTCACATCGCCAGCGCGCCCTGCTCGAGCCGCCCGGCCTCGATGCGCAGCTGGCGGTCGCAGCGCGCGGCGATGCCGCGGTCGTGCGTCACCAGCACCAGCGTGGTGCCGGCCTCGCGGTTGAGCTCGAACATCAGCTCCATCACGCGCTCGCCGGTGGCGAAGTCGAGGCTGCCGGTGGGCTCGTCGGCCAGCAGCACCGCCGGCTTCACGACGAAGGCGCGCGCCAGCGCCACGCGCTGCTGCTCGCCCCCGGAGAGTACCTTCGGGTAGTGGCGCAAGCGCTCGGCCAGCCCCACGCGCTCCAGCATCTCGGTGGCCAGCGCGCGCGCATCGCTGCGCCCCTGCAGCTCCAGCGGCAGCATCACGTTCTCCAGCGCCGTCAGGTTGGCCAGCAGCTGGAAACTCTGGAATACGAAGCCGAGCTGGCTGGCGCGCAGCGCGGCGCGGGCGTCCTCGTCGAGCGCGAACAGGTCGGCGCCGGCCAGCTTCACGGTGCCCGAGCTCGGCGTATCCAGCCCGGCGATGATGGCCAGCAGCGTGCTCTTGCCCGAGCCCGAGGCGCCGACGATGGCGGCCGACTGGCGCGGCGCCAGGGTGAAATCGATGTCGTGGAGAATCGTCAGCGTGCCGGTGGAGTCCTGCACCTGCTTGGTGACATGCTCCACGGCGATGATGGGTTCAGGCATGAATGAGCGATCGATGGGGCGGCGCACGACGCGCCGCGAATGGCTGGCGCACTGTAGCCTGCTCGGCCTCGGCCTGTGCGGCGCGGGGGCGTTGGCCGCCGCGGCCAAGGCGCCGGCGACCGTGCTCGTGCTCGGCGACAGCCTCTCGGCCGAGTACGGCATCGCGCGCGGCAGCGGCTGGGTGGCGTTGCTCGAGCAGCGCCTGGCCAAGGAGAAGATCGCCGCCACGGTGATCAACGCCAGCATCAGCGGCGACACCACGTCGGGCGGCCGCTCGCGCCTGGCCGCGCTGCTGGCGCAGCACCGGCCCACGCACGTGCTGGTCGAGCTGGGCGGCAACGATGCGCTGCGCGGCCTGCCGCTGGCGATGACGCGCGACAACCTCACTGCGATCGTGAAGGCCTGCCGCGACGCCGGCGCCAAGGTGGTGCTGCTGGGCATGCAGGTGCCGCCCAACTACGGCCGCAAATACGGCGACGAGTTCACGGCGCTGTTCGGCAGCGTCGCCAAGGCCGGCGGCGCGGCGCTGGTGCCCTTCATCCTCGAAGGCGTGGCCAATGCGCCGAACGCCGAGACGCTGTTCCAGAGCGACCGAATCCACCCGCTGGCCACGGCCCACCCGCGCATGCTGGCCAACGTCTGGCCGGTGCTCGCGCCGCTGCTGAAGTAGCGGCGCGGGCGCAGCCCCTCGCTTCAGTTTTCCTGGCGCGGGTTGCCGGGGCGGCCGTTGCCCACGTCGGGCCGGTCACGCAGACCCCGCTCGGCGCCGTTGTGGCGCGGTGCGGGCTGCTGTTGCTGCTGCTGCGGCGGCTGCTGTTGCTGCGGTGGCTGCTGGGGCGCCGGTGCACGCGGCGCCGCCTGCGGTTGCGGCTGCGGCTGAGGTTGCGGCTGCGGCTGCGGCCGGAACATCGGGGGCACCGGCTGTTGCGGACGCTCGCCCGGCTGCATGCGCTCGACCGGCTGCGGCCGTTCGAAGCGCTCCTGGCGCTCCTGGCGCGGTTGCATCGGCTGCACCGGCTGCACCGGTTGCATCGGCTGTGCGGGCTGCAGGGGCTGCTGCACTTGCGGCGCCGGCCGCACCATCGGCGGCGCGACCCGCTCGCGCTCGCGCTCACGCCCGACCGGCTGCTGGGGCTCGCGAGCGGCCGGCTGCTGCTGCGGCTCACGCGGCTGGGCCTCACGGGGCTGCGCCGGCGCCGGGCGCAGCACGTCGGGCCGATCGCCGCCGCGCTGGAAGATCGCTCCCGGCGGGCGCGCCACCGGTGCATCCGGGCGGCGCACGGCCGGCGGCGGCGTTGCCACCGGCGGCGCGGCCACCATCGCGGCACGCGGCGGCTGGGTGGCGATCTCGCGCACCGCCGCCGTGTCGCGCCAGCGCGCCGCCACCGGCGCCACCGGCTCGCGCGCCGTCAGCGTGCTGGCCGGCACCACCGTCACCGCATGCGGGAACTTGCGGTTGCGGAAATCGCGGCCGGCCACCGCCTGCTGCGGGTTGTTGACGATGGTCGTGATGTTGGTGATGTTGGTGACGTGCGTGACATTCACATTGCGCACGTAGCCCGGGCTGACCCGGTAGGTCGGCACGTAGACCTCGCGCGGCGCCAGCGGCACCCAGCCCACCGCCGGGCCACCGCCCAGCGTCAGGCCGACCGAGAGATGCGGCCCGCCGATCCAGGCCACCAGCGCCGGCGCATAGACCGGCCGGCGCACGTAGGTGCCCGGTGCCCAGCACCAGCTCGCGCCGACGTAGACCCAGCGGCCGTAGTGGAAGGGCGCGAAGCCCCAGGGCGCCTCGTCGACCCAGGTCCAGCCCCAGGGCGCCACCCAGACCCAGCGGCCGGTGGTGTACGGCGCCCAGCCCGACGCCACGCCGCGCGGCACCCACAGCGCGCCGTACTCGGGGTTGTCCTGCCAGCTGCCGTAGCGATCGAGATCCTCGACGCCGGTCATCTCGGGCGAGACGTAGCGGCTCGAGGCGCTGCGCTCGTCGCTGCGATCACGCTCGGCCACCCAGCCGGCGAAGGCGTCGCGCTCCGGCTCGACGATGCTGTATTGCGGCGCGCCGGCGCGATCCATCCAGAACTCGGCGCGCTGGCCGGCGTTGATGCTCAGCGCGTTGTTCTGCGTGTCGTAGTAGGCCTGGCCGGCCAGCACGGTCGCGAAGCTGGCATCGTCGGCGCGGTCGAAGCGGTAGCGGCCGGGGCGCTGCACGGTGAAGCGGCCCTCTTCGGTCAGCAGCTCGAAGCCGCGCACCTGCTCGGCGCTGCGGATGCGCACCGCCAGGCTGCCGCTGTGCAGGCGCAGCACCATGCGGTCGTCGTCGAGGTTGAGCACCTCGATCTCGCTGCCGCCGTCCAGGCGCAGCACCGAGGAGCCGACGCGTACCTCGGTGCGCGCGCCGCCGTCGGTGGCGAGCCGGTCGCCGCTGGTCAGCGGGCGGTTGCGCTCGGCGGCAACCCATTCGCCCTCTTCCGGGTGGTAGAGCCAGACCGATCCGTGCACTTCGGAGAGCCGGCCGACGCGGCCGGGCGGGTCGATCGCCTCGTCGGCGCGCTGCGAAGGCACCGGCGCGGCCACGGCCGTGCAGGCCTGCAGCCCCGGCAGGGCCGCGGCGATGGCCAGGATGATGGCCGCCAGAGGGGGATGTCGACGGGGGCTTTGCATGGTGAGCCTCGATGGTGTGCTTCCGCAACGCACGCCGCCGGCCCGGCGACGACGCCGCCGCGCCGCGCGACACACAGCTTTACAAACGCGCAGCGTCCGGTTTCGTTCAGTCGTCCTCGGCGGCGTCGATGTCGGGAAACAGCACGCTGGTGAAGCCGAAGCGGCTGAAGTCGCGCACGCGCATGGGGTAGAGCTTGCCGATCAGGTGGTCGCACTCGTGCTGCACCACGCGGGCATGGAAGCCCTCGGCCTCGCGCTCGATGGCGGCGCCGAATTGATCGAAGCCGCGGTAGCGGATGCGCGCGAAGCGCGGCACCACGCCGCGCAGCCCCGGCACCGAGAGGCAGCCTTCCCAGCCCTCCTCCTCGTCATCGGAAAGCGGCTCGATGCTCGGGTTGAGCAGCACCGTCTCGGGCACCGGCTCACGATCCGGGTAGCGGCGGTTGGTCGTGAAGCCGAAGATCACCACGGCGAGATCGACGCCGATCTGCGGCGCCGCCAGGCCCGCGCCCTCGGCGGCGCGCATGGTGTCGAACATGTCGGCGATCAGCGCGTGCAGCTCGGGCGTGTCGAAGCGCTGCACGGGTTTGGCGATGCGCAGCAGCCGCGCATCGCCCATCTTGAGGATTTCTCGGACGGCCATCAGGCCATCATGCCAGCTTCGCGAAGGCCTCGACGACCTCGGGCGGCGCCTGCACCAGCTCGATCAGCACGCCCTCGCCGCTGACCGGAAACTCCTCGCTGCCCTTGGGGTGCAGGAAGCAGATGTCGTGGCCGGACGCGCCGCGGCGGATGCCGCCCGGCGCGAAGCGCACGCCCTGCGCCGTGAGCCACTCCACCGCGCGCGGCAGATCGTCGATCCACAGGCCGACGTGGTTGAGCGGCGTGGCGTGCACGGCCGGCTTCTTCTCCGCATCCATGGGCTGCATCAGGTCGACCTCGACCGTGAACGGCCCCTTGCCCATCGCGCAGATGTCCTCGTCGACGTTCTCGCGCTCGGAGCGGAAGGTGCCGGTCACCTCCAGCCCGAGCTTGTCGACCCACAGCGTCTTGAGGCGGTTCTTGTCGAGGCCGCCGATGGCAATCTGCTGGATGCCCAGCACCTTGAAGGGTCGGCTCATTGGAACTCCAGGATGACCTGATCGACCGACAGGCTCTCGCCCTTGCTCGCGGCCACCTTGGCGACCACGCCGTCCTGCTGCGCGACGAGGATGTTCTCCATCTTCATCGCCTCGATGACGGCCAGCTTCTCGCCGGCCAGCACCTTCTGGCCCGGCTGCACCGCCACGTCGACCAGCAGGCCCGGCATCGGCGAGAGCAGGAACTTGGACAGATCCGGCGGCGCCTTGAAGGGCATCAGCGCCTCCAGCTCGGCGGCGCGCGCCGAGAGCACGCGCGCATCCACCTGCAGGCCGTTGTGGATGATGCGGTAGTGCAGGCCGATGCGCTCGATCTGCGCATGGAAGGGCCGGCCGTCGATCTCGCCGCTCACCGCCACCTCGCGCAGCGGGCCGGCGAAGCGCAGCTTGGCGGTCTTGCCGGCGATGGTCACGCGGTAGCTGCCGTCGCCGTCGGTCACGCGCACCGGCGTCTGGGCGCGCTGGCCTTGCTCGTCGGTCAGCACGATGACGAACTCCTCGCCGATCTCCAGTTCGTGCCCGGGCAACTGGCCGGTGATGCGCGAGGCGCGCTCGCGCATGCGGCGGTGCGCCGCGCCGGCCAGCATGAGCAGGAAGTTCGGCTCGTCGTGCGGCACCAGCGCGGCCGAGAAGCCCTTCGGGTAATGCTCGGCGATGAAGCCGGTGTTGAACTGGCCGGCAACGAACTTCGGATGCGCCAGCAGCGCCGACTGGAACGGGATGTTGCTCGACACACCGCGGATCACGAAGGCGTTGAGCGCCTCGCGCATCTTGCGGATCGCGTCGTCGCGGTCCAGCCCGTGCACGATCAGCTTGGCGATCATCGAGTCGTAGTACATCGGGATCTCGCCGCCCTCGTACACGCCGGTGTCCACGCGCACGCCGCCGCCTTCGGGCACCGGCAGCGAAGCCTCCATGCTCTGCTGCGGCGGCTGGTACTTCACCAGCCGGCCGGTGGAGGGCAGGAAGTTGCGG
>WBZV01000998.1_pt1 | contig 14240 bp, 11 predicted proteins | sample 5204221 | NCBI WGS metagenome assembly WBZV01 (sample SAMN12344360, study PRJNA552823) | activated sludge metagenome | biome: Activated sludge suspended growth; feature: Nitrification reactor; material: Wastewater; isolation source: activated sludge from nitrification reactor of wastewater...
CTCGATCCCGCCAGCTTCGGCCGCACCGCCAGCGCCGTCACACCAACGTGCATACCCACCAGCGCTTGTGCGAACAGCCCGACCTCGCTCAGCCAGCATGACGGGCGTTTCGTTCACGGCTTGTCAGAGGATGTAGCGCGACAGATCCTCGTTCTTCACCAGCGCGCCGAGCCGCGCCTCGACCAGCGCCGCGTCGACCGTGATGGTGCGGCCCGACTGGTTGGGCGCGTCGAAGCTGATCTCGTCGAGCAGCCGCTCCATCACCGTGGCCAGGCGCCGCGCGCCGATATTCTCGGTGCGGTCGTTGACGTCGAAGGCGATCTGCGCGATGCGGCGGATCGCGTCGGGCGCGAGCTCCAGCGTCACGCCCTCGGTGGCCAGCAGCAGCTGGTACTGCTTGACCAGGCTGGCGTGCGTCTGCGTGAGGATGGCCTCGAAGTCGTCCACCGTCAGCGCGCCCAGCTCGACGCGGATCGGGAAGCGCCCCTGCAGCTCCGGGATCAGGTCGCTCGGCTTGCTGAGGTGGAAGGCGCCCGAGGCGATGAAGAGGATGTGGTCGGTCTTCACCATGCCGTACTTGGTGTTGACCGTCGTGCCCTCGACCAGCGGCAGCAGGTCGCGCTGCACGCCCTGACGCGAGACGTCGGCGCCCTGGGCATTGCCGCGCGAGGCGACCTTGTCGATCTCGTCGATGAAGACGATGCCGTTCTGCTCGGCATTGGCGATCGCCGCGGTCTTGATCTCCTCGTCGTTGACGAGCTTGCCGGCTTCTTCCTCTTCCAGCAGCCGCAGCGCCTCGGCGATCTTGAGCTTGCGCGTCTTCTTCGGCGCCTGGCCCATGCCGGCGAACAGGCCTTTGAGCTGCTCGGCCATGTCCTCCATGCCGGCGGGGCTCATGATCTCGAGCGCCGGGCGCGGCTCGGCCAGCTCGATCTCGATCTCCTTGTCGGCCAGCGCGCCTTCGCGCAGCCGCTTGCGCATCACCTGGCGGGTGGCGTTGTCGGTTTCCGAGCCGGGCACGAGCACGTTCAGCACGCGCTCCTCGGCGGCGTCCTCGGCACGCGCGCGCTGGCGGCGCATCGCCGCCTCGCGCTCCTGCTTGACGGCCATGTCGGCGAGGTCGCGCACGATCGCATCGACATCCTTGCCGACATAGCCGACCTCGGTGAACTTGGTCGCCTCGACCTTGATGAAGGGCGCATCGGCGAGCCGCGCGAGGCGGCGCGCGATCTCGGTCTTGCCCACGCCGGTGGGCCCGATCATCAGGATGTTCTTGGGCGTGATCTCGCCGCGCATCTTCTCGTCGACCTGCTGGCGCCGCCAGCGGTTGCGCAGCGCGATCGCCACCGCGCGCTTGGCCTCGCGCTGGCCGACGATGTGGCGGTCCAGCTCGGAGACGATTTCCTGCGGGGTCATGCTCGATTTCATTCCAGCGTCTCGATCGTGTGGTGCTGGTTGGTGTAGATGCACAGGTCGCCGGCGATCTCGAGCGACTTCTTGACGATGTCTTTCGGCGCCATCGTGGTGTGCTCGAGCAGCGCGCGGGCGGCAGCGTTGGCATAGGCGCCGCCCGAGCCGATGGCGATGATGCCGTGCTCGGGTTCGAGCACGTCGCCGTTGCCGGTGATGATCAGCGAGGCACTGCGGTCGGCCACCGCCAGCATGGCCTCGAGCCGGCGCAGCACGCGGTCGGTGCGCCAGTCCTTGGTCAGCTCGATGGCGGCGCGCACCAGGTGGCCCTGGTGCTTCTCCAGCTGCGCCTCGAAGCGCTCGAACAACGTGAAGGCATCGGCGGTGGCGCCGGCGAAGCCGGCCAGCACCTGGTCGTGGTGCAGCTTGCGCACCTTGCGTGCCGAGGCCTTGACGACGATGTTGCCGAGGGTGACCTGCCCGTCGCCGCCGAGCGCGACGACGTCGCCGCGGCGCACGCTGACGATGGTCGTGCCGTGGTAGTTTTCCATGGGAACTCTCAGATGGCGCCATGCGGCGCCGCTTCAAGGCGTCGGCTCAGACGCTGCGCACCTTCACGCGGGCATGCTCGTTGATGCCCATGGCACCGAAGAACAGCGCCACCAGCCGGTGTGCCTCGAGGAAGACCACCGTGCGGTTCTCGTTGCGGCGCGCCAGCACCCAGTTGAGCAGGTCGCCGGCGGCGATGAAGTCGACGCGGATCAGCCTGGCGCAGCTCACGTTCACGATGGTCGAACTGCCGAGCTCGCCCTCGAGCTTCTTCAGCGTCGCGCCGATGTCGCCGATCAGCTGGCCGGAGAGCTCCAGGCTCGCCACCTGCACGGTGGCGTTGGGATCTTCGGTGAAGCGCGATTCGATGAAGCTGGTGGACACCTCGCTGACCAGCGACAGCGGCGGCGAGGTGGTGCTGGTGTGCGTACCGCTGATGCGCACCTCGCAGGTGGCCGGCTCCCAGGAGGGCGGCGACACCTCGTAGGTGACGCAGTAGTCGATCGCCGCCTCGTCGAACTGGTCGGGGCGGTTGGCCATGCGCAGCGCGTCCAGGCGCAGCTGCCAGTAGGCCGGATCGGCATCGCGCACGCCGGTCGGCGCGGCTTCGGCGAGCACGGCGAACAGCTTCTCGCCGCCCAGCCAGCGCATGTCCAGCTTCTGGCGGATCCAGCCGCGGAACAGCTCCGACATGCGCGACGCGGCCTCCACGTCCATGCCCTGCAGGGCCGCCCAGTCGAATACCCAGGGCAGCGGCATCTGCAGGCTCTGCGACGACAGCCGGGCCACGGCGTCGGCGTCGACGAACTCCGGGCAGACCCAACCGACTTGGCCGTCGAGGCGGCTGTTGTGCGGCGCGCGCTCCTCGGTGGCGGCCTCGGCCACCAGGCGCGGCAGCGAGAACCACTGCGGCGCCGACCAGCCGAACTGCTGGGCGTAGTCCAGCGCCAGGCCCTCGAACTTGTGTTGCTGGCCGATGGCGCGGTAGAGGTCGAACAGCACCAGCCAGGTCTCGGCATGGGCGTGGCGCTGCCCGCCGGTGCCGGTGAGGGCGGCCAGCGCCCCCTCGCACTGCTCGAAATCGGCGTTGGCGAAGGCGATCACCGCCTCGTCGAGTTCGGGGTCGTGGGCGACCTCGCTGACCTCGACCGCGAAGGCGTTGCCGAAATCGCCGGTGTTGGCGTCCAGGCTGAGCGGCGAGAGGGGCGACAGGCCCGCGCCCATCACCGCGGCGGCCGGCGTCGGCGCGGCCATCGGAGGCTCCGCCGGCGCGCGCGTGCCGTTGAGCGGCATCGGCTTGCTCGGCGCATTGCTGCCCATCGGCGCCGGCTGCGTGGGCGCGTTGAAGAACTCGGGGCCGCGGCGCGACGGCTGCGGGGCGCCGAAGCCGTCGCCCACCATCTGCTGCTCGATCGCGTCGATCTTGGCCTTGACGCCGGCGTCCTGCTTGGCGCCGCTCTCGGCCACCGAGATCTTGCCCTCGGAGTCGTCCAGCTTGGACGAGCCGCCCAGCGCGGCCAGCTGCTCGGGCGAGAGGCCCTCGCGGCGCACCTTGCGCAGCATGTCGAACTCGCGCTTGCGGACGAAGTCGTTGCGCCGCTTGCGCTCGATCATCGCCTTCAGTTCGGACTTGGCGAACTCGTTCTCGCGCGTCTCGTCCTGGGGCAGGCCGACATCCGCCCACTCCGTGGTCGGGTTGGCCACGAACTTGACGACCTTGCGAAAGAAGCTCGTGCTGTCTTTGGGTTCCGACATGACGGGGAGACGAACCGCGACCAAGCCGCTTTCGGGCTCAGTCGCCGAACATCTTCTGTTTCAGCTCGCGCCGCTGCTGAGCTTCGAGGGACAGTGTAGCGGTCGGTCGGGCGATCAAGCGTCCCAGGCCGATCGGCTCGCCGGTTTCGTCACAGAAACCGTAGTCGCCGGCGTCGATGCGGGCGAGCGACTGTGAAATCTTCTTCAGCAGCTTGCGCTCGCGGTCGCGTGTGCGCAGCTCGAGCGCGTGCTCCTCCTCGATGGTGGCGCGGTCGGCCGGATCCGGAACGATGGAGGTGTCCTCGCGCAGGTGCTCGGTCGTCTCGCCGGCGTTGGAGAGCAGGTCGTCCTTCAGGGTCTGCAGCTTGTTGCGGAAGAACTCGAGCTGCTTGTCGTTCATGTACTCCGAATCCGGCATCGCCAGCAGTTCGGCTTCGCTCAGGTCCCGGCCGGCCTTGGCCTTCCAGGCGTTGGCCAGCTTCGGGTCGGCCTTCTGCGTCGGCTTGGGGGTGTCGAGTGCGAGGTTGTTCATCTGTCGGGTGGGCGGCCGCGGCGGTGCAAACCGGTCGGCAAATCGGGAGGTGGCCGGCGGCAGCGGGGCTGCCACGGGCTCGGGTGGGGGCGTCTTGCCGGACCGGCTGGACCTGGCCGGCGGCGGGGCGGCGCTCACCGCCACTTGCGGAGCAGGGGCCGGGCGCGCGGGCGGGGCGGTCTTGACCGGTGCCGCCTTCGCGGCAGGCGCCTTGACGACGACCGGAGCGCTCTTGGCTGGCGCCTTCGCGGCCGGCTTGGGCGCCGCCTTGACCGGGGCTTTCGCCGGCGCCTTGGCCGCGGTCGTCTTCTTGGCGGGTGCGGCCTTCGCGCTCGGCTTGGCCTTGGCTGCGCTCGCCTTGGCGGCAGCCTTCTTCGTGCTTGCTTTGCTTGCCGGTGTCTTGCTCACGGGTGTCTCCTCGCTCCGACGGTTATACCCCGTCCGCAAGGCGCGGGCGACGGCTCAGCCCGGTTTCAGGCGCGGCGGATTGTAGCCACATCATTTCCGCGCGAAAGACGCGCAATCCGTCGCAGTTCGTCAGACGAGACACTGCTCCAGTCCCTGCAGGAAAACGTCGCGGGGCAGGTCCAGGCCGATGAAGACCATCTTGCTGCTCTTCTTCTCGCCCGGCGCCCATTTCGGGCCCAGGTCACTGCCCATCAGCTGGTGCACGCCCTGGAAGATCACCTTGCGGTCGCTGCCCTTCATGTTGAGCACGCCCTTGTAGCGCAGCATCTTGGGGCCGTAGACCTGCACGATGGCGCCGAGGAAATCTTCCAGCTTGGCCGGGTTGAAGGCGCGCTCCGACTTGAAGACGAAGGATTTCACGTCGTCGTCGTGGTGATGGTGGTGCGGATGGTCGCAGTGCTCGCCATGCTCGTGGTCATGGTCGTGATCATGATCATGGTGGTCGTGGCCGGCCTCCGCCAGGAACTCCGGGTCGATGTCGAGCTTGGCGTTGAGGTTGAAGCCGCGCAAGTCGAACACCTCGGCGATCGGCACCTCGCCGAAGTGCACCTTGCGCTGCGGCGCACGCGGGTTCATGTGCTTGATGCGGTGGATCAGCGCATCGACCGTGCTCTCGTCGACCAGATCGGTCTTGCTGATGAAGATCTGGTCGGCGAAGCCGATCTGGCGGCGCGCCTCCTGGCGCGTGTCGAGCTGGCCGTCGCCGTGCTTGGCGTCCACCAGGGTCAGGATCGAGTCGAGCAGGAAGCTCTCGGCGATCTCGTCGTCCATGAAGAAGGTCTGCGCCACCGGGCCGGGGTCGGCCAGGCCGGTGGTCTCGATCACCACGCGCTCGAAATCGAGCTCGCCCTTGCGCTTCCTGGCGGCGAGATCCGACAGCGTCGAGCGCAGATCCTCGCGGATGGTGCAGCACACGCAGCCGTTGTTGAGCTGGATGATCTGCTCGCCGCTCTCGCGCACCAGGATGTCGCTGTCGATGTCCTCGTCGCCGAACTCGTTCTCGATCACCGCGATCTTCTGGCCGTGCGCCTCGGTGAGCACGCGCTTGAGCAGGGTGGTCTTGCCCGAGCCCAGGAAGCCGGTGAGGATGGTGGCGGGAATCAGGGCCATGGGAAGGAAACCTCGACGAAGGTGGGCAAAGTGCCCCAGTTGGGGGGCCGTGACTGTGGTTCAAGGCCTCCCTCCTGTCAAGCAATTGCCCCGTCCGACGAAGTCGCGGCCCGCGCCGGCCGCCGCAGATGAAGCTCAGGGCGTGACGACGGGGAAGTTCGGCGTGAAGCTCACGACGTTGGCCACGATCGCGCCCAGCGCCTTCGGGTCGCCCTCGACCTTGACCAGCCCGGCCTGCACCAGCTCGGGCAGCTTCTTGCCCTGCATCAGCATCGCCAGGAAGACCGGTCGCGTCAGGCTCAGCTTCAGGTCGGGGTTCTGCAGCACCCGGCCCTTGGTGTTGTTCAGCACCGAGTTCGACAGCTCCAGCGCCCAGGTCTCGTTGCTGTCGGTGAACTCCATCTGGATCGCGGCCTTCAGCCCATCGGTCCTGGTGTGGTTCAGGCGCAGCGCGATGAAGTCGAACAGCAGTTCGTTGCTCATGCCGCGCACGGCGTCGGGGCTGCTGGAGCTGGTGGCCATGGTCTGGATGCCGTTGCGCAGCTCGTAGGCGCCCATCAGGTAGGAGTTGCGCCAGGTCGCGGATTCGGCCATGTAGCCCAGCTGCTCGAGTGCGTCGGCCTGGAGCGCGCGGGCGTCGGCGTTGTCCGGGTTGGCGAACACGGCCTTGTTCATCAACTCGGCCACCCAGCGGTAGTCGCCCTCGGCGAAGGCCTTGCGCCCGGCGCCGAGCACCGCGGCCTCGCCACCCATCGCGGCCACGGTGCGCCGGGCGCTCTCGGCGCGCGGCAGCAGGTTCAGCGTGGCCGGATTGCCGTCGAAGAAGCCGAGGTAGAAGTTGTAGACCGCGCGCAGGTTGTGGCTGAGCGAGCCGTAGTAGCCGCGCGTGGCGGCATCGGCGGCCAGCGCCTTGGGCATGAAGCTCTCGTTGCCCAGTTCGTCCATCACCAGGCCCTGGTTGGCCAGGTGCAGCGCGCGGTCGTGGATGAAGCGGTACAGGTCGCGCTGGTTCGCCAGGTAGTCGCGGATGCGGGCGTTGCCCCAGGTCGGCCAGTGGTGGCTGGCGAACGCGACCTCGACCTGCGCCACCGTGTCCAGCGTCTCGTTGATGTACTTGCTCCACGCCAGCGCGTCGCGCGTCTTCGCGCCGCGGATGGTGTAGATGTTGTGCATCACCTTGGTCGCCACCTCCGACAGGCACAGCGCCTTCTTGTCGGGGAAATGGATCATGAACTCCGACGGCGCTTCGGAGCCCTGCGCCATCTGGAAGCGCATGCGCACGCCGTCGATCACCAGCTCCTCGCCGGTCTTCGTGATCGTGAGGTTGGGCGGAATCAGCCCCGGCGCGCCGTTGCTCAGCGCGAGGCCGAGGCCGGTGCCCACCGAGGCCCGCTCGCCGGCCGGCAGCGAGATGCCGTACATGTAGTTCGCGCGCCGCGTCATGGTGTTGCCGGCGAGCACGTTCTCGGCGATCGCGTTTTCCATGAAGCCGTCCGGGGCGATCAGCTTGACCTTGCCCGAGCGCACGTCGGCCTCGTCGACCACGCCGCGGATGCCGCCGAAGTGGTCGGCGTGGCTGTGCGTATAGATCACCGCGACCACGGGCTTGCTGCTCTTCAGCGTCTGCATCGCCAGCTTGAGCCCGGCGCGCGCCATGTCCTCGGTGAACAGCGTGTCGATGACGATCCAGCCGTTGCGCGTTTCGACCAGCGTCATGTTCGCCAGGTCGTAGCCGCGGATCTGGTAGATGCCCTCGGCGACCTTGAAGAAGCCGGCCTGCGCATTCAGCGCCTGCTCGCGCCACAGGCTCGGGTTCACGCTCGCCGGGGCATCGCCCTTGACGAACCGGTAGCGGCCGGTGTCGTAGACCGTGCGGCCGTCGGCCCCCTTGACGAGCGGGTCGGCCAGTTCGGCGAGCTTGCCGCGCGCGGCATCCTCGAAATCCTGCTTGTCGTTCATCGCCATCGCCGCGCGCACCGCCGCATTGGCGCGCTCGGTGGCGGGCGTGGCCGGTTTCGGGGCGTCCGCCGCGTGCGCGGCAGCAGCGAGGGTCGCGGCCAGCAGGGCCAGGGTCAGGGGCGAGCGCTTCATGGACATGTCTCCGTGCGGGGGAATCGGATGGCCGGCTCAGGCGGCGAGCGTGGCCGGCGGCGCGACGCGCTGCGGCGCTGCGGCCGCGCGCGCATCTTCGCGGATCATGTCGGCGGCTTTCTCGCCGATCATGATCGTCGGGGCGTTGGTGTTGCCGCCGATGAGCGTGGGCATGATCGAGGCGTCGACCACGCGCAGGCCTTCGACGCCGTGCACGCGCAGCCGCGCGTCGACCACGGCCAGCGGGTCGCCGGCCAGGCCCATCTTGCAGCTGCCCACCGGGTGGTACTGGGTGTCGGCGCGCCGGCGGATGTCGGCCGCCAGCCCCGCCGGATCGTCGGCCCGCGTGGGGTAGAGCATGCGGCCGCGGATCGCATCGAACGGGCCCGACTCGATGATGCGCTGCTGCCTTTGCGCGCCCTCGACCAGCAGCGCGAGGTCGCGCTCGTCGCTGAGGAAGCGCGGATCGATGCGCGGCGCCTCGCGCGCATCGGCGCTGTACAGCCCCACGCTGCCGCGGCTGTGCGGGCGCAGCACGTCGACGTGGCAGGAGATGCCGTGGCCCAGGTGCATCTTGCGCGCATGGTCGTCGACGATGGCGATCACGAAGACCAGCTGCAGGTCCGGCGCCGGCAGCTCGGGCCTCGAACGGAAGAAGGCGCCCGCGGTGGCGAAGGGGCTGGTCACCATGCCGGTGCGCTTGTTGCGCCACTCGAGCATCGCGGCCGTCACCTTGGCCGAGCCGCGCAGCGAGACGCCGAAGGATTCGGTGCGGCTCGGCACCAGCCAGGTCTGCACGTAGTCGATGTGGTCCTGCAGGTTCTGCCCCACGCCGGGCAGGGCGTGCGCGACGGCGATGCCGTGGCGCTGCAGTTCATCGGCCGGGCCGATGCCCGACAGCATCAGCAGCTGCGGCGAGCCGAAGGTTCCGCCGCTGAGCAGCACCTCGCGGCGTGCGCGCACCTGCTTGAGCTCGCCGCCCTGGTGGTAGGCCACGCCGCGGGCGCGCCGGCCGTCGAGCACGATGCGCGCCGACACCGCATGCGTGATCACATTCAGGTTCGCTCGCGACAGGTTCGGGCTCAGGTAGGCCTTGGCCGCGCTGCAGCGCTCGCCGTTGCGGTGCGTGACCTGGTACAGGAACGCGCCGTCCTGGCGCTCGCCGTTGTAGTCCGGGTTGGCCGCGATGCCGCCGAGCTGCGCCGCCTGCAGGAACATCCGGTCGATCGGGCTCGCGTGGCGCGGGTAGGTGACGTTCAGCGGGCCGCCCTGGCCGTGCCACTCGTTGCGGATCTCCTCGTTGTGCTCGCTGCGCTTGAACAGCGGCAGCACCTCCTCGTACGACCAGCCGCCGTTGCCGAGCGAGGCCCAGTGGTCGTAGTCCCAGCGGTTGCCGCGCACGTAGAGCATCGCGTTGATCGAGCTCGAGCCGCCGAGGGTCTTGCCGCGCGGCTGGTAGCCGCGCCGTCCGTTCAGGCCGGGCTGCGGCACGGTCTCGTAGGCGTAGTTGTTGATCCTGGTCGGCAGCATCGCGACGACGGCCGCCGGCGCATGGATCAGCACGCTCTTGTCGGGCCCGCCGGCCTCGAGCAGGCACACGCTGACCGCGGGATCCTCGCTCAGCCGCGCGGCGAGCACGCAGCCGGCCGATCCGGCGCCGACGATCACGTAGTCGAATTCCGCTTCGCTCATGACGCTGTCTCCTTCAATGTACGTTCGAGGTCTTGGACGCCTACGCGATCGGGTAGCCGCGCATCGTTGCGCCGCACCCGCGGGAAGACGAGGTTGAATGGCGACGCGGGGCAGGTGAAACTCTGCCAAGTTCCACTGTGGAAGCGCCGATGAACGCCGCCGGCGAACTGATCGTCCAGGAGACCGAGAACCTCGCCAGCGCCGTGCACAGCATGCTCGGGCTGGGTGCCCTGTTTGCCGAGATGGCCGAGCAGGGGGTCGCGGCCGAGGCGCTGCTGCAGGGCACCGGGCTGCACCCCGGCCAGCTCGACGACCCGCGCTCGCAGATCACGCAGCCGCAGAAGGTGGCGATCTTCCGCAACGTGCAGCGGCTGACCACGGTGCCCGAGGTCGGGCTGCGCGCTGGCTGGCGCCAGCGCCTGAGCGACTTCGGCGTCTACGGCTACGCGCTGGTCAGCAGCCGGACCTTCGGCGAAGCCGTGGCGCTGGGCATCAAGCACGTCAGGCTGGCCGGGCCGGTGCTCGAGAAGCGCTTCCGCATCGAAGGCGACACGGCGATCTTCGAGGCGCGCGACGTGCTCGATCTGGACGACATGCTGCCGCTGGCGACCGAATTCTGGTTCGCGTCGGTGCTGAAGCTGGCCACCTGCGTGCTCGAGGCGCCGATGCCGTCGCGGCGGCTGCTGCTGCCGTACCCGCGCCCGCCGCATGCCGCCGCCTGCGAGCGCCTGTTCGGCTGCCCGGTGCTGTACGACGCCGGCGTGATGGAGTGGCACTTCGACGCCGCCGTGCTGCGAGCGCCTTGCCCGAATGCGAACCCGATCACCGCCGGCCTGTGCGCGCAGTTCTGCGAGCGCATGGTTGCCAGCCTGCCCAGCGAGGCCGATCTGTCGCGCAGCATCCGCGCGGCCTGCCTGAACAGCCGCGGCGTCTTCCCGACGGCCGACGAAATGGCGGCGCGGCTGGGCCTGTCGGTGCGCACCCTGCACCGGCGCCTGGCCGACCAGGGCCTGCACTACCAGCCCATCGTCGACGACGTGCGTCGCACGCTGGCCATCGAGTTCCTGCGCAACACCTCGCTGCCGGTGGAAGAGATCGCCGGCCGCGTCGGCTTCTCCGAAGCGTCGAACTTCCGCAAGGCCTTCCGCAAGTGGACCGGCCGGCCGCCGACGCACTTCCGCGCCGCCGGCATCGGGTAAGCTCGGGCACTTCCGCTTTGCAGAGCCTCGCGCCCGCGCGATGTCCGACCCCCACCCAGCGCGATCGTCGCGCCCCGGCGAGCGCGCCGCGCACTCCGGCGCCGAGAAGCGCACCCTGTTCCGCAAGCTGGTCGAGTTCGTCTCGCCCGGCCCCGACTCGCGCGACGAACTGATCTCCACGCTCGCCGACGCCGAGCACCGCGAGCTGATCGCGCCCGAGTCGCGCGTGATGCTCGAGGGCGTGCTGCGCATGGCCGACCTGACCGCCGGCGACGTGATGGTGGCCGCGCCGCGCATGGACCTGCTGGACATCGACGCGCCCTACGAGGACGTGCTGCACACCGTGATCGGCACCGGCCACTCGCGTTTCCCGGTCTACGAGGGCGGCCGCGAGAACATCATCGGCATCCTGATGGCCAAGGATCTGCTCAAGCTGCAACGTGCGCCCGAGCTGAACCTGCGCACCCTGCTGCGCCCGGCGGTCTTCGTGCCCGAGTCCAAGGGCCTGAACGACCTGCTGCGCGACTTCCGCTCGAATCGCAACCACCTGGCCATCGTGATCGACGAGTTCGGCGCCACCGCCGGCCTGATCACCATCGAGGACGTGCTCGAGGAGATCGTCGGCGAGATCGAGGACGAGTTCGACGAGAAGGGCGGCGAGTCGGGCATCTACACGCTGGCCGACGGCAGCCAGCGCGTGGCCGGCGACGTGGCCATCGGCGCGGTTAACGAGGCCTTCGGCACGCACTTGCCGGCCGACGACTTCGACACCATCGGCGGGCTGGTCGCCCACGAGCTCGGCCGCGTGCCGCGGCGCGGCGAAGCGGCGCAGGTCGGGCCGCTGGTGTTCAGCGTGATGCTGACGCGCGGCGGCGCGGTGCGCTGGTTCCGGGTGACGCGTGCGCCCGAAGAGGCGCTCGGCTCCGACGGCGCCTGATGAGCGGCCGCTCCTGGCCCTGGCCGCTGGAACTGCTGGCGGCGCTGATGCTCGGCGCGCTGCAGACCATCGCCTGCGTGGATACCGGCCTGTGGTGGCTGCAGCTCGCCTGCATCGGCGTCCTGGCGGTGCGCACGAGCCGCGCCACGCCCGGCCTGGCCGCGGCGATCGGCGCGGCTTTCGGCACGGCCTGGGTGGCGGCCAGTACCTGGTGGCTCTATATCAGCATGCACCGCTATGGCGACCTGCCGGCGTGGATGGCCGCGGCCGCCGTGCTGGCGCTGGCGGCGCTGCTGTCGCTCTACCTGGCCGCAGCGCTGGCGGCCTTCGCGCGCTGGCGCTGCGGGCGGCCGCTGGCCGATGCCGCGCTGTTCGCCGCCGTCTGGCTGCTCGCCGAGCTGGCGCGCGGCCTGCTGTTCACCGGCTTTCCCTGGGCGGCCTCGGGCTATGGGCAGATTGACGGGCCGCTTTCGGCCTGGGCGCCCTGGGTGGGCGTCTACGGCATGGGCGCGCTGGCGGCCTTCGTGGTCGCGCTGGCAGCGCTGCGGCCGGATCGCAGCCTGGCCGGCTGGCTGCGCGGCATCGCGCTGCCCGTGGTGCTGGTCGCCGGGCCGTGGCTGATCGGCGTGCCCGATTTCACCCGGCCCACCGGCACGCTCTCGGTGACGCTGCTGCAGGGCAACGTCCCCCAGGACGAGAAGTTCGAGCGCACGCACCAGGCGGCTGCGCTCGAATGGCACGTCAGCGCGCTGGGCGCGGCCCGCGGCGACCTGGTGATCGCGCCGGAGACTGTCATTCCCTTCCTGCCCTGGCAGATGCCCGAGGGCCTGTGGGAAGGCCTGCAGCAGCGCTTCGGCCAGGGGCCGACGGCGGCGCTGATCGGCGTGCCGCTGGGCGACGAGAGCAGCGGCTACACCAACTCCGCCGTCGGCTTCGCGGCCGGCCAGCCGCCCTACCGCTACGACAAGCAGCACCTCGTGCCCTTCGGCGAGTTCATCCCGCCGATGTTCCGCTGGTTCACCGACCTGATGAACATCCCGCTCGGCGACTTCAGCCGCGGCCCGCTCGCGGCGCCGTCCTTCGTCGTCAAAGGCGAGCGCATCGGCCCCAACATCTGCTACGAGGATCTGTTCGGCGAGGAACTGGCGGCGCGCTTCCGTGACCCCGACAGCGCGCCGACCATGCTCGCCAACCTCAGCAACATCGGCTGGTTCGGCGAGACCATCGCGGTGGCGCAGCACCTCAACATCTCACGGCTGCGCAGCCTGGAACTGCAGCGGCCCATGCTGCGCGCCACCAACACCGGCGCGACGGTGGTGATCGACCACCGCGGCACGGTGACGCACGGCCTCGCGCCGCACACCCGTGGCGTGCTGGAAGCCACGGTGCAGGGCCGCGCGGGCAACACGCCGTTCGCGGCCTGGGCTTCGCGCTTCGGGCTGTGGCCGCTGCTCGTGCTCGCGCTCGTCGTGGCGGGTTGGGCCGCGCGGCGCAGGGCGGGCCCCTAAAATCGCGGGTCGATCGTCGCGGCCCGGCCCATGTTCACCTTCCAGCAAATCATCCTCCGCCTGCAAGACTACTGGGCCGCCCAAGGCTGCGCGCTGCTGCAGCCCTACGACATGGAAGTCGGCGCCGGCACCAGCCACACCGCCACCTTCCTGCGCGCCATCGGCCCCGAGCCCTGGAAGGCCGCCTACGTGCAGCCCAGCCGCCGCCCCAAGGACGGCCGCTACGGCCAGAACCCGAATCGCCTGCAGCACTACTACCAGTACCAGGTGGTGCTCAAGCCGGCGCCGGCGAACATCCTCGAGCTCTACCTCGGCTCGCTGGAGGCGCTCGGCTTCGACCTCAAGGCCAACGACATCCGCTTCGTCGAGGACGACTGGGAGAACCCCACGCTGGGCTGCTGGGGCCTGGGCTGGGAGGTCTGGCTCAACGGCATGGAGGTGACGCAGTTCACCTACTTCCAGCAGGTCGGCGGCATCGACTGCAAGCCCATCACCGGCGAGATCACCTACGGCCTGGAGCGCCTGGCGATGTACCTGCAGGGCGTCGACAACGTCTACGACCTGCAGTGGACGCAAGACCTGAAGTACGGCGACGTCTACCACCAGAACGAGGTCGAGCAGAGCACCTACAACTTCGAGCACAGCGACGTCGAGTTCCTGCTGACCGCCTTCGCCGCGCACGAGGGTCAGAGCAAGTACCTGATGGAGCAGCAGCTCGCGCTGCCCGCCTACGAGCAGTTGCTCAAGGCCGCGCACACCTTCAACCTGCTGGACGCGCGCGGCGCGATCAGCGTGACCGAGCGCGCCGCCTACATCGGCCGCATCCGCAACCTGGCGCGCGCGGTGGCGCAGAGCTACCTGGACAGCCGCGCGCGGCTGGGCTTCCCGATGGCGCCCAAGGCCTGGGGCGACGAGGTCGCCGCGCAACTCGCGCAGAAGAAGGCGGCCTGAGCACCATGTCGAATACCAAGAACCTGCTCGTCGAACTG
>WBZV01000999.1_pt1 | contig 14237 bp, 16 predicted proteins | sample 5204221 | NCBI WGS metagenome assembly WBZV01 (sample SAMN12344360, study PRJNA552823) | activated sludge metagenome | biome: Activated sludge suspended growth; feature: Nitrification reactor; material: Wastewater; isolation source: activated sludge from nitrification reactor of wastewater...
CCCACCGTGGTGTTGCGACCAGTGGCGCCTGGAACTTGCCTCGAGGTGCGATGGGTGGCGTCGCGAACCATCCGGCGTCGAAGGCCCGTCCCGCGGTGGTCGTTGCCCTCAGTCGGACCCAACTCGACGGTGGGATGGCAGGGGTGGACACCGCATCGCCCGGCAGGCTGTAGGTGCGGGAGGAGCCTGTGTTCCGGTTCACCACCGTCACGGCGAAATCGGCGAAGTGGTTCACCGATGGCGGGTTGAAGGCGAAGGCGAACTCGCCGCGGTCGTTGGTCGCCATGCGAAGCGTCGGGATGAACGCGTCGACGGCCGTGACGCCGCCCGCAGTGTTGTGATCCGGATCCACCGCAACAGCGGCATCGACGACACCACGGCCGAACTCTGGATCCGTCCCCTCGATCCCACGGTCGGTGACTGACGCGTACACCGACGAGATGACCTGGTCGGCGTTCCACGCCGGATGCCTTGCGAGGACGAGTGCCAGAACACCGGACACATGGGGGGCGGCGAAGGAGGTCCCGTCGAGCCACTCGTAGCCGTGGATGCCTGGTGCGCTGGGGGTGTCGGGACGGGCCGGGGTGCTGGAGAGGATCCCCGCTCCGGGGGCGGTGAGGTCAATGCGGCTGTTGTAGTTGGAGAAGTACGCACGCTGCAGGGACGGGCCGACGGCTCCCACTTCGATGGCTGCCGGGCACACCCCGGGATCTGAGCGCTGATTACCGTTATGGGCGGAGTTGCCCGCAGCGACCACCGTGATCACACCTGCCATGCGTGCGCGCTCGATCGAAGCACAGATGCGGCGACTCGCGGCGAGCGCTGCGCGTTCCTTTTGTGAGCGTGGCAGGGCCTGCCACGGCAACTCGAGTTCCGCGCCGCCCAATGACACATTGATCACGCGGGCGCCGTCACGAATCGCGGCGTCGATGGCCGTTGTGAAAGCTGTCGCGAACCGCGACATCGTTGTGGATTCAGTCAGTGCGGCGGCCAGGTTGATGGGAAGGATCCTGGCGCCGGGGGCGACACCCGTGATGCCCCTCGCGTTCGAGTTGCCCGCGATCACGCCCGCGACGTGCGTGCCATGACCGATCAGGTCGAGTTGCTGAACGAGTCCTGGGGAGGCTGTGGCCGGGCGAAGCCGACCGACCGTTTGCCCGTTCTCCGTGCCGACCTGCCATACGTAACCCGCGGACACGGTTTGACCGGCGAGGTCCGGGTGGGTCATGTCGAGCCCCGTGTCGATGACCGCAACGGTGGTCCCTGCGCCGGTGCTGGTACGCCATGCGGCAGATGCCCGGATCGCCTCAAGCCCCCATTGATTGGACGACATGTCGCTGTGCGACCACGCTTCGATCTCGGCCGCGAGTCCGGGGTTGATCTTCTGCGGGGCGGTCGCGGATGCCTGCGCCATCGGCACAAGGGCCATCACGAGTGCGACGGCGCACGCACCTGATGTAGGTCGGATGTTCGGAGCCCTCATATGTCACCCCCCGTGGTCCGGAGGGCACCCACCCCGGGGCCACTACGTTCAACGGTACTCCTGTTTCGGAAGTCGGTGTCGATCTTGGGAGGCTGCTGCGGAACATGCGCGGTGCATCGGTGCAGCATGTACTGCATGCGCGAAGCGACCGCTGGAGTCGGCGACCTGGTGGTGAAGTTCTACGACCTGTTGTGGAACCGGTGGGACGACTCGGCCGTAGAGACTGTTCTCGCCGAGCAGTTCAGGTTCCGCGGTTCCCAGGGCCAGGAGACGGTGGGTCGGGACGGCTGGAGAGGCTACCGGGACCAGATCCGCGCTGCTTCGCCCGACTTCCACAACGAGATCGTGGAGTTGGTGGTCAACGCGCAACGCGCGGCCGCGCGGCTGGCGTACAGCGGGACTCACGCGGGTGCACTCCTGGGTCATTCGCCGACCGGGCGACGTTTCAGCTACGCGGGGGCGGCGTTCTTCCGGGCAGAAGGCGGCTTCCTGGCGCAGGCATGGGTCCTCGGCGACCTCGCCGCGCTCGAAGTGCAACTGCGGGGGCGGTAGGCACTGACGCATGCACGGACCGAGGGTGGTCCGCGCCCCAGATACGATGAAGCGAACGCCCCTATAGCTCAATTGGCAGAGCTGCGGACTTTTAATCCGTAGGTTGTAGGTTCGAGTCCTACTGGGGGCACAGTCAGGCCGGTGGAGTGCTGTGGGTGCTCTCGCGGTCCGGGTCGTCCTTGGGCAGGCCGAAACTGGTGATGAGCCCGAAGAACACGAACACTGCCGCAACCCATGCTGTGTCGCGAGCCGCGTCGGTGTAGGCGGACTTCGCGTCGTCCACGACCGCGGACATCCCCGGGATCTTCTCGAGCCCGACGATCGCCTGCCCCGCACTGGTCTTGACCTGGTCGTCGATCTGGACACGCTGCTCCTGCGTGAGCCCGGCCTCTTTCGCGAGGTCGTCGCTGAGGATGGCACCGAGTCCGCTGAACAGCACTGCCCCCAGGATCGCCGCACCGAGCGCGGATCCCACTTGTCGGAACGTCGAGGTCATCGCCGACGCCTGCCCGGACTTCAGAGCCGGCACGTCGGATAGGACCACGTTGGTCAACTGCGCCGATGCGAAGCCGAGGCCGAGTCCGTAGACGATCAGCGGGATGACCAGCCACCAGGGCGAGCGATCGACGGACAGCGTCAGGCCGATGGCCACGATGCCCACGATCTCGAGTGCCATGCCGAGTCGCACCACCTGCGTGGGTCCCAGCGTCGCCGACACCCGTCGGGCTGCCCCGCCCGATGCCAGCGTCCCGACGGCGAGGCTGGCCAGGATCACGCCGGTGGTCAGCGGGTCGGTGCCATGCACGGACTGCATCCACAGCGGCAGAACGAACAGGATCCCGAACTCCCCCAGGCTCACGACGAGCGCGACCACGTTGCCGAATCCGTAGCGCCGTATGCCGAACAGGGACAGGTCCACCAGTGCCGCGTGGCCGGTCTTCGCCCGTTGCCGCTCCCACAGGATCAGGGCTGCCAGCAGCAGGATGCCGAGGCCCAACGCGACCGGCACGACGGAGATGCCGCCGGTGTCGAGATGGATCGGACCCAGCGAGAAGTCAGCGACCGCAGTCCACCACCCGTAGTCCTGCCCTTCGATCAGGCCGAACACGATGAGGCCCAGACCGGTCGCCGACAGCACCACCCCGACCGGGTCGAATCCGAGCACCTTGGGGCCGAAGTTCTCGGGCACAGTGCGCAGGACCATGATCGCCGCGATGACCCCGATCGGGATGTTGATGAGGAAGGCCCACCGCCATGAGAAGTCCTCAGCCAGCCAGCCGCCGAGGAGCGGTCCTAGGCCGGCGGCTCCACCGAACACCGCACCCCACATGCCGAAGGCGATGGCCCGCTGGCGGCCTTCGAAGAGCACGTTGATGACGGCGATCGACGAAGGCAGCATCATCGAGGCGCCGATGGCCTGCACGGCGCGCGCCGCGATCAGGAACTCGGGGGAGTTCGCCGAGCCGCTGGCCAGCGACCCGACGAGGAAGACCGCGATGCCGACGAGGAACAGCAGGCGCCGGCCGAACTTGTCGGCCAACAGTCCGACGGTGATGAGTAGCGATGCGAAGAGAAGCGAGTAGATGGAGTTGACCCACTGCGCGTCTGTCTGTGTGAGCCCGAGGTCGTCGACCATGTCGGGGAGCAGGACGTTGACCACGCTGCCGTCGATGATGATCATGCTCAAGCCGATGAGCAGGGAGGTCAGAGCCCACCAGGGGTGAGCGACCTTGGGGGAGTCCGTGGCGGGCGTGTCGGCGGCGGTGGTCACCGTTCCACGCTAGTGAGGGCACGCCGCCCGACGGCGGTCCACGCGAACCCGTCACGCTGCGTGGCGGCCGGTGGCTAGGCCCGTCCTGCGAGGGCCCGCAGCGTGAGGAAACCCGCGGCCACGGAGATCGAGGTCGCCATGACCGCCACCGCTGGCTTGCGCAGGGCCGAGTCGCCGGCAAGTAGCGCAGAGCCTGCGACCATGTCGGTCAGTTCCACAGCGGCGTTCTGCCCGGCGAGCTGCGCGAGGCGGTCTGGGTCGTTGCGTGCGCCCCAGACCTGCAGCCCGAGCGCCACGTTGCGGATCCCGAACAGCCGTGTGGTGTAGCGCAGAGCGGGGTTGTTCAGCTCCGCGGGGGCGCCGAAGGTGGTGAGCAGCGGTCCGGGCGCGGCGATCGCCGCGGCACCCACCAACACGCGCTCGACGGTCATCGCCACAGCCATCTTCTCTGTCGTGTCCATACCTCGAATCCTGCCTGGTTTTCCGACCCGTTGTGATCAACGTGTGAAGATCTGGGCTTTGAATGCGCAGATCTTCACACGCTCGTGCCAGGAGGTGGCAACTAGGCTGACGACGTGAACGTTGCGGTGGCGGTTGATCCGGCGGGAGCGGTCGGCCATTCCTGGGGGAAAGCGCCCCGCGTGGCCGTCGCTGAAGTGTCAGATGGCCAGATCGTGCGGTGGCAGGAGTTCGACGTGGCATGGGACGTGTCCCATGACGCCGGCACCCACGGGTCGCACCATGCGCGGGTGGTCCGGTTCCTGAAGGACAACGACGTTGCCGTGGTGCTGGCCTCGCACGTGGGCGATGGCATGGTGCGCATGCTGGACACGATGGGGATCCGCCTGGAACTCGGAGTCGCGGGCGACGCTCGGCAGGCGGTACTCGCCGCGGTCAGCTGAAGAGGCTCCCGACTTGGCGCAGTGCCTCCTCGTCGACCTGGAACCAGGCCCACTGGCCGCGTTGTTCGCGCCGGATGAGCCCGGCCGAGGTGAGCACCTTGAGGTGGTGGCTGACCGTCGGCTGGGACAGACCGACAGGCTCGTTCAGGTCGCACGCACAGGATTCACCGGCAGCGCGGATGATGGTCAGCAATTGCAGCCGGGCCGGATCCGCAAGGGCTTTGAGGACCCGGGCGAGTTGCTCCGCCTCGTCGCGCGGCAGGGGTGCGTCCAGTCCCGAGGGGCAGCATTCGCTGATGTCCACCAGCGGTAACGACTCCCGAGCCTTAGGCATCTCGACCTCCGATTACATTGACAACCATCAATATAGCGGCATACTGTCGATATCGACAGTCATCGATACAAGGAGTGGATCATGTCGCGGGTGCAGCTGGCCTTGAACGTTGCGGACCTTGAGGAGTCGGTCGCCTTCTACACGAAGGTCTTCGGTGTCGAACCCCACAAGCGCCGGCCCGGATACGCGAACTTCGAGATCGCCCAGCCCCCGTTGAAGCTCGTGCTCATGGAGGTCGGCGACGCCGCCCGTGGCGAAGGTACGACCGGTGCGTTGAACCACCTCGGGGTCGAGGTCGACACTACGGCCGAGGTGCAGGACGCGATCGCCCGGCTGCAGACCGAGGGCCTCGCGACCCGCGAGGAGGCCGCCACCGTGTGCTGCTACGCGCAGCAGGACAAGGTCTGGGTCAATGACCCGGACGGCGCCCCGTGGGAGGTCTACACCGTCACTGACGACAACCCCCAGGGGCTGCAGGTGATCGAGGCCGGCTGCTGCACCTGATGGCCGACACCGATCTCGACGAGGCTGTCCTGCATCGGCTGTCGCTGCTCGATCGCTGGCTCCCGATCTGGATCGGCGCGGCCATGGTGGGTGGGCTGCTGCTCGGCCGGCTCTTCCCGGGTGTGCAGGACATCCTGACCGCGGGCGACATCGACGGCACATCGCTGCCGATCGCTGTCGGGTTGTTGGCCATGATGTACCCGGTTCTGGCAAAGGTGCGCTACGAGGGGATCGGACACATCACCGGCGACCGGCGGCTTCTGGCACTCTCGCTGCTGCTCAACTGGGTCGTCGGCCCCGCCCTGATGTTCGTGCTGGCGTGGACGTTCCTGCCCGATCAGCCGGAGTTCCGCACCGGCCTGATCGTGGTGGGGCTCGCCCGTTGCATCGCGATGGTGCTGATATGGAACGACCTGGCGTGCGGGGACCGTGAGGCCGCTGCTCTGCTGGTGGCGATCAACAGCCTCTTCCAGATCGTTGCGTATGCCGCACTCGGGGTGTTCTACCTGCAGATCCTTCCCGGATGGCTCGGGTGGCAGACCGCGGATGCGCAGTTCTCGACCTGGTCCATCACCAAGAGCGTTCTGATCTTCCTCGGGATCCCACTGGTGGCGGGTTTCCTGACCCGCCGCATCGGCATAGCACGCAAGGGGTCGCAGTGGTACGAGCAGCGCTTCTTGCCACGGATCAGCCCCATCGCGCTCTACGGGCTCTTGTTCACGATCGTGGTGATGTTCGCGCTGCAGGGGCAGAGCATCACAGAGGATCCGCTGGCGGTCGCGCGCATCGCGGTGCCGTTGCTGTGCTACTTCGCGATCATGTGGTTCACGGCATTCTTCGCCTCCCGCGCGGTGGGCCTCGACTACCCCAAGACGGCCACGATGGCCTTCACCGCGGCAGGCAACAACTTCGAACTCGCCATCGCTGTGTGTATCGGCGTCTGGGGTGTGAGCAGCGGACAGGCACTGGCTGGGACGATCGGCCCCCTCGTCGAGGTCCCGGCATTGGTCGCGCTGGTCTATGTGTCGCTATGGCTGCGTCGGCGGCTGTTCACGACGGCGGTCGCCTGAGGATCTCACCCGTTCGGGGCAGTCCTGATTTCTTGTCGTTACTTTGTGGTCGGCTTTACATGCGGTGTCCGTAGCGTGTGAGCGTCAACGCTTGGAGGATGACCATGAAGAAGGCGCTCATCGCCACCACTGCCGGCCTCGCCCTGGCAGTCCCGATGACGGGGGCCGCGTGGGCCTCTGATGACCACGAGGACGAGGCCAAGACCAAGGGCATGTGCTCTGTCTCCTCGCATTGGGAGTTGAAAGCTGAGGCCGACGATGACGGAGTCAAGGTCGAGTTCGAAGTGGACTCGGCCACGCCCGGGCAGTCATGGGATTACGTCATCTCAGGGCCCGGAGGGCAGCTCGCCGCCGGAACCGCGATCACGGACAGCGAGGGTGAGTTCGACGTCGAGGTGGTCACCACCGGCTCGGTCAGTGATGCCTTCACCGCCACGGCGACCTCGTCCGACGAGACCTGCGACTCCACCGTCGGCATCGGTGCGGACGACGACGACGGCGACGACGACAGCGCTGATGACGACAGCGATGAGGGTCAGTGCACCGCTGCCTCCACCATCGTCCTGAAGGTCGACAAGAGCGGTCAGACCCGCAAGGCCACCCTCGCCGTCAAGGGCGCCAAAAAGGGCCAGAAGTGGCAGTACAAGATCAAGCGCGGGAACAAGATCGTTCGGAAGGGTGCAGCCAAGACCAAGGGCAAGAAGGCGACGTTCAAGGTGCGCGCGACCACCCAGGGTAAGGGCGTGCTGACTGCTGACGCGGAGAGGTCGGACCACTCAGAGGAGTGCACGACCGACGACCAGTACGACGACTGATCAGGTGTGAAGGGGCCGGTCACCTGCAGGGGTGGCCGGCCCCTTCGCATGCGCTGGCTCCCTCAGACCACGTTCCAGCCCGAGGTGATCCGCGACCAGAGGTCGTTCGCGTTGGCCGGCGGGCTGTAGTGGGAACCGGGGATCTCGCGGGGCCGGTCGTCGCCGAGCACCCGCGCAAGAGCGAACAGATAGAGACCGATGAGGGCGATTGCGATGAATTCCATAGGCCCAATCTCGCGCGGAGACCGGAATCCAACGAGTGGCATTATTGACATGCTCCGTAAAGATCCTGCCACAATGGGGTCATGGCTCTGAATCGTGTCGCAGTGCTCGTGCTTCCGGGCGTCGCGCCCTTCGAACTGGGGGTGGTGTGCGAGGCCTTCGGCCTCGATCGCTCGGACATGGGTGTGCCCCGCAGCGAGTTCACCTTGGTGACACCGGTTCCCGGACAGGTGCCGACAAACCTCGGGTTCGCGTTGCAGGTGGACAACGGTCTCGAGGCTGCCGCTCACGCCGACTTGGTGTGTGTGCCGGCCGTGTCCCGCGGCACGGTGCCCGAGGCGGCGCTGGAGCTGCTGCGAGCCACGGTCGCCCGCGGGGCGCGGGTGATGTCGGTGTGCTCCGGTGCTTTCGTCCTCGGCGAGGCGGGACTACTCGACGGTCGGCACTGCACGACGCACTGGATGCACACCGAACAACTCAAGGCCCGGCATCCGCAGGCGATCATCGACCCGATGGTCCTGTACGTGGAGGACGGCCCGGTGCTCACCAGCGCCGGCACGGCTGCAGGGATCGACCTCTGTCTGCACATCCTGCGCCAGGAGTACGGCGATGAGGTGGCGGGCATCGTGGCCCGCCGTATGGTCGTTCCGCCGCACCGCGACGGTGGGCAGGCCCAGTACATCGAGGATCCGCTGCCGGAGGCGCCGGTCAGCCTCGCGCCCCTGCTTGACTGGCTCAAAGCCCATCTCGCCGAGGACATCACAGTGGCGGACATGGCACACCGCATGTGGATGTCCCCGCGCACGTTCGCCCGCCGGTTCGCCGCCGAGACCGGTACGGCGCCGTACAAGTGGCTGCTGCACCAGCGGGTGTCGGCGGCCGCCAGACTCCTGGAGACCACCGACCTTTCTCTCGACGAGGTCGCGCGGCGGGTGGGACTCGGGGACGCCACGCTCCTGCGCCACCACTTCAAGGCGTTGCGGGGGACGACCCCCTCTGCGTACCGGACGAACTTCGCCGGGTTCCGCGCCCGGGACTTGGCGACCGGCGCCTGATCAGGCTGCCCACCGGACGGCCAGGACCCCGACGTTGGTGAGCACGAATGCCACTCGCCCGTCGCCGCTCATCGCGCTGTGGTGGCTCGAGTACCGCCACAGCGGGTCGATCGCATGCCCGGCGTGCATGGACACCGAGTAACCGGCTGCGACCAGAGCCGCCTCGAGGTCGTACGAGACGCCAGCGATACGGTCACGGATCTGCAGCGGGTCCGAATACCCAGCCGGACGCCACAGGGTGTACCGACCGTCGCGCGATGAGTCGTTGCGGGTCAGCCGCAGCGTGGTCGGGTCGGCGGCTGTGCTCACACCGCTCGATACGTCGTACCAGGAGACCGTGCTCGGTCCCGGAAGTGCGGTGCCCGTGGCCGGCCCGTTGATTGTGATGGTCGTGCCGTCTCCGGTGATCGTGTTGCCCACTCCGCCGATGTCGAGCCAACGACTGCGATCGATCAGCGCTCGGCTAGGTCCCCAGTTGTTCTCGTCGGATTCGTACAACTCGACCCGTCCCGGTACGAGGATCGTTGACGCATTGCGCGACACGCTGGGTGCCTGCACGTACTCCCGATCGCCCTCGTCGACCATCACGTGGCCCACGGCTTTGAACATCGTCAGCCGCCCGGTACGCAGGTTCTTCACAAACAGGTCGATGCCTGCAGGCTTGCGGTAGTTGGCGCTGAACACCAGCCACCGGCCGTTGCCGGAGATCTGACCGCCGACCAGTTGCGGTGAGAACACCAACTTCTGATCCTCCTCGCACGCAGCAGGTGTGCACCGAGACCGCCAAGCCGGGGTGATCAGCTTGCCGTTGCTCTTACGGGTCGCCGTGACGGTGCGGTCCGTGCGGCGGTCGTACACCTTGATCGCCCGCCGGCCGTAGTCGTCCAGGGGCACGGAGTAACTCACGTAGCGGCCGTTGTCGCTCATCGAGGGTTCGATGGCCTTCTTCGGCAACTTCCTGATGACCCGGCCGGTCCTGGTGTCGATCAGACGCAGTCGCCCGTAGGCCTGCGGCGCACCGACGGCGTAGTGGCCGTCGTAGGAGACGGCGTGGATCGTCTGTAAGCCCGTGGGGCTCGGTGTGATGGTGACGGGCGCGGCAGTGGCGGGTCCCGTGATCACCCCCCCGACCAGCGCGGCTGTTCCGATGATGGCGATGGATCGCATGGCGACCTCCGGCGCACCTGGCGGGCGGGGTGGTCCTCCCCGGCCGTGCGTCCCCGGCCCTCGCGTGCACTTCCAGGATACGCCCGCCCGCGGCCTCACTCCCAGGCCAAGGCCACCGCAATGGCGTAGTCCCCATCGTGGGAGATCGAGACCTGCCAGTGGTTGAGCCCTGCTTTCCGGGCGCGGTCAGCCGCAGCGCCATGCAGCGTAACGACGGGCCGCCCCGAGGCGTCAGGAAGTGTCTCGATATCAGTCAGCGCAATCTCGCCCACGCCGGCCCCAAGGGCCTTCATCACGGCTTCCTTGGCGGCCCAGCGACCGGCCAGCGAGGGGGCCGCGTGACTCGCGGCGATCTCGGCCGGGGTGAAACTGCGGTCCAGGAACGCGGGTGTGGCCAGGTCCGACAACCGCGCGACCCGGACGATGTCGGTGCCCACAGCAGGCATCAGGTCGCCGGTTTCGCGATGCGGATCGGTCTGGAAGGCATGTGCTCACGCTAACGCCCTGAGGTACCTTCGGCGCGTGTGGCGAGTGTGTGTGGTGGCGCTCCTGGTAGCTGCGTGCGGTCCTGCTCCGCAGGTGAGTGCCAGCCTGTACCAGACGCGCAGTGACACCCCGTTGAACGCACTCGAGATCCAGGTCCGCAACGATGGTCCGGATCCGGTCACCGTCGACAGCGCGCAGTTGCGTTCAGGTCGGTTGGCAGGCGCGCCTGTGTGGGACGAACCCGTCGAGATCCCGGCTGGCGCGGCCATGGACTTGAAGGTGTCCCTGCCTCCCCCCGACTGTGACGGATCACCGGGCGAGACGGTGGCCCTGCGGGTCGACGGACAGGACGTGGTGATCGACGCGCCGGACCGACTCGGCCAGGTGGCGGAGTATGTCGCGGCGGTCTGCTTCGAAGACGACGTGGAGTCGACGACGCACATCGTGGTCGAGGCGGTCACCGACGAGGGCATCCGGGTGTTCGTGGATCCTGGCACCTCCGAGGTGGGCGCGTTGGGCACGACGATCCTCTTCGCCCCTGTCGACCCGGAGGCCCTGGCCGCCGCGCCGGGTGCGCCGGGGGACGTTCGGCCAGTGCGCCTGCGCCCCAACCGCTGCGATGCTCACGCGCTCGGTGAGGACAAGCAAGGGACGTATTTCGACGTCGAGGTCACGCTGGCCGACGGCAGGTCGGGCCCCTACACATTCACAGTGGATCAGGAGCAGCGCGGACAGTTGTACCGGTTGTACGCGCGGATGTGCGGCCTGTCGTGATCGAGCGGGAGTTCGGTGCGCCGCGTGATCTTGGCGCGATGCTCGGTGTCTTGAGCCGGGGTGCCGGCGATCCCGCTTATCAGCGGGGTCCGGGCGGCGAGATCTGGCTCACCGGCGTGTGTGCGGACGGGCCGGTGTCGATGCGACTGCGTCCCTCTGCGACGGCGGTGTCCGCGCAGTTCTGGGGGGATGGTTCGCAGTGGGCTGCCGAGCATGTCGACGACATCCTCGGGGGCGTCGACGACCCCACCGGGTTCGTGCCCGTGCACGCGCCGATCGACAGGCAGTGGCGGCGTTACCGGGACACCCTGCGGGTGCCGCGAACGCTGCTGACCTGGCAGATCGCCGTGGCGGCCGTCTTGGAACAACGGGTGACCGGAGTGGAGGCACGGGGCGCGTGGCGGGGCCTGGTCGCCGAACACGGCACCACAGCTCCCGGTCCTGTGCCCGACCGGATGCGGGTGCCCCCCACACCGGCCGAGGTGCTCCAGGTCCCCTCGTGGGACTGGCGCCGGTATGGCGTCGACCGTCAGCGGATCGCCACAGTCCGGGAGGTTGCCCGGTCGGCGCATCTGTTGGTGCGGGCCGAATCGCTGCCGCCGGCGCAAGGACGGGATCTGCTCACGGCGATCCCCGGGGTGGGGCAGTGGACGGCCGCCGAGATCAGTTCGCGGGCTTTCGGTGATGCGGACGCGGTGAGTGTCGGGGACTACCACCTGGCGCGGAACGTGACGTTCGCACTGACAGGCCGCACCGACGGCACCGACGAGGACATGCTCGAGCTTCTGGCTCCTTACGCAGGGCACCGGCATCGCGCGGTACGGCTGATCGAGCTCGCCGGAAGCGCCCCGCCCCGCCACGGTCCGCGCATGAGGCTGCCTGGCCCGCGCCGAATCCGTTAGTCCCCGGTCCAACCGTTAGTCCCCGGACGGCCGCCAACCTCTAACGGGAGTGCGCAACCTCTAACCAACGTGCTGGGCCGACGCGACCGCTAGCCTGAGCGCGTGCGCACACCACCGCCGGTCACCGGCCCGGAACGCGAGATGCTCGAGGCCTTCCTCGACTTCCATCGTGAGACCCTGCTCGAGAAGTGCATGGATCTGTCCGGCGAGGAATTGGCCGTCAGGCCGGTGCCGACGTCGTTGCTGTCCCTGCAGGGGCTGGTGCGTCACATGGCCAAGGTGGAACGCTGGTGGTTCCGGATGTACATGTGCGGCATGCCGTTGCCGCCGCTGAACGCCTCCAGGGAGCACCCTGATCTTGACTTCGAGGATGTCGACCCGGCCCGATGGCAGGAGGACCTCGAGGTCTACCGAGGAGAGGTCGAAGCGGCCCGCGACGCTGTGCTCGTGTTCAGTCTCGACGATGTGTCGCGACGGGAGCGCGGCGAGCCGGTGACCTTGCGCTGGATCTATCTGCACATGATCGCCGAGTACGCGCGGCACAACGGCCACGCCGATCTCATCCGCGAAAGCGTGGACGGCCGAACCGGGATCTGATCAGGGCTGGGTCTTGTAGGCCTTCCACTTGGCCCCGCGCTTGGTGATGCGCCATTCGTGCTTGGTCCCGGTGAGCGGGTTCTTGCGGTAGATCCGCACCCCACCGGCAACGTTCGCGACCTTGATCCGCACGAACCGGGGGATGGGCTCGTCCTGGCTGCCATCGCCGGCAGCGTTCTCCAAGGAGACGTCCTCGCGCGTCCAGACGCGCAGCTTGCGCAGGTTCTGCCGCTGCCGGTTGCCGGTCGCCGCTGACTCCTTCGCCAGCGTGCGGATCGTGGCGTTGAGCGTTGCGGCCTGGATGGCTCGCCGCACGGTGGCGATGGGTTCGGTCACCGTGACGGGAACGTAGTTCCAGGTCTCGAACCTGCCTGTCAGCGGGGTCCGGTTGCCCCGGGTGACCTCCAGCCGGGTGATCCGGCCGCCGGCGTTCACGGTGTAGACGTACTCGAAGTAGTCACCGTCGCCGACCCGGTACACCGTGTCGGCCCCGACCGTGCTCTTGTCGGCAACGGTGATGAAGTTGGCGTTCGCCAGCGAGTAGATGCGACCGAGCCGCTCCTCGCTCTGGATGTAGGGCCACTGTGGGAAGTAGTCGACCGCGTACGGTGAGTCCGCGTCGGTCAGCTCCCATTCCAGCGCCAGGTTGTCCAGGTAGTCGGGGCCGGTGACCTTCTCCTCGACAGCCGGCGACGGCCACTGGATCTGGTGGTAGTTGCCCACGCCGTTGAAGACACGCTGCTCATCGGCGGTAGTCACCTGCTGGTACTGCCCCGCCGCGTTGTAGGCCGCGGTCCAGCCGAGGTTGTTGTCCAGGTACTGGTAACTGGGCGCGGCGTTGGTCGCCGCGATCGCCGCGACCAACTCGTTCTTGGCGTCGGGGACGGGGTACGGTGCGGCGAACGCGGGTGCAGCCACCAGGCTGAGCGCCACGGTGCCACCGGCGATGGCGTAGATCTTCACGCTGCGCACAATACGCCCGGCACGGCTCCGGACGCGGGTCCGCCGCGGCCGGTCACTTGCTGTGACCAGCGTCACCAAGCGGCGGGGAAGTAATCGGTGGGATCCGGTGTTGGCGCTGAGGTTGAACCAGCGTCAGGAGCCCCATGTCAGAGGAAGTGTCTGAGAAGACCACCGCCGAAGTCCCCGTGTCCGACCCGAACCGCTTCAAAGCACTGTTCGTCATCGCCATCGCGCAGTTGATGATCGTGCTCGACGCGTCGATCGTGAACCTGGCGATCCCCAGTGCCCAGGCGGATCTCGGCATCGAACCCCAGGACGTGCAGTGGGTCGTGACGGCGTACACCCTGGCCTTCGGTGGGTTCCTGCTGCTGGGAGGACGGATCGCGGACTTCATGGGCCGCAAGCGCACGTTCATCGTCGGCCTGCTCGGCTTCGCACTCGCGAGCCTGCTCGGCGGCCTGGCAATGAACAGCACCCTGCTGTTCGGTGCGAGGGCTCTGCAAGGTGTCTTCGCGGCACTGCTCGCTCCTGCAGCGCTGGCGCTGATCACAGTCACTTTCCACGACCCCAAGGAACGCGCCAAGGCGTTCGGTGTCTTCGGGGCCATCTCCGGCGGTGGGGCGGCGATCGGGCTGCTGCT
>WBZV01000438.1_pt3 | contig 14227 bp, 15 predicted proteins | sample 5204221 | NCBI WGS metagenome assembly WBZV01 (sample SAMN12344360, study PRJNA552823) | activated sludge metagenome | biome: Activated sludge suspended growth; feature: Nitrification reactor; material: Wastewater; isolation source: activated sludge from nitrification reactor of wastewater...
CGATGACCTCGACCCCGACGCCCTGCCCATGGCCGACGACCGGGACATGGACTACTACATCCGCGCCCTCGACAGCGGCGCCCTCACCCCCATCTTCGCCCACGCCCCCTGGGGCGAGGTGAGCCTGCGCTACGAAGCCCTGATGATGGACGACAAAGTCTGCCCCGGCCTCCGCGCCTGCTGGACCGACCCCCTGGCGTTTCTGGCGGAGGGAAAGGCGGACGAGGGGTTCAGCGCGCGAATTGAGGGCATGGTGGGCGCGTTCGGGCGGATGGTGTCGGCGGAGTGGTGGAGGTGGCAGGTTAGGGTGGTGTGAAGGTGGCGGTTGTTGGCCTTATGGAATGCTTCGCATAAGGCCGGGGAAGAGCCAATCGAGCAAGCGACGGCTCTTCGGCCTTTGCGTGGTTATGGCGTTGAAAGAACGGCATGTGCTGGAAACTCAGCTTGTACGTTCATAGCACTTAGTGCTATACATTGGAGCGAAGTAGACGGGGCATGGTGATATACAAGACCCGGTGGTTTGACCGCTGGGCGCGCAAGGAAGGACTAACCACCCCCGCCCTCTGCGATGCCGTCCGCGAAATGGTCAGCGGGCTGTTTGATGCTGACCTTGGTGGCGGGCTGTTCAAGAAACGGATTGCGCGTCCCGGCCAAGGAAAGAGCGGCGGATATCGGACGCTCGTCGCCACCAACAAGGACAATCGCTGGGTCTTCGTGTATGGCTTCCCGAAGAACGAACGTAGCAACATCGATAGGGACGAAGAGGAAGCATTAAAGAAGTTGGCGGCTCAGTTGTTGTCGCTGACCGCGCAGGCGGTCACGCAAGCCAAGCAGGCGGGCGAACTGATTGAGGTGGAATGCGATGCGTAAAACGAAATCTCCTATTCTCGAAGCCGTACATGAGACGGCTAAGGGTCTGCACAAGGCTGGCGTGATGGATCGGGTCACACTGCGTGAGTTTGATCAGCTATGCCTGCCGCCGATCGAGCCGCTGCAGCCGGATCAGATCAAGAAGATTCGCGAGGCCTCGCATGTCAGCCAGGCCGTCTTCGCGCGCCTGCTGAACACCAGCCTCTCTACCGTCCAGAAGTGGGAGATCGGTCAGAAGCGTCCCACGGGCACGGCCTTGAAACTGCTGCATCTGGTGCAGAAACGCGGCCTGGAAGTCATTGCCTGAACGCAGGCACATGATCGAACAGCGCTCCCTCATGCGCGCCCTTTAAACCGACGGCCCCAGCGAAGCCCTCGCCGCCCGCCTCAAGGCCCTGTACCGCGACGCCGGCGTCGTCATCGCCCTGGGCCCGTCCCGCGCCGTGCCGAGAGACGACGACCTGCCCGCCGACGAAGCCGACTTCGACCCTGAGCTCGATGCCAGCCCCGACGCCATGCCCATGGCCGACGACCGGGACATGGACTACTACATCCGCGCCCTCGACAGCGGCGCCCTCACCCCCATCTTCGCCCACGCCCCCTGGGGCGAGGTGAGCCTGCGCTACGAAGCCCTGGTGATGGACGACAAAGTCTGCCCCGGCCTCCGCGCCTGCTGGACCGACCCGCTGGCGTTTCTGGCGGAGGGGAAGGCGGACGAGGGGTTCAACGCGCGGATTGAAAACATGGTGGGCGCGTTTGCGCGGATGGTGTCGGCGGAGTGGTGGAGGTGGCAGGTTAGGGTGGTGTGAGGGGGGCTGGTTGTTGTCGGCCTGAGCTGCCGTACAGCCCTCATCAGATGAACGACAGGTGTTTTGCGGTCAACGGACCTTCCCTCAAGTGCAGCGCTGACGGTCCGCTTTCCTGACTTGCGAATGCAAACTCCCGACGTCAAAACAGAGACGTTCGCGCTCCGATAGACCCGACGTTCAACTTTTGGCCAGAACGGCGGACGCGGTGCGTAATTGGTCACTCCACAGTTTGTGGAGATAGATTCCCTGTCGCTTCCACACCCCTCCGACAGCAGCAGCCTGATTCGCCGCCGCGAGCGCTCAAGGCTCTCCGCGATTCAACAGCTCCTGAAGATAGCGCTGGGCTTGCTCTAGGGCTTTGGCGTGGAGGTGGCTATCCGGCAAATTTTGGAGTGCCTGAATTTCTCGAAGGCACCGTGCCGCATCGCCTGTTGAATCAAATACCGTATTAATTGGCGGTGAGTCATTTTCAGACGAGAAAGGGAGGAGCGGATAGGACAGGCGGGTGGCTGGGTCGTTCACGGGTTTTCACATATCCCCGCTATCGCATCAAGTATTGTGGTGTCGGGTTTCTTTACACTTAGATTTGACGGCCTTCTATTCCTCACTCAAAAATGCACGACCTGCGTGAGTTGTTTGTGCTAAAAAGTCTTGGATACTGTTGATCCATAAAGAATATATTCATATTTTCGACTAAGCAAAATCGCTGACCGCCATTGCGGCGCGATTTGTGCTTACTTACCCTCAATGGAAAAGTGACCGATGCCTGTTCAGGTTGACAGGTCGCTCTGGGTTGTGCCTTTGGCATGGTCTTGCGCCATAAATGGGAGCATGCTCTCCTCCAGCACAGGGTTGCTGGAGGAGAGCATGCTCCGCGACCAAAGTTTGAAAAAACGGAACGATAAAATGCTCAAATATCTACAAATGAAGACCAGCCTTGCGCTTGCGGTGTCTTGCTTCACCTTTGCCCCTGTCGTGGCATCGGCAATGCCGATTACAAAGACGGTCAATGTCTCCGTGTACCAGTTGTGCAATTCACTGAACGAATGCGCCAGCACGGGCCCCACAGGGGACGTTTACTACGCCGCTGCCACCAACAAGATCTGGGAGCAGGCCGGAATAAGCGTCACGTTCAGTTTTGTCAGCCAGATCGTTAGTGATGCCTTCTACGACATCAGCGACACGGTTGGCGACACCTTTGACGACCTCTACAACTCCGTCTTTCCGGGCTTGGCCGGTATCAACTATTCAACTGTTGATATGTTCCTGGTCAACAGCTACGACGGTGCATATGGTGTCGGCTATGACCGCGCTGGCGGCTTGATCATGTCGATGGCAGATATCCTCGGCTTTGACTGCGGCGGTGCGCCTGGTTGCACAGGCCGTATCGATACCCTCGCGCATGAGCTGGGTCACAATTTCGGCCTGGTTCCTGATAGTTTTGTCGACTACGCTGGTGCCAGTGATCCTGGCCATTCGCTTGACCCGAACAGTCTGATGGCCAGCGGCACGATTCGCAACGTGCCCACGACGCTCGACGATGTCAATCCTGACGGCTTGGGTTTGGACCAGTTGCCGCAGACCCACATTGATTTTGCGCGCATGAGCTCACTGCTTCGCGATGTCAACACCGTGCCGGAACCCGGCAGCCTGGAACTGCTTGGTCTGGCATTGGCCGGTGTCGCCACCGTGCGTCGCCGTCGCACCCGCTGATTGACGCACGTGGCACCCCTGCGCCTGAGCCTGCAACGCCGACGACGACTTCTCTCGGCAGCATTGCTCGTTGCAGGGGTGCCCTTTTCAGCACGGGCCGATACGGTTAATCGTGTGAGGGCCGACCGAATCTCGCTACCGCCGGATAGACGGGAGTTCCGGTCGCCCTCAGGCAACTATATCCTCACGTTGAGTAGCGCCGACCATTGGCAGACACGCTCGGCACTTGCCGAGTTGCAGCTGCGTTCGGGAAGCGAACTGAAGCCGCTGTGGCATAAAGTGCTGCCGCAGGGGCACGGCCCGCGTCATGTTCTGGTTTTGGACAGTGGCGCGGTGGTTCTGATGGACGAGTGGATCAACGTTCCGTCACGGCATGCGTTGATGCTGCTGGCCCCGGACGGCAGCGAACTGGCTCACTACGGGCTTGATGATTTGGTTCTGCGGCTTGGCGTTTCACGCCGCATGGTCGCAGACCATGGCAGGCTTGGCCTGTGGATGAGTTCAGCGCCAGCACTCTCAGAGGATGGCAGCGCGGTAGTCTTCCACAGCGCGCAGCGCAGGCTCATCCTGCGCTTGGCCGATGGCCTGTTGACCGCCATCGATTGACGCCCGTGATGAGTCGAAATAGCCAGTTGGTAATACCGAGACGGATGAGACTTGAGCGTAGCGGTGGCACTCGTTGCGGCCAGAAGATCCGCCGCCTTTCATGGCCAGCCGTATTTGTTGTGCTGTAAGGCGTAACGGCACTGGGCGCTGATGCCCAGCCAGCCTGATCCATGGTTTCGGTGCCATCGTGACGATGGCCGCTTTCGATCCTGTTGCTTTGTCGGCGAATGGCGGCTCCAGTTTCTAGCGACCGTCGGCAAAGGGTCGGATCCTGCTAGCCGGGAAAGCCGCCGTTCGGCCTTGAAGTAGCCTGGGTGACAACAGCTGACTGCCTGATAGCAGCCACTCCTTCCGCCGACCATGAGCGTCAGAAAAGGCCGAACAGCGTCCATTTACAGCCCCCCTCCTGCATCACCCCCAACGAGTAATGCACTCCAAGGGTGTTGGTGTAGTGAGCGCCGACTGTCATCAACGAAGCGTGACATTCTGAAGGGGGGCGTGGACATCTTCGAAATGCAGCAACAGCCACAGCTCAAAGCAGGGCACAGAGGCAATGGCTTTGAAGCTGACACAGTCATTGCTGTCGTACCGCAGCTTGCCATCCAGTGATTTGGCCAGATTCAATGCGTCGAAATAGCTGTCGTGCTCGTCGCGGTCGAAAACCGCATAGACCTGATCGAAGCTCCTGGGGCGGATGCCCCAGTGTAGGTCTCCATCCTCAAACAGCTTCCTGGCGTAGCTCACGACCTGGGTGGGAGCGGTGCCCAATAGGCCGGGTTGCACGGCGACATTAGCCGAATGGAGTTGATACGCGCTGCGGATGTCCTCGAAGTACAGCGGCTCGGTCTTGCTGCCCTCGGTCACAATCAGGATGCGGGCATAGCTGGCGCGGCGGGTTTCTTTTTTGTCTTTGCGCGCCAGTTGCCGGGCCTTGGGCTGGTTGTCGCGCCCCATCAGTGCGTCAGTCCCAGTGAGGGGCTCCGCAGAAACGGCAGCGCCCCGTATCGCCCCTGCAGATAACCCCGCTCAAGGGCTTCGTTCTTGCGAGGGCTGAAGTCGGTCAGGGGGAAGAGTGTTGAGCTTTGGTCCGGGTTCTTTTCGACAAACCAGATCTGGTCGCGCCGGAAGAGGCCATAGGCATCCAGCAATGAGGTGTCGTGGGTGGTGAAGAGCAGTTGTGCGCCGCCGGTGTTGGCGTCGGGTTGGTGAAACAGGCGGACCAGCGCCTGCACGAGCAGGGTGTGCAGGCTGGTGTCCAGTTCATCCACGACGAGGGTGAGCCCCTTTTTCAGAATGTCCAGGATGGGGCCGGCGAGGAAGAGCAGGTTTTGGGTTCCGCTGGATTCGTCCATCAGGTCGAATACGGCCTTGCCCTGGTCGGTAGTGTGATGGACCTTCACTTCGTCCACGGTTTGCTCGCCGATTTCTTCTTCCCGCTTGCCGGTTGTCAGGTCGAAGTGAATGCTGCGTACGGCGGTCTGGGTGCTTGCCACTTCGATGTCGGCAATGCTGTTGTCGGTGGCACGCAGAAAATCGCGGATGGCCTTGCGCGGTGTTTCCTGCTTGAGCATCTGTAGGGTGAACTGCGGTGACAGGGGCGACAGCTCGTTGAAGATCACGAGGCCGTTGGCAAACCAGTCGAATAGGGGGCGCAGGGCGTCGCTGTTGAGTTGTACGGCGACGGAGAGAAACAGGGCATTGGGCCGGGTGGCGCCTTCCCACAGGTTCTTGGCGCCCTTCAGGCCTGAGCCAAATTCATAGATGTCCTTGCCACTCTCGGTATCAAAGTGGCGCTCGAACCAGCGTTGCGGCTTGAAAGCCTTGTACACCAGCAGATGCTCGCCGACGATCCGTTGTGCGCTCATGGCAAAGCCGTACTGATAGCGCACCCCGTTCAGAAGGAGGGTGACTTCGAACTCCGTGGGTTGGCTGACGGATGCGCTGTCCAGCTTGAAGGGCTGAAGTTTGTCGAAACGCTGGCCGGGCTGCAGGGCGGCGGATTCGAGCACGACGCCGCGCATGTATTGCAGGGCCTTGATGAGGTTGGACTTGCCGCTGGCGTTGGCGCCATAGACCACCGCGCTCTTGAGCAGATGCGGGGCAGCCTTGAGCCCGGTGCCAAGGGCATGGGTGTCGAGCAGGGTCTTGTCGGTGGACGCTACGAAGCTGAGCACTTGCTCGTCGCGCAGGCTGCGGAAGTTCTTGGTTCGGAACTCGACAAGCATGTTATTGGCTCTGTGATTGGAAAGTAGTTGTGTAGTTTGAAGTTTATGTTCAAAAAATCAATCTATTTTGTGATTCGGCGGGGTTTTTCTACCCCAGCCGCCCAATCTTCTCCCCCGCCGTTTCCCCATGGGCCACCAGCGCATCAACACACCCCGCAAACCGCGCGATGAACCCTTCCGTCGCCCGGACCCGCGCCACGAAGTCCCGGGCCAGCTCTTCCGCCTCGCGCCAGATCGTGTTGCTCACGCTGGCGTGGATGTCGGCCGGGGGGAGGGTGTCGGGGAGGCTGCCGCCGCTGCGGGGGGCGAAGGCCATGGGGGTCATGTCGTAGGCGGGGGCGAGGGCGTAGGGGCGGTCTTGATCGGTGATGAAGCTCAGGTTGCCGCTGTGCATGTCGGTGTTGCCGATGAGGGTGCCAAAGGCCCACAGGCGGGCGGCGGCGTGGGCGGCGCCGGGGGTGATGCGGCGGGCGGCGGCGAGCTTGTGGGTGAGCACGGGCCAGGGGCCGTTACCGGTGCCGAGGAACTCGGCGTCGAGGGCGGAGAGGGAAATGAGGGCGCAGCGCCCCAGGTCGCCGATGCGGTCAAAGCGTTCGACTTCGAGGAAGCGTTGGCCCTGATGGTCGATGATCCGGCTGGCGGCGGCGGGGATGCCGGCGTGGCGCAGGGTTTCGAGGGCCAGGTGTTCGGCGAGCAGGAGGTCGCGCCAGCGTTGGGGCACGGGGCCGGCCTCCGCTTCGCTGAACTTGACGATGACGTGCCGGGGGCCGGCGGCGGTCATGGCGCGGGTGGTGAACTTGGGTTGCTCGCCGCCGGCGGAGGAGCCGGGCAGTTCGCCCCGGGCAGCCTCGCGGGCGAGTTGGGCGTAGGCCTCGGGCTTATGGGGGTGGGGGATGGGGTCGGGCAGGGGGGTGGCCAGAAAGTGCGCCCGGGCCGCGTCGCCGGGCAGCAGGTTGCCGATGAGGTCGTGGCCGTGGGCGAGCAGTGCGCGCAGGGCGTGGGTGTCGGTCCAGTCGCCCAGGCGTGGGGGCAGGCCCAGGTCGGCGCCATGGCGGGCGGCGTGGGCGCGGCCGAGGTAGCCCTGGGGGCGCATGTCGAGCAGCCACCAGGGCAGGCCTTCGCTGTGCAGGGTGGTGCCGTCGGGCTGCTGCATGACGAAGCCGTCCGGGCAGACGGGGACGAGGGTGCCGAGCTGCTGGACGCGGCCTTCGGGGTCGACCCGGTGAATGGGGATGTCGGGGAGCCCGCGCCGGGTGTCGCGGAGGGCGTAATGAATGGATCTGGCGGCGCCAATACGCACGATGTCGGCGCCCATGGCATTGAGCACGCGGGATAGGGTGGGTTGGCTTACCCCCAGTTTTTCAGTGAGTTGTCGCCCCGGAAGCGGCCCGCGGGAAAGGTACAGCCGGACGGTGTCGGCATGGGTATCCATGGTTTGAATGGATTCATGAATTGAAAAGTGAATGGATACTATAGGCTGAATGCCTGTCAGTGTGGTGCGGCACCTGGGGCTGCGGGGTCTGATGGCGGGGAAGCGGGCGACGAGGCGGGCGGGGCGGGACGCGGAGCGCGGCGTTCCGGCGCTCGGGGGAGGGGGCGCCGGCGGCCCGGGGGCTGCCGGCGTGGCGGGCACGGTGCGGGGCGGGCCGGCGGGCGGGCGGCCGCGGGCATCGGGCTTTCGCCCGATGCGGGGGCTCAGAGTTGTTCCAGGTTCTCCTTGCCGATGAGCTTCCACACGGCGGGGGCCTGGTCGGCGCGCAGGCGCACCATGTAGACCTCGTCATTGCCTTGTTTGATGCGGCTGACGGCTTCGGTGGTGGGGAGCTGCAGCAGGTGGGCGAGGATCAGGGGGGTGACGCCTCCGTGGCTGACGACGAGCACGCTGCCGCTGGGGTGGGCCTTGCGGATCTGGTCCACGGCGCGGGCGACCCGTTGGGCCTGGCTGTCGAGGGATTCACCGCCGTCCAGGCTGTCGGCCGGGTTGGCGGCGCGGGCCTTGAACTCGGGGCCGAGGTCGCCGCTGCGCTCGTCTTCAAACATGCCCTCAAACTTGCCAAAGCTGCGTTCGGCCAGGGCGGGCAGGGGTTGGGCGGGGAGCGCGGGCAGGGCGATGGCGGCGGTTTCGCGGGCGCGGGCCAGCTTGCTGCTATAGACGGCGGCAAGTGCACGCCCTTCAGCTTGTCGCCGAGTTGGCGGGCCTGGCTCTTGCCGGTTTCATTGAGGACGTTGTCGGTGGCGCCCTGCAGGCGCTTTTCCAGGTTCCAGGCGGTCTGGCCGTGGCGCGCCAGGTAGAGGTCCAGGGTGGCGTCGGCGGCCTGGGCGGCAAGGCTGGTGGCGGCGAGCGCCACGGCGGCGCTCAGCTTGAGCAATGAACGGATCTTCATGGGTGGGCTTCCTCAGCGGGCGTTCAGCAGTTCGGGGACGCGGAGCAGGATGAGTTCGTTGTCGTCCTGCAGGTTGGGCTGGCGGGCGGCGGAGTAGGGCAGGTTGTTGTCGTTGGCGACGATGATGTGTTCGCCATCCACCACGTCCACGTCTTCGATCGTCACGAAGGGAAAGGTGAACTTGCCGTCCTTGCCGCCGCGGCGGGCCAGGGTTTTCGGGTCCTGGATGTTGAGCAGATCGATGTGGCCGATCTTTCTGACAAAGCCGTCGCTGTCGGCCTCCTTGAGGCTGATCTTGTAGATGCGCTTGAACTTGGCCGGCACGTTCTGGCAGTCGGCGCGGGCGGGGCCGTCACAGGCGTGTTCGGGCAGGCCTTCGCCGTTGTCCCGTTCGATGATCAGGCCGGTGTCGGCGTCGATCATGTTGAAGTCGCCGATGTTGTTGCCGTTCTGTTCCAGGGCGTATTTCCAGCTGCGTCCGGTCCATTCGCCCTTGTCGACGCTGAACTCCAGGATGCGCAGGTATTCGCGGCCGTCCTTGTTGTCCCACTTCTTGTCGTCCGGGTTCCACAGGGGGCCTTCGAGCAGGGGGTAGAGCAGGCGGCCGTCCTTGGAGGCGGCCATGCCCTCGTAGCCGCGGGAGCGGCGGGCAATGGTGGTGAAGGTGCCGGAGGTGGCCGGGGTGTTCACGCTGAAGTGGTCGGGTGACTTGAGGGTCTTGCCGTCCACCTTGGTCTCGAACACGGCCAGCACTTTGCCCTTCAGGTCGGTCTTGAGCAGGTAGGGGCCGAGTTCGTCGCCCAGCCACAGGGCATCGCCGATGGGCTGGATGGATTCGATGTCGAAGTCGGCGCCGGTGAGGTAGCGCTTGGTGGTGCCTTCGTTGACGATCAGGAAGGGCACCTTGCGGTCGGGGTCGTGGATGAAGGCGGTCTGCTCAAGCTTGACGCCGCCGCTGTGCCAGTCGGGGCGGATGCGGTGGACCATCAGCATGGCATCGGCGCTGTTGTTGCGGGCGCCGTAGCCGTTGTCCTGCAGTACCCAGTAGTGGCCCTTGCCCATGTGCTTGATGCCCGAGAAGCCCTGGATGGGCTGGCCGCGGAAGGGCAGGGCGACATGGGTGGGGCGCGGCACGGCCTTGTCGGACAGGTAGGAGTTGCCCGGGAGGCTTTCCAGCGCGTCCACCCGGCGGCTTTCCGGCCCGGTGTATTTGCCGGAGGTGGCGAGGCTCGCCGGGGCATCCTTGGGCGGGCTGATGAAGCTCTTGGCGGGCAGCAGGGCATGGCCGGCCAGGGTGGCGGGGAAGGCCTGGTCGGCGGCGGCCACCGTCGGCAGCAGGGCGGCGAGGGCCAGGGCAAGGGGCGTGAGGTGCTGGGTGATCATGGGGGGCTCGATGGGGTGTCGGGATGGCCCATGACAGTAGGCAGGCCAGGTTACACAGGCGTTGCCGATGTGCGGCAGGGGCGTTGCGGTACGGCCGCCTGGCGTGCCCCGGCCGCGGTTGTCACCCGGTTGGCATTTCGGGCACGATGGGCGGGTCTGGCGGGGTGCAATCGGGGTGGTGTAGCGTTCGGCTCCGGCCGAACCCCGCCGGGGAGGCCTCAATACACACGGACTGCAAAGGGAACATGACGTGGTGAACATCCAGCAGATTCTGGCGCCCATCGGCCTGGTTGCCGTGGCGGCGGCCCTCTACTCGACAGCGGGCACGATCCAGACGGGCAACGTGGGGATCAGGACGACCCTGGGGATCATCTCGCAGGAGGAGATCGAGCCGGGCATCTACTTCAAATGGCCCGTCATCTCGACGGTGCATGAGTTCTCGGCCAAGGACATCGTGATCGACCTGTCCGATCTCACGCCGAAGGCCAAGGACAATCTGTCCCTGCGGGACATGGACGTGTCGATCTACTACCGGGCGGACCAAAAGGCGGTTGCCGATCTGTATGCCAAATATGCCTCCCAGTCGGCGCGCCACGCCGATGGCTATTACATGCCGGCCTACGAGCTGGTGTGGCGGATCGCGCGCAATGCCTGTTACGAGGAGATCGCGCGGCTGGATTCGCTGGTCATCCATACCCAACGGGATCAGCTAGGCGCGGCGATTGCGAAGAAGCTCCAGGAGGAGCTGGACCGGACCGACCGCGGGGTGTTCACCATCTCCCGCGTGGTGATCCGCTCGGTGCAGACCGATCCGTCCATCGAGCAGTCGATCCAGCAGGCGGTGGCCAATCAGAAGAAGCTGGAGGCGATGCAGGTGCAGACCGAGATTGCCAAGCGCGAGGCCGAGATCAAGGTGACGGAGGCGCGGGGGATCGCCGAGTCGAACAAGATCATTTCGGGCTCGCTGACGCGGGAGTATCTGCAGCACGAGGCGAACCTGGCCCTGCAGACGTTCGCCGAGAAGGGCAACGCCAACACGGTGATCGTTCCGTCGGGCATGACGGTGACGCCCCTGGTCAACACCGGAAAGTGAGGCTGCGTCGGCCCGGCGGTTTACCGCCGTCTTTCCGTGAAACGCGGGGCCTGGCCCGTCGGGGCTGGGCCGGGGTGAGGGCTGGCCATCCCCCGTGCGCGGCGCGGGGGCGGGGCTCAGAAGGTGTGCAGAATTTCGTTCAGTAGGTCTTGTAGGGCAGGAACTTGCCGCTCATGGTGATCTTGACCCGGTCGCCCTTGGGGTCGGCTTCGCGGGTGAGGTCCATGTTGAAGTCGATGGCGCTCATGATGCCATCGCCAAACTCTTCGTGGATCAGCGACTTGAAGGTGGTGCCATAGACGCTGATCAGCTCGTAGAAGCGGTAGATCAGCGGGTCGGTGGGCACGGCGGTGGGCAGGGAGCCCTTGTAGGGCACCACTTGCAGTTGGGTGACGGCTTCTTCCGGCAGATCGAGAGCGGCGCCCACGGCCTGGGCCTGGGCTTCGGTCAGGGTCATCTGGCCGAGCAGGGCGGCGGTGCTCCATTCCTTGCTGTGGCCGACGATCTCGGCCAGTTTGGCCCAGGTGAGCTTTTTCTTGATCTTCTGGGTGACGATCAGGTCGGTGACTTCTTCGCGGTTCATGGTGGGTCTCCTTGGCAAATCAGGCGGCGAGGGTGTCGGGGGCGGGTTCGGTTTCGCCGGGGCGAACGACCGGTGGGTGGGTCTCGTCGGCCGGCTTGGGGTCTTTCGAGCGGCTGACGAGGAAATCGACCAGGTGGTTGCGGATGCGGTAGAAGCGCGGGTCGTGGTGCATGTCGTGGCGGGTGCGGCTGCGCGGCAGGCTCACTTCGACGATCTCGGCGATGCGGGCGCGGGGGCCGTTGCTCATCAGCAGGATGCGGTCGGAGAGCAGGATGGCTTCGTCCACGTCGTGGGTGATCATGAACACCGTCTGGGCCGTGGCCTGGACGATCTTCAGGAGCTCATCCTGGATCGTGCCGCGGGTCAGGGCGTCGAGGGCGCCGAAGGGTTCGTCGAGCAGGAGCATCTTGGGCTGGATGGCGAAGGCGCGGGCGATGCCGACGCGCTGCTTCATGCCGCCGGAGAGCATGCTCGGCTTTTTCTGCAGGGCGTGGCCGAGGCCGACCATCTCGAGATACTGGGCGGCCTGGGCCTCGATCTGCGCCTTGCTCCAGTCGGGCCAGCGGGAGCGCACGCCGAACTTCACGTTGTCGATTACGCTCATCCACGGCATCAGGGCGTGGCTCTGGAAGACCACGCCCCGGTCCAGCCCCGGCCCGGCCACTTCGCGGCCGTCCATGGTGAGGATGCCGTCGCTGGCCGTTTCCAGCCCGGCCAGGGCGTTGAGGATGGTGGTCTTGCCGCAGCCGGAGTGGCCGATGATGCAGACGAACTCGCCCTTGTCGATGGTGAAGTTGACGTTCTCGAACACCGGGGCGTCGTTGCCGGGGTAGGACTTGGCGAGGTTTTCCACGTGCAGGAAGGCCATGGCGCTTACTCCGTGTAGCTGACCAGCTTTTGCAGGCCGGCAAAGCAGCGGTCGAGGGCCATGCCGACAACGCCGATCACGAGGATGGCGAAGATCACGTTGGGCAGGGCCAGGTTGTTCCACTCGTTCCACACGAAGTAGCCCACCCCGGTGCCCCCCACCAGCATTTCGGCGGCGACGATGACCAGCCAGGCGATGCCCATCGAGATGCGCATGCCGGTGAGGATGGTGGGTGCGGCGGCGGGCAGGATCACCGTGAGCGCCTTGCGGAGCGGCCGCACTTCCAGCGTGCGGGCAACGTTGAGCCAGTCCTTGCGCACGTTGGCCACGCCGAAGGCGGTGTTGATCAGCATGGGCCACACCGAGCAGATGAAGATCACGAAGATGCCCGAGAGGTCGGAGTCCTTGATGGTGTAGAGGGCCAGGGGCATCCAGGCCAGGGGCGAGATGGGTTTGAGCACCTGGATGAAAGGGTCGAGGGCCCGGTGCAGCAGGGGCGACATGCCGATGGTGAAGCCGAGCGGCAGGGCCACCAGGATCGCCAGCGCAAAGCCCATGCCGACGCGGCCCAGGGAATGGCCGAGCTGGATGGCGATGCCCTTGTCGTTCGGTCCGTTGTCCTTGAAGGGGTCGGACAGGTGGGTGACGATGGCCTTGCCGATCTCCTGCGGCGGCGGGAAGCCGCCCGACTTGGTGGCCCCCTTGCCCATCAGCGCCGCGTATTCATCCTGGGCGGCGGACTGCTGCGCGCTCTCCTTGGGCTGTGTGGCGACGAACCACACGCCGATGAAGAGGGCGAACAGCACCACCGACAGCAGCAGGCTCTTCCCGTGCTCGTTCTTCATGGCAGCCTTTCGTCAGGCCTTCCGGATGGCGAAGGAGTTCACATAGGCGTCGGCCTTCATGGGGTCGAACTCCTTGCCCATGACCTTGAACCTGGCGTAGTTGTCCTTGGGGGCCGCCATGCCGATCTCGGCCATGTGCTTGCGGGCATCGGTGATCAGATACACCTTCTCGGCGATGTCCTTGTAGTTCACGTCGCCCTTGATGTAGCCCCAGCGCTTCATCTGGCTGAGGATCCACACCGCCATCGAATACCACGGGAAGGGGTCGAAGTCGGCGCGGGTTGGCACGTTCTGCACGTTGCCCAGGCCGTCGGCAAACTTGCCGGTGAGTACTTGCTCCAGCACCGTCTTGGGCTGGTTGAGGTAGGCGGCGGGCGACAGCACTTCGGCCATGATCGGGCGGTTCTTGGGGTCGCGGGCCATCTTGGCGGCGGTCAGGATGGCGCGGTAAAGGGCGGCGAAGGTGTTGGGGTTCTGCTTGACGAAGTCGGTCGGCACGCCGAAGGAGCAGCAGGGGTGGCCGTCCCAGATTTCCTTGGACAGGATGTGGATGAAGCCCACCTCGTCGAACACGGCGCGCTGGTTGAAGGGGTCGGGGCCGAGGTAGCCGTCCAGGTTGCCGGCCCGCAGGTTGGCGACCATCTCCGGCGGCGGCACGACGCGGATCTGGATGTCCTTGTCCGGGTCGAGCCCATGCTCGGCCACGTAGTAGCGGAGCAGGAAGTTGTGCATCGAATACTCGAAGGGCACGGCAAACTTGAAGCCCTTCCACTGCTTCGGGTCGCGCTTGTCCTTGTGCTTGACGTGCAGGGTGATGGCCTGGCCGTTGGTGTTCTGGATGCTGGCCA
>WBZV01001001.1_pt1 | contig 14219 bp, 7 predicted proteins | sample 5204221 | NCBI WGS metagenome assembly WBZV01 (sample SAMN12344360, study PRJNA552823) | activated sludge metagenome | biome: Activated sludge suspended growth; feature: Nitrification reactor; material: Wastewater; isolation source: activated sludge from nitrification reactor of wastewater treatment...
GGTGCCGTGCTCGTCTTCTTCGATGGGCATGTACTCACCGGCCCGCTTGTGGGGCTCTTCGATGAGATGCACGTCGCCGGCGCCGCAGGTCTTCGCCTCGTGGGTCTTGAAATCCCAGCGGCAGGAATTGGTGCAGCTACCCTGGTTGGGGTCCCGGTGGTTGAAATAGCCGGAAAGCAGGCAACGGCCCGAGTAGGCAATGCACAGGGCACCGTGGATGAAGACCTCGAGTTCGGTATCGGGGCAGTCCTGGCGGATGCTGGCGATTTCGTCGAGGGACAGTTCCCGGGACAGGATCACTCGGGAGATGCCGGCGGACTTCCAGAAACGCACCGCTGCAGCATTCACCGTGTTGGCCTGTACCGAGAGGTGGATGGGCATCTCCGGGAAGTTCTCGCGGACCATCAGGATGAGCCCTGGATCGGACATGATCAGGGCGTCGGGCTTGAGGGCGATGACCGGGGCGATATCCTTGATGAAGGTTTTGATCTTGGCGCCGTGGGGATAGATGTTGGCAACCACGTAGAAGTGTTTGCCCAGCGCCCGGGCCCGGTTGATGCCGTCGGCGAGGACCGGCAGGTCGCCGAAGTCGTTGTTGCGGACGCGCAGGGAATAGCGCGGCTGACCGGCATAGATGGCCGTTGCGCCGAAAGCGAAAGCGGTGTCGAGCATGGCCAGGGATCCGGCCGGTGCGAGGAGTTCTGGGGTCTTGAGGGGCATGAATCGGATGCTGATGGGGTGAAGGGGCTGGCAAAACTTGTCGGCTGATCGCAATGTCAGCGATTCTGTTTGAGCGTGTCGCGCCAGCGGGCCAGGGCGGGGCTTTGGTCATCCAGTTGTTGATGGAGAACCCGGTCGGCCATGTCGAGCAGGGCTTTTTGTTCCTTGCTCAGGAAACGGGGGTAGTGCACCTGGAGGTGAGCAACAAGATCTCCGGCGTGGCGGCGGCCGCGGGCAGGGAAGCCCGCACCGGGCAGCCGGATCTCACCGGCGGTGGAGGATTCCGGCAGCAGGGCTTCCTGGACACCGCTCAGGGTGGGAACATCCACCACGCCACCGGCAAGCACCCGGAAGATGCTGACCGGCAAGTCCACGTGGATGTCCCGACCTTCGAGGCGAAAGAGAGGATGGGGCCGGGTGTGCAGGACGAGGTAGAGGTCGCCCGGCTCCCCGTCTTCGGGCGCGGGGCCACCCTGACCGGCAACACGGAGTTCCTCGCCAGGCATCATCGCGGGAGGAATGCTGACCGCGAGTTGCCGGTCCTGTGGATTCCAGCCACGGCCTTCACAGTCGGGGCAACGGTTGTCGGTGAAGTATCCCTTGCCCTTGCAGGACGGACAGGACTTGAGGCCACCGTCGCTGCGGACGCGTCCGCTGCCGTGGCAGGCACCGCACATGGTCGTCCGGCCGTAGCTGCGTCTTCCGCTGCCCTCGCAGGTCGTACAGGTCGCGCGCCCCTCCAGGGTAACGGTTACGATGCCACCAAACGCGGCGTCCTTGAGATCCAGTTCCACATCAAGGCGGCGGTCATCGCCCTTCGGACGCTGAGCCGGGGGCTTATCTTCAGCGTCCGCCGGGGGGGCGGTTTCCCGCAGCCCGGTGAGATGCTCGAAGGCCTCCCGTGCAAGGCGGAATTGCTCGTGGGCCTGGGGATCGGCGTTGCGGTCAGGGTGCCAGCGCATGGCCAGCCGCTTGAAGGCGCGCTTGATCTCGGCCGCGCTGGCACTGGGGGGGATCCCCAGAATCTGGTGGAAATCGGGTTGGGACATTTCAGTATTCTAATCGGCACGGGCCGATTGATGGCCGAAACGGGGGATGCATGGGTGAACGTTGGCGTTTTCCGGGATGTTTGGGGCTGGTCTTGATCGGGCTCCTTCCCCTCGGGGTGGCGGCCGACACCTGGCGGGTCGGGCCAGACGAAGGGCTGCGGTCGGTTGCCGAGGCGGCTGCGCTGGCCCGGGATGGTGACAGCGTGGAGATCGTCGCAGCGACCTACGTGGACGACGTGGCTGTGTGGCCTCAGAAGCGCTTGACCATCCGTGGTGTGGGCGGTCGGCCGCGCCTTGTGGCGGCAGGACGTGTCGCGGAGGGGAAGGGAATCTGGGTGATGCGCGGCGATGAAGTGGTGGTGGAAAACATCGCTTTCGAGGGCGCGCGGGGGCCCAATCGCAATGGTTCGGGGATTCGCCATGAGGAGGGCGCACTGACGGTGCGCAACTGCGTGTTTCGCGACAATGAGATGGGCATCCTGAGTGCGAACAAGCTCTCGCTGAGCCTGGTGGTGGAAGACTCCGAGTTTTCCCACGGCGTCCTGGTGACGCCACGGATCAGCCATCTGCTCTACGCGGGACGGATGAGCCGGTTGGAGGTGCGAGGCAGCTATTTCCACCATGGCCGGGTCGGACATCTGCTGAAGAGCCGGGCCCGGGTGAATCTGATCGAATACAACCGCCTCACCGACGAGGCTGAAGGGCAGGCCAGCTACGAGATGGACTTTCCCGATGGCGGGCAGGTCTTCCTGATCGGCAACCTGGTCAGACAGTCAGTGGGTACCGAAAACCGGCGCATGATCTCCTTCGGGGCGGAGGGCTTGCAGCATGACGACAATGTGCTGGTCCTCGCCAGCAATACGGTGGTGGATGACGTGCCGGAGGGCGGTGAGTTTGTGGCCGTGTGGTCGCCCGAGCGGGTGAAGGTAGTGGCGGTGAACAATCTGCTGGTGGGGGGCTGTGTCGGCAGCCTCTGCCCGGATGCGGTGTTCCGGCGTAGCCTGCCTGATAGCTCGGGCGAGACGGCCGCGGTGGAGGGCGAGGGAAATCTGCAGGTGGTTGGCGTGGGCACGCGGGCAGAGCTTGAGGCACGAGGTTTTCGCCCGGTGGCGGGCAAGCCCTGGAGTGTCGCATCAATCACGCCAGAGCTGTTCAGAGGGAGGGTGCTGGTGCCTTCGTGGGAGTACTCGGCACCCGTGGGTCGCCGTGCGCTTGAAGGCGTCGCGTGGATGAGGGGGCCGGGGGCGTTCCAGCCTTAACGTGGATACTTGGTTTGCAATCGGACACTCTGCTCTCCAGTTGAATCCATTTGCAGTTCGGGCAGATCGCATGCCGCCCAGCGGGGGGCGTCGTTGTGGGGCTGGCCGCTAACCGGGTCGCAATCGGCCAGATCAACGTAACGCATGGCCTCCGTGGCAAGGCCTTTGCCCTGCCAGCGGCAGCTAGCTACGTCCAGCGTTAGCCAGCCATCGTCGCTCTGGTAGCTGCGTCGGATCTCGGTGCCAGAGCGGGTATCCCAAATGCGGGCGGAATTGCCATCGGTAGTGAGGATGAGCTGACCGTTGGGGGAAAACGTACAGGCGGAGATCGGGCCGATGTGTCCATGCAAGCATCTGAGTTCGATGCCGGAGTAGGTATTCCAGAGTCGAGCAGAGTTGTCTTCAGCCACTGTGAGGACGAGGTGCCCATCGGGTGAGAAGGCGCAGGCGGAGAGCGGGCCGGTGTGGCCTTCGAAGCGTTGGCGTTCGACACCAGAGTTTGCATCCCAGAGTCGCGCGGAATTGTCTCGGGCCGCGGTGAGGACGGACTGGCCGTCGGGTGAAAAGGTGCAGGCGGTGAGTGGGCCTGAGTGGCCTTCGAGTCGGTGGAGTTCAGCGCCGGAGCATGGATCCCAGAGACGGGCAGAGCGATCATCGGAGGCTGTGAGGACGAACTGCCCGTCTGGGGAGAAGGCGCAGGCGGAGAGTGTGTCGGTGTGACCGTCGAGGCGTTTTATCTGGGCTCCGGAGTGGGTATCCCAGAGCCGAGCGGAGTTGTCCCAAGCGGCGGTGAGGACACGGAGCCCGTCGGGCGAGAAGGCGCAGGCGGAGAGCTGGTGGGTGTGACCATCAAAGCGTTGGAGTTCGGCACCGGAGTAGGTATCCCAGAGACGGGCGGAGTGATCGTCTGAAGCTGTGAGGACGAATAGCCCATCTGGAGAGAAAACACAGGCAGTGATCCCACCGGTGTGGCCGTCTAAGCTTCTGAGTTCGGCACCGGAGAAGGCGTCCCAAAGATGGGCGGAGTGGTCGTTATTGGCGGTTAATATTTGTAGCCCATCGGGTGAGAAGGCGCAGGCGGAGATCGGGCGGGTGTGACCCTCGAAGCGTCGGATCTCTACGCCTGATCGGGTGTCCCAAAGTCGAGAGGAGTCGTCCCAGGCGGCGGTGAGAACGAACCGCCCGTCGGGCGAGAAGACGCAGGCGGAGATCGGGCTGGAGTGTCCGTTGAAGCGTCGGATCTCGGCACCAGTGCGAGCATCCCAGAGCCTGCACGAGTTGTCGTGGGCAGCAGTGAGGACGAAGAGCCCGTCCGGGGAGAAGGCGCAGGCGTTGAGCCAGCCAGCGTGGCCTTCGAAGCGCTGGACTTCGGCGCCGGAACGGGTATCCCAGAGTCGTGTGGAACTATCCCAGGCGGCGGTGAGGACGAACAGCCCGTCGGGGGAGAAAGCGCAGGCAGACAGCCAGCCGGAATGGCCTTCGAAGCATCGGAGTTCTTCGCCGGAGTGGGTGTCCCAGAGACGAGCGAAATTGTCGTCGGCTGCGGTGACGATTAGTAGCCCATCGGGAGAGAAGGCGCAGGCGGAGAGCCGGCTGGTGTGGCCGAAGCGTTGGAGTTCGACACCAGAGTAGGTATCCCAGAGACGGGCGGATGTGTCCCAGGAGGCGGTGAGGACGAACTTCCCGTCTGGGGAGAAGGCGCAGGCTGTAAGCCCGCCTGTGTGGCCTTCGAAGTGTCTGATCTCAGCGCCGGAGCGGGTGTCCCAGAGACGGGCGGAATTGTCGTCGGCGGCGGTGAGAACGAACCGCCCATCCGGGGAAAAGGCGCAGGATGTAAGCCCGCCTGTATGGCCTTCGAAACATCGGAGTTCTTCGCCGGAACGGGCGTCCCAGAGACGGGCAGAGTTGTCGTAGGCAGCGGTGAGGACAAACTGCCCGTCGGGGGAGAAGGCGCAGGCAGAGAGCAGGGCCGAGTGGCCGATGGGGGGCAGAGGGTGGGGTTGTGCTGGGCTGCCGCACGTAAGCGTAGCAGGTGTGCTATCAGGTAGTTGTGCACGGGGTGCTGTGACGCGGGTAAAGAGTGTGCTTTCTAGGTCTGCCCCTGAGAGTCGTGAGTCTGCCAACCGAACATCGCACAGGAATGCGCCGGACCAGTCGCTCCCGTCCGCCACGATCCCGCAAAGATTGCTTCCCGCCAAATGCACCAAACCAAACTTAGCACCAATGGCGCGGGCGCGGGTCAGCGAGGCGTTGGCAATATGGGCGCCAACCAGACTGGTTCCGTTCAGAATGCAGCCCTCCAGATCCGCCTGGTCAAGGGTGGCTTGATCCAGATGGGCCTTGCTGAGATCGGCGAACGCGAACTGAGCACCAAAAAGATCGGCTTCCCGCAAGTCAGCTTCAGGTAGGCTGATGGAACTGAAGTCTTCGAAGGCCAGCCGGGCGCCATGAAGCCGGGCGCCGGTGGGCAGGTAACGGGAGATCTGGCCCGTGAGACGGTCGTGGCGGTCGAGCCGGTAGCCCAGTCGTAGGGCGTTTTCGGAGGCTTGCGGGCGGTAGTGGGCCAGCAGTACGCCGTGGATGGCCTCGCGGATAGCATCCTCCCGTTGCCAGCTATGCATTAGGTCGGCAACAAATTGGCAGACCTCGAGCGACAGCGGCGGACGGGCCAGGGCGTCGGCGAGTATGTTGTCTTGCACGGCGCGCAGCAGGGCGCGAGCCAGGAAGAACTCAAGAAAACTGCGGTGGGAGAAGCGGTAGTAGCCGTCGGGGGTGCGGGACAGGAATGCGGCGGTACGCAGTTCCACGTCGAGATTGACAGGGTCACGGCCATTTCGGACTTCGGGGCGAGCTACTAGGGCGGAGAGGTCGCGGTAGTGGATCTGTTGGCCTTCGCGACGCCACAACTCAAGGGCCAGGGTTTCGAGGATGCAGCGTAACTCGTCGCTGCTGCTCTGGCGCTCGGCGGGGCGGATGGACGGGTCGTCGAGCCAGGCGTTGGTGTATTCGAGGTAGAGCGCGCCGGCGGTGATGGCGCTGCCACCGGCCGACAGACGCGGCAGGGAGCCGATGATGATCTCGATGAGCTGGGGCCGGTCGGCGAGGCTCTTGAGGTTGTAGATGCGGTTGATTGTCGTCCAGGCTTCGGCGCCGGGTTTGGGGCCGAGGCGCTTGAGGAGGTAATCCTTGATCTGTGTGTCGTCGAAGCGGGGCAGCAGGTCGATGCGGCCGGCGAAGGCACGGGCGGCCTGCTCAAGGGGGGCGAGGGTGTCCGTGTGGCCGGCGACGGCGCGGGCGGCATCTTCCCGGTCGCGGAAGAACTGGTCACGGCAGGTGATGAGTATGCGGTTGGCCTGGCGGCTGTCGCCTTCTGCGGCAGTGGTGGAAACCAGACCGCGGAACTGCTCGACCACGTTGCGGTAGGCTTGGGCGACGCCCATTTCATCAAAGCTGTCGAGAATCAGCACCAGTCTGCCTCGCGCGAGGAGGTGCAGGAAGACTGCCGGGTCGCGCCGCTCGCCGGTGCGGGCGTGCCAGTGGTCGTGGAGGACGTCGGCGAGGCTGGCCTTGGTGGGCCAGTCGCGCAGGTTGATCAGAAGCGGGAATGGGGCGGTGCTTTGTTCGCGGATCGCTAGCTGGGCCAGCTCGTAAGCGAAGCGGCGGGTGAAGGCGGTCTTGCCAGTGCCGTAGTCGCCGAGCAGCACCCATAGCCGGCTGCCGTCGCCTTGGGCCCAGCGCAGGGCGTAGGCGAGGAGATCCTCGGGTTTGTCGGGGCTGAGTTCGGGGGCAACCCGCTGGTCCACGTAGCAGGTGGCAAGGGGGCTGCTGGCGAAATCGGAGACGAGGCGGTTGAGGTAGGGCGAAAAGTCGATAAGGGCCCGTTCGAGATCGTCGTGGGTTAGGCAGCGGATGTTGAGGCTGCTGGCGGTTTCAAGGGACTGTGGGCTGAAGCGGCGGGCGACGATCATGCCGCGGGCGCCAAGGCTGCGGGCCTTGGCTAGCTGCAGGGCAGCGTGGAGCTTGGTGACGACCTCCACGCCGACGGCGTCCCGGTGGTCCTTGCATTCAACGAGGTAGGTGTTGTGCTCTAACCCCTGGCGCAGGGTGGCGACGAGGTCGATACGCATGCCGTCGAGGCTTTGTTCGGGCTCGACGGTGTAGCCGAGCATGCGCAGCAGGGTGGCAGTGGTGTCTTCGAAGCGCTTGCCTTGCTCGGCGGTGGAGCGGCGGCGGAGTTTGTCCGGGGTGTCGATCCGCTCGCGCTCGGCTTGTTCGTTGAGCGTGGCTTCCTGGCGCTGCTCGGCGTCGATCTCCTGCAGGCGGCGGGTGAGCGCTTCGTAGCGGCTGACGACGGGGTCGTCCAGGGCAGCATCGGTGAGGGCGAGAATGGCCTCGCGCAGGCGCAGGCGGGGGGATTCGGGAATTTCGACGAGGGTTTCGGCGGCGATGCGGAAGTAGTCGCGCCAGACATTGCGCTGGCCGGCAACCACGTCGGGGTCGTCGGCGCTGATGGGGGAGGCGACAAGTTGCAGGCGAAGGGGGGGGAGCGGATCGCGGTCGGTGTCGGATTGCTGCGTAAGGGGCTGGAGGGCCTTCCAGATTTCGCTGAGGCCGCCGGTGTTCTGGGCGCCGTAGTTGCCGACCAGCACGGTGACGTGGGGCAGGACGGCGGCGAGAAGGCCGCCGATGTCAGTGATGCCGGTGCGGGAGTCGAGGACGATGTAGCGGAAGCCGCCGCCGGCATCGCTGGCAAACCAGTCGATCAGCGTGCGGAAGAGCTGGATGCCAAGGCTGGGCTCATCCGCGAGAAAACGCTGCCATTTGATCTCCTGGTATTGATGGGCAAAGCGGGCTTCGGCCCCGTGGGCGGGCAGGAGGTGGAGATTGGGGCGCCGTTCGACAGGGAGTAGCGCCGCACCGAGTTTCTTGCAGGCGGCGGCGTTGAGCGGATCGAAGTTGCGGGTCTGCCACTCGAGCAAGCATTCGAAGAAGCCGCGTTCGTTGGCTTGGGGGCTCGCCAGGTCGGTAATGCGGTGGAGGCCCGGCGCTTCGATGTCCAGATCCCACAGTAGGGTCTTGCCGGAGCGCGCGAGGAGGGCAGCGACGTTGGCGGCGAGGATGCTGCGGCCGACACCGCCCTTGTAGCTGTAGAAGGTGACGATGAAGGGAGTCATGCGGCGAGCTTGCTACGTAACGGCTTGACAGCCGGCGCAGGAGCTGTGGTGTGGCCCATGGGCGTGAGTGTCAGCCGGTTTTCACGTCCTTCGCGTTTGCGGTCGATGAGAGCGTGGGTTTCCATTAGGCTGAGTAGCTGGGACAGGCGCCCCGGGCTGATCTCGATGTTTCGCTCCTGCAGCTTTTCGGCGAGCACAGGTTGTGAGAGGCCAGCACCGATCAAGCCGAGTACGGTGCGGACGTGAGCCCGATCCAGAATGCGCTCGGGCCTGCGGCCTTCGATGGCGTAACGGCGGGAGTCTAGTACGTCATTGAGTGCGCTCCACCTATCACGTCTGGTAGAGGGCAGGCTGCTCTGATTGGCGCTTCGGTTGCGGGCGTAGTCGATGAGGCGCTGCAACTCGGCGATGCCTTCCGCGTCATCAGGCCGGGCGGCGGCGGTGGCCGTCCAGGTGACGAGAAGGTGGTCGAGAGTCTGCAGGCTGCGCTCGGACCAGTCGTCAGTTGCTCCAAGCTGGCGTAGCGCGGCGAGAACATCCGTGGCGTCGGTAGTGCTGCTCAGTTGAGCAGGATCAGGGTGAAGCAGGAGTTCTGGGATCATGGTGCGATGTTTTGCTCTAGGCTAAACAAAACTAACGATTTAACTTTAGTTTATTTTAGCGCATTGGGCGCGAGAGATTTGCGTCACTACCTCACGAGACACAAATGGCTGCGACCGGCAACCATGTCTTCCATGCGCAAAGGAATGTCGACTATCTCGATGGGGTTCGGGCAGGGTTGAGGATCTGCGCCCTGCTGGATGTAGCCGAAGGGGTAGTCGCCGTCCCCATCGCTGCCGGGCATGATCTGATTGGCAATGACCGATACGGTGCCGCATTGATTGTGGAGTTGCCTCGTCTTTATCTGGTGCTGATTGAGCTTGTTGCTCATGCTTGGGACAAGCAGCCAGTCAAGGTCTATAGAGCGCAGTAGTTCGCTGATGGGGCCGTCGAAGAGATCCTTGCAGATGGCGAGTCCGATAAGTCCGACTTCCAGGGGGAGTAGTTCGTAGGGGGTGTCGCAGGGGGCGAGGGCTTCTGCCCAGTCGGGGCCGCCCGGTTCGAACTTGAACAGCACCTTACTGCGTTTGTCGAAGTGCATCAGCGGCGTACCGTCGTGGGAGAGGAGGACGGCTCGGTTGCGGGTGTGAGGCTGGTCGTCAGTCAGTGTCGGTTCGTGGTAGCTGCCGAGCACGATCAGGGGTGGGAGTCGGCGGCGGGCAGGCTTGAGAGCCTCGTCGAGGAGGTGTTCTGCGAGGCTGCGAGCTATTTCCGGTGTTGAAGTTAGTTCAGGAAAAACAATGCAGTCGGCGCTGGCGTCGCAAGCGGTATCGAGGGCAGCAAGGATGGACGCGAGGCGGCTTTCGGGGCGGTCTACTCCGGTCATGCGAAAGTGGTGGACTTTGTCGAAGCGAGTCAACGTCTCCGTGACGCGGTCGTTGAATCTCGCGACAGCGATCTTGAACGTCTGGCGTTCGAAAATGGACTGGCAGGCTGTTACGGTGTCTTGGGGGACTGAAACTGCCTTGGTTGGAGTTCTTCCAATGCGGGCAGGCAATACGTGATGATGGGTGAGATAGTGGCCGAGCGCGCCGAGACGGGTGCTGTAGCCGCAGCCAAATGAAGTTCGCCGGATGATCCAGTGTTGCTCCTCCCCGTCGAAGACGGGTGTGTCGGCTCTTCGTGCGCCGGGTGCACTCATTTCGTATAATTCTTGGTCAATGGCTTTCAGCCAAGCTTTGGGCGACTCGGTGAGTTCTAGCGCAGTTGGGACTTCGCCTTTCTGTAGGCGCTCAACACAGTCGTTCTTGAGGAGTTTGTCGGCGCGAAGTTCCCAGTTGCCTAGTTGCGCTCGGGCGAGGAGGCAGAAGCGGGCCAAGGCTGGTGCAAGCGATGGCGGGTCGTTCAGCAGGTACTGGGCAATGCGGTCCAAGATTCGTCACACCGGTCGGGAATTGCCAAGTATTGCATCTATATGGAATGGCCAAGGCATCAGTTCTTGTCTGTCTTGCGCCTGTCCTGGTGGCGTTCATACAGGACTTCGATACGTCCATCCTCGTGGGCGACTTCCATCTTTACGGCAAAACCCCACAGGCGTGCGACGTGCTTGATGACCTCGTCGGCGGCGTCGCTCAGGGGGCGGCGCAGGTAGGCCTGGTGACGCAGGGTGAGGGAGCGGTCGCCACGCAGGTCCACGTTCCAGACCTGCAGGTTGGGTTCGCGGCTGCCAAGGTTGTAGTTGTCGGAGAGGATCTCGCGCACCTTGCGGTAGCCCGCTTCGTCGTGGATGGCGGAGACCTTGAGTTTGCCTTCATGGTCGTCATCCAGAATCGCGAACAGGCGGAAATCACGCATGACCTTTGGTGACAGGAACTGGGCGATGAAGCTCTCATCCTTGAAGTTGCGCATGGCGAAATCGAAGGTCTCTCGCCAGTTGCTGCCGGCGATGTCCGGGAACCAGTAGCGGTCTTCGTCGGTGGGGTGCTCGCAGATGCGCCGGATGTCCTGCCACATGGCAAAACCGAGGGCGTAGGGGTTGAGGCCCCGATACCAGGGCTCGTTGTAGGCCGGCTGATAGACGACATTGGTATGGGAGTGGAGAAACTCCATCATGAAGCTGTCGGTGAGCAGGCCTTCGTCGAAAAGGGTGTTGATGAGCGTGTAGTGCCAGTAGGTGGCCCAGCCTTCGTTCATCACCTGGGTCTGCCGCTGCGGAAAGAAGTACTGGCCGATCTTGCGCACGATGCGCACGACTTCCCGTTGCCAGGGTTCAAGGAGCGGCGCGTTCTTCTCGATGAAGTAGAGCAGGTTCTCCTGGGGCTCGGGTGGAAAGCGCCGGGTTTCGACGGCCTGGGTCTTGATCTGCTGGGTGGGCAGGGTGCGCCACAAGTCGTTGACCTGGCTCTGGAGGTATTCGGCCCTTTCGCGCTGCCGCGTGAGCTCCTTGGTCAGGGACAGCTTGGCAGGGCGCTTGTAGCGATCGACCCCCACGTTCATCAGGGCATGGCAGGAGTCGAGGAGGAGTTCCACTTCTTCCTCGCCGTAGCGCTCCTCACACTCGCTGAGGTAATTGCGGGCGAAGAGCAGGTAGTCAACGATGGCGTCGGCGTTGGTCCATTGCCGGAAAAGGTAGTTGCCCTTGAAGAAGCTGTTGTGACCGTAGGCGGCATGGGCAATCACCAGGGCCTGCATCGTCATGGTGTTTTCTTCCATGAGGTAAGCAATGCAGGGGTTGGAGTTGATGACGATCTCGTAGGCCAGGCCCATCTGCCCGCGCCGGTAGCCCTTTTCGGTCTGCAGGAAGCTCTTGCCGAAAGACCAGTGGTGATAGTTCACCGGCATGCCCACCGAAGAGTAGGCGTCCATCATCTGTTCGGAGGTGATCAACTCGATCTGGTTGGGATAGGTGTCCAGCCCGTAGTTGCGCGCCACCCGGTCGATCTCGACGTGGTAGGCCTCGATGAGTTCGAAGGTCCATTCGCCGGGAGCCGGAAGGGGCTGTTTGCGCTTCTGTCGTTTGGCGCTCATGCGAGTTTCTTCTTGAAGAGTTCGCGAAATACCGGGTAGATGTCCGGCAGGCCTTCAATGTGCTGCATGGCGAAGTTGGCGTGGGCGCCCACCAGCTTTTCGTATTCGCGCCAAAGGTTCTGGGGCTCGCCCGGGGTGATCTCGATATAGGCGAAGTACTGCAGGAAGGGCAGGATTGCGGTGGAAAGCAGTTCGCGGCAGTGGGGCGAATCGTTCTCCCAGTTGTCGCCGTCCGAGGCCTGGGCGCCGTAGACGTTCCAGGCCCCATTGAGGTAACGCTGGTGCAGAATTTCCTTCATCAGCTCGATGGCGCTGGAAACGACGGTGCCGCCGGACTCTCGGGAGTGGAAGAAGTCTTCCTCGTTCACTTCCTTGGCGACGGTGTGATGGCGGATGAAGACCACCTCGATGTGTTCGTAGGTACGGGTGAGGAAGAGGTAGAGGAGCATGAAGAAGCGTTTGGCGGTGGCCTTCTTGCCCTCGTCCATGGAGCCTGACACGTCCATGATGCAGAACATCACGGCCTGGGTCGTCGGCTTGGGGATCTTGATCCGGTTGTTGTAGCGCAGGTCGAAGCTGTCAATGAAGGGGATGGCTTCGATCTTGGCCCGCAGGATGCCGATCTCATCCTTGAGGCGGATGATCTCCGGGTCGTCTTCTGGGCGGGTTTCGAGCAGTTCGGCGATCTGCTTCTGCAGCTCCCGCAGGCGCCCCTGATAGGGGGAGGCGAGGGCCAGACGACGTCCCAGCGCGCCGCGCAGGGAGCGCACCACGTTGATGTTGGCCGGTGTGCCGTCGTTGGTGAAGCCGGCACGCTGGTTCTTGTATTCCTGGATGCGGGCAAGCTGGGTTTTGACCAGGTTGGGGAGCGCCAGGTCGTCGAAGAATACGTCCAGGAACTCCTCGCGGGAGAGGTTGAAGACAAAATCGTCTTCCCCTTCGCCGTCCTTGCTGGCCTTGCCCTTGCCGGATCCACCCCCCCCCGCCGCCTTGCGGGCGGTTGATCTGGTCGCCGGAGGAAAACTGGTCATTGCCGGTGAATACCGTTTCCCAGATGCCCCCCTTGCCATGATGGAACTGGGGTTCGGACAAGTCCTTCGAGGGAATGGAGACACTTTCGCCATTGTCCAGATCCTTGATGGAGCGACCGGCAATGGCGTCGGCCACGGCCTCGCGGATCTGGCCCTTGAAGCGGCGCATGAATCGCTGCCGGTTCACAGCACTCTTGTTCTTGCTGTCGAACCGGCGGTCGATGATACGTACCATTCGAGCCTCCCGAATCAGCTACGTGGGCAGCCCGCCAAAGGGCGGGCGAGCCGGTGGGGCCTCACGATGACTTGCGGACGCGCAAGTACCATTCGCACAGCAGGCGGACCTGCTTCTCGGTGTAGCCCTTCTCGATCATGCGGTTGACGAAGTTCTGGTGCTTCTTCTGGTCGTCGCCGCTGGCCTTGGCATTGAAGCTGATGACCGGCAGCAGATCCTCGGTGTTGGAGAACATCTTTTTCTCGATCACCGCACGCAGCTTTTCGTAACTCGTCCAGCTCGGGTTCTTGCCCGCATTTTTGGCGCGGGCGCGCAGCACGAAGTTGACCACCTCGTTGCGGAAATCCTTGGGGTTGCTGATGCCGGCCGGCTTCTCGATCTTCTCGAGTTCGTCGTTGAGGGCATTGCGGTCGAGGATCTCGCCGGTGTTCTGATCCCGGTATTCCTGGTCCTGGATCCAGAAGTCTGCATACGTGACGTAGCGGTCGAAGATGTTCTGCCCGTACTCGCTGTAACTCTCCAGGTAGGCCGTCTGGATCTCCTTGCCGATGAACTCGGCGTAGCGCGGGGCGAGGAATTCCTTGATGAAGGCCAGGTACTTGGCTTCGTGCTCGGGCGGATACTGCTCCTGAGCGATCTGCTGTTCCAGCACGTACATCAGGTGCACGGGGTTGGCGGCCACTTCCCGGTGGTCGAAGTTGAACACCTTGGATAAGACCTTGAAGGCAAAGCGGGTGGACAGGCCGGTCATGCCTTCATCGACGCCGGCGTAGTCGCGGTATTCCTGATAGCTCTTGGCCTTGGGGTCGGTGTCTTTCAGGTTCTCGCCGTCATAGACGCGCATCTTGGAGAAGAGGCTCGAGTTCTCAGGCTCCTTGACCCGGGACAGCACGGCAAACTGGGCCATCATGCGCAGGGTGTCAGGAGCGCACGGTGCCTGGGACAGGGAGCTATGGGCGAGGAGCTTGTCGTAGATGCGGATCTCGTCGGACACGCGCAGGCAGTACGGTACCTTGACGGTGTAGATCCGGTCGAGGAAGGCCTCGTTGTTGCGGTTATTGCGGAAGGCCACCCATTCGGACTCATTGGAGTGGGCCATCACGATGCCGTCAAACGGAATTGCACCGAAACCTTCAGTGCCCTTGTAATTGCCTTCCTGGGTGGCGGTGAGGAGGGGGTGCAAG
>WBZV01001003.1_pt1 | contig 14213 bp, 9 predicted proteins | sample 5204221 | NCBI WGS metagenome assembly WBZV01 (sample SAMN12344360, study PRJNA552823) | activated sludge metagenome | biome: Activated sludge suspended growth; feature: Nitrification reactor; material: Wastewater; isolation source: activated sludge from nitrification reactor of wastewater treatment...
GCTGCGCCGCATCGCCGATCACCCCGCCAGCCGCCTAGCCGAACTCCTGCCCTGGAACTGGCAACCCGCCGTCACCGCCGCCGCAGCCTGAAGCTCAGCAGCCCGCGGCCCTCGCCGGATGGATACGTGGCAGCCGAAGCCCAGGTGGACGGGCCCGAAGACCGGTTCGGCGAAGGTGAGCCTCCAGAGGCTGCCACGAGATCGCACCGTCTCTTGCACCGGTGCAAACACCAGCGGTTGCACCACTGCAAGATCAAGCCACATCACCCCGTCGCGCAGAAGACGGCCCTCAGCGGATGGTTACGCCACGAGTGTCGGCTGGACCAATCCAATGGTTCGTCCTGAAACAATGGAATTAGGTCGGGCGGCGGAGGGTCGTCCGTTCATGCCTGCCGGATTATTGATGAAAGAAAACCCAAATCCCTTAATATCGAAATGTGTATGGACGGTTCACGCAACCTGCGATATACTCTACGTTAAGTAATTTCGTGATTCTCACGACGGCTGACGTGTGTGAATACCGTGTCTCATCTTTATACGATTTCTCGCGCCTCTCCAGAATAATTGATACTAGCAAATCGTTGTCATGCGTCTCCAATATACTCTTGAGTGCGGAGGAAGCGCAGCGCAGTCGTAGTCCAGAATGCGGACCTCTGTCACTGTCTTTGTCTTCCCGGCCCCAAGCTTCCGCGTGCAGAACAGCCGCACCATCCCTACCCTGCCACTCGCGGCGGAATGGATCATTTGTCGCCAGAGAAAGGGGTAAGGCATAGTTGCCAGCGATCCAGGGGCGGAGATTGGCACAACGGGTACCGAGCGGATCATCCCCGTCCAGCCTCGCTTCTCCGGATGGAGAAACTATCCAAGGTAGGTAACCGTCCTCGACCTTCGAGTGATCGCCCAGATTTTCCCCCTCACAACTGAACGTCGGCACCCAGACGGTCATCGGCTCCTCGCCCGCAAGCTGTTGGCCGAGCCTCAGCGCGTCTGATGGCGCAACGAGAGCAGAGGAAATCCGAACGCGAATATGATCGGTGGAATACCAGGAGGCATGAACCACCAGTTTATCGATGACATCGGACCTAATCCCCACAAGTTCCAAAAGCTTGTCTCGGTCGCCGGTTATCGCAAGACTGTCTTTCGACTTCTCAAGAAGGATTTGGATCGAATCAAGTGGTTTCCTGTCCATACCGTCAGATAGCCAGAAGCCATCGTCTCGCGTAAGCAGGTAATCACCGAGCCACTCCCGCCAAGGGTCGTCGCTCCACGAGTCTTCAGTGACAGGGCAATCTCTCAATAGTTTGCCAGCCGCCAGAAAAAGCGCATGCCATCCTAGGTGCTGGCCGTAGGTATGGTAGTGTGTGCCCCTAGCATAGTGTGAATATCTGGAGGGTGCTCTGCGCCCGTCGGGCTCGTACATAGCGGTAGCATGCGGATCTAGCCGGTGAACAATACCAGAGATCATGTCCTCAACTTCCCAGCACGCCTTACCAAATACTCTGCCTAAATAATCTACATCCTGCTTATGAAACTCGTAATCAAGCTGGAACTCGAACTCTGGTTCTCGCAAAGTTTTCGGCCGGCCTTGATAAAACCCTCCGTTATTCCTCAGTTTCTTCCTGAGGCGCGGGTAAGGAGAGATGTCTGCCGACCTTACTTGCCGGTTGACGCTGGCCGATAGCTTGAGACATCCCGCGTCAACACAGGCAACCAACGTACGCGCAGCGAAATGCCGCATCAGGACATGCGGATCCTCTCGATCCGTAACGATGGCAAGGAGAGCGTCCTTGTACGTCGAGATTTCCTCGGGATAATCCAGAGCCATTCTCGCAAGCGCGATGACCAACCAAAGCCGGGCATGTCGACTATAAAAGCGCAGCTCTTTGGCTTGAAACGGCCCCGCATCTTCCTCGAACAACTTCCCCATGAGCGCATCTATCATGTCCCATCGCCCAAACTTCGCAAAACATCTGATGCTGTGTCCGGCACGCCACCTGTCTGCAGCGTAGGGAGACCCCAGCACACGCCAAACCAGACCGCTCGCAATTGAACGCAAGTCATTTTGTGGATACAAGCGATCGACCCAGGCCCCATCCACAACGTTATTCGCGAGTTTTGCGGTTTCACTATTGAGCAATCTCGTAAGTGCTTTTTGGCCTACGCCCTCATCCGCCTCGGCACAAATAAGACTAGCTGTGCCCAGCCAGATAGCACCAGACACAGAACTGTCAGCGCGCACCAGCTTCGCGACGACATGACATACAAGTTCAGCAATACCCATACCTGTCAGATCAGAAATTTCCTTTATGTGGTAACCGGAAAGGTAACCGTGCTCCACAAGGTCATCCAAATGGTAACTAATCAGAGATATAGCCTCTGCGTTATACACATCAACAAGCGATGCCGACGACCCGCCCCACGCTGCCTTGCACGCCTTAAGTTCCTCAAGCTTCCAATATAGATTTAGACATTCTGACGAACAAATATTTCTAATATATTGGCCTCGTTCTCCGTACGATACCTTTTCACGCAGCAATGAAAAAAATCCATCTTTTATTCTCCGTGCGCCATTAAGATCATTCAAACCTGCAATCACATCTGCGAAGGAATGTTGGTCTTTTGGGTCTGCCTCGCCAATGATTTCTAGCATCGACTCCTGGTCTTGCCGGTCTCGCTCTGCGCCACGCTCGCTCGAACCCTCGTCAACTTCTCCCATGTAATTATTGTGCTCGTTTAAGGTATCGACTGCCCCTTTATATCGATTATACGCGTCCGTAAGGTAGACGCGCTGGTCGGAAAAAGGCCCAAACGTTTCTTTCGCTATTGTAGAGAGCGCCTCCACAGTCGATGGCGTTCGCAAATCCGGATTATCATCTTCAAACTGGCCTATAAGTTCACTTATGACGTCAGGCTTTGTATTTTTGGCTTTAGCATGTACGGCCTGCGCAAATTGCTTAGTACCATTCTCGTGATATTCAACAGGATTGGCCAAGCGATTTAGCGCCAAGGCGGTCTCTGGGTCGATCTTGTCGTGTTCCACCAGGGCGGTGAGGTATGGCAACAGGGTGTGATCCAAGCCGATCCTTGAACGGTCGTCCCAGCGGCTAAGCTTCGCCAGGCCTCTGGGACCGGCACATCTCGACAACGCTCTTGCAAATGCTCCCCAAAAGAACTTTTCGGGCTCGTAACCGAGGTTCAGCTCGCTGATGTTGGCCAGTGTATGGAAGTCCCGCTCCTCAAGCTCATTTCCCTTTGCACCAGCCGCAAAAAGCAGAAGTTCGTTGGTAAATGCGTAGTCGCCGGATCCGATAGCATCCATCCGCTCCAGCCCATGGCGAAAATATACCGATGCCTCCTCAATGCTCGTAGGAAGCATGGCTCGGGCAAGTTCGCCGAAAAGAGATGCTCGACGTGTGACATCGTCTTCAGAATCGATCAGCGCACGCGCCTTAATCGCCTCCCGCCCAGCCAAGTGACGCGTGGAAGGCCGTTGGGCGAGGATACGGACGGCCTGGACAACGTCGTAAGCGGCAATCTCTTGCCCATGTAAGGCAGCGAGAAACACCTCAACCGACGACGGTTTGAGCTCGCTGCGCGTCCACAGTGAGAATAACGTGGCATCAAAACCAAGCTTGCAAAACAATCGGTCACATTTTTCCGACTTATATGGATCCTTCTCTTTTCGCGCATCTTCCCAGACTCTAACCAATCCAACAAAGGCACTGTCTAGGTTTCGTGGCGACGCAGCAACGAACTTCGACAATGCTCTCGTCAGCGCTAGCAGAGGGAGAAGCCGGTCGTTTAAGAATCGCTCCGCCTCGTGTTTCTGCTCGTGACTTAGGGCGCCAGGACCTCTGGTTGCCTGCTCTTCCCCATGTTTTTTCGACAAGCGCTCAGATATTTCTGCTTTCAGCTCTCTGCAGAAATTCTGTCCTGACAGCGTTTTCCGGATACCGGACGCAAGGGGCACAAGCTCTTTGGGAAGGAGAGCTCTTTCATCCAACTGTTTATGCCGCACCGCCGCTAGGAGAGCCATCTCGAAGACGAACCCGAAGATGTCGCCAAGAAAATACCTGTCGCTCACTGCGGACAGGAGAAAGCGCTCATGGGGTGCCCGCCGGGCGATCGCGACGGCATCCTCGGCGAGGCCAAGAGAAAGGGCAAGAGCCGCGGCCTTTCGAAATCCATCGCCAAGTTCAAACCTGCCTTCACGCTGATAACTCTCTCTAAGAGGCGTGCCATTAGTTCGTCTGCATTCCCGAGAAAGCTTGCCGACGAGGTGTCTCGACGTGCGTTTAAGAACGTTACCAAAAGACAACGCCGCCGCTAGCGAACCTAATCCTCTCGCTGCCTTGACGAATTCGTCACACTTTGAAGTCGGGACAACCCGTAGAACTAATGCAGTATGCATATAATGGAATAGATACTCACAGACCTCGAATGAGAAAAACTCTTTCCACCTCTGAAGATACCTGACCGCCTGTTTAGGGCTATCCGTATAAATTAAGAACAATGGAACTGCAGCGATATCTCGCCTGTCCGGGCCATCTCGGTGAAGTTGATCCTTACGCTCACTCCGGTAATAATGATTTATCCACTCATCTGCTTTGATGATGTGGCGATGCGCCTCCTCAGACTGACCGGATAGAAGGTAGGCAATCCCCAGTCTCGCATGGCGTCTGCCGGGCCAGCCCGTCCGCGCCTCGAACAGCCGTCGTATGGCATCAAGGTCATCGGCCGACACTGCAAGGTCGGGAAAGTCCAGGATGTACTCCGTGCCACGCTGATCGACGACAGCTAATGTTGAGAGCTCCAGCAAGAGTTGAACTAGGCGATTGTAATCACGCTTAATAGCGGAATGCAAAACGGCCGCTTTAATTCTTGCATAACGAATGTTGCGCTTTCCCACAGTGCTGGTGATCTTGGCAGGGATCCGATCATCAAAGGCGAGTTCAAACAGCTTTCCGCCGTCATCGAGGTTATGGAGGAGAGCGGGAAGTGCTCGCGCCGCATACACTGAGGTATCCTGATGCGCGGACAAATTTTCAGCCACGCGGGCGAGCGCATCCCTGGATGATCCGTAGCGGTTGCTGATAAGCGTTTCGGTTGGTTCGTCCCGAAAAATCAGCCCCTGACTCGTGCGTTCCAATAGCGGGCAAAGATCCGCGGCGAAGCTTTCGATCGCACTTATGTGCCATCCGTGAGCGCTTGCATACTCGGCAAGCGGAACGGGAGGCGGCAGCACGGCCAAGCCCGCGAGAAATGCATCGATCTCGCTCTGGTCGTAGCCACTACCTATCGCGGTCTCCAGGGCCTGTGAAATCCGCTGTTGAATAAGGTCGTCTAGTTCTAGCGGTTGATCGATCTCACTCTCGTCGAAAATGCCGTGTCCGCTCGCGACAAGATAATCCAGCACACGTGGATTTCCGCCAGAACGTGCCTGTGCGACGTTAATTGCCGCTTGCGAAACGTTGTTCAAGCGTGAGCGAAGGAATTCCGAAGTTTCGTTGATGTCAAACGAGCGAAGCTCGAACTCTCTGCAACCCGCTTGAGAGGATGGTTTACGTTCAGATCGACACGAAAGAATTAGCTTCACTCCCGGGATAGGATGGCAGTGAAGGCTCTCCAGTAATAGAACAGGGAAAGCCTTCTCACCCCGCCTGCGGGCTATCAGTTCCGCGTTGTCCACTGCGTCCAGAAATATCGCGATTCCGCGACCCGCCGCCGCAGCGTTCAAGGTGCGTAGACTTTGTTCAAGCCGTCGACGAAACGTCCTCAGTAATTGTTGATCATCCGAAGTGCTAGGCAAGATGGGATCACAAAGTCCGCGGAATGCTAACGTATTTGCGATATGCATGAGGCCATTCTTCGCCAAGTGCCTTGCATCTTCGGGCGAACGATAAGCACCACCACCGAAACAGTCGAAAAAGACAACCTCGTCGGACTCTTTCTCTATGCTTGCTAGAGAGTCCATAAAAACTGTCTTCCCCACGCCGCCGGGTGCATGAATAAGAAGTGGCTTGTTGCCATTCCTAATAAGATTTACGGCCTCAGCCAGCTGCTCACGCCCGACGCGTTCCCCCACATCCACCAGCGCGTTGCGGCATGGCAGGAGGTCGTCCGGATCACCCACATCAAGAGCCGCGAGGATATCGGTGCGCGTGATCAGGTTCTGGCCGGTTCCCGCATCACCGGCTTTGTCTCGAACCAATTGCTTAAGATGACCAAGACGTTTGTCCGCGAGAGCATCGCTTGTGGCAGACCAGTCGACGATTAGGCCCGAAAGCTCCCGCTTGTTGGCGGACAGGCTGCCTGAGCGGCCAACGACACCCAATTTTGAAGCAAAGGCCGCCAGCACGGTCTCGTCAAAATGTGCTGCGTCCCTAATTTGCGCAGCTTGTTCCTCAAGCTCGCCCTTTGTCGGCAAGCCCTGACTGATGGCTTTTATCGCCTCCAGGAGGGGCTCAAAGATGGGACGATTGGTGATCAGCTCAAAATGAAGTTTCTCCTGAACCGCTTGCGCACCGTACCGGTCTTGATGGTCGCGATATGCACTCGCAAATTTCTCGATCGTCTTCTTAGCATCGCTTGCCCTGAAAGGGGTTTCAGCACTTGCAATGGAATACTTGAATTGAGAAATATGCGTGCGGAAAGCGCCCTCGAAAGTCGGTCGATCCCCGTAATAAAGAGTTATGTCAGCTATTTCCACTGTTTCAGTCAGAGCATCGTTTTGATCTTCGGGAGAAAGGCCTTCTACAGCTATTGCGCAAAGGTCGCAGTCTGGCCAAAGAAGCTGCGTCGCGCGACGGGCCGTCCAAATTTCGTGGTACTCATGACCGTCACGAGAAGCTCTTACCTTGTCTACGCCGCGTCGTAAGTCTTTCATTCGCTCCACACGAAGACGTTTCAGGCGAAAACACCGTCGCCATGGTGAGAAACGGGATAAAGTGTCATAGACCAGAATTTAACATACGTCATCATGCGGGTTTTTCGCGCAGTACTCTGTAAGTGTAAGCCTTCGAAGCTAAGGCTGTCGGGGTTGGCTTGCTTCGTGATCTGTTGCTACCCACAACTCCTGTCGCGCATAGTGAACCGGCTGTATTCAGCTGGGCCGGAAAAATACCGGAGATCACGCGAGGCGTCGGGCAACTAAGTCCATAGCTGGCGAGCCTCGTGAGTTCGCCGTGGTCGCTTTTCGGCCCAACACACAGCCGCAATGGGGTCCGCTACCGAGCGTTGAATTAAGACGCGGCGGGGTTGTCGTCAAGAATCCGCGGCGTACTGCCGAAGAGCCGTTGTCGCTGCTCCTCCCACTCGCCGGACAGCGCCCGGGTCAGCTCTTCCAGCTGCAGCCCCTTGGGCTGCCGTCCGTCGAGGATCGCCTCGACGATGTCAGGAGTAAGCAAGGTCAGGCGCAGCAGCCGCGTGACGAAGCTGCGGGTCACCCCTTCGGCCTCGGCGAGTTCGGACGCTGAGCTATATTTTCCTCTGTCCAGCATCCGCTTCCACCGATGTGCCCGCACAATGGCACGAATTAAGGCCTCGTCGGGGCGTGGGCGCGCCGGCGCCCAGGCATCACCGCCGTCGGGGGCGAGGATCGCCTTGCGGCCGCCGCGACGCATGAAGGTCATCGGGATGCGCACCGTGATCGTCGTGCCGTCGAACTGCCAGTCGACTTTTGTCGGTTTGCGGTTCGTCGTCATGCCGCGTGCGCCTTCGCATCCGTTGTGCGCAGCTGCTCGACCAGCGTCTGCAAGCCCTCCCTGCGCAGCCGCACCGCGATGTGGTCCTCCGCCACGTCGACGCCCACGACCAACAGCCGGATGATCCGCGCCTGCTCGGCCGGAAACAGCTCGTCCCAGAGAGACGCGAACTCGCTGATGGACGCCAACACCTCGCGCTCCGGGACGGATGGGGTGCCCTCAGGATTCGCCGCAGTCCAGCTCCTGGCGACGATTTCCGGCGTCTGCAGCAGATGCCGCACCTGGGCGACGACGGCCTCTTCGATTTCGGCGGCCGGCACGCTGCGCACCGGGCATTCGGCATGGCTATTGCGGATCGCGTCGATCGCTACATAGTAGCGGTAGAGCCGGCCGCCCTTGCGGGTATGCGACGGCGTCATCGCATGGCCGCCAGGAGCAAAGATCAGGCCCTTAAGCAGCGCCGTCGTCTGCGCGCGGGTAACGTTGCCCCGCCGCCGCGCGTTGCCCGCGAGAATGCCGTGCACCTTGTCCCAGACGTCGCGCTCGATGATCGCCTGGTGCTCGCCCGGATGGCTCACCCCCTTGTGCACCGCCTCGCCGAGATAGACGCGGTTGGCGAGGATCTTGTAGATCGCCCCCTTGTCGATCGGTTTGCCCGGACGTGGCTTGCCGTCCTGGGTGACCCAGGATTTCGTCGTATGGCCGGCCCGACGCAGCTCGCGCGCCAGCTCCGTCGCCGAGCCCAGCTGCAGGAAGCGGGCGAAGATCAGCCGCACCAGCTCGGCTTCGTCTTCGTTCACCACCAGCTTGCGATCACGCACGTCGTAGCCCAGCGGCGGGATGCCGCCCATCCACATCCCCTTGCGGCGCGAGGCGGCGAACTTGTCGCGGATGCGCTCACCGATCACCTCGCGCTCGAACTGGGCGAACGACAGCAGGATGTTCAGCGTCAGCCGGCCCATGGACGTCGTCGTGTTGAACTGCTGAGTGATGCTGACGAACGAGGCGTTGTGCTTGTCAAAGACGTCGACGATGCGGGCGAAGTCGGTCAGCGAACGCGACAGGCGATCAACCTTGTAGACGACGATGACATCGATCCGGCCCGCGTCGACGTCGCGCAGCAGCCGCTGCAGCCCCGGACGCTCCATGCTGCCGCCGGAGAAGCCGCCGTCGTCGTAGCGGTCCGGCACCAGCAGCCAGCCCTCATGCTTCTGGCTCTCGATGTACGACACGGCCGCTTCGCGCTGGGCATCCAGCGAGTTGAACGCCATGTCGAGCCGCTCGTCGGTGGAGACGCGGGTGTAGACGGCACAGCGGACCTTGCGCACCGGCGCTTTCACCTGCCGCTCCGGTGATTGCGGATGCCGAAAAACAGCGGCCCATTCCAGCGGGTGCCGGTGATCGTCCGCGCGATCGCCGACAGCGACTTGTACGGCCGGCCCTGGTACTCGTAGGCGTCGGCGAGCACGGTGACGGTGTGCTCGACCCCCTGCCACTCGCGGATCAGCCGGGTACCGGCGATCGGCCGGTCACCCTTGCGTACCGGCAGCTTGCCCTTGACCCTCAGGTCCTCTTCTTCGATCAGCCGGTCGAGCTTCGCCTCGGCACGTGCCGAGAGTCCTCCATACGCCAGCTCCTGAACTCGGTAGGCCAATCGCTTGACCAGGTAGTCCCGGTTGAACGACGGCGGCTGGCGATCGTAGAGCTCGACCCACAGCGCCTTGAGCTCCGCCGTGCTCTTGCCCGGCAATGCCGCCAGCTGCGCCAAGACACTCTCACTCATCGGTTTTCTCTGCGTCGAGGTTTCCGACCATGGACGCTCTGCCGGGCGGCGAAGTCCAGGGAAGTCTCTCGGTGGTGCCCACCTTCTGCCGCCCGCTTCGCCCGCAGGCGCAGCAGGCCTGCCGCCAGGATCTCGCCCACCTCGCGCAGACGCTCCTCGGTCGACATCCGCTCGGGATCCAGCGCATTGGCCTTCGATGACACATTCGACATGAACACGAGGTACCCCAGTCGGCCGCACGAGATTGTGCAGGTGCTGTTATATAGGACTTTATTCTTACATACAATCCCGCTATGCTGCGGACCGCGGCAGCATCAGCCAGTAGCCGGATGCCCCGCAGATCAATCTCCGGCGGCGGATCGGGGGTCCGCCGGCGGTTCTCGGGAAGTCCCACATGCAGCAGCCATGCGGAGCGGGCGCGGGTGACGTCCGCAACCGACGATGACCGGTCAGAAGCGAACGGGAACCTCGGTGTCCCGATCCTCCAGTGTTCACACCGATGTTGGTCGCCAGCTCGATCAGCGCATCGAGGAAGTGGCCCGGCGGCTGCTGGGCGAGCCGAACCGCGTCCTGTCGAGCCGCACGCAACTGCGCTTCGGCCGTCAGGGCAGCGTCGCCGTCGAGATCGACGGCAACAAGCGCGGGCAGTGGTACGACCATGAGCAGAAGGTCGGCGGGACCATGGTCGACCTGATTCGCCGACAGACCGGCCTCGGCAAGCACGAGGCGTGGACCTGGATTGCGTCCGAGCTCGGCATCGCCGTCGAAGATCGATCTTCGTCGCCCCGCCAACGCATCATCGCCACCTACGACTATCGCGACGAGAGCGGCGCCTTGCTGTTCCAGGTGGTGCGCTACGCGCCGAAGACCTTCCGCCAGCGCCGCCCGGACGGCAACGGCGGCTGGAGCTGGCGGGTCAAGGGGATCCGCCAGGTTCCCTATCGCCTGCCGCAGCTGCTCGCCGCCAGCGATGCGCCGTTGTTCGTGGTCGAGGGTGAGAAGGACGCTGACCGGCTGGCGTGCGTCGGCCTCGTTGCCACATGCAACGCCGGCGGCGCCAACACATGGCCGGAGTCCCTTAACCGATTCTTCGAGGGACGCACGGTCTACATACTCCCGGATCACGATGCCGCCGGCCGCAGTCATGCCGAGACGGTCGCCGCGGCTCTGCACGGCGTCGCCCACAGCATTCGCATCGTCGTCCTGCCCGACCTTCCGCCCGGCGGCGACGTCTCCGACTGGCTGGATGCCGGCAATAGACCGGAGACGTTAGGATCAATGTGCGAAGCGACAGCAATCTGGCGGCCGAACGGCCTCGTCTCTGCGGAGACGGACGAGGCGCTGGTTCCCTACTGTGACGAGGCCCTGACCCTGACGTTTTCGGCCTGGCATGCGGACCGTTTGCGCTACTGCGACGCTTTCGGGCGCTGGTTCGAATGGGACAGCGGCCGCTGGCAGGAGGACCTGCGCCGTCGGGTGTTCAGCCATGCCCGGCAGCTGTGTCGCGACCGGTCTCTGGATGCACTGTCCCGGCTGGACGGCGAGAAGGCGGTGAAGGTGGCGAGTGCCGTCGCCAGCGCGCGCACGGTCGCGGCGGTCGTCGGTCTGGCCCGCGCCGATGCCCGGCATGCGACGGCACCGGAGGACTGGGATGCCGATACCTGGACCCTGAACACGCCGGCCGGGCTCGTCGACTTGCATACGGGTCGGATCCACCCGCACGACCGGGACGCGCTGTGCTCGAAGATCACGGCCGTCGCTCCCGCTTATACCAGATGTCCGCGCTGGCAGCGCTTTCTCGACGAGATCACCGCCGGCGATGCCGAACTGCAGGCGTTCCTCGGCCGCGTCGCCGGCTACGTGCTGACCGGCAGCACCCGGGAGCACGCGCTGTTCTTCCTCTACGGCACCGGCGCCAACGGCAAGGGGACCTTCCTCAACACGCTGACCGGCATTCTCGGCGACTACGCCCGGATCGCCGGCATGGACACGTTTACCGAGACCAGCAGCGACCGGCATCCGACCGAGCTTGCCATGCTGCGCGGCGCGCGGCTGGTGACGGCGCAGGAGACCGACGAGGGTCGGCGCTGGGCGGAGAGCCGGATCAAGGCGCTGACCGGCGGCGATCCGATCACCGCGCGCTTCATGCGCCAGGACTTCTTCACCTACACCCCGCAGTTCAAGCTGCTGATCGCCGGCAACCACAAGCCGGGCCTGCGCAACATCGACGAGGCGATCCGCAGGCGCTTCCACTTACTCCCGTTCACCGTGCGCATCCCGCCCGACCGCCGGGATCCGCAGCTCGGCGAGACCCTGCGCCAGGAATGGCCCGCGATCCTCACCTGGGCGATCCACGGCTGCCTCGAGTGGCAGCAGCGAGGCCTGCAGCCGCCCGCCTCGGTGATCGACGCCACCGCTGAGTACTTCGAGGACGAGGACAGCTTCGGCGGCTGGCTCGAGGAATGCTGCGCCCGCGACAGCCTGGCGCACGAGACGACACGCGAGCTCTACGCCGCGTGGAGCGCCTGGGCACAGCGTGCCGGTCTCACTGCCGGCAGCGAACCCAAGTTCCGCAGTATCCTCAAGGCGCGCGGCTTCGTCGCCAAGCGCCTTCCCGGTCCTAACGTCAGCGGTTTCGTCGGCATCCGCCTGCGCCGGCGGGACTACTCAGACGACCCGCGTTACGGCACCTGAAGCGCGTTCCGGAGGTGTGGGGAGGTAATTCAGGTTATCGACGCTATACGCGCGCATGCGTGTAGCGTCGTTATATGCCATCACCTCCCTGCGCCTCCGAGACATCGATGCTGCGCGACCAGTCCGATCCGTCCGCGGCTTCGATCTCATCCCCTTCGCGGGGCGGCGTGCCACCGGCCCGCGCCATCACCGCATCGAATGCCACCCGATCGGCGCGCCGGGCGCGTTCGTCCAGCACTGCCTGGGTGAGACATCCTCGCCCGTCCCTTATCGTTTTCATTTTGCAACCCGATATGCCATGGGCGCGCCTCCGGCGATGCCGTCGGACATGATCAGGACGCGATAGGCCTCCGTGTCCTCGGCCAGCACAAGGATGGCTTCCGGCTTTGCCTGATCCGGAAGTCCACCGAGTCTGCCGAGCCGCTTGGGGACCGTGGACTGGCCGTCCCAGAAGAACAAGTCCGCATTGCCGGCCTTATCTGCTTCGGGCCCACTGAGCACCAGAAACCCATTCTCGACCGTGGCGAGATCTCGCACGCCCACGCCGTCGCCGAGAGCGATTGGAAACACGTGCGATTTGGCTGGCGCGTTCCCGAACGCGGCGTCGACGTCGACGCTCATCACCAGGGCCTAGCCATTCAGCACCGGACCGCGGAAGCCGAGAAACAGGCGATTGTCGCGGACCGCGAGGCCCTCGATGTTGACGCCGTGCGCGTCCAGCGGCTTCTCCGCGTACTGCTGCAGCTCCGGCGTCTCTGCGATCACGCCACGCAGACGATCGCTTATCTCTACCTCGGGCGACCGCGTCTCGGCACCGAATGGAAAGCGCGGCATCCCTGTCCCGGTATCGACCTTGAAGCGAAAAACGAAGAACCGCGAAGGTTGAAACTCGGCTTGCGTCTTGGACAGGCCATGCGAGCCGATCAGGTAGTAGTAGCCGTTGTCGAATGAAACTCCCTCGACGTCGGCTTCCTTCATCTTCTTGCCGTTCTCTTTCTTGGACAGCAGGGTAATCGTTGGACCAGGGACAATCGTGTGGCCGTCGATCGAAAAGAAGCGCGCATATTTACCCGTATCTGCCTCATCGCCGGCGAGCAGGCAGGATTTTCGTTCGCCATTCACCTGATAGCAGGCGACGCCGCTGATGTTCTCGGCTTCCTTGGCATCAGGAAGCGGCGGGGCAATCGCCCAGCCGGCCGACGTCGGTGCGAGCGTCGGTACAGCCGCCGCGTCGACCGCATGCCCGATCTCACCCATCAGCACGAGGGCAAGCGCGACGCCGAGGGTACAAACACAAAATCGGTCACTCATGACGGCCGTCTTCCCGAAGTTCGGAGCGGATCAAGCATACTCACGAGCGGGGGAGTCCGCAGCGGTCCGGCAGCCCTCTTCTGCCGCGCTTCAGCAAGCATCACAACGGAAAATATTCCTTGACACGTCCCTCGCTCCCTGCTACAACGTGGCCATCCTGAAGTTCGGCGATGCGCAAGCCTGACGGCGGGATACCGGTTCAGGCGCCGCAGGCTCAGCAGGCAGCCCCGGTCAGAGGAAGGGCAAAAGTTCAGGCTTGACAGGCGCCGGTTGTTAGGTATATAGTCCTTAATCAGTTCCGGTGGCCGTCGACCTGGGTGGACCTGAGATGCGGCGCTGGCGAGGAGGAAAACGGTTCCTCCCGGCGCCTTGGGGTATGCTGGGGGGCGTGGTCCGACACTTCGCCAGCGACAGACTGAAAAACAAGGGTTCCGGGTTCCAGAGCCACCTTCGGGTGGCTTTTTTCGTTTGTACTTCCGCAGGTTAGCTGGAACCCCGGTGGAACCCGGCAGGGGTCCAGGGGGTTCCAGCAACCGCCAGGCCAGCGCGAAAAATCCTCCATTTGACAAAGGCTTGGCTGGACACCCCGGATCCGGTGTCAATCGGCTCGCAAAAAGGACCCCCGATCGGCATGCAAAAGGGACCCCCTCTTCGGCTTGGTGTTCTGGGCTTGTCCAGGTAGCGAACAGGAGGGACCCGTGCGCGCCGCGGAGCGCCTTATG
>WBZV01001005.1_pt1 | contig 14192 bp, 16 predicted proteins | sample 5204221 | NCBI WGS metagenome assembly WBZV01 (sample SAMN12344360, study PRJNA552823) | activated sludge metagenome | biome: Activated sludge suspended growth; feature: Nitrification reactor; material: Wastewater; isolation source: activated sludge from nitrification reactor of wastewater...
GCGCTGGCGACCCGGATCGAAGGGCACCCGGACAACGTGGCGCCCGCGCTGTTGGGGGGGTTGACGGTCTCCTGGATGAGCGAGGGCACCGGCCGCGCGGTCCGCTTGGATCCTGCCTCGGGTCTTCAGGCAGTCGTCGCGATCCCGCCGGAACGCCTCAGTACGGCGACCGCGCGCACGCTGCTTCCGGAGACGGTGCCCTTCAGCGACGCTGTCCATGCGTTGGGCAGGGCCGCACTCGCGGTGGCGGCGTTCAGCGGCCATCCCGAGCGCCTTCTCGACGCCACCGACGACCGGATCCACCAGGACTACCGCAAGTCCGCCTATCCGCAGTCCTGGGACCTCGTCCAGCAATGGCGTGCCGCGGGGGTGCCTGCGGCGATCTCCGGTGCCGGCCCTACCGTCATTGCTTTCGCCGCCGGGGTGGAGGTACCGCACGGGTGGCGCCGCGAGGAATTGCGCATCGCCGAGCAGGGGGCGACGGTCACCGGGGGCTGAGGCTTCGGCGCTGAACTCCGCCGGCGAACCCTACTCGGGAAGCAAAGTGCCACCCGGGAAGGAAAGGCCCGTTGTTCTTCCTTCCCGGATGTACATTTGCTTCCCGCCTACGTCGGAACGGGCGCTGGGCCGCTGGGGCACTGAACGCAATGTGCCACGCGATCGTGTCCGCCGGGAGTTGCGGGCGCCTCAGACCTCGCGGGGCACCTTCCCGGTCAGCTTCATCATCCGGCACATCATGCGGTGACCCCCGTCGGAGGCCTTTCCGAACATCAAGGGGCAGCCGCCGTCGATGACCAGTATCCCGGCGTCGCGGCCGATCCGGGTGGCATCCTCGGACACCGACCCGGCCCCGAACGACCGATGCATCCACACGTACCGGATCCCCATATCGGCCGCCTCCCGCATCGTGCCGGGGGCGTGTGCCGCACTCGTGGCGATCACCACGGCGTCCACCCCACCGGGGATCGACGCCAGGTCCGGATAGGTGGCGTCGCCCTCGACCTCGGTCGCGTTCGGGTTCACGGCGAACACGGTGTATCCGCGCTCCCGCAGTCGGGTGTACACGGCGTTGGAACCGTGGCCCTCGGGTTTGCTGGACACGCCGGTCACGGCGATGCGGGACTGATTCAGGAACTCGGTTGCGGCCTCTGCGATCTTCATGGCGGGCCCTCCTTCACCGTGCCTCCAGGCTACGCCCGTCGCCCCAGCCCGGACACGAAACGCCCCCGATGGTTCCGCTGCTCGTTACGGGGGTGTTACAGTGAGGTCAGCCAGGGCGTTCGAACCGTGGCGATTCATCGGGTCAGATTCCATTGCCCCAATCTCTGCACTTGACGCCCTTCGGCTTTACCTGTCCGCTGTGAGCGGTGGTCATCACTTCACCGTTCACCTCGTGGGGCGCATGTCGTCCCGACGTCCACGAAAGGACGTGTCAGTTGACTGACACCACTATCGAAGAACAACCCGCCAGCAAGCGACGAGGTCTTTCCGGCATGCTGCTGGCCGACCTGCGCAAGATGGCCACCGACAAGGGCATCTCCGGGGCATCCTCCATGCGCAAGAGCGAGCTCATCTCCGCGCTCGGCGGTTCCAACCCCACCGCTGCTCCTGCGCAGTCGTCCGAGGCGCCGGCCGAGCAGGCTCCGCAGGCGAAGGACAACCGCGAGGAGCGTCCGGCCCGCCAGGACCAGGACAACCGCGAGGAGCGCCCGGCCCGCCAGGACCAGGAGAACCGTGAGGAGCGCCCGGCCCGTCAGGACCAGGACAACCGCGAGGACTCCGGCCAGCGCCGCGACAACAACCAGAACAACCAGAACAACCAGAACCGCGACCGTGAGGGCGGTAATCGCAACCGCCGTCGGCGTGGCCGCGACCGCAACCGTGACCGGGATCGTGACCGTGACCGTCGTCGTGACGACGCTGAGCCCGAGGTCGCCGACGACGAGGTCCTCGTTCCCGTGGCCGGCATCCTCGACGTGTTGGACAACTACGCGTTCCTTCGCACCTCCGGCTACCTGCCCGGACCGACCGACGCCTACTTGAGCCTCGGCCTGGTCAAGAAGTACGCCCTGCGCAAGGGCGACCACGTGGTCGGCGCGATCCGTCCGCAGCGTGAGAACGAGGGCAACTCCCGTCAGAAGTACAACCCGCTGGTGCGCATCGACAAGGTGAACGGCCTGGACCCGGACAAGGCGCGCGAGCGCAAGGAGTTCGGCAAGCTCACACCGCTGTACCCGCAGCAGCGGCTGCGGTTGGAAGGTGAGGACAACAACCTCACGACCCGGATCATCGATCTGGTCGCACCCATCGGCAAGGGGCAGCGCGGTCTCATCGTGTCTCCGCCGAAGGCCGGTAAGACGATGGTGCTGCAGCGCATCGCCAATGCGATCACGACGAACAACCCGGAAGTCCACCTGATGGTGGTGCTCGTCGACGAGCGCCCCGAAGAGGTCACCGACATGAAGCGCTCGGTGAAGGGTGAGGTCATCGCCTCGACCTTCGACCGGCCAGCGGATGACCACACGACAGTGGCCGAGTTGGCCATCGAGCGCGCCAAGCGCCTGGTGGAGATGGGTCAGGACGTCGTGGTCCTGCTGGACTCCATGACCCGTCTCGGCCGTGCCTACAACCTTTCGGCGCCGGCATCCGGGCGGATCCTGTCCGGTGGTGTGGACTCCGCGGCCCTCTACCCGCCGAAGAAGTTCTTCGGTGCGGCGCGCAACATCGAAGAGGGCGGCTCGCTGACCATCATCGCCACCGCACTGGTGGAGACCGGCTCTCGTATGGACGAGGTCATCTTCGAGGAGTTCAAGGGCACCGGCAACATGGAGCTCAAGCTCGACCGGCGCCTCGCGGACAAGCGGGTCTTCCCGGCCGTGGACGTGGACGCCTCCGGTACGCGCAAGGAAGAGCTCCTGATGACCAAGGAGGAGCTCGCGATCGTCTGGAAACTGCGCCGCGTGCTGCACGCGCTCGACACCCAGCAGGGCATCGAGTTGCTGATCAGCAAGTTGCGCGAGACGACCACGAACTACGAGTTCCTGCGGCAGGTGCAGCAGACCACGCCCGCCGGACTCGAGGCGGAGGCCCCGACCGGCGATATGTGATCGACCCGAGCGAAGGGGCGGTGGCACTCGGTGCCGGCCGCCCCTTCGTCATGTGTGGAAGGCATTGACTATATTGTGTGACACACACTATAGTTAGTCACGTGGGAACACACCTGGAGATGCATGAACAGGAACTGCGCCGGGGCACGGTGGTGCTGGCGAGCCTGTTGATGCTGCGCACGCCGGAGTACGGCTACCAGTTGCTCGAGCAGTTGCAGGCGGCCGGCATCGAGGTCGACGCCAACACGCTCTACCCCCTGCTGCGGCGGCTGGAGAAGCAGGGCTTCCTGAACAGCGAGTGGAACACCGACGAGTCCCGACCGCGCAAGTACTACGTCACCAGCGCCGAGGGCCGCGAGGCTGCCGAACAACTGAGTTCGGGATGGTCCGCACTGAACTCGTCGCTGACGGCACTGATGGAGAGGAACGCATGATGACAACATTGACCCAGCGTTATGTCCATGCGGCGGTCGCCGGTCTCCCCGAGACCCAGCGCGACGACGTCGCTGAGGAACTGAACGCCTCGGTCGCCGATGCCATCGACGATCTGGTGGCCGGTGGCCTGACCCGCGAGGAGGCGGAGCGTCAGGCGCTCAACGACCTTGGCGATCCCGCAGTGCTGTCCGAGCGGTTCGGTGGGCGGCCGCGCCATCTCATCGGCCCGGAGTACTTTCCGCAGTACTCGCAGTTGTTGCGCACGCTGCTACTGGTGGTGGTCCCGATCGTCGGCGCCGCCTCTCTTCTCGCGCAGGCGATGGCTGGCGCCTCCCCTGTGGACGCTCTGCTGAGCGTGGTGGGCATCGTCTTCCAACTCGTCGTCCAGATGGCCTTCTGGGTGACCCTGGTCTTCGCGTTGCTCGAGCGCTCCCACACCCCGGTCCCCAGCCGGTCGTGGACTCCCGACGACCTGCCGGAGGTCACCGACCGCCGGATCGGGCTCGGGGAGACCGTGTTCGGCATCTCGGCACTCACGGTGCTGATGTGGGCGATCCTGTGGCAGCGCGACCACTGGTTGGTGACAGTGGACGGCATCGAGGTCCCGGTGCTGAATCCGGACGTGTGGACGCCGTGGCTGGTGGTACTGCTGGTCGTCCTGCTGGCAAGCATCCTGCTGGAGATCGTGAAGTACCGCGTGGGCCAGTGGAGTGTGTCGTTGGCGGTGATCAACACGATCCTCAATGCCGCGTTCGCAGGCATCGTGGTGTGGCTGTGGACCGCCGACCTGCTGCTCACGCCTGGTGTGGCGGATCTGGTCCCCGGCGGGCTGCTCAACCCCTTGGTGTGGATCGTGGTGGGGATCGCGGTCTTCGACACGATCGAAGGCTGGTGGCAGGTGCTGCGGCGGTGACCGGGGGAATAGTGACCGGCCGGTGCCCGTTACACTCGAAGAGCCCCGGTTCACGCTGCGCACTTTCGGCGACCCGGGACCATTAAGGAGAATCATGAAGCCCGATATCCACCCCGAGTACGTCGAGACCACGGTCACGTGCTCCTGTGGCAACCAGTTCACCACCCGCAGCACCGCCAAGGACGGCGTGATCCACGCTGAGGTGTGCAACCAGTGCCACCCCTTCTACACCGGCAAGCAGAAGATTCTGGACACCGGCGGCCGCGTCGCCAAGTTCGAGAAGCGCTTCGGCAAGCAAGCCTCCAAGTAAGTGTTCGAGCGGGTCACCGACCTCGTCGACGAACTGCGGGCTCTCGAAACCCAACTCGCGGATCCATCCCTGCACTCCGACCCTGCCCGCGCGCGGGCGGTCGGTAAGCGGCATGCCCAATTGCGCCCCCTGGTGGAGACCTACGAGCGCTGGGTGAGGCTGGGCGAGGACGAGCAGGCCGCACGCGAGTTGTCCGAGGCGGACCCCGCATTCGCGCAGGAGGCCGACGAGTTGGCCGCAGAGCGCGCGCAGGTCGCGGAGCACCTGAGCGGACTGCTGGTTCCTCGCGATCCGCTTGACGACTCCGACGCGATCCTGGAGATCAAGGCGGGGGAGGGCGGTGACGAGTCCGCGTTGTTCGCGGGCGACCTGCTGCGCATGTACGAGCGGTACGCCACCATCCGCGGTTGGCGCATGGAGGTCATCGATCTCGAGGAGACCAACCTCGGCGGGGTGAAGGACGCGACTATCTCTATCAAGGCCAAGGGTCAGACCGAGGTGGATGACATGCCGTTCGCACGGCTGAAATGGGAGGCCGGCGTCCACCGCGTGCAGCGAGTCCCCGTCACGGAGTCCCAGGGGCGCATCCACACCTCGGCGGCAGGGGTCCTTGTGTTCCCCGAGACCGAGGACGTCGAGATCACCATCGATCCCAACGATCTGCGCATCGATGTCTACCGGTCCTCGGGCCCTGGCGGCCAGAGTGTCAACACCACGGACTCGGCCGTACGTATCACTCACGTCCCGACGGGCGTGGTCGTGTCGTGCCAGAACGAGAAGTCGCAGTTGCAGAACAAGGAACAGGCCATGCGGATCCTGCGTGCTCGCCTGGTCGCCATCGCGGAGGAGGAGAAGGCCGCCGAGGCCTCCGCCACGCGCAAGGAGCAGGTCCGGACGGTGGACCGGTCCGAGCGCATCCGCACCTACAACTTCCCGGAGAACCGGATCTCGGACCACCGCACCGGGTTCAAGGCCTACAACCTCGACCACGTGCTCGCCGGCGAACTCGACCCCGTGATCCAGAGTTGTCTGGACGCCGATCTATCTGCCCGCTTGGAGTCGGTGGAGTCGGTGTGAGCCTGCGTCGGCGGGTCGCCCTGCGGCTGCGTGCGGCCGGTGTGCCGTCGCCGGATGCCGATGCCGCCGCTCTCATCGAGTACGTCAGCGGCAGTCGCTCGCCCTTCGTGGAACTCACCCCGGAGCAGGACGCCCACCTTGAGGATCTTGTCGCCAAGCGGTGTCGACGGGTCCCGCTGCAGCACCTGACCGGATCGGCGGGCTTCCGTTATCTCGACCTGGAGGTCGGCCCCGGGGTATTCGTCCCACGGCCGGAGACCGAGGTCCTCGTCGACATCGCCCTGCAGGAACCCTTCGACAGGGCTGTCGACCTGTGCACCGGCAGTGCTGCGATCGCCGTGAGCCTGGCCACGGAGACCCGTGCCGAGGTGGTGGCCGTGGAGATCGACGCGCTGGCTTTGCAGTGGGCCCGGCGCAATGCCGGCGGTCGTGTGGAGGTGCTTGCGGCCGACGTCTGTGCTGACGACCTGTCCCACATCGGTCCCGTCGACCTGGTGGTGAGCAATCCTCCCTACATCCCGGACGCGATGGTCCCGCGCGACCCCGAGGTGGCTCTGCACGATCCCCCGATCGCCTTGTTCGGCGGCGTGGACGGACTCGACGTCGTGCGGTGCGTGCTCGCGCAGGCCCGCCGGTTGCTGCGGCCCGGCGGCCGGGTGCTACTCGAACACGGGGAGTACCAAGGTGCGCAGGTGCGGGCGTTGCTCGACGGCTTCGACGAGGTGCGCACGTGGCAGGACCTGACCGGTCGCGACCGGATCACAGGGGGGCGGTTGCCCAGCGGTTAGTCCCGCGCTCAGCGGTTAGTCGAGAACGGCCGCCAACCTCTAACGGGAGTGCACAACCTCTCACCGATGGACGAACCTCTCACCGGAAGCGCCCGGATCTCTCCATGTGTCAAACCGCGGTCACCGTTCCAGAGCCGCAGTGATGTCTGTGGCGGGGATGGCTCCTTCGCGCAACACCTCAACCCCACGGCGCAGATCCACCACGGTCGACACCGGCCCGCCCGGCAGGTCACCGCCATCGAGGCCGATCGACACGCTTTGGTCGTCGCACGCGGCAAGCGTCGTGGGGGCCGGCTCGTCGGGACGCTGGGCACCTGTGGCGGCCAAGGGGCCCAGCTCGGCCACCAGCGTCAGCATCCACGGGTGCAGGGGCATCCGCAGAGCCACGGCGTCCGCCACGCCCGCCGTCCACGCCAACGAGAGCTGTGGCTTCCCGATCAGCGTCAAGGGACCTGGCCAGAACGCCCGCGCCAGGATCTCCGCGTCGCGGGGGACGCGCCCCCAGAGGGCGTGCATGGTCGTGCGACGGTCGATGAACACCGGTATCGCAGATCCGTCGGCGATACCGCGCACTTCCCGGAGCCGCTGCACACCCGGAACGGAGAACGCGTCCGCGGTGACCGCGTAGTGGAAGTCGGCCGGCGCGAGCACAAGTCGCCCCGAGCGCATGGCAGTCACCGCTGCGCGGGTACCAGCACTGCGCAACGCAGGGTCGTCCCCGGGGTAGGTGCGCATCACGAGCGTCATTGTGGCATCGCAGCCCGCGCCGTACCCGGGGGCAGGGACTGCTCACCCGTACACTGGACACCGAGTCCGTCGTCACAGGAGCATCCATGAGCAATGTCCCGTTCTGGGGTCCCGATTTCGCCCAACTCGAAGCGGAGGACCCCGAGATTGCGGGAATCCTGCTGAGTGAGCTCGACCGGCTGCGCAGCGGCCTGCAGTTGATCGCCAGTGAGAACTTCACCAGTCCGGCCGTCCTGGCCGCGCTCGGTTCGACGCTGAGCAACAAGTACGCCGAGGGTTACCCAGGTCGGCGCTATTACGGCGGCTGCGTCGAAGTGGACAAAGCGGAGACCATCGGCATCGAGCGGGCCAAGGCGCTGTTCGATGCCGACCACGCGAACCTCCAGCCCCATTCGGGAGCATCGGCGAACATCGCTGTGTACGGGGCGTTCGTCAAGCCCGGCGAGAAGGTGCTGGCCATGAGCCTGCCGCACGGCGGACACCTCACCCACGGCACCAAGGTCTCCTTCTCCGGCAAGTGGTTCGACGCGGTGCACTACGGCGTGAACCCCACGACCGAGGACATCGACTACGACCAGGTGCGTGACCTGGCTCGCGAGCACCAGCCCAAGATGATCATCTGCGGTGGCTCGGCCATCCCGCGACTGATCGACTTCGCCGCCTTCCGTGAGATCGCTGACGAGGTCGGAGCCATCCTCATGGTGGATGCGGCGCACTTCATCGGTCTGGTCGCGGGCAAGGCGATCCCGAGCCCGGTGCCGTACGCCGATGTCGTCACGTTCACCACGCACAAGGTCCTGCGGGGACCGCGTGGCGGGATGATCCTCACCACCGCCGAGCACGCAGCCGCGATCGACAAGGCCGTGTTCCCGATGATGCAGGGCGGTCCGCTGATGCACTCGGTGGCGGCGAAAGCCGTGGCGCTCAAGGAGGCGGCCACCCCCGAGTATCAGCAGTACGCGCGTGACGTGATTGAGAACGCGCAAGCGCTGACGGCCGGACTCGAGGCCGAAGGGATGCGGGCGGTCACCGGCGGCACGGACACCCACCTCGCCCTGCTCGATCTGCAGCCCCTCGGCGTCACGGGTGCCGAGGCCGAGCAGCGCTGTGACGCGGCCGGGATCGTGCTCAACAAGAACGCCATCCCGTTCGATCCACAACCACCGAGCGTTGCCAGCGGGATCCGGGTCGGCTCCCCGAGTGTGACGACCCAGGGAATGGGTGTCTCGCAGATGAAGGAGGTCGCGGCGCTGATCGGTCGCGCTGTGCGCGAACCGGGGGCCGCCGAGGAGGTGCGTGCGGGGGTCGACGCCCTCGTGCGTGAGTTCCCGGCCTACCCGGCAGGCTGATCGACCCGCCGTGCGCGAGTACCTCGTCTGTTTCCTCGTCGCGGCGGCCGTCACCTATCTGTTGACGCCGCCGGTGCGGCGGCTGGCGATCAAGGCCAAGGCCATGGCCGAGGTCCGCGACCGGGACATCCACGCCACCCCCACGCCGCGATGGGGCGGCTTGGCGATGTACGGCGGATTCCTGGCAGGGTTGCTGATCGCCAGCAAGCTGCCCGGTATGGCTGTGGTGTTCGGCAGCAACCGCCAGCCCTTGGCGCTAGTGGTGGGATCGACCCTCATCGTCGGTCTCGGTCTGCTCGACGACCGGTTCGGTCTGGATGCACCGACCAAGTTCGCCGGTCAGGCGCTGGCGGCAGGCTCCATGGCCTTCCTCGGCATCCAGATGGTGTGGCTTCCGATCGGCGGGACCCTGGTCCTCGACCCGCTCACCAGTGTCCTGCTCACTGTGTTGTTCGTCGTGCTCACGATCAATGCAGTGAACTTCGTCGACGGCCTCGACGGCCTCGCCGCCGGCATCGTGGGGATCGCTGCGACCGCGTTCTTCGTGTACGCGTTCCTGCTATCGGTCGAGTTCGGTTTCGACCGGGCCACCCTTGCCGCCCTGATCTGCGCGCTGCTGGCCGGCATCTGTGTGGGCTTCCTTCCGCACAACCTCAACCCCGCCCGGTTGTTCATGGGGGACACCGGTTCCATGCTCATCGGTTTGCTGCTGGCCGCCAGTGCGATCACGCTGTCCGGCCGGGTGGACCCGAGCGCCGTGCGCGGTGAGTTGCTGCTCCCGGCGATCCTCCCGCTGTTGCTGCCGCTGGCGGTCATCGCGGTGCCGCTGCTCGACGTTGCGATGGCGGTCGTACGGCGTACCCGCCGCGGACGCAGCCCCTTCGCTCCGGATAAGGAGCATCTGCACCACCGACTCATCGAACTCGGGCACTCGCAGCGCCGTGCGGTCGCGCTCATGTACGCCTGGACCGCTCTGATCGCCTTCTCCGCTGTTGCGGTCGCTCTCGTGCCCTGGCCGGTGGCGCTCGTGGTGTTCCTGGCCGGGCTGGCCGGGCTGGCGTTCCTCGTCTCGCGGCCCGCCGCCGCGCTGTCCCGGCGATAGCGGCGATTAACACAACCGTTACAGTTGAAGTGTCATGAATCCAGATTCCGCCGTCGCCGCCCGGACCATCGTTCGTCCGGCCATCGGCACTGTCGTGGTCGGGGTCATCGGCACCATCTGGGGCGGCATCGTGGCAGGTACGCCCGGTGTCGTCGCGGGCATCATGGCGACTGTCGTCGTCCTGGTGTTCTTCGCACTCGGCCAGATGGCCGTGCAGCGCGTCATGGCCAACAACCCCGCCATGGGACTCAACGTCGCACTCGGCGTCTACCTCGGTCAGATCCTGCTGCTGTTCATCCTCCTGCTCGCTCTGCGCGACGCCACGTTCTTCGATCCCAAGGTCTTCGCGGGCACGATCGTGGCCTGCGCGCTGGTGTGGACCGCGCTGATCGTGGTCGGGTTGTCGGCGCGCCCACAGACCTATGTGGAGCCCGAATCGACCCTCGGTCTGTCCGACGATCCCGAGGTCATCTCCCGGTTGCGAAAGCCCGGCTCATGAACGCGGGGCAGTCGTCGGACGGCGACGCGGGTGCTGGTAGGTTGAGCGCGAACATGAAATCACCGAAACCCGCCGACCGTGAGACGCCCAACGTCGCATGGACCGTGATGAACAACCTCATCGCAGGGATCCTCGTCTACGGGGGTCTCGGCTACCTGATCGGGCTCTGGTTGGGTAACGCCTCCGTCGGTCTGGCAATCGGTACCGTGTTCGGGCTCGTGGCCAGTACGTTCTTGATCTCATTCCGCCTGCGGCACTTGGATGGCGGTCCCAACACACAGCGGGAGGCGTAGTGCAGGGCGCAGTCGTTCCGATGTCCGAGGTGGAGCCGGGGTGTCACCTCGGATCCGGGTGCGGGTTCCCCGCGCCGGACGCGTCGATCTTTGACATCGAACCGTATTTCGGAAACTTCACCAAGCCGGTCTTCCTGCTCCTGCTCGGCTCGCTGATCATCATCATCTTCTTCCTCGCCGCCTTCCGCCGGCCCCAACTGATCCCCAGCAAGCTGCAGAGCGTGGGCGAGATGGGCTACCTCTTCATCCGCGACGGCATCAGCCGCGAGGTCATCGGCAAGGACGGCGACCGGTTCGTGCCGCTGCTGTTCACGATCTTCTTCTTCGTGTGGATCGGCAACCTCTGGGGCATCATCCCGGGGGCGCAGTTCCCCGTGAACTCGCGCTTCGCCTTCCCCGTGGGCCTGGCGATCGTGGTCTGGTGCATCTACATGTATCTCGGCATCCGTCATCAGGGTCCGGTGAAGTTCTTCACGAACATGATGTTCCCGCCAGGCATGCCTAAGGCGATCTACGTGATTCTGGCCCCGATCGAACTGATCTCCAACGTGCTGGTCCGCCCGGTCACGCTGTCGATCCGGTTGTTCGCCAACATGTTCGCCGGCCACCTGCTGCTCACCGTGTTCACGGTCGCGGCCTTCTACCTGGCCAGCCCGTCGGTCATCGGCATCCTGGGCTCGGCCACATCGTTCCTGATGACCGTGATCTTCACCGCCTTCGAGGCCCTGATCCAGGCCCTGCAGGCGTACATCTTCACGCTGCTGACCGCGGTGTACATCGCTGGATCCCTACACGCCGAACACTGACCACTACACACAACAAAAGACGTACCCCCTGCCAGGGGGTCCGAGAGGAGAAGGAACCGACCATGGTTGACCTGCTTGCCGAAGTAAGCATCAGCGGCTCACTGGGAAGTATCGGATACGGCCTGGCCGCCATCGGCCCCGGCATTGGTATCGGCATCATCTTCGGTAACGGTGTGCAGGCCATCGCACGCCAGCCCGAGGCCTACGGTGTCATCCGCCAGAACATGCTGCTGGGCTTCGCGCTGGCCGAGGCGCTGGCGCTGCTGGGCTTCGTCGCCCCGTTCGTCTTCGGCGCATAAGGACCGCCGATCATGACTTGGATGCTTGCTGCCGAAGAAGGCGGAAGCAACGTCCTGCGGATCCCGATGTTCGAGTTCGTCATCGGTCTGGTGGCGTTCTTCATCGTCTTCGGGGTGCTGGCCAAGGTGGCCCTGCCCAAGATCAAGCAGACGCTCGAAGAGCGTGCTGACGCGATCGAGGGTGGGATCAAGCGCGCCGAGGAGGCACAGGCCGAGGCTCAGCGCACCCTGGAGCAGTACCAGGAGCAGATGGCAGCTGCCCGTGCCGAGGTCGCTGAGATCCGCCAGCAGGCGGAGGCCGAGCGTGCCACGGTGATGGAGGAGGCCCGCAAGGCCGCGGAGACGCAGGCGCAGCAGATCGCCGCCAACGCCACTGCGCAGATCGAGGCCGAGAAGGCCAAGGCACTCGCCGAGTTGCGCAAGTCGATGGGCGGCGTGGCCACTGACCTCGCCGGACGTATCGTCGGCGAGTCGATGACCGACGACGCCCGCGCCGCTGCTGTGGTCGACCGCTTCATCGCCGACCTCGAGCAGGCGAGCCCGAACGGCGGGCAGAACTGATGATCGGGGCCAGTCGCACGTCCCTGGCAGCGCTGAGGGAGGCCGTGAACGCGCGCTTCGACGGCGCTGACGCGGCTGGTCTGGCCGCCGACGGGCAGTCGATCCTCTCGTTCGCCGGTTTGCTCGGCCGTGAGCGCACGCTGCGCCAGACCCTGGCCGACCCGGCCATGGCCGCCGGCGCGAAGCGCTCGCTGCTGCAGCGACTACTCGAAGGCCGTGTGGGTACTGGCGCGTTCGACCTGATCGTCGAGACGGCCGACCAGCGCTGGTCGACCGACCGGGACATGGTCGACGCGATGGACGAGGCCGGTGCCAGCCTGCTGCTGATGTCGGCCGAGAAGGACGGTCGCCTCGACCGGGTGGAGGAGGAGATCTTCCGCTTCGGACGGATCATCGATTCCACCCCGGATCTGCAGATGGCGCTGACCAATCCCGCCGTCGACGAGCACAGCAAGTCGGCGATCGTCTCGCAGCTGCTGGACGGCAAGGCGGACCCGCTGACCGTATTGCTGCTGCAGACCGCGACCACCGAACTGCACGGTCGACCCGTGCAGACCGCGGTCGCGGATGTGAGCGCACTGGCTGCGCAGCGCCGTGGCCGGGTCGTCGCCGAGGTCCGGACCGCGACGCCACTGTCCGACGAGCAAGCGGCTCGTCTGACCGCAGCCCTCGGGCGCATCCACCACCGCGAGGTGCAACTCAACGTCACTGTCGATCCGTCCATCGTGGGTGGCCTGGAGGTCCGGGTCGGCGATGAAGTGATCGATGGAACCCTGTCCACCCGCATCGAGGCGGCACGACGCCGGCTCACCCACTGACGAAGAACTAGAGAGGCACAGACATGACCGAACTATCGATCTCGCCGGAGGAGATCCGCGCCGCGATCGAGGCCAACGTCTCCACCTTCGCCCCGGAGAACGCCCGCGAGGAGATCGGCCGCGTCGTCGAGACCGGTGACGGCATCGCCCGTGTCGAGGGTCTGCACTCCGCCATGGCCAACGAACTGCTCGAGTTCGAAGGTGGCCTGCTCGGTGTGGCGTTGAACCTCGACGTGCGCGAGATCGGTGTTGTTCTGCTGGGTGACGGCAGCGACATCGAAGAGGGCCAGACGGTCCGCCGCACCGGCCGCGTGCTGTCGGTGCCGGTGGGTGACGGCTTCCTCGGTCGTGTGGTCGACCCGCTGGGCAACCCGATCGACGGGCTCGGCGACATCACCGCTGAGACCGACCGCGCGCTGGAACTGCAGGCCCCGACGGTCGTGCAGCGGCAGCCCGTGAAGGAGCCGATGCTGACCGGCCTCAAGGCCGTCGACGCCATGACCGCGATCGGTCGCGGCCAGCGTCAGCTGATCATCGGTGACCGCCAGACCGGCAAGACCGCGATCGCACTCGACACGATCCTCAACCAGAAGTCCAACTGGGAGTCCGGCGACCCGAAGAAGCAGGTCAAGTGCATCTACGTCGCGATCGGCCAGAAGGGTTCGACGATCGCCGCCGTGCGGGGTGCGCTCGAGGAGTACGGCGCTCTGGCCTACACGACCATCGTCGCGGCCCCCGCCTCCGACTCCGCAGGCTTCAAGTACCTGGCCCCCTACACCGGCTCGGCCATCGGCCAGCACTGGATGTACAACGGCCAGCACGTGCTGATCATCTTCGACGACCTGTCCAAGCAGGCCGAGGCGTACCGTGCGGTGTCGCTGCTGCTGCGCCGCCCGCCGGGTCGCGAGGCTTACCCGGGTGACGTCTTCTACCTGCACTCCCGGCTGCTTGAGCGTTGCGCGAAGCTGTCGGACGAGATGGGTGGCGGTTCGATGACCGGCCTGCCGATCATCGAGACCAAGGCCAACGACGTCTCGGCGTACATCCCGACCAACGTCATCTCGATCACCGACGGACAGTGCTTCCTG
>WBZV01001007.1_pt1 | contig 14169 bp, 9 predicted proteins | sample 5204221 | NCBI WGS metagenome assembly WBZV01 (sample SAMN12344360, study PRJNA552823) | activated sludge metagenome | biome: Activated sludge suspended growth; feature: Nitrification reactor; material: Wastewater; isolation source: activated sludge from nitrification reactor of wastewater treatment...
CAGGCGTTCGTCGGCCAGCTCGTCGATCACGCCGGGGTGGCGCATCAGGTAGCGCATCGGCCAGCGCGCCAGGCCGAGCAGGCGCAGCAGCCGCTGCTGCACCTCGGCGCGCTCGACCAGCAGCGCGAGGTAGCTCTCGCGGCGCAGCAGCGGCTCCACCCAGTCGACGAAGCGCGTCGCCGCCTCCATCGTGCAGTCGCCGCGCTGCGCGGCCTGCGCGGCGCGTGCGATCAAGCGCGTCAGGCGCGCCTTGCTCTCCTCGCGCAGCGCCTGCACCTTGGGCAGCGCGCACAGGTGGCGCACGCGCTCGGCGAGCTCGGGCGGCAGCTTTTCGGCGAAGGCTTCGCTGTCCAGCGGCGGGGGCGTGCCGCCGCAGCTCTTGCAGCCGCCGTTGCCGGATGGGCTCGTGGAGTCGCGCCCGTCGTGCAGCAGCGCGTCGAACTCGAGCGCGACGAACTCGCGCATCTCGCCCAGGCGATCCAGCAGCTCGCAGGCGTCGGCGTTGCAGGCCAGGCCCAGGCTGCGCGCGATCCAGTTGAGGTCGCCGTCGCCGGTGGGCAGCAGGTGCGTCTGCTGGTCGTCGAGAAACTGGATGCGGTGCTCGACGCGGCGCAGGAAGACGTAGGCCTCGGCCAGCCGCGTGGCGCTCTCCGGCTTCATCAGCCCGCTGGCGGCCAGCCGCGACAAGGCCTTCAGCGTCGAGCGCGTGCGCATCTCGGGGAATTGCCCGCCGCGCACCACCTGCAGCAGCTGCACGATGAATTCGATCTCGCGGATGCCGCCGCGCGAGAGCTTGACATCGTTGGCGCGCTCGGGGCGGCCGGCGGCGCGGCGCTGCGCCTCGTCGCGCACCTTGCGGTGCAGCTGGCGCAGGCCCTCGAAGACGCCGTAGTCGAGGTATTTGCGGTAGACGAAGCTGTTGATGATGTCGCGCAGCGGCAGGGCGCGGCCATTGCTCACGCTGGCGCGCGGCGCCACCACGCGGCTCTTCAGCCAGGCGAAGCGCTCCCACTCGCGGCCCTGGATCTGCAGGTAGTCCTCCAGCATCGCCAGGCTCACCACCGGCGGGCCGGAGTTGCCGTTCGGCCGCAGCATGAGGTCGACGCGGAAGACGAAGCCGTCGTCGGTGGTGTCGCCGATCAGCGTGTAAAGCCCGCGCGCCACCTGGGCGAAGAACTCGTGCGCGCTGATGGGCACGGCGCCGTCGGTCTGGCCGTCTTCCTCGTAGACGTAGACCAGGTCGATGTCGGAGGAGACGTTGAGCTCGCGCGCGCCGAGCTTGCCCATGCCGACCACCCAGAACTCGATGTCGCCGCCGCCCTCGCTGCGCGGCAGGCCGTGGCGCACGGACTGGTCGGCGATCGCCTGGGCGAGCGCGAGATCCAGCGTGGCCTCGGCGAGCTCGGTCATGGCCAGCGTGACGTCTTCCATCGCGCAGCCCCGCTCGACGTCGAGCACCGCCAGCCGCTCCAGCACGAGGTGGCGCGCCACGCGCAGCGCGCTGGCCAGCGCGCGGCCGCGCTCGCGCAGCGTGGCCACCAGGGCGGTGACGGTGTCGCGGCGCGGCAGGCCGCTCGGCAGCAGCGCCAGCTCGTCGGCGTAGCGGCGGCGGATGCGTTGTACGAAACGGCTGTGCTCCGCGAGCGCCGGCGGCGTCACAGGGGGTTGCGTATGTGAGGCGGTTTGCGAGGCGGAACCCATCGTTTCGGCAGGGGTCAATGTGCTAGATTGCCTTCAGCGCTGCGGCCGCGGGCCGACCGAAGAAGAAATGGCGCTGCGCGGCCGGTCCGTGCCGCTGCGTCACCGCGCCCTGAGCCTCGTTGGCATCGCGTCGTTCTCATGCCCCTGAACCAGCCCGTCGTCGGCGCTGCTCCCTCGCAGCTTCGCCCGCCCACTCCGCCCCGGCGGCCGCTGCGCTCGATGCTGCGGTTTTCGCTCGGGCTCGTGCTGGTGCTCGCGGGCCTGTGCCTGACGCTCTGGTTGACTGTCTACTGGGGCATTCTGCCCCGAATCGAACAATGGCGTCCCCAGCTCGAGGCACAGGCGACTCGCGCGCTGGGGGTTCCGGTGCGCATCGGAGCGATCCGCGCCGAGAGCCGCGGCTGGGTGCCCGGCTTCGAGCTGCGCGACGTCACCCTGCTCGACGCCCAGCAACGTCCGGCGCTGCAGCTGCCGCGCGTGGAGGCGCGACTCTCGCCCGCCTCGCTGCTCGCGTTCGAGTTGCGCTTCGACCAGCTGCTGATCGAAGGCCCGCAGCTGGAGATCCGCCGCGACGCGCAGGGCCGCGTGTTCGTCGCCGGCCTGGACATGAGCGTCGGCGATGGTGGCGACGGCGCCTTGCGCGACTGGTTCTTCCGCCAGCACGAATTCGTCATCCGCGACGGCAGCCTGTACTGGACCGACGAGCTGCGCGACGCGCCCACGCTGGCGCTGACCAATGTGCAGTTCGCGCTGCGCAACGGCCTGCTGCACCACGAGCTGCGCCTGGACGCCACGCCCGACGATCCCTGGGGCGACCGTTTCAGCGTGCGCGGCCGCTTCACCCAGCCGCTGCTGGCGCGCCCCGGCGAGCTCGAGCGCTGGAGCGGCACCGCCTTCGTCGACCTGCCGCGTGCCGACGTGAAGGAACTGCGCCGCTACGTGAGCCTGCCTTTCGAGCTCAACGAGGGCGACGGCGCGCTGCGCGCCTGGATCGAGCTCGAGCATGGCCGGCCCAAGAGCGGCACCGTCGACCTGGCGCTGCGTGCGGTGGCCATGCGGCTGGCGGGCAACGTCGAGCCGCTCGTCGTCGAGCAGGTGCAGGGGCGCCTCGCGGCGCGCCGCGACGAGAACGGTGTCGCCATCGCGCTGCAGAACTTCGGCTTCGTCACCGGCGATGGCGTGCGCTGGCCGCAGGGCGACCTGTCGCTGGCCTGGAAGCAGCGCGAGGGGCAGGAGGTGAGCGGCGGCGAGTTCAACGCGCAGCGCCTCGATCTCGACGTGATGGCGCAGATCGCCGGGCGCCTGCCGCTGGGCGATGCGCTGCGCCGGCTGCTCGGCGAGCTGAGCCCGCAGGGCGTGGTCACCGGGCTCGCGGCGACCTGGGCCGGCCCGCTCGACGCGCCCACCAAATACCAGGCCAAGGCGCTGTTCAGCGGCCTCTCGCTGGCCGCCAAGCCCGCCGCGCAGGCCGACAGCGTGGGCCGCCCGGGCCTGCGCAACGCCACGCTGCAGGTGACGGCCAGCGAGGCCGGCGGCCAGGCGCGCCTGGACATCGCCGACGGCGCGCTCGAATTCCCCGGCGTGTTCGACGAGCCTGTGGTGCCTTTCGACAGCCTGGGCGCGCAGCTGGCCTGGACCGTCACGCCGCGCGCCGGCGGCGCGCCGCCGCAGATCAGCGTCAGCGTCAAGGACGTGCGCTTCGCCAATGCCGACGCGCAAGGCGAGGCGAGCGCGAGCTGGGCCACCGGGCCGGGCGAGGGCTTCGCGCGCGGCGGGCGGCTGCCCGGGCAGTTCGAGCTCAACGGGCGCATCGCCAAGGGCGACGCCGCGCAGGTGCCGCGCTACCTGCCGCTGCACCTGGTCGACACGCGCAACTACCTCGGCCGCGCCATCCGCGCCGGCACCGTGCGCGACGTCGGCTTCCGCGTCAAGGGCGACCTGTTCGACTTCCCCTACGTCGCCGCGCGCAACGCCAAGGAGGGCGAGTTCCGCATCGCCGGGCGCGTCGAGGGCGCGACCTTCGACTACGTGCCCAGCGAGCCGGCCGTCGCCGACAAGCCCGCCTGGGTCTCGCCCTGGCCGGCCTTCACGCAGGTGGCCGGCGAGCTGGTGATCGACCGCTCGGTGCTGGAGATCCGCGATGCCCGCGCGCAGCTCGGCGGCGTGGCGCTCGCCCAAGTCAACGGCGGCTTCCGCAACCTCGTCGACAAGCCCGTGCTCGCGCTGGACGGCGTGGCGCGCGGGCCGCTCGCCGACATGCTGCGCTTCGTCAACGCGACGCCGGTCGGCCAGTGGACCGGCGCGGCGCTGGCCAAGGCGAGCGCGACCGGCAGCGCCGAGCTCAAGCTCGCACTGGCGCTGCCGTTGCACGAGCTCGCCGCGAGCACGGTCAAGGGCAGCCTCGCACTGGCCGGCAACGATGTGCGCATCACGCCCGACACGCCGCTGATGGCCGGTGCCAAGGCGCGCATCGAGTTCACGCACAAGGGCCTGACGGTGAGCGGCGCGAGCGCCAAGCTGCTCGGCGGCGACGCCAGCTTCGACGGCTCGACCCAGCCCGACGGTTCGCTGCGCTTCAGCGGCCAGGGCACGGCCAGCGCCGAGGGCCTGCGCCGCGCCGTCGAGCTCGGTCCGCTGGCGCGGCTGGCCAGCCACCTGAGCGGCCAGACGAGCTACCGCGCCAGCCTCGGCTTCGTGCACGGCCAGCCGGAGCTGGCCATCACCAGCAACCTCGTCGGCCTGGCCTCCGACCTGCCCGTGCCGCTGCGCAAGGCGGCCGAGACGGCGTTGCCGCTGCGCTACCAGACCACGCTGGCGGCCGACACACCGGCCAACGCCAACCCGCGCGACACGCTGCGCTTCGAGCTCGGCAGCCTGGTGCAGGCGCAGTACCAGCGTGAACTGGCGCCCGAGGGCCCACGCGTGCTGCGCGGCGGCATCGGCATCAACGAGGAAGCGCCGCTGCCGGCCAGCGGCGTGCGCGCCAGCGCCAACCTCGCGGCCCTGCCGCTGGACGCCTGGGAAGGCGTGGCCTCGCGCCTGGCCGGCGGCAGCGGCGCCGGCAAGGATCTGGGCGAGGCCGGCGGCTACCTGCCGACGCAGATCGCGCTGCGCGCGCAGACCCTGGACACCTCGGCGCGCCAGTTCAACCGCGTGGTGATCGGCGCCTCGCAGGAGGAGGGCCGCTGGCGCGCCAATATCGAGGCCGAGCAGTTCGGCGGCTACGTCGAATACCGGCCGGCGCGCGCCGGCGCGGCCACGGCGGCCGGGCGCATCTACGCGCGGCTGGCGCGCCTGTCGCTGCCCAAGAGCGACGTGGCGCAGGTCGAGACCCTGCTCGACCAGCAGCAGCCCTCCAGCGTGCCCTCGCTGGACATCGTCATCGACGACTTCGAGCTGCGCGGCAAGAAGCTCGGCCGCGTCGAGGTCGATGCGGTCAACCGGGTCACGGGCGAGGGCCGCGAGGCGGTGCGCGAGTGGCGCCTGAACCGCCTCGCGCTGGTGATGCCGGAGGCGCAGCTGGTGGGCAGCGGCCAGTGGGCCGAGGTCGGCGGCACCTTCATGACTGCGCCGGGCGCCGCCGCCACGGCACGGCGCCGCGCCGTGCTCGACTTCAAGCTCGACGTGAGCGATGCCGGCGCGCTGCTCGAGCGGCTCGGCACCGGCAAGGCCGTGCGCGGCGGCAAGGGCCAGCTCACCGGCCAGGTGGCGTGGCTGGGCTCGCCGCTCGCGCTCGACTACCCGACGCTGTCGGGCAACGTCGCCGTGGCCATCGAAGCCGGCCAGTTCCTCAAGGCCGAGCCGGGCGCCGCGCGGCTGCTGTCGGTGCTCAGCCTGCAATCGCTGCCGCGCCGCCTGGTGCTGGACTTCCGCGACGTCTTCCAGGAGGGCTTCGCCTTCGATGCGCTCACCGGCGACCTGAAGATCGCGCAGGGCGTGGCCAGCACCAACAACCTGCGCATGCGCGGCGTGCAGGCCGCCGTGCTGATGGAAGGCCAGGCCGACATCGCCCGCGAGACGCAGGACCTGCGCGTGATCGTGGTGCCCGAGATCAATGCCGGCACCGCCTCGCTGGCCTACGCGGCCATCAACCCGGCGGTGGGCCTGGGCACCTTCCTCGCCCAGGTGTTCCTGCGCCGGCCGCTCACCGCGGCGGGCACGCGCGAGTTCCACGTCAGCGGCTCGTGGGCGGACCCGAAGGTCGAGAAGATCGAGCGCAAGCCGGATGCGCCGCTGCCCGATCTCGACGCCGCTGCGCCGGCCTCGGCACCGCGCGGCAACGTGCAGTAGGCTTCGGTGCCATGAAGATCGCCGCCTTGCAGATGGTCTCGGGCGCTTCGCTCGAGGCCAACCTCGACAGCGCGCGCCGCCTGATCGCGCAGGCCGCCGCCGAAGGCGCACGCCTCGTCGCGCTGCCCGAATATTTCTGCTTCATGGGCCGCGCCGACAGCGACAAGCTCGCCATCGCCGAGCATCCCGGCGACGGCGCCATCCAGCGCATGCTGGCCGAAGCTGCCGCGCGCCACGGCGTGTGGCTGGTGGGTGGCACGCTGCCGCTGCGCAGCCCGGATCCGCAGCGCGTGCTCAACAGCTGCTGCGTCTATGCGCCCGACGGCGCGCCCGCGGCGCGCTACGACAAGATCCACCTGTTCCGCTTCGAGCGCGAGAGCGGCGGTGTCCGCGAGAGCTACGACGAGGGCCGCGCCATCCTGGCCGGCACCGGGCCGGTGGCCTGCGATGCCGACGGCCTGCGCGTCGGCCTGAGCGTCTGCTACGACCTGCGCTTTCCGGAGCTGTACCGCGCACTGATGGCGCCGCCCTGCGATCTGCTGTGCGTGCCCTCGGCCTTCACCTACACCACCGGCCAGGCGCACTGGGAGCTGCTGCTGCGCGCGCGCGCCGTGGAGAACCAGTGCTACGTGCTCGCGCCCGCGCAGGGCGGCCGGCACGAGAACGGCCGCCGCACCTGGGGCCACAGCATGATCGTCGACCCCTGGGGCGAGGTGCTGGCGGTGCGGCCCGAAGGCGAGGGCGTGGTGCTGGCCGAGATGGATGCCGCGCGCATCGCCGAAGTGCGTGCGCAACTGCCGGCGCTGACGCACCGGCGGCTCTGATCAGTCGGGGTCGACCTCGGCGTACTGCCGCGCCAGGTCGGGCGGCATCGGTGAATCGAGCAGCAGCGAGCTCAGGCGCAGCGCGTCGGCCGCGACGGGGTCGAGCGCTCCCGGAGTGATCTGCTTGGCGGCCGCCACCCAGGTGCGCACCACCTGCGGCCGCTGCATCCACGACATCAGCTGCAGGCCGTTGAGCGCGTGCACCAGGGCGTCGACGTCGGGGCGCTGCCAGGGCGGCGTCTCGGCCGGCTTGAGCCAGCGCGACATCACCACCTGGTACCAGGCTTGGCCATGGGTCGGATCCTCGCTGGGCACCATGCGCGCCAGATGGGCGCTGAAGTGCGCCACGTGCAGCACCTCGGCGATGGTCAGGCGCGACACGTCGGGGTCGGGCGTGACGTGCGCCTTCGCATCGGGGTGCTCGCCGAACTGGCGCCGCATCGCCAGCCACAGCAGCCGGTCGATCGGCTGGCCGGGCGGGCCGAGCACGCGGCGCGCCGAGCGCAGCAGCGCCTGGCGCTCCTGCAGCGGCGAGGCGCCCATGCGCGCCAGCAGCAGCTCGAACCAGGGCAGGCGCGTCGTCGGGCCGAGCCGTTCGACGTCGGCGCGCACCTCCTCGGCTTCGGGCATGGGAGCGGTTTCCTCGCGCCAGATGCGCAGCCGGCGCGGCAGCGCGGGCGAGAGCAGCAGCGCCAGCAGCGCGGCCTTCATGCCGCCGATGCCGCGCACCCGGTCGAGGCGATCCATGGCCTCGGCCTCGGCCTCGCCCACGGCGGGGCCGGACAGGGCGGGGGTCACCTTGCCGGTCATGATGCGCGTCTCGAGCATCCTCAGAGTGTGCCTGCCTTTCGGAAGCCGAACAGGCCCGCGATGACCCAGGTCGGGAACTGCGACACGGCACGGTTGTACACCTGGGCCGATTCGTTGAACTGGCGGCGCGCAAAGGCCAGCGCCGTGTCCGCCTCGGCCAGCTCGGCGCTGAGCGGGTCGCCGCTCGGGCGCAGGGCCGCGCGCGCCTGCCCCAGGATCTCCTCGGCCAGCCGCAGGCTCACCACCGTGCCGCTGCGCGCCGGCCGGGCGCGGGCGTGGGCGCAGGCCGTCTCGGCCTGCCGGCAGGCGGCCTGCAGCGCGGCCAGTGCCTGGGCATCGGCGCGCCCGGCCAGGCCCTCGGCCCATTGCCCCAGCACGGCCTGGCGGGCGTGGAACTGCGCATCGACCGCCGCGATGGCGCGCAGCAGCTCGCTGCGCAGGCCGACCAGGCGGTTGTAGGCGCCCACGGCCCAGAACACCAGCACGGCCGCGCTGAGCAGGGTGAACAGGCTCAGGCGTGCATCCACGCGTTGTAGCCGGCGCGGCGCAGGTCGCAGGCCGGACACAGGCCGCAGCCGTAACCCCACTCGTGGCGGCGCGAGCGGTCGCCGACGTAGCAGGTGTGGGTGTGCTCGGCCACCAGGTCGATCAGCGCCTCGCCGCCGAGGCGCTCGGTGAGTGCCCAGGTCTGCGCCTTGTCGTACCACATCAGCGGTGTCTCGATCGTCATCGGCGCATCGAGCCCGAGGCTGAGCGCCACCTGCAGCGCCTTGAGCGTGTTGTCGCGGCAGTCGGGGTAGCCGGAGAAATCGGTCTCGCACATGCCGCCCACCAGCACGTTCAGGCCGCGCCGGTAGGCCACGGTGGCGGCGAAGGTGAGGAACAGCAGGTTGCGGCCGGGCACGAAGGTGTTGGGCAGGCCGCTCTCGGTCATCTCGATCTCGCGCTGCTGGGTGAGCGCAGTGTCGGAGATCTGGCCGAGCAGGGCGAGGTCGAGCAGATGGTCGTCGCCGAGGCGCTTGCCCCACTTGGGGAACTGCGTGCGCAGCTCCTCGCGCACCTTCTGCCGGCACTCGAGCTCGACCTCGTGGCGCTGGCCGTAGTCGAAGCCGATGGTCTCGACCTGGCGGAAGCGGTTCAGCGCCCAGGCCAGGCAGACGGTGGAATCCTGCCCGCCGGAGAAGAGCACGAGGGCGCGGCGCTCGTCCTTCATGGCGTCGGGCTTCAGGTTCGCACCTCGCCCTGCCCGAGCACCACCCACTTCATCGAGGTGAGGCCTTCCAGGCCGACCGGGCCGCGCGCGTGGAACTTGTCGGTGCTGATGCCGATCTCGGCGCCCAGGCCGTACTCGAAGCCGTCGGCGAAGCGCGTGCTGGCGTTGACCATCACGCTGGCCGAATCGACCTCGCGCAGGAAGCGCATCGCATTCGAATGGCTGTCGGTGAGGATGGCGTCGGTGTGGTGCGAGCCGTAGCGGTTGATGTGCGCGATCGCCTCGTCGAGCGAGCCCACCACCTTCACGCTGATGACGGCGGCGAGGTATTCCTCGCTCCAGTCGGCCTCGCTGGCCTCGACGAGCTTCGCGCCGCCGACCGCCGCGAGCAGCGCCCGCGCGCGCGGCTCGCAGCGCATCTCCACGCCCTTGGCGGCGAACACGGCGCCGATGCGCGGCAGGAAGGCCGGCGCGATGGCCTCGTGCACCAGCAGCGACTCGGCGGCATTGCAGGGGCTGTACTTCTGCGTCTTGGCGTTGTCGGTGACCTTCACCGCGAGTTCCAGGTCGGCGCTCGCGTCGACGTAGACGTGGCAGTTGCCGTCCAGGTGCTTGATCACCGGCACCCTGGCCTCGCGGGCAATGCGCTCGATCAGGCCCTTGCCGCCGCGCGGGATGATCACGTCCACCGCTTCGGGCGAGGCGATCAGGTGGCCGACGGCGGCACGGTCGGTGGTCTGCACCAGCTGCACCGCATCGGGCGGCAGGCCGGCCTCGGCCAGCGAGGCCTGCACGCAGCGCCACAGCGCGAGGTTGGAGTGGATCGCCTCCGAGCCGCCGCGCAGGATGCAGGCATTGCCGCTCTTGATGGCCAGCGACGCGGCCTCGATGGTCACGTTCGGCCGGCTCTCGTAGATCATGCCGAAGACGCCCAGCGGCACGCGCATCTGGCCGACGCTGATGCCGCTCGGCCGCCGGCGCACGTTCGTGATCTCGCCGATCGGATCGGGCATGGCGGCGATCTGCTCGCAGCCTTCGGCGACGGTGGCGATGACCTTCTCGGTGAGCTTGAGGCGGTCGACCATGGGCTCGGCCAGGCCGGCCTCGCGCGCCGCGGCGAGATCGTGGTGGTTGGCCTTCTGCAGTTCGGCCACGCCGCCGCGCAGGCGGCGCGCAAGTGCCAGCAGCGCGGCGTTCTTGGCAGCGGTGGAGGCCCGCGCCATCGCGGTGGCGCTGGCGCGCGCGGCCACGCCCATGTGGGCGATCGTCGCCTGCAGATCGGTGGAGCTCATGAGGGCGGATTATCCCGGAACGCCTATCCCAGCACGGCGAGCACGGCCAGCCAGACCGAGGCCGTTGCCACGAAAGCCACGGTCGAGAACACGATCGCCGCCGTGGCCTCCGCCTCCAGCGCCGCGTAGCGCTGCGAGAAGATCAGCGCGTTGCTGCGCACCGGCAGCGAGGCCATCATCGCTACCACGGCCAGCGGCCGGCCGGTGAGCCCGAAGCCCCAGTGCGCCGTGGCCAGCACCAGCGCCGGCAGCACGACCAGCTTGAGCACGCTGATCACCACCGCGCCGCGCGCCGCGCCCTTCACGCCGTAATAGGCCAGCGACATGCCGATCAGCACCAGGCACAACGGCACCACCGCCTGCGCCAGCGTGGCGAGGATCTCGTCGGCGATCGCGGGCAGCGGCGCCCGCGCGAGGTTCCAGGCCAGGCCGGCGAGCACCGGCAGCACCACCGGGTGGATGATGGTGTTGCGCATGGTGCGCGCCAGCGTCGTGAAGAGATGGGCGTTGGAGTGGCCGAGGCTGCGCCGCTCGCGCGCGAGGTCGAGCTCGACCAGTGCGGTGAGCACGGTCAGCAGCGTCAGCGCGTGCAGGCTGACCAGCGCGACGTGGATGGCCAGGCCCGCCTCGCCGAACAGCGCCGCGGCGAAGGGGATGCCCACCTGCACCGAGTTGCCGAAGGTGGCCGAGATGGCGCGCACGCTGGGCGCCGCGGTGGGCAGGCCGCGCTCGCGGTGCGTGCGCCGCTCCCAGGCGTAGACCAGCAACAGCAGCGCCAGCACCGGCACGAAGAAGGCGATCACCGTGCCCCAGGGCATGGCCGCCAGATCGATGCGTGCGGTGGTGCGGAACAGCAGCGCCGGCACGAAGATGTAGTAGGCGGCGTTGGCGAGCACGCGGGCCGGGTCGTTCTCACCCAGCCAGCGCGCCTTGCCCACCACCCAGCCCAGCGCCACCACCACGAAGATGGCGACCAGCTTGAGGAACACGCCCGTCGACATGGGCGGCGAGTATGCCGCCCTACAGCTCCGCGCGTCGCGGCAGATCGGCGCCGCGGCGCGAGCAGGTGATCGCGGCGGCGCGCGCCGCGAAGCCGAGCGCCTCGGCGAGCGCGTCTTTCGACAGCGCGGCCAGCGACGCCGCGGCGAGCGCATCGTGCTCCGCCAGCCAGGTCAGCAGCGCCGCCTGGAAGGTGTCGCCCGCGCCGACGGTGTCGACCACCGCCACCTTCACCGGCGGCACGTCTACCTGCGCGGCGGCCGTCCAGCCGCTCGCGCCTTCGCCGCCGCGCGTCACCACCACCAGGGCCACGCCCTGCGCCAGCGCGCGTGCGGCGAACTCGGCCGGCGCGAGGCCGGGCCAGACCAGGCGCAGATCCTCGTCGCTCACCTTGAGCAGCTGCGTGCGCGGCAGCATCCACTCGATCTGCGTGCGCCAGACCTCGAGCTGCGGCTCGACGTTGAGGCGGATGTTGGGGTCGTAGGCGATCAGCGCGCGGCCCTGGCTGCGCTCGACCAGCGTGCGCTGCGTGGCCGCGGTGCGGCCCACCACGGTGGCATAGGAGCCGAAGTTGATCGCCTTCACGCCCGCGGGCAGCGCGGCCAGCGCCGATTCGTCGAGCAGCCGGTCGGCGCAGCCCTCGCCGTAGAAGGCGTAGGAGGGCACGCCCTGCGCGTCCACGCCGATCAGGCTGAGCGTGGTGGGCGCATCGGAGCGCTGCACGGTGGAGGCGCCCACGCCCTCGGCGGCCAGTGCATGCATCAGCCGCTCGCCCAGGAAGCCGCGCGAGATCTGCGAGAGAAAGGCCACCGGCTGGCCGAGCCGCGCCAGCCCGATGGCCACGTTGAAGGGCGAGCCGCCGATGCGGGCGTCCATCGCCATGCCGGTGGGCGTCTCGCCGGTGGCGAATACGTCGAACAGCGCTTCGCCGCAGACCACGAACATCTTCTTCTCCTTGCAATCGTGGGCGGCTCAGCGCCGCCCGAACATCATCTGCCGCGCCAGCGCCGACTTGAGCGCCGGCAGCGCCTGCAGGGCCGCGAGGCCGAGGCCGCGCGCCGCGCCGGCGCCGGGCAGCACCCAGGTGAAGCTGCGCGCGAGGAAATCGGTGGTGGCGATCAGCGCCCAGCGGTCCGGGCCGCGCTGCCATTCGAGGCTGCGCAGCGCGGCGTCGAGGTCGCCACCGCGGCGCAGCAGGTTGACCAGCTCCGCGGCATCGCGCAGCCCGAGGTTGAGGCCCTGGCCGGCCACCGGGTGCAGCGTCTGCGCCGCATTGCCGATGCGCACCGTGCGGCCTTCCGTCAACGTGCGTTCGGCGTTCAGGCCCAGCTCGAAACGCTTGAGCGGCGTGATCGAACGCAGCGGCGTCAGCGCGGCGGGGAAGATGGTGTTCAGCACCGCGAGGCGCTGCGCATCGGCTAGCGCGGCCACCGGGTCGTCATCGCTCTCCACGCACCACACCAGCGAAGCACGCCCGTCCGGCAGCGGCAGCAGCGCCGCCGGGCCGTGACGCGTGAAGCGCTCGTAGGCCACGCCGCGCGGCGCCCCGGGCGCGAGCTCGACCGTGCCGACCCAGGCCGCCTGGCCGTAGTCGCGCCGGATCGCCTTGCGCGCCTGATCGGCGAAGACGCCGCCCTCGGCGATCACGGCCAGGTCGAAGGCCTCGGCGATGCCGGCGTCGATCTCCACGCCGCCGGCCACCGGCTTGACCGCGCCCACCGGCGTGCCGAAGCGCGTGTGCAGCCGCTGCGGCTGCGCGGCCTCGGCGGCGAACCAGGCCTGCTGCAGCGTCGTCACGATGCGGCCGTAGCTCAGCACCGCGCCCAGCATGGGCACGGCTTCGTCGTGCGCGGCGATGCGCACTTCCGGCTCGCCGAACAGCGCGGAAAAAACCGGCGGCGCCGAGGGCGGCTGCTGCGACACGTTGACTTCCAGGATGGGCTGCACGCCTTCGGCCGGCCAGGCGCCGAGGCGCTGCAGCCACTGCACGCTGCCCAGCGAGAGCGCCAGGGTGCGCGGGTCGGCGCTCACGTCGCGCTGCGGCGAGCGGGCGTCGAAGAGGCTGATGTCGGCCTCGGGCAGGCGCTGCGCGGCGTCCAGCGCCAGCGCCAGGCCGACCGGGCCGGCGCCGACGACGGCCAGGCGCAGCGGCGTGCGGGAGAGTGGCGAATTCATCGCGGAAGGGGTGTGGAAGTGCCGCGACATTCTGCGCCAGCGCCGGCGGTGGCCCTATGATCCTCGCGCCGGATTTCGGCTGCGATATCGACCGGGAGGCCCCATGGCGCTGATGGATTTCGTCAAGAAACAGTTCATCGACATCATCGAGTGGATGGAGGCGGGCGATGGCACGCTCGCCTGGCGCTTCCCGATGGCCGACCGCGAGATCCAGAACGGCGCCTCGCTGACGGTGCGCGAATCGCAGATGGCGGTATTCGTCAACGAAGGCAAGGTGGCCGACGTATTCGGCCCCGGCATGTACAAGCTGACGACGCAGACGCTGCCGGTGCTGACCTACCTGAAGAACTGGGACAAGCTCTTCCAGAGCCCGTTCAAGAGCGACGTCTACTTCTTCAGCACGCGCCAGCAGGTCGACCAGCGCTGGGGCACGACCCAGCCGGTGACCATCCGCGACAAGGATTTCGGCGCCGTGCGCCTGCGTGCCTTCGGCAACTACGCATACCGCATCGCCGACCCGAAGGCCTTCCACACCGAGATCTCCGGCACGCGCGACACCTATACCGTCGCCGAGCTCGACGGCCAGCTGCGCGCCACCATGCTGCAGCACATCTCGGATGCGGTGGCCTCCAGCGGCATCGCCTTCCTCGACCTCGCCGCCAACCAGATCGAGTTTGCCAGCCAGCTGCAGCAGGCCACCGCGCCGGCCTTCGAGAAGCTCGGCCTCAAGCTGGAAGCGGTGACGGTGCAGAACGTCTCGCTGCCCGAGGAGCTGCAGAAGATCCTCGACCAGAAGATCGGCATGGGCATGGTCGGCAACGACATGGGCAAGTTCATGCAGTACCAGACCGCGCAGTCGCTGCCC
>WBZV01000275.1_pt1 | contig 14168 bp, 13 predicted proteins | sample 5204221 | NCBI WGS metagenome assembly WBZV01 (sample SAMN12344360, study PRJNA552823) | activated sludge metagenome | biome: Activated sludge suspended growth; feature: Nitrification reactor; material: Wastewater; isolation source: activated sludge from nitrification reactor of wastewater...
TCGGCAGCCCCTTCGATCCTTACGCCTTCGACATGGACGCGATCAACGCTCGGCTAAACGCGCGCGAGTGAGCACGTCAACACGGCCGTCGTCGGACTATTACGGTTGAACCATGAGTACATGGGCTCAACCGGGGCGCCTCCGGCGGCCTGGCTGAGGCCTGGGACTGAAGAAGTTCGCACCGCAGCCAATCCACTTACCTCAGGCCGTTGCGTGTTCAAACGAGCGAAGCCGGCTCTCTACCGCTGGCCTGGCTGGCTTACTCGGATCTCTGACGCGCGTCTCGTGCGCTCGATGTCACGCAAGGCCTGCTCGCCAGACAACGCCGCCTGCGAGGGCTTCTTCGGTCGCATGAAGAACGAGCTGTTCTACGCCCGGGACTGGTTGAACACGACCATCGACGAGTTCATTGCAGCGCTCGACGCCTACATCCGCTGGTACAACGAGGCACGGATCAAGATTTCGCTCGGCTCGCGCAGCCCCATGGAGCATCGGAAGTCCCTGGGGATCGCTGTCTAACCAGTCCAAGTTTTCTGCCGCACCCCCCCCCAGGGGTTCACTCCAGTCAACAGTCAGGTCGAAACCTCGGTGGATTCGCTGTTCGCTAGTATCTTAGCGACTCTATTCGCTACGATGTGAGCAAGTCAAGCCCAAAGGACACGCTCATGAGTCGCTCCCGGCCTCGCTCCGATCGCAAGCCGCAGCCGATCGGCCGGCGCAACCTGCCTCTGCTGTTGCTGCAGGCGCGCGAGCGCGTGCTGGCCGAGTTTCGGCCGCTGCTGAACGCGAACGGCGTCACCGAACAGCAGTGGCGCATCATCCGGGCGCTGGCGGAACAGGGGCCGCTCGAGCCGCGCGAGATCGTCGCTCGCTGCGGCATCTCGAGCCCCAGCCTGGCGGGTGTGCTGACGCGCATGGAAGACATGGCCCTGGTGCGCCGCGAGCGCCTGGAGCACGATCTGCGTCGCCAGCGCATCTGGCTGACACCGCAGGCCGATGCGCTGGTCGACGCCATGGCGCCGCTGGTGGAGGCCACCTATGCGGACATCGAAGCCCGCGTGGGGCGCGAGCGATTGCAGCAGCTTCATGCCGCCCTCGACACGCTCCTGGCGCTGTTGGGGCCCGGCGCGTCCGGGGGCGAGAGCCCGACGTGAGCGTCAGAGCGCGCGCGACGCCGCAGGCAGGCGCAAGCCTCCGTCAGCCACCAGGGCCGCGCCGGTGACGAACGAGGCCTCGTCGCTGGCCAGGAACAGGCAGATCGCCGCCATCTCCTCGGGCCGGGCCATGCGCCTGAGGGCGATGCGCGCGGTGGTGCGCGCACGCGCCTCGGCGTCACTGATGCCCAGCGCAGCAGCCATGTCGGCCATCTCGCGTGCGGCCATGGGCGTGTCGACCCAGCCCGGGCACAGCGCATTGACGCGCACGCCGTGCTCGCCGTAGGTTTGCGCGGCCGAGCGGGTCAGCGCCACCACGCCCGCCTTGCCGGCCGAGTAGCTGGCCGCGTCGGCACCGGCGTTGAACGCCGCCACCGAGGCGACGTTGACGATGCTGCCGGCGCACTGCGCCACCATCACCGGCAGGACCGCACGCATGAAGCGCATGGTGCCTGCGAGGTTGACTTCGTGCAGCCGGCACCACACGGCATCGTCGATCGCGGCGGCGGCGTCGGCAGCCACCACCCCGGCGGCGTTGACCAGCACGTCGATGCGACCATGGCGCTCGCGCACCGCCTGCACGACCCGGCGCACCTGCGCGTCGTCCGTCACGTCGCAGGCGACACCGCCCGGGGGCGCGGGCAGGCCGCAGGCCGTGACCGGCGCGCCCTCGGCGCCAAAGCGCGCGGCCACCGCAGCCCCGATGCCGCTGGCCGCACCGCAGACGATGGCGACCTTGCCGGCGAGCCGCATGGCCTCAATCCGCAGAGCTGCGCGCGAACTCCTGCTCGAGCACCTGTTCCACCGGCACCGGCGTGAAGCCGCTGCGACGCTGCACGAGCTGAGTCCAGACCAGCGCATACAGGGCGGTCAGGCCCAGCATGCTGCCGAACGGCACATAGATGTCGCGCGGCTCGATGTTGGGCGGTGCGATGTACCAGATGGCGATGAAGATTCCGATCGAGGCCACGATCTGCGGCAACGGGAAGAACGGGATGCGGTACGCGCGCGGCAGGTCCGGCTGCCGCAGGCGCAGCACCACGATCGACAGGTTGATCAGCAGATAGGCCGTTCCCCAGGCGCACACGGCCGCGAGCACGAGCGGCAGGATGCGGTCCAGGTCGCCCTTGATCGCCACCGTGTGCGCGATGGGGATGAGTGCCGCAACGACGATGCCGGCCACCGGGCTCTTGTACTTGGGATGCAGCTTGCCGAAGACCGCCGGCAGCGCCCCGTCGCGGGCCATGCCGTACATGATGCGCGGCAGCGCGGCCATCAGCGTGTTGATGGTGGCCGCACCGGCCAGCAGGAACGCGATGCCGAGCCAGAAGCGGCCGAACGGCCCCATCACTGCCTGGGCGAACAGGGGAATCGCGTCGGGCGTCTCGAGGATGTGCACCGCGCCCTTGGGATCGACCGGCGTGTTGGGCACCTGGCGTGCCACGGCCGCGCCCCAGATCACCATGCACAGCCACACCAGCACCAGCCCCAGCATCATCGCGCGCGGGATGTTGCGGTGCGCGCGCCTGAGCTCGGGTGCCAGCGGCGTGACGAACTCGATGCCGAGGAACATGAACATCGCCATGCCCACGAGGGACATGACGGCGAACGGATCGGTGCCCACCTGCGAGGCGCCGAAGAAACCCTCCAGTTGCGCCTGGGGGGCCATCACCAGCCCGCCGACGCCGAAGATCATCAGCGTGAGCCACATGCAGATGGTGAGGAAGATCTCCACCCGCGCGAAGGCCGTGATGCCGAAATAGTTGAGCGCGGCGAACAGCATGACCATGCCCACGCCGACGGCCCAGGTGGCGCCGTGGTCCGCCAGGGTCTGATGCAGCGCCTGGAAGTTGACCGTGGCCATGACGCCGGAAAGGATGGTCTCGGCCGTGCCGGCAAAGGCATGCACCAGCAGGTAGGCGGAGATGGTGCCCGTGATCGCCGCCACGCGCCCCAGGCCGCAGGCGATGTAGTCGTATACCGAGCCTGCGGTGGGCATCATCGCCGAGGCTTCGGCGAAGGTCGTCGCCTGCATGAACATCAGCACGAAGGCGATCAGCATCGCCACGACGAAAGTCGAGCCGCCGATCGAGAAGCCGGTCGTCGCGGTCAGGATGACCGGACTGGCCATGACCACGCCGACCGACGTGGCCAATGCCGTCGGAAAACCCACGACGCCCTTTTCCAGATGCGAGTTGGTGCGTTCCTCGAGACTCATGTCGTGTTTCCTCATTGACGGAAGAATGGGCTCTCGGGCAGGGTCGATCCACCGTCGACGACGATGGTCTGCCCCGTGATGTAGCGTGCGGCATCGCTGGCCAGGAAGCACATCGCGTAGGCGATGTCTTCCGGCCGTCCGAGTTCGCCCGCCGGGATGTGGCGCGCAATGCGCGCGGCGCGCTCCGGGTTCGACAGCAGCGAACCCCCTTGCTTGGCGATGTAGCCGGGCTCGACGCCGTTGACGGTGACGCGGCGGCCGGCCAGTTCGAGCGCGGCGCTGCGGATGAAGCCGTTGACCCCGGCCTTGCTGGCCGCATAGCCGGCCGCACCCGGCATCGCCACGCGCGGCCCCGTGACCGAGGACGTGATCAGCATGCGCCCGCTGCCGCGCTCCGCCCAGTGAGGCAGCGCCGCACGGGCCAGCCAGAAGCAGGCCTTCAGGTTCACGGCCAGGGTCTCCTCGAGCGCCGCGTCGTCGATTTCGTCCAGCGGCTTCCAGGGGTTGATGGCGGCGTTGTGCACCACGATGTCCAGCGCCCCGAAGCGGCGCACGGCTTCCGACACGGCCGCGTCCGCCGCGGCCGGTTGGCCGATGTCGCAACCGATCGCCTCGGCGGCATGGCCGTGGTCACGGAGATCGCGCGCCACGGCTTCGCCGGCACTGGCGGTTCGATTGGCGATCAGCACCCGGGCGCCGGCCTGCGCGAAGACCTGTGCGATCGCCGCGCCGATGCCACGCCCTCCTCCGGTGACCAGGGCGACCCGTCCGGCGAGTCCGAAAACGGGCAGGCTCATGCCCGCACCTTCGCGGCGAACTGCTCGAACACGGCGTTGTGGCGGTCCACGTCTTCGGCCGTCGTGCCCGGGCACACCAGCATCATGTTGTGGAAGGGCGTGATCAGCACGCCGCGGTTCATCAGGTACAGGTGCAGCAGCGCCTCGAGCGCGTGGTCACGCGAGCGGCGCACGTCGCGCGCATCGCGCGGCTCGTCCGGCGTGAACAAGGTCTCCACGCGCGAGCCGACGCAGCTGGCATGCCAGGGCAGGCCGTGGCGCCGGATCGACTCGCCGACGCCGCGGTGCAGCCGCTGGGCCAGGGCGAGCATGCGCTCGTAGGCATCGGCGGTGAGCACCTCGGACAGCACCGCGCGCATCACCGCCACCGTCAGCGCATTGCCGGCCAGCGTGCCGCCGAAGCCCGCATGCGCGCTCTGGCGCACGGTGGGCGGCAGCGCCGGCAACTCGTTCCAGACGCGCCTGGCCATGGCCTCCGACAAGCCGAAAACCGCCGCCGGGATGCCGCCCGCGATGGCCTTGCCGAGCACGAACATGTCGGGCTCGAGCCCATGCGCGGCCGTGTAGCCGCCCACGCCGCTGGAGATGGTGTGCGTTTCGTCGATGACGAGCACCGTTCCGGTTTCACGCGTGAGGCGGCGCAGTTCGGCGTGGAAGCCGGGCTGCGGCTGGATGATTCCGTAGTTCGTCATCGCCGGCTCGGCCAGCACGCAGGCGACGTCGCCCGCACGCAGGGCCGCCTCCAGCGCCGGCAGGTCGTTGAACTCGACCACCCGCGACAGGCGCTCGTGCGGAAAGGCGTTGGCATGGATGCCGTTGCGCAGTCGAACCTGGCCGGCGTCGTCCAGCTCGACATGCGCCTCTTCGACGCTGCCGTGGTATGCGCCGGAGAACACCAGCACGCGCGGCCGGCCGGTGACCATGCGGGCGAGCCGGATGCAGGCGCGGTTGGCGTCGCTGGCCGAGGTGGCGAGGTTCCAGTACGGCAGCCCGAAGCGCCGCTGCAGTTCGGCGCCGACCCAGGCTGCGTCGTCGGTGGGCAGCATCAGCGAGGTGCCGATGCGCGCCTGGCGCGTCATCGCCTGCACCACCGCCGGATGGCCGTGACCGCACATGCCGCCGGTGTCGCCGAGGCAGAAGTCGACGTACTCGTTGCCGTCGACATCGCTGAAGCGCACGCCGTAGTCGCGCGGCTGGTCGGCCACGTAGATCGGCCAGCCGCCGATCCAGCGGCGCATCCAGTGCGAAGGCGCCCCGTACAGCCAGTGGGTCTTGCCCTGCGCGTACAGCTCGCCGGAGCACGCGCGCGTGCGGGCATACAGAGCCTGTTCGGCAGCCATCATGGCGGCCACCTGTTCGGGCCTGGGATTCATGAGTCCAGCCCCAGCAGGCTCAACGCCTGCGCGTAAGAAGAGCCCGGGCGGGTGACGTCGAAATGAACCACCTGCATGCCGGCGCGTCGCCCGCCTTCGACATTGCGCCACTGGTCGTCGACGAATACGCAGTCGGCGGCCGCCAGCGCCAGGGCCTCGGTGACGAAGGCATAGGCGCGCGGATCGGGCTTCAGGATCTCGGTGTAGGTGGCGTCGACGATCTGGTCGAACTGGCCCAGCAGCGCGAGGCGGTGCCGGAAGTCCTTGCCGTAGAAGAGATCGAGCTCGTTGGACAGGATCGCCAGCGCGCAGCCTGCCGCCTTGGCGCGTGCGATGGCCTGCACCGCCTCGGGCCGGATCACGGCGTCGACATCGGCGCCGCGCGCGCGCTGCACGAAGGTCTCCATGCGGCTCCAATCCTCGCCCACCAGGCGGCCCACCTCGCGCGTGCGCGCCATCCAGTAGTCGCGCTCGCTGATCTTGTCGGCCTGCATGTCTCGCCACAGCGCGTCACCGGCCGGATCGAACGGGCCGCGCCAGCTCAGCGTGCCTGCCGGCAGGCCCAGCGCCCGCTCGCTCAGGTCGTGGGTCTCGAACAGCGTGCGGCTGATGACACCGCCGAAATCCAGCACGAGCGCCTTGCGCGTCATGTCTGCAGCTCCGAGGTCCGGCCCGGCTCGACGAGCCCCTGGCGGATCCAGTCGTCCAGCACTTCGAGCGCGGCCTCGGCGAATGCGGCGTCGTTGATGTGGGCCTCCAGCTGCACCAGCCGCGTGTTGGGCGCCAGCGCGCGCGGCAACTCGTCGACCAGCGCGGCCAGGCCTTCGGGATCGTGCAGCGGCTGCCCCTCGCGGTCCCAGCCCTCGATGCCGTGGCGCGGCACGATCAGCGCCGTCGGCCCCTTGGCCTGGCCCAGGCGGCGGCCGATCTCGCACGCCACCTCGCGGCGCGCCGGCGCGTCGATGCTCAGCGAGGCGATGAGCCGGTTGTGCTCATGGCGCGGCCGCCCGGCAAAACGCGCGGGCGCCTGGCCCCAGGTGGCGTAGTCCACCATGTCGGTGGCGCCCGGGGCCACGATCTGCGGCGTGCCGCGCCGCCCTGCGCCGCGCAGCCGGTCGGGGCCGGCGGTGACGCAGGAGCCGTTCATGTCGTTGACCAGTTCCTGCAGGCTGAAGTCCATCACCGCGGCGAAGAAGCCGCGCTCGGCCAGGTCTTCGAAGGCGCGCCCGCCCATGCCCGTGGTGTGGAACACCGCCAGCTCGAAGCCACGCGCCTCGAGCGGGCCCTTGAGCGACTGCATGTAGGTCAACGCGCCGCTGCCCAGCGACGTCATGCCGATCACCGGGCGCGAGGCGTCGCAGGCCTTGGTGGCCAGGCACGCGCCGACGGCGGCGCCCGCGGCCTGCGCCAGCGCGGCGCGGCACAGACGGTTCAGGCCGTAGAGGCCGCCGGCCCACAGCCGCATGATCAGGTCCGGCGGGATGCGCCCCGGCGGCACCAGATGCGAGTAGGCGATGGTGGACAGCAGCACCTTCGGCACCCCCAGCGGCAAGGCATTGGCCACGTCCAGTGCCAGGTCGGTGCCCATGGTGCCGCCCAATGCCAGCAAGCCGTCGATGCGCCCTTCGGCCTGCAGCCGCGCGGCCAGCAGGCTGGCGCCGCGCGCCATCGCGATCATCGAGACGTTCTCGTCGCCGCTGTCGATGATGGCTTGCAGGCTGGTTTGCGCCGCCTCGGCCACCTGCGCATTGGCGATGTCGGGGACGACGGCGCCGCGCCCCAGCACGCCCACGTCCATGACGAGCGCGCTGCCCCCGCAACGCTCGATGCTGTCGCGCAGGAAGCCGATCTCGTCGCTCTTGGTGTCGACGGTGCCGATCAGCAGGATGACGGGTTTGCCGGTCACAGCGTCGCGCCCACCGCCGAGAACGAGGCATCCAGGATGTCCACGAGTTGGTCGACTTCCTCGCGCGTGATGACCAGCGGCGGCGACAGGATCATGTTGCCGCCCGAGATGCGAACCATCGCGCCACGCCGGTAGGCCTCGCGGGCCACGCGCTGCGGCAGGTCGCTGGTGCGCGGCAAGGCGGTGCGTGCAGCCTTGTCGGCCACCATCTCGATGCAGGCCATCAGGCCGCGCCCGCGCACATCGCCGATGAAGCTGCAGCGCGGCTCCAGCGCGGCCAGCCGCTCCTGGAAGTACGCCCCCACCCGCGCCGCGTTGCCGGGCACGTCGAGCCGGTCGATCTCGTCCAGCGTGGCCAGCGCCGCGGCCGCGGCCACCGGGTGGCCGCTGTACGTGTAGCCGTGGCCGATGGTGCCCTGGCCGCCTTCGGCCAGGAAGGGCTCGGCCACCTTGGCCGACAGCGCCGTCGCGCCCAAGGGGACATAGCCCGAACTGATGCCCTTGGCCAGGCACCAGATGTCGGCCTTCACGCCCCACAGCCGCGTGCCGAACATCGCGCCGGCGCGGCCGAACCCGGTGACCACCTCGTCGGCGATCAGCAGCACGTTGTGGCGATCGCAGACCTCGCGCACCAGCGGCCAGAAGTTGGCCGGCGGCACGATCACGCCGCCCGAGCCCTGGATGGGTTCGGCGATGAAGGCGGCCACGGTGTCGGCGCCCTGGAACTGGATCTCGCGCTCCAGCAGCCCGGCGCAGATGCGGCCCAGTTCGGCTTCGTCGCGCGTGTAGGCATTGCGGTAGGGCCACGGCGCGTCGATGTGGAAGCAGCCCGGCAGCAGCGGCTCGTAGGCGCGCCGGATGTTGCCCAGCCCGTTCACGCTCATGCCGCCGTAGTGCACGCCGTGATAGCCCTGCTTCAGGCTGATGAACTTGGTGCGCTCGGGCTGGCCCTTGACCTTCCAGTACTGGCGCGAGATCTTGAGCGCGCCCTCCACGGCGTCGGAGCCGCCGTTGCAGAACATCACCGCCGCCACGCCGTCCGGCGCCATGGTCTGGACGACGCGCGCCGACAGCTCGATCGCACGCGGATGCGTGGTGCCGCGGAAGGTGTTGTAGAACGGCAGTTCGTCGAGTTGCGCCACGATGGCGTCGCGCACCGCCTTGTTGCTGTGGCCCAGGTTGCTGCTCCACAGGCCGGCCACGCCATCGAGCATCTTGTGGCCGTCCACGTCCCAGATCCAGCACCCCTCGCCGCGGGCGATGATGTCGGGCCGGTCCTTGCGCATGGCTGCCGGGTGCGCCATGGGGTGGAACAGGTACTGCGCGTTGTCGCGCTTGAGGTCTTCGATGCTGCTCATGGGGGGAGCTTCCGTCGTCAGAAAATCATGTTGATGTTCGCGCTCTCGGCCGGCAGGCAGGTCGTCGTCATCGCGGAACTCCGACGAGCACGGTCTTGACCTCGGTGTAGTGCAGCAGGCCTTCGGCGCCCATCTCCTGCCCGATGCCGCTTTCCTTCCAGCCGCCGAAGGGCATCTCGGGCTGCGAGACGCCGAAGTGGTTGATGCCCACCATGCCGGCTTCGATCTCCTCCGCCAGGCGATGCGCCGTGTGCAGGTCACGCGTGAACGCGTAGGCGCCCAGCGCGTAGGGCAAGGCATTGGCCTTGGCAACAGCCTCGTCGAGCGAGTCGAACGGCTCGATCAGCGCGATCGGGCCGAAGGGCTCGAGGCGCTGGACCATCGCGCTCGGCGGCGCTTCGGCGATGACCGTGGGCTCGAAGAAGTAGCCGCGCCGCGCCGGCCGCTTGCCGCCGCAGACCAGGCGCGCGCGCTGATCGATGGCATCGGCGACGAAGTGCTCCATCTCCTCGACGCGGCGTTGGTGCGCGAGCGGCCCCATCTCGGTCTGCGGGTCGATGCCGGCGCCGAGCCGCAATGCACGCGCCCCGGCCGCGAACTGCTCGGTCCACGCGGCGTAGTGCTTGCGATGAACGTAGAACCGGATCGGCGACGCACACACCTGGCCGGCGTTGCGGTACTTGGCCGCCAGCGAGGCCTTGAGCGTGAACGCCGGGTCCGCGTCTTCGCAGACGATCACCGGCGCGTGGCCGCCCAGCTCGCCGGTGAAGCGCTTGACGCGCTTGGCGCACTGCCGGCCGAGCAGCTTGCCCACCGCGACGGAGCCCGTCAGCGACGCCTTGCGGATCGCGTCGTGCGCGATCAGCGTGGACGACACCTCGGCCGGATCGCCGCACACCATGTTGAGCGCATCGGGCGTGACGCCGGCGTCGAGGAAGCAGCGCACGATCAGCATGCACGTGCCCGGCGTTTCCTCGGCGGGCTTGATGACCACGCTGCAACCGGCCGCCAGCGCGCTGCCCAGCTTGCGGGCGGGCAGGTTGGCAGGGAAGTTCCAGGGCGTGAACGCGGCCACCGGCCCGATCGGCCGCCTCGACACCGTCTGCGACAGCATGCCGTCGATGCGCGGCGGCACGGTGCGGCCGTACAGGCGCTTTCCTTCCTCGGCCTGGAAGTCGACGATGTCGGCCGAGAGCAGCACCTCGCGCTTCGATTCCGACAGCGGCTTGCCCTGCTCGAGCGTCAGCACGCGGGCAATCTCGGCGGCGCGCTCGCGCATCAGCTCGGCGGCCTTGCGGATGATCAGGTAGCGCTCGTGCGCGAGCTTGCGCCGCCAGATCTCGAAGCCTGCCGCGGCCGATTCCGCGGCCATCTTGACTTCGTCGATGCTGGCCAGCGGCAGCACGCCGAGGACCGACTCGTCCGACGGATCGACGACCATGCGCTCGCCGCCGCCGGCCTGCGTGATCCATTTCCCGGCCACATGCAGCGCCAGGGATGGGAATTTGGGTTCCGTCACTTCTGCTCCCGTTCTATTTCTTCAGGTCGGCGCCCGGCGGCCCCTGGCGCGAAAGCATCAGCTCGCTGCCATCGGCCAGGATCAGGCCCGCGGTCAGCGACGCGTGATCCTCGCGCACGGAGGCCTTGAAGCTGGCTCCACCATCGGCGCTGCGCAGCACCAGGCCGTCGAGCCCGAGCCCGACGACCTCCTGCCCCTTGACGAGCAGGCTCGTCACCGAGGCCGTGGTCCCGGTCTCGATGCGGTTCCAGGTCTTGCCGTCGTCGGCGCTGCGGTAGACCGAGCCGCGCAAGCCCGCTGCCATGAGCACGCCGCCGGGCAACGACGCGCCGGTCCAGAACGACCCCTTGTAGCCCGTGCCGATGTAGCTCCAGGTGCGCCCCCGATCGGCCGAGCGCAGCAGCGTGCCGCGCTCCGCCGCGGCGAACAGCTCGCCCTTGTCGTTGACGAACAAGGCGAAGAGGTTCAGGTCCGCCTTCTTGCCGCCTTCGGGCTTGGGCGGCACGACGGGGTTCCAGGTCTTTCCGCCGTCGCCCGTCACCAGCACGAGGGACCACAGCCCCACGGCGACACCCTGGTCGGCGTCGAACATGTGGATCGCGAACAGCGGCCTGTCTTCGTTCGCGGCCCGGCGCTGCACGCTCCACGACTCGCCGCCATCGGCGCTGGCGAGCACGACACCGGCGTGGCCGACCGCCCAACCGCGCTTGTCGTCGACGAATGCGACCGACGCGAGCGCACTGTCGACGGGCACGCTCCTGGCCTGTCGCCAGGTCTTGCCGGCGTCGTCGCTCAACAGCACGACGCCGTGATCGCCGACGCTGACGATCCGGCGGCCGGCGAAGGCGACACCCAGCACCTCCGCCGTGCTCGCGTGCGCCACGTGCAGCGCAGGGACGGCTCGCGGCCCCGCGCCTTCGGCAAACGCGCCGGACCCGGCGCAGATGGCCAGCAAGCCCACGGCGAAACTCATCAGCCTCTTCATGCCGCGATCTCAGTGAGCCAACCCGGGTGCCCGCACCGGCGCCTTGCGCGGGAACAGGCGCTCGAGCCACACGGCGAATGCAGGCAGCGCCGTCATCGCCATGACCATGTTGACCATGAACATGAAGGCCAGCAGCTTGCCCATGTCGGCCTGGAACTTCAACTCGGAGAACGACCAGGTCGCCACGCCGATGGCGAGCGTCAGCGCCGTGAAGATCGTGGCCGTGCCGACCTCGAGGATCGAATGCTCGAGTGCCTTGACGATGGGCTGCCCCGCGGCCAGGTGCCCCTGCAGGCGGTTGTAGATGTAGAACGCGTAGTCGACGCCGATGCCCACCGCCAGCACCATGACCGGCAAGGTGGCCACGGTCAGCCCGATGTGCAGCTCCTTCATGAACCAGTAGCCGATGAAGGTGCCGACCGTCAGCGGCAGGCAGCAGGCCAGCACGGCGCGCAGATCGCGATACACCAGGAACACCAGCACCACGATCGCCGCGTAGACGTACAGCATCATCGGCAGCTCGCTGCGCTCGACCTCGTCGTTGATCGCCGCGAGCACGCCGGCATTGCCGGCCGCCAGGCGGATCGCGATGCCCGGCTCCTTGCTCTCGTCGCGAAAGCGCTGCACGGCCGCGATCACGCGATTGATCGTCGTCGCCTTGTGATCGGTGAGGAACAGGTGGACCGCGGTCATGCTGCAGTCCTTGCGCATCGTGCCGCGCACGCGTGCGATCTCGGTGGCCAGCGACGCGTAGTTGCCGGGATCGATGGGCACCACGCCCATCTTCGGGTGCCCTTCGTTGTAGCCTTCGTTGTACAGGCGAAGCTGGCCCGCGAACGACGCGATCGACAGCACACCCTCCACCGGCTGCATGGCCCAGGTGAAGCGGTCCTGGTACAGGCCGATGTTCACGTTCTCGCACAGCGACGCCGCGCCGCCCGCCGCCGCGCCCGCGTCCGGACGCGCCTCGAAGACGACCGTGAGCCAATCGAGGCCGGCATCGAAATTCGTGGCGATCGCCACCGCGTCCTTGTTGAAGCGCGACTCCTCGCGAAGTTCGGGGGCGCCGGGCTGCAGCGTACCGACGACGCGGTCGCGGCTCTGCCAGACGGCCGCGGCGAAGATCACCGCGACGATGCCCAGGCACAGCGCCGCGTTGCGCGGCTCGGCCACGCGCGACAGCGTGCGCAGCCAGCCGGCGCGTGCCTCGCGCTTGACCATCGCCTTGTCGGCGTAGGCCTTGCCCACTTCGAAGTACGACGCGGCCACCGGCAGCATCACCAGGTTGGTGACGATCTTGAAGGCCACGCCCAGCGATGCCGTGATCGCCAGTTCGCGCACCATCGGGATCGGAATGAGGATCAGCGTGACGAAGCTGACGAAGGCCGTCACCAGCGCGAGCACGCCCGGCACCAGCAGGCCGCTGAAGCTGGCCCGGCAGGCCTCGAAGCACGACTTGCCGTGCGAGATCTCGCGCACGATGAAGTTGATCTGCTGCACGCCGTGCGAGACGCCGATCGCGAACACCAGGAACGGGACCAGCACCGCGAGCGGATCCAGCCCGTAGCCGAGCAGGCGCAGGGCGCCGAACTGCCACACCAGCGAGGCGAGCGAACACGCGATCGGCAGCAGCGTGAAGCGCAGCGAGTGGCAATACCAGTAGACGGCCAGCGCGGTCAGCAGCAGCGCGATCGCGCAGAACTCGAGCACGGCCTTGGCGCCATCGGCGATGTCGCCGATCTGTTTCGCGAAGCCGATGATCTGGATCTCGAAGTCCGCGTCCTCGAACTTCTTGCGCAGTTGTTCCTCGAGGATCCTGTTGTAGGCCACGTAATCGACGCGGTTCCCGTCCTTGTCGTACTCGATGATCTCGGCGGTGATCATCGCGGCGGTCTCGTCGCGCGAAACCAGCGTGCCGACGAAGCCGCCCTGCGCGGCGGCGCGCCGGATGTCGGCGATCGTGTCGGGCGTCAGCTGCTCGGGCGTGATCGTTCCGTCGATCAGCGGATCGGCCCGGAATCCGTCTTCGGTGATCTCGTTGACGAAGCTGTTCGGCGTCCACAGGGACTGGACGCCGAGCCGCTCGATGTTGGGCAGGAAGATCACCGCCTGCGTCACGTCGTACAGCTTGGCGAGCGAACGCTTCGTCCAGATCGTTCCCGTGCGCGCCTTGACGACGATATTCAGGCGGTTCGCGCCGAGCAGGTCGTTGCGGTACTCCTGGAAGGTCTTGATGTACTCGTGCCCGCTGGGCATCTGCTTCTCGAAGCCCGCGTCCATGCGCAACTGCACGGCGAACCACGCCATCGCGGCCGTGAAGCACAGCAGCACGACGAGCGTGAGCGCACGGCGGTCGAAGAAGAGGCGCTCCAGGCGCGCGACGGTGGTGGCGAGCATCAGCGCGGTCCGCGGGTCAGAAGTTGCGCGCCACCGTCAGGCCCAGGAAGTTGCGGTCGCCATACGGCTGATCGAACACTCGCGAGCCGCCCCAGAACGCTGCGTAGTTGATGGCGAACTGCCACTTCGTCGGGTTCTGCAGGAAGCTGATCGTCAGGTTGGCGGACTTCGCGCCCTCCATGAACAAGCCGACGACGTTCGGCGTGCGCCCCTTGACGGCCTGGAAGTAGTAGATCTCCGGCACCACCTGCCAGCCCGGAATGAGCGTGCCGTCGTACACCCAGCTGAAGTCGAAGTTGTAGCCCCAGGACGTCTTGCTCCCGACGGCTTGCGGCGCCGCGCTCGGGTCGAACTCCTGGCCCCAGCCCCAGCCGCCGGCACTGACGAGGCTGTTGCCGTAGCTGCGCTGCAGCCCCGGGTAGCGGATCACCACGGCCTCGGCCAGCAGGGTCGCGGTGTCG